>Ga0114950_10000034_pt1 | contig 63189 bp, 55 predicted proteins | sample N075metaG_FD_83503 | JGI IMG/M metagenome (GOLD analysis project Ga0114950, IMG submission 83503) | Deep subsurface microbial communities from Kermadec Trench to uncover new lineages of life (NeLLi) - N075 metaG | ecosystem: Environmental > Aquatic > Marine > Ocean trench > Sediment | place...
AACAAAGCAATGAACGGCTGCTTGTGGCCGAAACTACCGGTAGCCAGGCTGAGGCTGACATCCGGATAAACCCCAAGAGAGATCCTCTTTTCCTTTCCGTCGATGCGGTACTTGAAACGCCACCACTTGCCGCCTTTCGGCGAGATTTCGAGATAGAGTCCGCGCTCGTCCCACAGCCTTCTAGCCTTTACGCTTGGTTTGGCGTTTTTTACGGCGGTGGCAGTCAGAGTCATTAGGGGCAACTATTTTTGAGTCTGCTGGTGGACCGCAATGTTGCCCCTATCAAGGGCCGGATGTCAATGGATTTGGCTGGACGGCCACGGATCCGAAAGTCACAAAAAACCCCAGTCTAGCTGGGGTTCATGGACATCCTCGGACTACCCTGGATGTCTAAATGGTGGAGGTGGCGGGAGTCGAACCCGCGTCCGCTGACTCTCTACTATTAGCTCTACATGCTTAGATTCCGTCTATTAATTTAGCTTCAAACGACCCAACGGTCAGGGTGTTGTCGGCGATCCCGATTGGTTTTAACGGTTCAGCCCCGGGCGAGACATCCGCGCGATCTTGCTGCTTTGCCGTCCACTTCTCCTAGCAAGAAACGAATCATGGACGTAAGCGGGTTTTTTAGGCCGCTAGTGCGTAGTTTTCGTCGTTGGCAACTATAAAAGTTACTGCGATTGTTTTACGAGAGTCACAACCCTCTCGACATGCACCGCAAGTTTTGATATCCGCGTCGAAACCAAGTCACCCCCAATTACCTATTAATCGGGAAACCGTTTGTCGAGCTGAATACAAAGTATTGCTGTCTCAAACACTCCTTATTAGATGGGGGCATATTAGCGCAATTCAAGCTCATATTCATCGTGCTTCGGAGTCATTAAATGTGACCCAACAAACGTTTTAAGACATAGCGATTTGCACCATGGCTATGGGCTTGGGTTACACTAACCCCATGAACAGGCTGACAATATCTATTGTTGTGATGATCACCGGGGTGTTTTGCGCCGCCGCGGATCGGACCTATGCGCTGGATGCCAGAACATATGTGCAAAGGGCTGTCGAGTTGATCGAAGCGCAGCAATACACCCTGGCGCGCACCTATCTGGAACCTGCGCTCATCGACCCACGCCTGCATTCCGGCGAACGTTCTCGTGCCTACTACCTGCGTGGTTTTTCATTCATGGCCCAAGGCATGCCGGTGTCGGCGCGCAAAGACTACAACCGTGCTTTGGAATTCAATCCGAAAAATGCGGTGGTCGTACTTGAGCTGGGCCTGTTGCACGGAGCGGGTAACGGCGTTGAACAAGACGAAGCGCTGGCACTTTCTCTGTATGAACAAGCGGTGGCGCTCGGCTATCAACGCGCGCAGTTTTATGTCGGGCGTGCCTATCTCTTTGGTCGTGGTGTCGAGAAAAACATCGAAACCGCTCGCGCGTCGCTGACCGCAGCCGCCGAAGCGGATCATCTGTATGCCATGATGAATCTTGCCGCCAGTTATCGTGCTCCCCACGATGCCGAGCCACAGCCTGAGCTCGCCCTGGCTTGGTACGAAAAAGCCATCGAAGGGGGTGAGCATGCCGCCTTGTTGTCCATTGGCTTCATGCACGCCAACGGTGAGTTTGGTGAAGCAGACCCCGTTCAGGCAGTCGCCTTGTTTCGCCAGGCGTTGGATGAAGGGATCGCGGCGGCCGCCGTGCATCTTGGCTATGCCCATCTGACCGGCACCGGTGTTGAGAAAAATCCAGAGCTGGCGCGTGCGCTTTACATTGAAGCAGCGGATGCCGGCGTCGTCCCGGCCTACGTTGGTCTGGGCCACCTTTATGAGTTCGGGCTCGGCGTCGCTAAAGACAGAGCGCTCGCCCGGCAATGGTACGAAAAAGGTGCCGCGCTGGGTCAGGAAGAGGCGATGTTGCGTCTCGTGTCGTTTCATCTGCAGCGCGACGGTGAAGTGGCGCGCGGTGAAGCGCTTAAATGGTCTCGGCTTGCGGCGTTGCAAGGCAGCGCCCAGGCGGTGAATGATTACGCGTGGTTGCTGGCGACCTCAAAAGTCGACGACATGCGCAATGGCACGTTAGCGCTGGATCAGGCGATTAAGGCGGTGGATCTGCAAGCGAGTGCGGCTTACCTCGACACCCTGGCGGCGGCCTATGCAGAGCTGGGTAATTTCGAACAAGCGGTGTCGACCCAGCGCCAGGCGATTGCCTCCATAACCAGCGACGAAGACGGCATTGCGGAAGATCTGCAAGAGCGCCTGCAATACTATGAACGCAGTGAACCCTGGCGGGAGTAGGGCGTTTCTGGTAAAAAGCGCGCGTGATATTTGCGTCAGATTATTTTGCATACCGGGCACGCACAAAAAGCATCAGGAGTTGAGCAGCACAAGTTGAGTAGCAGACAAATTCGTACCGAGATCGTTTTTGCCGTCATCCAGGAACTCTTCGCCGGCGGTAAGATCGCTGTGCGCCCGGGAGATGTGAGTAGTGCCTTGCGCGAGCAAGATACACCGCTGGGCACCTGGGAAGTACGAGTCGAGTTTGCTCGACTGGAAAGGCTCAATCGCATCGAATGCGATGCCGATACGGGCCTGTGGCGTTTGACCGAGAACGTTTCGCTGCAAGACGCCTGCTAACCTGCCGGTTTGTCTTGAAAACCATCGTAGATATTTCCGCTTTTCCGGCTATCGACCACCCGGGTCGCATTGCGATCCTTAAATCCAAATGGTATCCGGAAGTGGTCGACAGCTTGTCATCGACCTGTGTCGAGGTCTTGAGACAATACGGCTACACCAAGATCGACGTACACACACTGCCGGGTTCGTTAGAGTTGCCGCTGGCTGCGCGAGATTTGCTGGCCGAGGATGTTAACAAGGAGATCGATGCAATCATTTGTTTTGGCGTCATTGTCAAAGGCGAGACGCTGCATTTCGAGATGATCTCCAACGAATGCATGCGCGGTCTTGGCGAGGTCATGCACGAATTCAGACGGCCGGTGGTGATAGAGGTGTTGCCGGTGTTTGAGCTTGCGCATGCGCAGGCGCGCGCCGCTGATGATGAGTTCAACAAAGGTATCGAAGCCGCTGCCGCCGCCATCGAAATGATCGCCTGGCGCCGCAGCATTGGTTGTTAAGTAGCGGTCCCAGCTTCTGCGAAGCGCTTGTAAAAAGAGCTACTGGTTGTGTGCCTTCAGCAACCGCTGTTTATCACGCTGCCAATCCTGGTCTCGCTTAGCCGCGCGTTTGTCGTGCTGATGTTTACCTTTGCCCAGCGCAATTTCGAGCTTCACTTTATTGTCTTTCCAGTACATCGCAGTGGGCACACAGGTATAGCCCTTGGCCTGGATCGCGTTGAATATCTGCGCCAACTCTCGGGCATGCAGCAACAGTTTACGGTTGCGCTGGGGTTCCGGCACCACATGCGTCGATGCACTGATTAACGGTGTGATGTTAGCGCTGCCGAGGAATGCTTCGCCTTTGCGCACAGTGATATAGCTTTCGGCGAGTTGCACGCGGCCGTCGCGTATCGCTTTCACTTCCCAACCCTGCAACACCAACCCCGCTTCAAACTTCTGCTCCAGGTGATAATCGTGTCGCGCACGCTTGTTGAGCGCGATGGTCTTCGGCGGGTTCTTCTTTTTAGCTGGCTTGCTCAACGTATTAGCTGCGTTCGTGGTTGCATCGGCGATGGGCGCGCGAGTATATCAGTTCACGTGCGCGCCAGTGTGCCAATAGCTGCTGGCGGGAATGGTTGCAAGTAGTAGAATATTCGCCCCATTGCACCAGCATAAGAATGAAATATGGCATTGGCTTCTGAATCTCGCCACGGCATGTGGTCCTCGCGTTGGTTATTTATCATGGCGGCGGCCGGTTCCGCTGTCGGCATCGGCAATATCTGGAAGTTCCCCTATGTCGCCGGTCAAAACGGCGGTGGTGCATTTGTTCTGATTTATCTGGTGTGTGTGGCCGGCATTGGTATTCCGATCATGATGAGCGAGGTGCTGATGGGCCGTGAAGGTCGCACCAGTCCCATCAATACCATGCGCAAGCTCACTAAGGCAGCGGGTGCCAGCCCGGCCTGGGTGTTTGTCGGTTGGATAGGCGTGTTGGCAGGCTTTTTGATCCTCTCCTACTATGCTGTGGTCGCGGGCTGGGCAATGAACTACATCTGGCTCAGCGCTGTCGGTACATTCGATGGCGCCAGCGCAGAAGGTGTCACCACCACCTTCAACGACTTTCTGTCCAGTCCGTTGAAACTGGTGTTCTGGCAGACCTTGTTTATGGTGCTGACGATCTGGATCGTCGGCAAGGGTGTCACCGACGGATTGGAAATGGCTATCCGCTGGTTCATGCCCATGTTGTTTGTCTTGCTGCTGGTGCTGCTCGTTTACAGCATCAATTCAGGTGGCTTTCAGCAGGGCTTCGACTTCATGTTCAACGTTGACGCCGCGGCCTTCACCAAGCCGGAAATCTGGTTGATCGCCATGGGGCAGGCCTTTTTCAGCCTGAGCCTGGGCATGGGCGCGATGATGGCTTACGGCGCCTATGTGCCCGAGAACGCCGGCATTGGTGGCATGGTGATTACCATCGCCTTGTTAGACACCACCGTGGCAGTGGTGGCCGGGTTGACCATCTTTCCCATCGTCTTTGCCAACGGTTTGGACGCAGCTCAAGGCGAAGGGTTGATGTTTGTCACTTTGCCGCTGGCTTTTGGTCAACTACCCTTGGGGGCGATTTTCGGCACTTTGTTTTTCGTTCTGGTGTCGTTTGCTGCGGTGACTTCAGCCATATCCATGACCGAACCCGCTCTCGCCTATCTGGTTGAGCAATACAATGCCAAGCGCAAACGAGTGGCTATCAGCCTCGGCGTTATTTGTTGGGTGCTGGGGCTGGGCACGATTTTTTCGTTCAACATCTGGTCTGATGTTCGCGTTGTCGGAGACCTCAATATTTTCGGCTTCATCGACTACGTGTCGCAAAATATCATGCTGCCGCTTGGCGGCATGTTGATCGCGGTGTTTGCGGTGTGGGTGGTGCCCAAAGCCGTCACAGCCAAGCAGTTGGGAATAGAAAGTGCGGCTGTCCTGTTTGGTTGGCGCTTGTTGGCAGGTGTCATCGCGCCGCTCTGCGTGCTGGCTGTGTTTGTGTACACGTTGCTGAGCGGTTAGTGCACAAACTCATACGCACAGCACTTTTAGAAGTGCCTGCATCCGCTGCCTACCAGGTGGTGATAGACGTCGTGCAATACCCGGATTTTGTGCCGGGCTGCAAGACAGTGCATGTGTTGGAAACATCCGAGACCGGTCTGGTAGCTAAAGTTTCAGTGGCCGGACGTGGTCTGCACGAATCTTTTATCACCACCAACCAACACCGACGCGATGAAAGTGTGTTGATGACCCTGCGCGAGGGGCCCTTCGAACGGCTTGAGGGCGAGTGGCTTTTTACACCGCTTGGTGAAGTGGGTTGTCGCATTGAGTTGCGTATCGAATTTCAACCCAAGGGCGTGATCGCCAGATTGCTTAGTGGCTTTGCCGACAAGATCGCCAATCGCCTGGTGGATGCTTTCGTTGCGCGCATCCTCGCGATACATGGCGGCCAGCTTGGCCGACCAGGCCAATCGGTAAAACCGTGAGCGCCCGGACCATCACCGTCGAAGTAGTCTATGCAACGCCTGCACAGCAAGCCGTGCGCACCTTGCAACTGCATCCCGGCGATACCGTTGCAGATGCGCTGTCAGCGGTTGCCGGTGATGCACCCTTTGCAGCTATCGCGCTTGATGAGCATGCCATTGGAATTTACGGTCGGGCCTGTGAGACATCACAAGTGCTGGTGCAAGGTGACCGTGTTGAGATCTATCGTGAACTTCTCGTCGATGCCAAAGCTGCACGCAGGCGCCGAGAACGTGAACAACGCGAACAATGAGTGGGCCTCGGGTACCGCCTGTCAGGTAGCTTCCTCACTCACTTCGGCGCTTGCTACGTCCTCTGCAGTTTCTTCTTTTTCTTTGGCGGCTGTGGGTGCCAGGTCTCCGGTGAAATAGGCCAGAATATCATCTTCAAAAAACAGGCTCATACGAACGTCCTGGCGGAAATATCCAGGCAATTCGACTGTGTAGATATAGTCCCAACGGTTCTCGTTGAAGGTGTTGCGCAGAATTGGCTCACCCATAATGAACGCGATCTGGCTGTGGGTCATGCCGGGCTTCAGCTGGTCGATCATCTCCTGGGTGATGACGTTGCCTTGCTGTACGGTGATTTTGTACAAGCGCGGCAGACTGAGTTTGGGAATGCTGCAGCCCGTCATGATGACTAAGATCAGACTGACAAATATGATTCTGGCCGGCAAATCAGTGCCTCGCGTTAGGTACGGTGCGCGATATTACCCAACCTTGTTCACTCCTGACTAGTGCGGTTTTGCACATCAGGCAGTTTGTTTCTGTTTCATGTTGCTGCCACCGGCTTCGGCCAACAGTGTTTGCGCATATTCGCGGGTTTTGCGGGTGATGTCGGCACCGGCCAGCATGCGCGCAATCTCTTCAATGCGGTGTTCACCATGCAGCGGGTGAATGTCGGTGTTGTCGCCTTTTTTCACCACGCGGTAGTGGTTGTCGCCCAAGGCAGCGACTTGCGGTGCATGGGTGACACAGATCACCTGGGTGTGCTCGCCGAGATCGCGCAATATACGTCCCACGGTGTCTGCGGTGGTGCCGCCGACGCCGACATCGGCTTCATCCAGAATGAGACAAGGCAGGGCGCTGTTCTCGGCGGCAACAATTTGAATGCTTAAACTGATGCGGGTTTGCTCGCCCCCAGAGGCGATTTGGGTTAAAGGACCGGCCGCGAAGCTGGGATTGGTGGTGACATGAAACTCGATGCGATCCAAGCCACCGTCGCCTTCGGCATCTTCAAAGCAGACCTCGAACACGCCCTGGGTGATACCCAGCAACTGCATGTAGTGAGACACCGATTTGGCAAATCCAGGTGCGGCTTTGCGGCGCTTGCTCGATAGTGTCTTGGCTTTTTTGAGAAATGCGTTCCGGTGTTGATCGGCGAGCACCAGCAGATCTTCTAACGCGGACCCATCGGCATCTATGCCGGTGAGCTCAGCGCGCAAGGCCGCGGTATGTTCCACCAGCTCATCGGGGCGGATGCGATGTTTGCGGGCCAGGTCCTGCACTGTATTCAAACGCTCTTCGAGCAGTTCCAGGGTCTGTGGGTCAACCACCACATGGTCCTGATAATGGCGCAGGTCCCGGTGCGCATCATCGAGCAGGCCGAGCACAGATTTCAGCGTTCCCTGCGCCGCTTGCAGATCGGCATCGTCGTCGTCGATGGCATTGATCTCGGTGATGCTGTGGCGTAAATCGTCGAGTTCGTCGAGCTGAACCAGGGCGCGTTGCAGATTGTCCAGAATCAGGTGCGCCTGGTTCAAGCGTTTGTGCTCACTTTCCAGCCCGGCGAATTCTCCTGCCTGCAGATCAAACTCTTCCAGTTCTCGCAGCTGGTAGGACAGCAGATCGCGTCGGTCCGACGCCGTGGCTAGATTGTCCTGCAAGGTGCGAATGTTGGCCAGCTCGCTTTGCCAGTTGCGGTACAGCACCGATACATCTGCAGCCGGTTTGGCAAGGTTGGCATAGTCATCCAACATAGCCAGTTGGGTGCTGCGATCGGCCAGACGCAAATGCTCATTCTGACCGTGAATATCCACCAGCTGTTCGCCGAGATTGCGCAGGTAGGCGGTGGTGACCGGCACGCCGTTGATGAATGCCCGGGAGCGCCCCTGGGTTGAAACGACGCGTCGCACCAGCACGCTTTGTGGTTCATCGGTGCTGAACTCATCAGCAGCGAGTTGTCTTTGCACCGCAGGTAAGCCGGTCAGATCAAATTCAGCGCAAACATCAGCCTTGTCCGCACCCGGGCGAATGACTTCGGTTCTGGCTCGCTCGCCGAGCAACAAGCCCAAAGCGTTCAGCAGGATCGATTTGCCGGCACCGGATTCGCCGGTGATGGTGGTCAGCCCGGGATGGAAATCGATGTCGAGGCTTTCAACAAGAACGAAATTTTTTAAGGTGAGCTGCTTAAGCATAGTGTTTCTTATTCTAGCCTACCCCAACCCCTCGGGTAGAGCATCTTTCTATAGTGCATCTTTCTATAGTGCATAAGGGGACAAAGGCTGGTATAAGAAATGGACTGGATAAGTTGTAGGAAGGCAGAGCCGTTGCCAACCAGTGAATCGATAGATAAGCAAGTTGCCCCGCGAGCCCAGCACCTGTTCAAGCTACTGGTGGAGCAGTATATCGCCGAAGGCACGCCGATCGCTTCGAAGGCTTTGGCAACTCGGCCAGAGGTGAGTGTGTCGTCGGCGACGGTGCGCAGCATCATGGGTGATCTGGAGTCCCTGGGGCTGGTCACCTCGCCACACACCTCAGCGGGTAAAATACCCACTAATCAAGGCTACCGGTTCTTTGTCGATTCGTTGCTCAGTGTCGAACCCTGGGACGAGGCGCGGGTGAAAGAGTTAGAGGCAGAACTCAACCCGGACATGGCCCCGGCAGATCTTGTCTCTGCAGCTTCTGACCTGCTTTCGCAGATGACTCAAATGACCTGCCTGATCACCACGCCGCTGCGTAATCAGGTCAATCTTCGGCATGTGGAATTTGTCGGTCTGGATGAAGACCGGGTGTTGGTGATCCTGGTGTTGAATGATCGTGAGGTGCAGAACCGGGTCATCCACACCGAACGTGAATATTCATCCATCGAGTTGAGCCAGGCGGCGAACTTTATCAATCGTGAATACGGTGGGCGTTCGCTCATCGATATACGCCAGGCAGTCATTGCCAGCATGCAGGCAGACAAAGACCGCATGGACTCTCTCATGCAGGCCGCCTTGGATATAGCGTCGGCCACCTTTACCGAAAGCGGCGAAAACGAAGGCCAGGAACTGCTGGTCAGCGGTGAAAGTCGGTTGCTCGACTTCAGTGCAGACACCAACACGGTCAAATCGCTGTTTGATGCCGTATCGAGCCAGGGCCGTGTGTTGCACCTGCTTGACCGCTGCCTGCAGAGCAGCGGCGTGCAGCTTTTCATTGGCGACGAGTCGGGCTATCAAGCGCTGGGTGATGCATCTCTGGTTACTGCCGCCTATGAGGCAAACGGAGAGGTTGCCGGTGTTTTAGCTGTCATCGGCCCAACACGCATGGACTATAAAGATGTCATTCCAGTGGTGGATGTGACTGCACGGTTGTTAAGTGCCGCCATGCGGCGTGCGTAAGCACTAGTTTTCCCCCTTTACCCCTTGTAATTCGGCCGTTTTGGCCGCATATACCCCGCACCAATGTAGCGTGTGGGAAATGAGTGCATGGCCGAAGACAAGTCCGATGAAGAAAGTGCAATAAGCGCTGAGCCGCAGGAGGATGAAGCGCACACCGATCTTTCGGTGGAAGGGGCGGTGGAAGAGCTGGTTGAGGATAGTGATGCTGATGCGCCCGGCGCAGAAGATGCAGACAGTGAAGACCCTGCTGCGGTAGAGGCCGGCTTGAAGGACCAACTGCTGCGTAGCCTCGCCGAGCTTGAAAATGTCAAACGTCGTGCAGCTCGAGATGTAGAAAACGCGCATAAATTTGCCATCGAAAGGCTCATCGACGGTATGTTCCCAGTGCTCGACGGCTTGGAAAAAGCGGCTGAAACCGCTGACGCCACAGAGGGCGCAGAGGCCATTGCCGAGGGGGTTACGTTGTCGCTCAAAATGTTCCTTGATACGTTAGCCAGATTCGGCGTGGAACAAATTAACCCGTTGGGTGAGCCTTTCGATCCACAATTGCACGAAGCGATGACGGTGCTGCCAAACCCTGATGCGGAGCCGAACTCGGTGATGGATGTGATGCAGAAAGGCTATAGCCTCAATGGGCGATTGGTGCGGGCAGCGAAAGTCATCGTGGTCAAAGGTGATAGTTAATCCAGGGGCCTTGAAGTTAGCCAGTTTGACCAAATATAAAGAATCAAGACGAAAACATTCCTCAGCGGAATATTTGGAGAAAAAGTAATGGGTAAGATCATCGGTATAGACCTCGGCACCACCAACTCGTGTGTGGCCGTCTTAGAGGGTGGCGACGCCCGGGTTATAGAAAACTCGGAAGGCGATCGCACCACACCTTCTGTCATCGCATACACCGAAGATGGTGAGATTTTGGTGGGACAAAATGCCAAGCGGCAGGCGGTCACAAACCCAGTGAACACACTGTTTGCGGTCAAGCGCCTCATCGGTCGCAAGTTCAAAGACGATGTCGTGCAAAAAGACATAAAAATGGTGCCTTACACCATTACAGAAGCATCCAATGGCGATGCCTGGATAGAGGTGAAAGGCGAAAAACTGGCACCTCCGCAGATTTCCGCAGAAACCTTGAAAAAGATGAAGAAGACCGCGGAAGAGTATCTCGGCGAAGAAGTGACCGAGGCCGTGATTACCGTGCCTGCGTACTTCAACGACTCACAGCGTCAGGCGACTAAAGATGCTGGCAAGATTGCCGGTCTTGAGGTGCGCCGCATCATTAACGAGCCGACTGCCGCTGCACTAGCCTACGGCATGGACAAGCAACCCGGTGATTCCAAGATAGCGGTCTACGATCTGGGTGGGGGTACTTTCGACGTGTCCATCATCGAAATTGCAGAAGTGGACGGTGAGCACCAGTTTGAGGTGTTGTCTACCAATGGCGATACCTTCCTCGGTGGTGAAGATTTCGACTTGCGCATCATCGACTACCTGGCCGGAGAGTTTAAGAAAGACAACGGCGTCGATCTGCACAACGATCCGCTCGCGCTGCAACGCCTTAAAGAAGCTGCGGAGAAAGCCAAGATTGAGCTTTCTAACAGCCAGCAGACAGAAATAAATCTGCCCTATATCACTGCAGACCAAAGTGGTCCCAAGCACCTGGTGATGAAGCTGACCCGCGCCAAACTTGAATCTCTGGTCGAAGAGCTGGTCGAGCGGACCATGGGCCCTTGCCGCACCGCTTTAGATGATGCCAGTTTGACCATCAGTGATATCGACGATGTCATTCTGGTCGGTGGACAGACGCGCATGCCGCTGGTGCAGGAGAAAGTGAAATCTTTCTTCGGCCAGGAAGCCCGCAAGGATGTGAATCCCGATGAGGCGGTTGCCATGGGCGCATCGATTCAGGCTGCGGTTCTCGCCGGTGACGTCACAGATGTGTTGTTGCTCGACGTCACGCCGCTGTCCCTGGGTATTGAAACCCTGGGTTCGGTAATGAGTACTTTGATTGAAAAGAACACCACCATACCGACCAAGAAAACCCAGGTGTTCTCTACTGCAGACGACAATCAATCTGCGGTGACCATCCATGTCCTGCAAGGTGAGCGTAAGCAGGCCGCTGCCAATAAGTCATTGGGCCAGTTCAATCTGGAGAATATTCCTCCTGCGTCGCGTGGTATGCCGCAAATTGAAGTCGCCTTTGACCTGGATGCCAATGGTATTCTAAATGTGTCGGCGAAAGACAAAGCCACCGGCAAAGAGCAGTCGATTGTCATCAAAGCTTCCAGTGGTCTCTCCGATGATGAGATCGAGCAGATGGTTCGCGATGCCGAGGCGCATTCTGAGGAGGACAAGAAGTTCGAAGAAATGGTTTCCCTGCGCAATCAAGCAGACGGCTTGATCCACGGTGCACGTAAGGCGGTAGAAGATGCTGGCGATAAAGCCACCGATGAAGAAAAGACTGGCATCGAAACTGCTGCGAGCGAACTCGAAGATGCGCTGAAAAACGAAGATAAGGACGCCATAGAGGCAAAAATGCAGGTCTTGTCTCAAGCCTCTGCCAGCCTTGCGCAAAAGATGTATGAAGCCGAAGCTCAAACAGCAGACGGTGATGCAGGTTCCCAGGCGCAAGGGCAGGCCGAGGATAGCGATGCGGTAGATGCGGAATTTGAAGAGGTTAAAGACGAAGACAGTAAATAACCTGTTACATTCCCTCCTTTCTAAGACCCAAGAGGGCCCAGGAGGATCCAAGCGCGGCGCTTGTTGCAAGACAAGCCCGCGTTTGTCGTATGAGATTAAAGAAGAGATCTAGCAGAGAAGAATAGATAGAGCAACACTATGTCCAAACGAGATTACTATGAGGTGCTGGGCGTCGATCGGGATGCGTCTGACGACGATCTCAAGAAAGCCTATCGTCGTTTGGCGATGAAGTTTCACCCTGACCGTAACCCCGACGACCCGGATGCTGAGGAAAAATTCAAAGACGCCAGTGAGGCCTATGAAGTTCTCACCGACGCGGACAAACGTCACACCTATGATCAGTTCGGACATGCTGGCTTAGACCCCAGCCAGGGCAGCGGTGGTTTTGGTCAGCCCGGAAACTTCGGTGATATTTTTGGCGATGTGTTCGGTGATATTTTTGGCGGTGGTCGGGGTGGTCGCAGCAACGGCGCCGCGCGCGGTTCCGACCTGCGCTACAACATGCAACTGGACCTGGAACAAGCAGTCGGCGGTGATACTGTCGAGGTACGCATACCGGTGCTTGCCGCCTGCGAAGACTGCGACGGCTCTGGCGCAACGCCAGGCACCTCGCCCAGCACCTGTCCGGATTGCCAGGGCGCAGGCCAGGTTCGTGTGTCCCAGGGTTTCTTCTCGCTACAGCAAACCTGCCCACGATGTCGCGGCCAGGGCCGCATCGTCACAGATCCGTGCCGCCCCTGTGGTGGCGCCGGGCGCATTGAAAAACGCAAAACCCTTTCGGTGAAAATACCTGCTGGTGTCGATATCGGCGATCGCATACGTTTGTCCGGCGAAGGTGAAGCGGGCGTCAATGGTGGTCCGCCAGGCGATCTGTATGTGCAGGTCGATGTGCGCGAGCATCCGATTTTCGTACGTGACGGCAGAAACCTTTACTGTGAGGTGCCGATTTCCATGGTAGATGCTGCATTAGGTGGTGAGTTGGAAGTACCGACCCTGAACGGACGGGTTAAATTGAAGATCCCCACCGAAACCCAAACCGGCAAAGTGTTCCGCTTGCGCGGCAAGGGCGTGACCCAGGTGCGCGGTGGTGGTTTGGGTGACTTGCTATGCAAAGTTGTGATCGAAACACCCGTCAAGTTGACCGACCGACAGAAAGAACTGTTGCGTGAATTGAAAGACTCCCTCGGTGAAAGCACCAAGCATTCACCCCGGGAGAAGTCATGGTTCGACGGCGTTAAAAGCTTTATCGACGACCTGAAGGGTTAAAATGATTCGAGTAGCCGTAACCGGCGCTGCCGGGCGTATGGGAAAGACCTTGGTGCAAGCCATCGCACAGACAGACGATTTGTCGCTGGGTGCGGCTTTTGAGCGCACAGATCATGAATCCATCGGCCGCGATGCCGGTGAACTGGCAGGTGTGGGCAGCCTCGGTGTGTTGGTGTCTGCCGATCCGGCAGCGCGTATGGCAGACTTCGATGTCGTCATCGATTTCACTGCCCCGGTGGCGAGCCTGGCTCTGGCCAAGGTGTGTCGTGCACATGGCATAGCACTGGTTATCGGCACCACTGGCTTTGCCGATACGGAGTTGGCCGAGATGCATGAAGCTGCTCAAGACACCGCGCTGTTCATGTCACCTAACATGAGTGTTGGGGTAAATCTTGTCTTCAAACTGATCGAAACTGCCGCCCGCGCGCTGGGTGATAGTGTCGATATCGAAATCATCGAGGCCCATCACCGGCATAAAGTTGACGCTCCATCAGGCACCGCGGTGCGCATGGGTGAAGTGCTGGCAGCGGCGCTTGGCCGCAGCCTGGAAACAGATGCGGTCTATGGCCGCCAGGGCATCACCGGTGCGCGCGAACGCAACACCATTGGCTTCTCCACCATCCGTGGCGGCGACATCGTCGGCGAGCACACGGTCATGTTTGCCGGTGACGGTGAACGCATCGAAATCACCCATCGTGCAACCAGTCGCATGAACTTCGCCCAGGGTGCGTTACGGGCGGTACGCTTCGTGCACGACCAGCCTCCCGGTGTTTACGATATGGACGCACTTTTAAACCTCTGATTTGAGAATTCTTGCTGCTTTTTACCCGCCAGACCAGTACACTGCCGGCCTTAAGTTCAACCCATATCCTAAGTGCCACAGGCTAGTTGAGCCCGGTCAAATCGCGCACCAAAGACGCGAAAGCTGTCGGTCTTTTTTTCTCGATAAAAATAGAAATAATCCCGGCAAACATAGTTAAGGGAAGCTCACTTGATACCAGCATTACTCGCCTTAGAGGACGGGAGTGTGTTTTACGGCCAGTCGTTAGGGGTCGAAGGCGCAACCGTTGGTGAAGTTGTATTCAACACCGCGATGACGGGTTATCAGGAAATTCTCACCGATCCATCTTACGCCCAGCAGATCATTACCCTCACCTATCCGCAGATCGGTAACACCGGCACCAATGCGCAAGACAATGAATCGGACCGGGTGTGGAGCGCAGGCCTGGTTATCCGGCAGACACCGCGGCGTGTCAGTAACTGGCGTAGCGAAGGTTCGCTGACAGAATTCTTAACCGCCGAAAATGTTGTTGCCATCGGCGATGTCGACACCCGCCGGCTGACCCGGTTGATCCGCGAAAAAGGCGTCATGGCAGGTTGCATTGTGGCGGGTGAAAGTGCCGCCACAGACGCGGGCCGACAGCAGGCCTTGCAGTCGGCGCAAGACTTCCCGGGGCTCAAAGGCATGGACCTGGCCAAAGTAGTGACCGGTGAGCAACGCTCATGGACGCAAACCAGTTGGACGCTGAATCAGGGGTATGGTGAGATCGAGTCGCCGAAGTTCAAGGTTGTGGCCTACGATTTTGGCGTCAAGCGCAACATATTGAGGTTGTTGGCGAGTCGCGGTTGTGATTTAACCGTGGTGCCGGCGCAGACCCCGGCCAGCGAGGTGCTCGCACTTACACCAGATGGTATTTTTCTCTCCAACGGTCCCGGCGACCCGCAACCTTGCGACTATGCCATCGAGGCCATAAAAGAATTACTGGAGACGGGCATTCCTATTTTCGGTATCTGTTTAGGCCATCAGTTGTTGGCCCTGGCGAGCGGTGCGCAGACGATTAAAATGCCCCATGGCCACCATGGCGCCAACCATCCGGTGCAGGATATCGAAAGCCGCAAAGTGATCATCACCAGCCAGAATCATGGCTTTGCCGTAGACGGAGAAACTCTGCCCGACAATCTACGTTGCACGCATCTGTCGTTGTTTGACGGTACGGTGCAAGGTTTGGCGCGCACGGATGTGCCCGCCTTCAGTTTTCAAGGTCATCCTGAAGCGTCTCCAGGTCCACAGGATTGCATTTATCTGTTTGACAGGTTTATCGAGATGATGGCCGGGGCGAGTGAGGACAACGATGCCTAAGCGTGCAGACATTAAATCGGTGCTGATATTGGGCGCAGGTCCGATCGTCATTGGCCAGGCTTGCGAATTTGACTACTCCGGCGCCCAGGCTTGCAAAGCACTGCGCGAAGAAGGTATTCGGGTGGTGCTGGTGAACTCCAATCCCGCCACCATCATGACCGACCCGGCCATGGCGGATGCGACTTATATCGAGCCCGTGGAATGGCAAACCGTGGCGCGCATCATAGAGCGGGAAAAACCCGACGCTTTATTACCGACCATGGGCGGGCAGACGGCGCTGAATTGCGCTCTGGACCTGGTCCGCGAAGGCGTGCTCGAAGCGCACGGCGTGGAAATGATCGGTGCCTCTCAAGACGCCATCGACAAGGCCGAAGACCGTGAACGTTTTGATCGGGCAATGAAGCGTATCGGCTTGGAGACACCTCGCTCCGCCATCGCGCACAGTCTCGAAGAAGCCCTGCAGGTGCAAAGCCAACTCGGCTACCCCTGTGTGATCCGGCCCTCTTTCACCATGGGCGGCAGTGGCGGCGGCATCGCCTATAACCCCGAAGAGTTCGTTGAAATCTGTACCCGGGGGTTGGATCTGTCCCCCACCACAGAGTTGCTCATCGATGAATCCCTGCTTGGCTGGAAAGAGTTTGAGATGGAAGTGGTACGCGACCATCTCGACAATTGCATCATCGTTTGTTCGATCGAAAATCTTGATCCCATGGGGATACATACCGGCGACAGCATCACCGTGGCACCGGCGCAGACCTTGACCGACAAGGAATACCAACTGTTGCGCAACGCCTCCATAGCGGTGCTGCGGGAGATCGGTGTCGATACGGGTGGCTCGAATGTGCAGTTTGCTATACACCCTGGCGACGGGCGCATAGTCGTCATCGAAATGAACCCTCGCGTCTCGCGTTCTTCGGCACTGGCGTCCAAGGCCACTGGTTTTCCGATCGCCAAAATCGCCGCCAAGCTGGCGATTGGCTACACCTTGGATGAACTGGACAACGACATCACCGGCGGCGTCACGCCGGCCTCGTTTGAGCCAAGCATCGACTACGTTGTTACCAAAATACCGCGTTTCACCTTCGAAAAGTTCAAGCAGGCAGATGCCCGGCTGACCACCCAGATGAAATCTGTTGGTGAAGTCATGGCCATTGGCAGGACGTTTCAGGAGTCGTTGCAGAAAGCAATGCGTGGTTTGGAAACCGGCATGGTCGGGTTCAACCCGGTATTGGACCTCGATGTTGATGAAGAGACATGGCGCGCCACCCTCAAACGCGAGCTTAGCAGTCCGAGTTCGCTGCGTCTGTGGTATGTGGCAGATGCGTTTCGGGTAGGCATGAGTTTGCAGCAGATTTTCGATGCGACTCACATCGACCCTTGGTTTCTGGCAGAAATCGAAGACATTCTTGAAGCCGAAAGCGGGCTCGCAAACCGGGCCGTCGAAGCGTTGACCAAGGCTGACTGGTACGAGCTCAAACGCAAAGGTTTTTCCGACGCGCGTCTAGCCCAGCTGTTGGCAACCAGCGAAGACGAGGTGCGAGCGTTGCGGCAGGCGTTGGGCGTGCGCCCGGTGTACCGGCGGGTAGATACTTGCGCGGCGGAGTTTCCCGCCAGCAGTGCGTACATGTACTCCACCTACGAAGAGGAATGTGAAGCACTGCCTTCGGAGCGGAAAAAGATCATGGTGCTCGGTGGTGGTCCAAACCGCATCGGACAAGGTATTGAGTTCGACTACTGCTGTGTGCACGCTGCGCTGGCCATGCGCGAAGAGGGTTATGAAACCATTATGGTTAACTGCAATCCGGAAACCGTATCCACCGACTATGACACCTCGGACCGGCTGTACTTCGAGCCGGTCACCCTTGAAGATGTGTTGGCGATTGTCGATGTAGAGCAACCCGTCGGCGTGATAGTGCAATTCGGCGGTCAAACACCTCTCAACCTGGCCAGCGCGCTGCAATCCGCAGGGGTGCCCATCATCGGCACCAGCCCGGACGCTATCGACCGCGCAGAGGACCGGGAGCGATTTCAACAACTTGTTGAGAAACTGGGATTACGGCAGCCGACCAACAGAGTTGCCTCCAGTCTGGAACAAGGGTTGGAACGCGCGAAGCTGATCGGCTATCCATTGATCGTGCGGCCCTCATATGTGCTGGGTGGCCGTGCCATGGAAATCGTCTACAACGACGATGAGTTATCCCAGTACATGCAAAGTGCAGTCGACGTGTCCAATGATTCGCCGGTGTTGCTTGATCGTTTCTTGGATCAAGCCATCGAAGTGGATGTTGACGCCGTCTGTGATGGGCAACAGGTTGTGATTGGCGCCATCATGCAACATATTGAACAGGCCGGCGTACATTCCGGCGACTCTGCCTGTTCCCTGCCACCTTACAATCTGCCCCAGTCTATACAGGACATTATTCGTGACCAGGTCAAAGTACTTGCCCTGGAATTGGGCGTGATCGGACTGATGAATGTGCAAATGGCAGTGCAAGGAGAAGATGTGTTTGTCCTTGAGGTTAATCCGCGAGCGTCGCGTACGGTGCCGTTTGTGTCCAAGTGCATTGGCCTGTCGCTGGCAAAATCCGCAGCACGCTGCATGGTTGGCATCTCTCTCGCAGAACAGGGTTTTACCGAAGAAATTATTCCGACGGTTTTCCACGTCAAGGAATCGGTGTTTCCGTTTAACAAGTTTCCCGGCGTAGATCCGATCTTAGGCCCGGAAATGAAATCTACGGGCGAGGTCATGGGTGTCGGTGAGACCTTTGGCGAAGCCTTTGCCAAGGCCTCCCTGGCGGCGGGTGAAATTTTGCCGGACAACGGGCGCGCATTTATCAGCGTCAAAGATTCTGACAAAGCGCACTTGCCGGAAGTGGCTGCGGCGCTGGTAGAGTTGGGGTTCAGTCTGGTCGCCACGCCAGGCACGCAACGTTGCCTGGCCGCTTCGAATCTGCAGTGTGCAACTATCAGCAAAGTCAATGAAGGGCGACCGGATGTTGCGGACTTGATGAAGAACGAACAGATCGATCTGATCATTAATACTACCGAAGGGCGCCAGTCCATAGCCGATTCGGCGGTTATCCGCAGACTCGCCTTGCAGAAAAAAGTGTGTTACACCACCACTTTAGCTGGCGGAGAAGCGATAGCGATCGCCATTCGCCAGGGTCGTGGGGAGCGTGTTCACAAGTTGCAGGACTTGCACGCAGAACTCAAACAAGTAGCCGTACCAGGGACGGACAAACAATGCCAAATCCAATGACCGTGCGCGGCGCAGAAGATCTGCGTAATGAAGTGCAACACCGTAAAGGTGCGTTACGCCAGGAAATCACACAGGCGATCGCCGAAGCGCGTGCCCATGGCGATCTAAAAGAGAACGCCGAATACCATGCTGCACGTGAACAGCAAAGTTTCAACGAAGGTCGCATCCAGGAAATCGAAAGTAGATTGGCCGATGCGCAAATAATCGACATCGCTAAAATGCCGGTAACCGATAAAGTTATATTTGGCACGACCGTGACCCTCCTCGATGTCGAGAGCGACGAAGAAACACGCTATCAGATTGTTGGTGAAGACGAAGCCGATTTGAAGATTGGGAAAATTTCCGTGATGTCACCCATCGCCCGCGCGCTGATCGCTAAGAGTGTCGGCGATACGGTCATGGTGACAACCCCCGGCGGCGACCACGAATACGAAATCGATAAAGTCGAGTATCTCTGCTAGCGACCCCTCTCGATGAGCCGCTCTCAATCAGCTATCGAATAAAACGAGCGTTAGGAGTATCGACTGATATTCGATAATTTCGAATTCGCCTGAGGATTAGCCCGATACAAAACTGCCACTTTGCCGATTTTGTGTACTACTTCAGCGTTGCACGATTCGGCCAGCGATTTAGCAGCAGACCATCGAGCCTCGCGATCTTCGATGGCAAACTTCACCTTGATCAACTCGTGGTCCTGCAGGGCGCGTTCAGTTTCCTGGGCCACGCCATCGGATATCGGTTGCGCTGCAACGATGACGACAGCATCCAGATAATGAGCGATCTGTCGCATGGACTTTTTTTCACGGCTTGATAATGACATTGCGGTATTCTAGCGGGTAACGCGGTCACTTTTACCGGCCCTTCACCATTTCCATCATCTTTTATCGACATGAGTAAACGAAGTAAATCCAGTACGCGCTGGCTGGAGCGGCAAAAGCGCGATTATTTTGTCCGCCAGGCCCAGGACAATGGCCAGATTTCGCGTGCCCACTACAAACTTCTGCAGATCGATCAGCGCTTCAAATTGATTAAACCCCGGAGCAAGATTTTAGAGTTGGGTGCAGCGCCGGGGGGATGGACGAACTATATCGAGTCAAAGATCTCTAACGGGTTGTTGATCGCTGTAGACCCAAGGCCGATTACCGCCGGCATGGAGACGCGGGTGATTGAAGGTAATGTGGGTGAAGATGCAGTAGATCGGCAGATTGCCGAAGCCTTGGATGACACCAGATTGGACCTTGTTTTATCGGACATGGCCCCCAACATATCCGGCATCAGGTCGGTTGATCAGGCGCGGTCGATGGATCTGGCGGACCTGGCGGTCCAGGCATCGCGCCTTTGGTTACGCTCTCGAGGTGTGATGGTCATTAAAGCTTTCCAAGGTGAAGGGTTGGATGAATGGGTGAAAACCCTTCGTGAGGAATTTACCAAGGTCACGATGACCAAACCGAAGGCGTCCCGCGCCGATTCTCGAGAAGTGTTTGTGGTTGCGCAGGGCTATAAGGGGTAGAACGGTAACGCAGACGCACCCGATAGATTGGTGTAATCTTGCCGGTCCATAATGAAAACATCCGCGTGGCCGAATTTTTAGCGGAAAGAAAGGCAGTGTAACTGCCAAGTTATAAGAGGTAACCCCTTGTCAGATATGGGAAAGAATTTATTACTGTGGTTGATCATCGCAGCGGTACTGCTGACGGTATTCAATAACTTTAACGTCCAGCCGGAGCAGGAGGTCATGGCCTATTCGGAATTTGTCAAGGCGGTGCATGCCAGGCAGATTCGCGAGGCGCAAATCCAAGGCGACAGAATCACCGCCACAGACAATAGCGGCAATAAAGTGGTCATCATCTGGCCGGAGAATGACGGCAAGTTGATCAGCGAACTGATCGACAACGATGTTGAAACCACCATCATGGAAGAAGAAAGGCAAAGCTTCTGGACGCAGTTGCTGATTGCCAGCTTCCCCATTCTCATCATCATCGCCGTGTTCATGCTGTTCATGCGGCAAATGCAGGGCGGTGCCGGTGGTCGTGGTGGACCCATGGCGTTTGGCCGCAGCAAGGCCAAGCTGTTGGCTGAAGATTCGATTAAAACGACGTTTGACGATGTCGCCGGGGTAGATGAAGCCAAAGAAGAAGTACAAGAGTTGGTGGAGTTCTTACGCGATCCGGGCAAGTTTCAGCGCTTAGGCGGGCATATTCCCCACGGCGTGTTGATGGTTGGTCAGCCCGGGACGGGTAAAACATTGCTCGCCAGGGCCATTGCCGGTGAAGCGAAAGTACCGTTCTTCTCGATCTCAGGGTCTGACTTCGTCGAAATGTTTGTCGGTGTGGGTGCGTCTAGAGTACGCGACATGTTCGAAACAGCAAAAAAACAGGCGCCCTGCATCATCTTCATCGATGAAATTGATGCGGTCGGGCGGCATCGTGGTGCCGGTCTTGGTGGCGGGCATGATGAACGCGAGCAAACCTTAAATCAGTTGTTAGTCGAGATGGACGGGTTTGAAAGAAACGATGGCGTCATCGTTCTTGCCTCTACCAACCGTCCGGATGTTCTAGACCCGGCGCTTTTGCGCCCGGGTCGTTTTGACCGCCAGGTGGTCGTGAGCCTGCCGGATATTCGCGGTCGCGAACAAATTCTTAAAGTACATATGCGTAAGGTGCCGTTGGCCGACGATGTAGACGCCAGTGTCATCGCCCGGGGTACGCCAGGGTTTTCAGGCGCCGATCTCGCTAACCTGGTGAACGAAGCCGCGTTGTTTGCGGCTCGAGCCAACAAGCGTCTGGTGGAGATGCAGGACTTCGACCAGGCCAAAGACAAGGTCATGATGGGTGCAGAGCGCAAGTCCATGGTCATGTCAGAAAAAGAAAAACGTAACACCGCCTATCATGAAGCCGGCCACGCCATCGTCGGCAGGATGATGCCGGACCACGATCCGGTCTACAAAGTCAGCATTATTCCGCGCGGGCGTGCCTTGGGCATAACCATGTTCCTGCCTGTTGAAGACCGTTACAGTCTCAGTCGGCAACACATCCGTTCGCAAATATGCAGTTTGTTCGGCGGGCGCATCGCTGAAGAGATAATTCTCGGTGCAGAGTATGTAACCACCGGTGCGTCCAACGATATCGAACGCGCCACGGAACTCGCGCGCAACATGGTGACTAAGTGGGGCCTGTCCGACCGCTTGGGACCAATTAAATACGACGAAGATGAAGGTCAGGTTTTTCTGGGTATGTCTGCCGGGATGAAACAGAAAACGGTTTCCGACCATACCGCTCGGGCGATTGATGAAGAAATGCGCAGCATTGTCGATTCATGTTATGCAGAGGCTGACAAGTTGTTGCGCGACAACATCGACAAGCTGCACATGATGGCTGAGGCGCTGATAGAGTTCGAGACCATTGGTGTGGAGCAAATCGACGACATCATGGCGGGTGCAAAACCGCGCCATCCCAGTGAACGACCATCGTCTGGTTCTGACTCCAAGCCAGATTCTCCTTCAGAAAAGCCGATTGGCGGCCCCGCAGAAGAAAGTTAGCCGCGCATGCGCAACCTGCGCTGCGCCGGTAAAACCCTGAGTTTTCAGCACCCTCGCATCATGGGGGTGCTTAACATCACGCCGGATTCTTTTTTTGATGGTGGCAAGCTGTTGAGTGGCGCCAAGCCGGACCTCGGCCGGGTGCGTGAGCTGGCTCATGGCATGGTTGACGATGGCGCGTCGGTGTTGGATATAGGCGGCGAATCCACGCGACCAGGCGCAACCCCGGTATCGATCAGGGAGGAACTCGAACGTGTGATACCGGTCCTGCACGCCGTTGCGGATGTAGATACGATTGTTTCGGTAGATACCAGACATGTGCAAGTGGCTAAAGCGGCCATTGATGCGGGTGCGCATCTGGTTAACGATATCAGCGCTGGCGCAGATGCCGGCATGTTCGAAGTGATAGCAGATTCCGACGTTGGCTATGCTTTGATGCATATGCAAGGCTTGCCACAAACCATGCAGCGGGCGCCGTCCTATCAGGCGGTAGTGGTACAGATAAGCGAATTTCTGCAATGCCGTTACCAGCAGTGTGTGGCGGCAGGTATCGACCACGAGCGCCTGATGTTTGATCCGGGTTTTGGTTTTGGCAAGACGGTAGAGCACAATATGCAATTGCTGGCGAATTTAGCCCAGTTGCGGGTACTTGACCGACCGCTGCTGGTTGGGTTATCGCGTAAGAGTACCCTGGGTGCGATTACCGGTCGGGCGGTGCAGGATCGGGTCCATGCCAGTGTGGCTGCGGCGCTGATAGCGGTGCAACACGGCGCCGATTTGTTGCGGGTACATGATGTTGCCGCGACACAAGATGCGCTCAAGCTGTATAGCGCGGTAAAGATGGCGCAGTAGTAGAATGAATGCTTCTGCAAGGATGCTCTTATAAGGATGCTCTCGTAAGGATGAAAAACGCATGAGTAGAAAATACTTTGGCACGGATGGTATCCGTGGACGCGTCGGCCAGCACCCGATCAATCCTGAGTTTTGCCTGCGCCTTGGATGGGCCGTCGGTAAGGTATTTGCCAAGAAAGGTCCTGCTCACATCATCATCGGTAAAGACACGCGGATCTCAGGCTACATGCTCGAGTCCGTGTTGGAGTCCGGGCTGGCTGCCGCGGGCGCCAACGTCAGCTTGACCGGTCCCATGCCGACACCAGCGATCAGCTATCTGACTCGTACCCTGCGCGCCGATGCAGGCATTGTCATCAGCGCGTCGCACAATCCTTACTACGACAACGGCATTAAATTTTTCGACGGTTCCGGTAACAAATTGGCAGACGAGGTCGAGCTGGAGATTGAAGCCCAGCTGGATGAACAGATGGTCTGTGTGGAATCTGAACTGCTCGGTCGTGCATCGCGCCTGCCGGATGCGGCCGGCCGCTACATCGAATTCTGTAAAGCCACTGTGCCGCGCGGCTTCAGCTTGCGCGGCTTGCGCATTGTAATCGACTGCGCCCATGGTGCGACTTATCACGTTGCACCGCGAGTTTTCGAAGAGTTGGGTGCAGACGTGGTGGTGGTGGGTGGCGAACCCAACGGTCTGAACATCAATGATGAATGCGGCTCCACGCATCCGCAAATGCTGCAAGCCAAAGTGCTCGAATGTCGCGCAGATGTCGGCATTGCTTTTGACGGCGATGGCGACCGCGTATTTCTAGTGGACCGCGAAGGGAAATTGTTGGACGGCGATGAATTGATATACATCATTGCCTCTCACCGGTTGCGTGAAGGTACCCTGCAAGGGGGCGTGGTCGGCACGGTAATGAGTAATTTAGGTTTGGAAAAAGCCCTTGGCGTGCAGCAGATACCATTTTGTCGTGCTGACGTCGGCGACCGTTATGTCACCGAATTGTTGAAGCAGAAGGGATGGCACCTTGGTGGTGAAACTTCGGGACATGTTTTGTGCCTGGATCTCACCAACACCGGGGATGCCATAGTTGCGGCCCTGCAAGCGCTGATGCCGATGGTTTTACAGGGTGTTGAATTGCAGGAACTGGTCGCCGAAATGACCAAACTGCCACAAGTAATGGTCAACGTTAAAGTCCCGGACCCGGGCGCAACAGCTCGATGTGGTGCATTGCAAGCCGCTATTTCCGCCAAGGAGGCGCATCTGGCGGGTCGTGGTCGCATCCTGGTTCGCCCCTCAGGCACCGAGCCATTGCTGCGCGTGATGGTCGAAGGTGAAGATGACACCGAAGTGCGTGAAATAGCGAACGAACTGGCAAACGTTGCAGAACAACAGGCCTAGACCGAAATCTACTCCCAGCCATGAAGTTAGTCGGCCGGCTACAAAGCGATTGGCCATTTCCAGTGGCGCGGCTGCCATTTTTTTATGGTTGGGTCATCGCCGGGGTGTCGACCTTAGGTTTTCTATTCAGTGTGCCCGGTCAAACCATGGGCATGGCGGTATTCGCCGACACCTTCATTGCCGAGTTTGATCTGACCCGCACCGAGCTGTCCGTTGCCTACTTGTTGGGCACCGTAGCCAGTGCGCTTTCATTACCCCGCGCAGGCCGCTGGTACGATATCTATGGTGCGCGGGTCATGTTGGTCGCGGCGCCGTTATTGTTGGGTATTACCCTCGTCTTCATCAGCATCATCGATGCGCTTGCCAGGCAGATCGCTGACGTTGTTGATGTGCCGCTTGCATGGATCACATTCGGGCTGATTTTACTGGGCTACTTCGGCGTTCGCTTCAGCGGCCAGGGGGTGTTGACCAGTGCCAGCCGCAACGTGTTGTTGTTGTGGTTTGAGCGACGGCGCGGACTGGTATCGGGTCTGCGTGGCGTATTCGTATCGTTGGGTTTTTCCATCGCGCCGTTAGTACTGGCGTTCATGATCGACGGCTTTGGCTGGCGCGGCGCGCTGTGGGTGATGGCGGCGGCAGTTGGTTTAGGGTTTACGTTGTTGGCTTTGCTGACTGTACGAGACCGGCCGGAGATAAGTGGCTTGATGGCAGATGGCCATGTCGATGGGACCAGTGCGGTGAACTCGACCGGTGCGGTGTCGGAGGATCGCACCGCGGCCCAGGCGCGCCGTGATCCGGTTTTCTGGATCTATTCTGCGGCCTTGTCCATGCACGCATTGTTTGGCACTGCGGTTACTTTTCACATCGTTGCGATCTTTGCCGCTGCCGGTCGCGATCGCAGTGAAGCATTTGGCTATTTTTTACCTCAAGCGATCGTTTCATTGAGCGTCAATCTGTTTGCCAGTACGTTGGCGGACTACACTCGTCTCAAGCCCTTGTTAGTCGTGATGCTGCTCGCCTTCCTGGTTGGTGCGTATGGGATTACGCAACTGCACACAGATTTGGGCTACTGGCTGTTGGTATTTGGTTTTGGCGCCGGTGGTGGACTCTGGGGTGTGTTGTCCAATCTGGCTTTCATTCGGCAGTTCGGAACCTTGCACCTGGGCGAGATTAGCGGGCTGAATACCGCCATCACAGTATTCGCCAGCGCGGTAGGGCCCGTATCCTTCAGCTTGGCCAACGATGCCTTTGATACCTTTGCCGCGGCGGCCTATGTGTGCGCCGCTGGCTTGGTGGTATTGCTGTGTGTCGCCGTGTGGTTGCCGCAACACCGTGATGTTGCGCCCCGTTAGCGTCACACAGATCCCTTTGTAAAAGACGATGCGAACGTTTACCATTGCGCGCCCTGAAAATGCCGGTAGCGAATAATGCGTAAAGCACTGATTGTGGCTAACTGGAAAATGCATGGGTCAGTCGCCCTGTTGAGCACGTATTTGCAAGACCTGCAGATGCATGCAGCGGTTGATGTCGTGCTGGCGCCACCCACTGTCTATCTGGCGGCGGCCTTGCAACAAGCACCTGCCGGCCTTGCGCTCGGGGTGCAGGATATCGGCACGGATGCTGAAGGTGCGCATACCGGAGAGGTCGCTGCCGAGATGGTCTGTGAACTGGGCGGCACCTGGGCCATCGTCGGCCATTCGGAACGTCGCCTGCAACAGCATGAGACCGACGAGTTGGTGGCGGCCAAGACCGCGGCGGCATTGAGGGGTAACTTGCTACCCATAGTTTGTGTCGGTGAAACGTTAGCCGAGCGCGAGGCCGGTGAAGAATTTGCGGTCGTACGCAGGCAGTTGGCAGCGGTTCTCGAGCGAGTGGATTGCCATGAGTTGTGTGCTGCAGCGGTTGGTTATGAACCAGTATGGGCCATCGGCACGGGTGAAACAGCGTCGCCCGACCAGGCTCAGGAGATGCATGCATTCATTCGTTCGCAATTAGCGGCGAGGGATGTTGATGCGGCGCAACGAATTCGCATTGTTTATGGTGGCAGTGTTAAGCCGGCGAATGCCGAGGAGCTTTTTGGCCAGACGGATATTGATGGTGGCCTGGTCGGTGGCGCGAGTTTGGATGCGATGCAGTTTTCGGCGATCATTGCGGCGGCAGCGAAAAGCCAGGCGGCTCGGCAGACAGATCCAGAGAAAGATGGATAGAAAGATTAATTAGGAAGGTTTAAAGACAAATGTCGACCATAGAAACAGTGTTGTTATCCCTGCTCGTACTCGACGCCCTGGCGTTGACCCTGTTAGTGCTGATACAACAGGGTAAGGGTGCAGACGTCGGCGCTGCGTTCGGTAGCGGCTCATCAAGTACGATGTTCGGCAGTGTCGGCGCTTCCTCTTTTCTCACCAAGGCAACGGCGTGGCTGGCGATCGCTTTTTTCGTTATCGCCTTTAGCCTGGCCTATCTAGCCAAACAGCGTGCCAACGAGGCGGGTAGTCTCGGCATACCTGCGGTGCCGACACAAAGCGAAGCGCGTGGGGTTGCAGACTCCGACGCGCCTGGAATTGATGCCATCGAGGACGCTCAACAACCTCAAGGTGATGTGCCCGAGATATAATTTTCAACAATAAATGCCGAAGTGGTGAAATTGGTAGACACGCTACCTTGAGGGGGTAGTGGGCTTATGCCCGTGCGAGTTCGAGTCTCGCCTTCGGCACCATATACAGATGCAAACAGGCACAAAAAAATGAGTGTTTTCGCCGCTTGCAGCGGATTGCATCGGTCCCTATACTTCGCCACCTTGCTGATGCGGGGTGGAGCAGTCTGGTAGCTCGTCGGGCTCATAACCCGAAGGTCGTGGGTTCAAATCCTGCCCCCGCTACCAAAGGAAGAAGGGCCCCAGGATTGGGGTTTTTTATTCGGTAGCCATCAAGTGGGCGCTCATGAACGGGCTCTTTTTGAGGTCTGGCCGTGCAACCAAACCGGGTTTTAATCAGGTGGGCGTTAAGCCCATTTTTTGTGCCGGTAAGAAAGTAGAAGCTGCTGTGGTAGTAGCCATGTGAGATTGGTAACTCATTGAATAAAAAGGAATTACAGGTTGAAGAGCTCGTTGGACCCACGGTGGAATCGTTGGGTTGCACCCTATGGGGTGTTGAGTTTTTGAATCAAGGTAGACACACAAAATTGCGCCTGTATATAGAGCGCGAAGAGGGTGTGGACGTGGATGACTGTGCGACGGTGAGCCGCCATGTCAGCGATATTCTTGATGTTGAGGAGTTCATTAACAACGCCTACACACTGGAAGTTTCTTCTCCGGGCATGGACCGTATTTTGTTCAGGGAGAGCCAGTATGCAGACAGTGTCGGTGAACAAATAGATGTGCGGTTGAACTTTCCGTTTGAAGGAAAGAAAAAATTCATCGGCTTGTTAGCAGGTGTACAAGACAGCAAGGCGGTCATACAGATCGCGGAAGATGAATATTTGCTGCCGCTGGAGAACATTCAGCGGGCGCGAATTGTGCCAGTGTTTGACTGAGGTAAGTAGGGCAGACGAATGTCAAAAGAAATTCTATTAGTCGTTGATTCGGTATCGCTTGAAAAAGGTGTTCCCAAAGAGGTGATCTTTGATGCGATAGAAGCTGCCATGGCGATGGCAACGAAAAAACGCTACAGCGAAGACGCTGAGTTTCGTGTCGCCATCGATCGCGAAAGTGGGGAATATGACACCTTTCGCACGTGGACCGTGGTCAACTATGAAGACGAAGAAGAACCGAATCCAGATGCTCAATATAGCGTCGAAGAAGCCCGTGAAATCAAGCCTGACGCGGAACTTGGCGACGTGCTTGAAGAGCCGGTCGATTCTGTAGAATTTGGCCGCATAGCCGCACAAACTGCCAAACAGGTGATTGTGCAGAAAGTGCGCGAAGCAGAGCGGGCGATGGTTGTCGAGGCTTATCTGCCGCGTCTCAACGAGTTAGTTGGGGCCACGGTGAAAAAACTCGGGCGTGACAGCGTGATCGTCGATCTCGGCAACAATGCCGAAGGCATATTGACTCGGGAGCATATGATTCCGCGTGAGACATTCCGCGTCGGTGACAGGCTGCGCGCGTTACTGGTCGATGTGCGACCGGATAACCGCGGGCCACAGCTGATCCTTTCGCGGACTGCGCCGCAGATGCTTATAGAGTTGTTCAAAGTAGAAGTACCTGAGATCTCGGAAGAGGTCATCGAAATTCGCGCAGCAGCCCGCGACCCGGGTTCTCGAGCCAAGATCGCCGTCAAAACAAATGACGGCCGCATTGACCCCGTTGGTGCGTGTGTCGGCATGCGTGGCTCCCGGGTTCAAGCCGTTTCCGGCGAGCTGGCTGGTGAACGCATTGATATTGTGCCTTGGGATGATAATCCTGCACAGCTCACCATTAATGCGATGGCGCCGGCTGAAGTCGCCTCTATCGTATTAGACGAAGAAACGCATTCCATGGACATCGCGGTGACCGAAGAAAACCTCGCTCAAGCAATTGGCCGGGGTGGACAGAATGTGCGTCTGGCGAGTGATTTGTGCGGTTGGTCGCTGAATATCATGACCGAAGAAGAAGCTGCGACGAAGCAGGAAGAAGAGTCGGTTAAGCTCATGGAAGAGTTCAAAAATGCACTGTCCGTAGACGAAGATGTTGCTGCGGTGCTGGTCGAAGAAGGTTTCTCGACTCTCGAAGAAATTGCCTATGTGCCGCTTGAAGAGATGATGGCGATCGAAGGGTTCGATGAAGAAATTGTGGCCGAGCTCCGGAACCGGGCAAAAGACGCGCTGCTCACCAAGGCGATAGCCAGCGAAGAAGCGCTTGGCGATGTAACACCGGCGGACGATCTACTGGAAATGGAAGGCATGAATCGCCAACTTGCATATAAGCTGGCTTCCAATGAGGTGGTCACCATGGAACATCTGGCCGAACTTGCGATACCAGAGCTGTTGGACATAGAGCCCGAGTTGGGTGAAGCGCAAGCGGGGGTGTTAATTCTCAAGGCGCGTGAGCCCTGGTTTGCTGATGAAGAAGAAAGTATGGAAGTCCCGAATACATAAAGTGATGAGTAGTTGGTTCGGGTAGTAGGAGTTATTGATGGCAGACGTAACAGTAAAACAACTTGCAGACACCGTAGATATAGCGGTGGATCGCCTGTTGCGACAGATGGGAGAGGCCGGCCTGCCGCATAAAGCTGAGGATGAGTTAGTCTCTGAAGAACAAAGACAGGTGTTGCTTGTGTTTCTGCGCAAAAGTCATGGCGCGAGTGAAGAGGCACCCAAAAAGATCACCCTCAAACGCAAAAGCACCGGCACGTTAAAAGCCGGACAAGGTCGTACCGGACGCAGTGTCACGGTTGAAGTGCGTCGCAAGCGTACCTATGTGAAGGGTGGTGAAGCCGACGCGGATGCGCCTGCAGCAGCAGCGCCGCAAGCCGCAGGGCCATCTCAGAGCGAACTGGAAGCCCAGCGTATCCGCGAAGAAGACAGTGCACGTATCCAGGCTGAAGAACAGACACGCAGTGCCGAGGCCGAACGAAAAGCGGAAAGCGCGCACAAAGTTGAAGAAGAAGAGCGCCTGAAGGCAGAAGCCGTGGCCAACGCACAGCGCAAAGAGCAGCAAGCGGATGGAGCGAAACAGCCCGCTGAAAAACAACCTGAGAAAGTGCAGGATCCTGCGGCCGCCGCTGCTGAGCTTCAAGCGAAGGAACAGGCTGAACAGAAAGGTGGTAAGCGCGGCAAGGCGAAAGACAAAGATCGCCGTGGTGGCGCGGATCATGGTGGCCGCAAAGGCGGTCGTCGCGAACTGTCCTTGAAAAGTGAGCGCCGCGCGCGACGTCGGCCGGCCCATCGTCAGGCGGCGCTGCAGGTGGATACCCAAGGTGGTGAGTTCAAGCCCACCGAATTTATTTCCCGTGAAGTTGAAGTCAGTGAGCTGAATTCAGTCGGTGATCTCGCCCAGAACATGGCCATAAAGGCCAGTGAAGTGATCAAAGTGCTGATGGGCATGGGCGTCATGGCGACCATTAATCAGACCATAGATCTGGACACCGCAACCCTGGTGGTCGAGGAGATGGGCCATAAGATCAAGGTCGTCAGCGATGATGTCCTCGAAGAACAACTCGAAGCATCGTTACAGATAGAAGGCGATATCGTATCGCGGTCACCTGTGGTAACGGTCATGGGCCATGTCGATCACGGTAAAACCTCATTGCTTGATTTCATTCGTAACACCCGCGTAACCAGCGGTGAAGCCGGCGGCATCACCCAGCACATCGGTGCATACAAAGTGGAAACAGCGGGTGGTCCGGTAACCTTTATCGATACTCCCGGACATGCGGCTTTCACCTCCATGCGCGCTCGTGGTGCCAAGGTCACCGACATCGTGATTCTCGTTGTTGCTGCAGACGATGGTGTTATGCCGCAGACCGAAGAGGCCATTCAGCATGCAAAAGCCGCCAAAGTGCCGATCATTGTGGCGATCAACAAGTGCGACCTGGAAAGTGCAGACCCGGAGCGCGTCACCAACGAACTAGCGGCCAAGGATGTGGTGCCGGAAGACTGGGGTGGTGACACGCAATTTGTGAAAGTTTCGGCGATTACCGGAGAAGGTATCGATACGCTGTTGGAAGCCATCATTCTACAGTCTGAGATTTTGGAGCTCGGGGCCATTGAAGAAGCCCCCGGCCAAGGTGTGGTGGTTGAATCGCGACTCGACCGCGGGCGTGGACCGGTAGCCACTGTCTTGGTGCAGAACGGCACGTTGAAGCAGGGCGACATCGTTATCGCAGGTGAAACATACGGCCGCGTACGGGCCATGCTCGACGAAGCCGGCAACAACATCAAAGCGGCAGGTCCGTCGCAGCCGGTTGAAGTGCTGGGCTTAAGTGGTACACCAATGGCGGGTGATGATTTTTCTGTGGCTGCAGATGAAAAGACCGCTCGTGAGCTTGCAGAGTTTCGCCAGGATAAGAATCAAGAGCATCGTCACGCGATGCAGCAAGCTTCCAAGATCGAAAACATGTTTGCCAACATGGCTCAGGGTGAGAAGCGGATTCTCAAACTCGTGATCAAGGCAGATGTGCGGGGTAGTCTGGAAGCCATTGTGCAGGCGCTGGCCGATCTCGGTAACGACGAAGTCGGCGTGCAGGTGCTGGGTACCGGTGTTGGTGGAATTTCAGAATCCGATGTCACCATGGCTGCAACATACGGAGCGGCAGTGTTCGGCTTCAATGTCCGGGCCGATAAGACGGCCAAGGTATTGCTGGTGCGCGAAGGCGTCGATCTGCGCTACTACAGTATCATCTATGAACTGATAGACGATGTTAAAACCATATTGAGCGGCATGCTATCGCCGGAGATTCGCGAGGAAATAACCGGCATAGCCGAAGTTCGCGACGTCTTTCGCTCGCCACGTTATGGCGCCATCGCAGGCTGCATGGTCACCGAAGGAACGGTTCACCGTAACAAGCGGATTCGCGTATTGCGTGACAATGTCGTGATCTATGAAGGTGAATTGGAGTCTTTGCGGCGTTTTAAAGAGGACATCAATGAAGTACGAGCCGGTACCGAGTGCGGCATTGGCGTGCGCAACTATAGCGATGTGCGCCCCGGTGACCAGATAGAGGTCTTCGATTCAAGAGAAGTGGCTCGTGAACTTGAGTAGTACCCAGCTAGAAGCCTGCAGTGTCTCGAGAGCTTAAAGTTGCGGACTTCATCCGTGACGAGGTGGCGCGCATTATTCAGCTGGAAATGCGCGACCCACGGGTTGGCAGCTTTGTCAGTGTGAATGACGTAAAGGTCAGCCGCGACTTATCTTATGCGGAAGTTTACGTGTCCTCGCTGCAAGCCAATAGCGAAGAAGAAAAGCAAGAGTTGATAAAGGTGCTCAATGGCGCAGCGGGGTTCTTTCGTTCGACGTTGGCCAAGCGCCACACGATGCGCACAACGCCGAAGCTTCGTTTTCACTACGATTTGCTGGTCGAAGAAGGGCCACGGATTGAGAAGTTGATCGACACGGCGATGAAATCGATAAACCACGAGCAACACCAGGAAGATTGCGATCAGTAGACAAAGAAAAGGCCGCCCCGTAAATGGGGTGTTAATCCTCAACAAGCCTAAAGGCATCTCATCGAGCGATGCCGTGCAGCAGGTGAAGCGGTTGTATGGTGCCCAGAAAGTTGGCCATACAGGTAGCTTGGACCCGCTGGCGACCGGCGTGCTGCCCCTTTGTTTCGGAGAAGCAACGAAGTTTTCTCAATACTTGTTATCGTCGGATAAGAAATATTGGACCCGGCTGAAATTGGGCGTAGCAACCAATACTGGAGATGCCGAAGGCGAGATCGTCAGCACTGCCGATGCCAGCCATATCGTCAAGCAGGACGTAGAAAATGCGCTGCAACAGTTTCGTGGTGATATCCAGCAGGTGCCGTCGATGTTTTCGGCCTTGAAGCACAAGGGTCAACCACTGTATAAACTCGCCCGGCAGGGTATTGAAGTAGAACGAAAAGCGCGTTGCATAACTATTTTTCGCAACGAGCTGATAAATTTTGATGGTGATGAACTCGAGCTTGAATTGCACTGCAGCAAGGGTACCTATATTCGCACCATCGCTGAAGATTTAGGCGCAGCTCTGGGCGTGGGCGCGCATGTTATTGCGTTGCACCGCAGAGCGGCAGGACCTTTCGATGAAGCGCACATGGTGACGCTGGAATTCCTGCAGCAAGAGCTTGAAAAAGGCTCATTAGATAAGTTTCTGAGACCCACAGCCAGCACGGTGGGTCAGTGGCCGGAAGTTGTACTGTCGGATGCTACGGCGTTTTATTTACGCCAGGGCCAACCCGTACAAGTTGCAAATGCACCCACCCAGGGGTGGGTACGGCTGAGTGAAAACAGCAATGGCGAGGCCAATGTATTCCTCGGTGTTGGTGAAGTGTTGGATGACGGGCGCGTTGCGCCCAGAAGACTAGTGGCCAGTTAAAAGCAGGTCGTAATTAAACCCAGATCAACTGCAAATATGCGCGGTTGTTTCTGATGACAAGACTCCCGCTTAAGGCAGTTGTGCTCGCGGGGGTTGCATATTTAGGAGAAAGAGATGGCATTAGCAGCCACAAACAAAGCAGAGATCATAAAAGAGTATCAACTTCAGGAAGGTGACACAGGTTCGCCGGAAGTACAGGTCGCTTTATTGACTCATAACATTAATGGACTACAAGACCACTTTCGTGATCATCACAAAGATCATCACTCGCGGCGTGGTCTGATTCGCATGGTGAATCAGCGCCGCAAATTGTTGGATTATCTGAAAAGTAAAGATGCAGCTCGCTATACAACTTTGATTGGGCGACTGGGATTACGTCGCTAACCCATAACGAGACAGCACTACTATTCAAGGAGTAAAAATTTTGAACCCAATTACAAAAACATTTCAGTTTGGCGACCAGACGGTTTCTATAGAAACCGGCAAGATAGCTAAACAAGCCACCGGTTCGGTGGTTGTAACCATAGGTGACACAGTTGTTCTAACAACGGTTGTCGGTGTAAAGAGTGCACGAACCGGGCAGGACTTCTTCCCGCTGACAGTTAACTATCAAGAGAAAACATACGCTGCCGGTAAAATTCCCGGTGGATTTTTTCGTCGTGAAGGACGTCCTAACGAAAAAGAGACCCTGACCTGTCGACTCATCGACCGTCCTATCAGACCCCTGTTCCCGAAAGGCTTCATGAATGAAGTTCAGGTGGTCTGCACGGTCATGTCTACCGACCTGGATCAGGACCCGGATATAGCGGCCTTGCTGGGCACTTCCGCCGCGTTGGCTATCTCCGGTATCCCGTTTGCGGGCCCGATAGGTGCCGCGCGAGTGGGCTACAAAGATGGCGAATACCTTTTGAACCCGGGCTACGAAGCTCTCGGTGAATCCATGCTGACCATGACAGTGGCCGGTACCGAATCCGCCGTGCTGATGGTCGAATCTGAAGCGAAGGAACTCAGCGAAGACGAAATGCTCGGCGCTGTGTTGTTCGGCCACCAGGAAATGCAGGTCGCCATTACAGCTATCAAGGAACTTGCTGCCGAAGCGGGTAAGCCGGCATGGGACTGGCAACCGGAGCCCACTAACGATGAGTTGCTCGCTCAAGTCAGCGATGCGGTTAAAGCAGACCTGGGCGAAGCCTATCGGGTCACCGACAAGTTGGAACGTCAGAATGCTGTCAGGGCATTGCGCAAGCAGGTCGTAGAGCAAATAAGCGGTGCTGAAGGTGCCGATGTTGCAGCGGACGATGTTTCCGACATGTTCGGCAAAGTTGAAAAGGACATGGTCCGCCAACGAGTGTTGAACGGCGAGCCACGTATCGACGGACGCGACCTGCGCACCGTTCGACCCATTGCAGTAGAAGTGGGTATATTGCCTAAAACGCATGGCTCTGCGTTATTCACGCGTGGAGAAACCCAGGCGATAGTTGTCGCCACCCTTGGCACGCTACGTGATGCGGCCTTGGTGGATGCGTTGGAAGGTACCTTCAAGGACCAGTTCATGCTGCACTACAACTTCCCGCACTACAGTGTCGGCGAAGCCGGTTTCATGGGCGGTGTTAAGCGTCGCGAGATTGGCCACGGTCGTCTGGCACGACGTGGCGTTGCCGCGGCATTGCCTGATCCGGAGGAATTCCCTTATACCATTCGTGTTGTATCGGAGATTACGGAGTCCAACGGTTCCAGCTCAATGGCCACCGTTTGCGGCACCTCTTTGGCGTTAATGGACGCTGGTGTGCCGATGAAAATGCCGGTAGCCGGTGTGGCCATGGGCCTGGTGAAGGAAGGCAATCGCTACGCCGTGTTAACCGATATTCTCGGTGATGAAGATCACCTGGGTGACATGGACTTCAAAGTCGCGGGCTCCGAAGCCGGTATCACAGCCTTGCAGATGGACATCAAGATCGACGGTATTACCGAAGAGATTATGGAAGCGGCGTTAAGCCAGGCCCAGGAAGCACGTCTGCAAATTCTTGGCGAGATGAACAAAGTCCTCAGCGCATCACGTGATGAGTTGTCCGAAAACGCACCAGCCATGACGATCGTCAAGGTGCATCCGGACAAGATTCGCGACGTGATCGGTAAAGGCGGCGCCACCATTCGTGGCATCGTTGAAAAGACCGGCGCAGAAGTCGACATCGATGACGACGGCACTGTGCGCATTTATGCTGCCAGCAAAGAAGCAAAGGACGCTGCTGTTGCAATGGTCCAGGAGATCACAGCAGAAGCGGAAGTCGGCCGTATCTACAACGGTAGAGTCGAACGCATTGTCGATTTCGGTGCTTTCGTTAACATCATCCCGGGTAAAGATGGTCTGTTGCACATTTCGCAAATCGCCGATGAGCGCGTTGAGAATGTGACGGACTACTTGAAAGAAGGGCAGATGGTCGACGTGGTTGTTCTTGATGTAGACCAGCGCGGTCGAATTAAGCTCTCCATTAAAGAATTGTCTAAGTACCAGGAAAACAACGAAGAAGAGAGTGCGGAAGCCGCTGAAGGCTAAGCTTCTCCAGCGACAATCCTGAACAAGGCGGTGGCACGAATTTGCGTCACCGCCTTTTTTATGGGCAGAGATAATTGGGTTCAGAGTAAAGGGTCAGAGTAAACTACTCTGACCCTTTACTCTGACCCCAAATATCCCCGACTATTCAGCATTTGGGACTAGCTATGGCACAAGCGATGATTGTCGCTGCACAACCGGAAGCGGCCGAAGCCGGTGCGCGCGTTCTGCAGCGTGGCGGCAATGCGGTCGATGCGGCCATGACCGCGGCGTTGGTACAAGGGGTGGTCGACCCGCAAATGACCGGCATCGCCGGATTCGGCAGTTGTCAGATCTATATGCCGGGCCAAGGCGTGCATACCTGCATCGATTTCCATGGCAAGACACCGTTGGCGGCAACGGAAGATATGTGGGCCGATCGTCTGATCGGAGAAACCCGTGATGGCTTCGGTTTCATTCTAGAAGGCAACGTCAATGACGTCGGCTATCAGGCGATCACCACACCGGGCAGCTTGATGGCCTATGGCGAGGCGGTCTCCGAGTTTGGCAGTTGGGCCTGGCGGGATATCTGTGGTCCGGCAATAGAGATTGCCCGGCAGGGGTTTGCTATACGGCCAGCGGTACACACCTGGTGGACCGGCGGTGCAAGCCTCGGACGGGTGGCAGTCGAAGAGCGATTGGCATTAACCAGTTCAGGCAGGAAGCTCTTCTTCCAAGACGACGGTAAGTTCAAGCAGGTCGGTGACCGGCTGCGAAATCCTGACATGGCGCAGACCCTGCAAAGAATTGCCGAGCATGGCCCGGATACTTTCTATCGTGGGGAAATTGCCGAACAGATTGCCGACGATATGCAGCAGCATGGAGGCCTGTTGTCGTTGGCTGATCTGGCTGAATATCGCACCACGCGCACGGATCCGTTGCGCAGCACCTATCGTAATTTGGATGTGGCCACCAACCATCCGCCTGGTGGTGGCATCATGTTGTTGCAGATGTTGAATATTCTGGAGCACTTCAATCTGTCCAAGCTGGGCCACAATAGCAGCGAATATCTACGCATTGTCTGCGAAGCAATGCGTGCCGCCACGGCCGATAAGGAAGCCTTTGTCGGCGACCCGGCTTTTATCGATGTGCCCATTGAACGGTTAACCGGCAAGCCCTACGCCGCTGAGATTGCGCAGCGCATTCTCGCCGGTGAGCGCATGCATGTTGAGCGTTTTAATCCCCAGGCCGAACCAGCGGATACCACCCATGTCGCGGTAGTCGATGACCAGGGCAATTGCGTCACCATGACCCATTCGCTGGGTATGCCATCAGGTGTGATCACCGAGGGTCTTGGCTTTATGTACAACGGCTGCATGGGTGTGTTCGATCCCCGGCCGGGCCGCGCCGGATCGGTCGCGCCGGGCAAGAGCCGTTTCAGCTCACTTTGCCCGACGATTGTTTTCGACCACGATTCGCCCCGCGTCGTACTCGGAGCCCCTGGCGGCACACAGATTGCCATGGGGGTGTTGCAAGTGTTGTTGAACGTCATTGATTTCGACATGCCTATCGGCGAAGCAGTCGCCGCGCCGCGTTTTTCCGCAACCAGCGCTATCATAGATATCACCAATCGTATCCCAGGCTATATTATCGAGCCGCTCAGGGCACAAGGCTACGAAGTGGTGCGTTCGCCACTGTCTTTCGGCATCGCCGCCGTATATGGGATCGAGGTGGTCGATGACACTCTACGCGGTGCTGCAGACCCCGGGCAGGATGGCATAGCATTGGCCGTCTAGCGAGCAAAATCCTTGATTCGGTATGTACGGATGGACCTATGCATGATCTGTATGGAAGATGGTTAAGAATTTTCGATCAACCGGCCACCAGTACCCTGGGGATAAATTGTGAAGAGATTCTCGAATATTTTGTTTGTTGCCGGAAACGGTGAGGATGATTCGCTAGCGTTAGCTCAGGCCGTGACGCCTGCAGAACTCTGTGACATTGTCGCGGCGGAAAAACTTGCAGCGCTCACCAAATTAGCCGGTGATGTTGCCATTGCCACCGAGACAAAAGTCCTGGTTGGCAAACCCTTTATGGAGATCATCCGCGAAGTGCTGGCCAACGGGCGGGACTTGATCATTAAGTCTATGGAGAGTTCGCGAAGAATTGAACAGGCACTGTTCGATGTTACGGATAAGAAATTATTGCGTAAGTGTCCTTGCCCGGTCTGGTTGATTAAATCGAATCAACAAACCGGCTACCGGCAGATTCTGGTCGCGCTCGCCTATGAGCCGGAGAATCCTGAAAGCGAGGTGCTTAATCGACAGCTTTTGGAAATGGCCACATCGTTGGCGTTGTCTGAGTTCAGCGAGCTACATGTTGTTCACGCCTGGCATTTGGAGCACGAAAGCATGCTTCGGTCTACCCGCCTGGGGTTCTCCGAAGGGGAGGTTGATGAAATGGTGCTGCAAGAAGAACGCTGCAGACAGGCATGGTTAACCAGCTTGGTGGACGAGTGCATAGCCGTGCAAGGTAAAGAGGCTGTGGACTATCTAAAACCCCAGCTTCATCTATTGAAAGGACATGCAAAGAAGGTGGTCATCGACTGTGCTACCGAGTTAGGCGCTGAACGTGTGGTCATGGGTACCGTTGGCCGCTCTGGTATACCAGGCTTGATTATCGGCAACACCGCGGAATCTATACTGGCACAGCTCGACTGCTCGGTGTTGGCGGTGAAGCCCGCCGGATTCGTCAGCCCGGTAACGGTTAACACCACATAGGTGGTCGATGGATTTTGAATGGATTGCCGTTGGCCTCAATGATGTTGCTTGGATTTCCCTCGCCTTTCTGTTCGGCTTGTTGGCAAGACAAGTCGGGTTGCCACCTTTGGTGGGGTATCTAGCGACCGGCTTTCTGCTTAATGCTCAAGGTATCGGCAATGATGCGCTGTTACAGAAGCTGGCAGATCTTGGCATCACCTTGTTGCTATTCACGGTTGGTCTCAAGCTCAATCTCCGCACTTTAGCGAGACCGCAAGTGTGGGCGGTCACGGGTCTGCATACGTCCATTGTTGTCGGTGTAATAGCTCTGCTCATCTATGCACTCGCCCTGGTGGGAGTGTCTCAATTTTCTGGGTTGGATTTTCGCCAATCGCTGTTGATTGCTTTCGCTTTGAGTTTTTCCAGCACCGTATTCGTCGTCAAGGTACTGGAAGAAAAAGGCGAGATGACCTCGCTTCATGGTCGTCTCGCGATCGGCATCTTGATCATGCAGGATATTGCAGCCGTGGTTTTTCTGGCGGTGTCGGCAGGCAAAGTGCCTTCTTTATGGGCGCTATTGTTGTTGCTTCTCATTCCTCTCAGACCGTTGCTGCATCACCTTCTACAGCGTGTTGGACACGGCGAACTCCTCGTTCTCTATGGGTTTCTCCTCGCACTTGGTGGCGCAGAGATATTCGAATTGGTTGAGATGAAGGGCGACCTTGGGGCGCTGATTCTTGGCGTGCTCGTAGCCAGCCATCCGAAAGCAGAAGAAATGGCTAAGACCATGCTGGGATTTAAAGATCTGTTTCTGCTGGGCTTCTTTCTCTCCATAGGTTTGTCCGGGCATTTGACGTTGCAGACGTTCCTCGTCGGGGCAATGATTACCCCGCTGGTATTTTTTAAGTCGGCATTGTTTTTTGCACTCCTGGCCGGTTTCAAACTGCGAGCTCGCACCTCATTGCTGACCACATTGAATCTGACCAATTACAGTGAGTTCGGTCTAATTGTCGCAGCGATTTGTGTCGCCAACGGTTGGATAGATAGTGAGTGGCTCGTCGTCATCTCTGTCGCTTTAGCTTTGTCCTTCGTTATCTGTGCAGTGCTCGATGCTTGTTCCCATTGGCTCTATGTTGAACACCGGTCGATCTGGCAGCGATTGCAGCGACGTGAAAGGTTGGCTGACGATCAATTACTCGAACTGGAGGGTGCGACGATCGCCATCATCGGCATGGGCGGGGTGGGCACTGGTGCGTACGATGCGATGCGTCGTAATCATGGGGAAACAGTTGTCGGTATAGACATCGATCCGCTCACTGTGCGTAACCAACAGGCAACGGGTCGCAACGTTTTGCTCGGTGATCCAAGTGATACGGATTTCTGGGATCGAGTCCAAGCCTCGCATACCCTTGAACTGGTGATGTTGGCACTGCCTAAATTGAGCACGCATCTGGCGATTATCGATCGCCTGTCAGAGGTGTCGTTTAGCGGACGAATTGCCGCCACGGCTAAATTTCCGGATGAAGTAGAAGCGCTGATGAAGGCCGGCGCGACCACAGTCTTCAATATCTACACCGAGGCCGGTGCCGGTTTCGCCGCGCACGTCACCGAGCAGAAACTAACCCCGAACGCTTAGCGATTCTGTCGATTTGCGATCAGTTCTTCCACCACCTTTGGATCTGCCAGCGTAGACGTATCTCCCAGGCTGTCGAGTTCGTTCGAGGCGATCTTGCGTAAAATTCGTCGCATGATCTTGCCGGAGCGGGTCTTCGGCAATCCTGGCGCCCACTGAATGATATCCGGCTTTGCGATCGGACCTATCTCGGTGCGAACAGAATCGATGAGTTCGCCCAGCAACTCCTGCGGGTCGCGATCGTCTCCGACCATCAAAGTGACATAGGCGTAAATTCCTTCGCCTTTCACTTTGTGGGGATAACCCACCACGGCCGCTTCCGCGACGGATGGGTGCAGTACCAATGCGCTTTCGATTTCGGCGCTACCAATGCGATGTCCGGAGACATTCAACACGTCATCAACGCGGCCGGTGATCCAGTAGTAGCCGTCGGCGTCGCGCCGCGCGCCGTCGCCAGTGAAATAGTAGCCTTTGTAGGTCGAATAGTAGGTCTCAATCACGCGCTGGTGATCGCCGTACACAGTGCGAATCTGCCCCGGCCAGGATCCTTTGATGACCAGATTACCAGAGGCTTCGGTTTCTTCCATGACGTTGCCCTCAGGATCCATCAGCAGTGGTTGCACACCAAAAAAAGGTAGTGTGGCGGAACCGGGTTTGAGATCCGTTGCGCCGGGTAGCGGCGTGATCATGATGCCGCCGGTCTCGGTCTGCCACCACGTATCGACAATCGGGCAACGATGGTCGCCAACGACCCGGTGATACCATTCCCATACCTCGGGATTGATTGGTTCACCGACGGTGCCCAGTAGCTGCAGCGAAGAGCGATCGGTCGCGGTGACGAAATCGTCACCCTCACTCATGAGTTGGCGCAAAGCGGTTGGTGCGGTGTAAAACGTGTTGACCTGATGTTTGTCGATGACCTGCCAGAAACGTGACGAATCGGGGTAGGTAGGGATGCCCTCAAACATCAAAGTAGTTGCACCGTTAGCTAACGGGCCATAGACGATGTACGAGTGCCCGGTTATCCAACCGACATCTGCTGTGCACCAGTAAACGTCGCCATCGTGATAGTCGAACACATACTTGTGTGTAATCGCCGCCTGCAGCAGGTAACCGGCGGTAGAATGCTGCACCCCTTTAGGTTTGCCGGTAGAGCCGGAGGTGTAAAGGATAAACAACGGGTCTTCAGAATCCATTGTCTCGGCTTCCGCAGTGACCGGCTGGTCTTCGACGAGATCGTCGTACCAGATGTCACGGCCTTCCTGCCATGGCACATCGCCGCCGGTGCGCCGCACGGTAACCACGGTGTGGACGTTGGGGCAATCTGCCAATGCTTGTTCAGTATTCTTCTTCAACGGCACGGTCTTGCCGCCGCGAACGCCTTCATCGGCGGTAATAACGGTGCGACAATCCGAGTCGAGAATGCGGTCTTTCAATGATTGCGGAGAAAACCCACCGAACACCACGCTGTGGATAGCACCGATGCGTGCGCAGGCTAACATCGCGAACGCCGCCTCGGGAATCATCGGCATGTAAATGCAGACCCGGTCGCCTTTGCTTACGCCACGCGCGCGCAGGCCGTTGGTTAATCTTCCCACTGCGTCGGACAAGGTTTGATAAGTAATGCGGGCACTGTCCGCCGGGTCATCACCTTCCCATATGATCGCTGTTTGTTCGGCGCGAGCTGGCAGGTGGCGATCAATGCAGTTGACGGAGACGTTAAGCTTGCCACCTTGAAACCAGCTCACTTGTCCGGCATCAAAATTTGCCGCAGAAACCGTCGACCACTTTTCTTCCCAGTCGAGAAACTTGTCCGCTTGCTCCGCCCAGAAAGCGTCTGGATCTTCGATAGAGCGTTGGTACATTGCCTGATACTGGTCTTTGTTGATAAAGCAGCGTTCAGCCATGAACTCGGTGACGGGATAAACCTGACTCATGGTGTGTCCTTCTCCTTCCTGATTTTCTGTAAGTGGTCCAACATATGACGCGTTGTCGCGTCTAGGGCCGCGGAGGCTTCTCCCCCCGCGAGTTCTGCATAGATGGGCTCGGCTAGATTTTTTCCGAGTTCCACGCCCCACTGGTCGAAAGAGTTTATGTCCCAGATGATGCCTTGGCAAAAAACCTTGTGCTCGTAAATCGCCAGCAGACCACCAAGTTGCCGCGGTCCCAGTTGCTCCAGCACCACGGTGGTGGTCGAATGATTGCCGGTCACCTGTTTATGGGGTTCGGTTTCCTGCGCTTGATAGCCGATCGCCATCGCCTGGCTCTGGGCTAACGCGTTCGCAAGTAACCAGTTGTGGTGTTCAGGCATGTGCCGGTCATCGGTCGCGACCACGACGAAATCTGCCGTATAGGCACGGGTGCCTTGATGCAGAAGCTGGTGATAGGCGTGCTGGCCCTTGGTACCGGTGCCGCCCCAGAGAATGGGCATGGTATGCATGGCAACGGCTTCACCTGCGAGGTTGACAGATTTGCCGTTGCTCTCCATTTCAAGCTGTTGCAGGTAGACAGGCAACAGTTTCAGCCGTTCGTCATAACACAGCACCGCTAAACTGGCGGCACCGAGAAAGTTGTAGTTCCAGGTGGCAAAAAGGGCACTCAGCAAGGGCACGTTGCGCACCGCCGGGGTCGAGGCAAAGTGCTCGTCCACCTCCCGGGCGCCACTCATGAAATGATCGAACTGGGCGGTGCCGATGCTCAGTAAGATGGGCAATCCGACTGCAGACCACAGTGAAAAACGCCCGCCGACCCAGTCCCACAGCGGGAAAATATTTTGTTCCTCGAAACCGAACGCCAGGGCGGCGGGCATGTTGCTGGTGATGCCAAGGAAATGCTTGCCGATGCCCTGCCGATTAGCAGTGCGCTCCAAAAACCAGCTCCGCGCACTGCGCGCGTTGACCTGGGTTTCCAACGTGCTGAACGATTTGGACACCACCACAAATAACGTCGTCGCAGGATTCAAGCCATGCAGGGCCGCCTGCAACTCATGGGCGTCAATATTGGCGACGAAATGCAGCTTCAGGTGCGTGTTCTTGTAGTCGGTCAACGCCTCTACCACCAGTTCCGGGCCCAGGTGTGAGCCGCCGATACCAATATGTACAACGTCGGTGATTGCTTTGCCGGTGTAGCCAACCCAACTGCCGCTACGGATCGACTCGGCACACCGGCAAAGTCGCTCCCGCGTGCTGGCAACGGCGTCGACTATTTTTGCATCCGCGCCCGGTGCGCCCTGGCGGAGCGCTGAATGCAATACAGCGCGTCCCTCGGAGCGATTGATTGCCTCACCGGCAAACATGGCTGCCGCGCGATCCAGCACCCGGCATTGGTCAGCCAGGTCAAGCAACTGTGCAAATACATCCCGATCGACCCACTGTTTTGAGAAATCGAACAGCATGCCGGCGATGTCGATACTGAATTGCTCAACGCGCCCCGGTTCATCAAGCAGCGCGGCGAGAGGCCGCTCGCGTAATTGCGTAGCTAGTGTGGCGAGTTGTTTCCAGGCGGGTAGTTCGGTAGGCGTCAAAGTGTCAAACCTAGGCTGTCGGTAACTGAGCTGTTGCCCAGTTTAACGCTACCTACGATTCGATATGTTGTTGTTTTGTCGCTGGCTTGGGCGAGGTTTTCTTCGTCCAGAATGCGGAAATAGACAATATCCAGATCTGCTCCACGCAATGCCAGGCGGGCAGTTTTTTCGATTTTTTCGAAATTGCGCGCGCCGGTGCGAATGGCATGAGCGACGTTTTTTAACGTTTCATACAACCCAGGCGCTTGTTCTCGTTGCTTGCCTTTCATCGCTTCAACGGCGGATGAAACCGCCACCCCATCGGCGTGACGCACGGTGGGCACACACTGCACCTGGGTGCGAATATCGAGGTCGACAATGAGTTGGCGAACGTTGTGGAATTCGATGAAGTTCTTTTCGCCCCACACCATGATATCGGGCTGCACAGCGTTAATTAGTTTGAGGTGCTGGGTCAGCATGTAGGGATTGATGGCAAGTTCGTCACAGGCATGTGGCTGCACTAGATTTGACATGAAGTCGAAGCCACGGGGAAACAATTCTTCCTCTGATGGCGCGTAGAGGACGTCGACTTCATGCTGTTCAAGGAAAGCAATGTCTTGAAACTCCGAAGCTGTCACCACGTTGTCGTTTTTCTGGTTCGGTGTTGGCACTATCGCCAGCACCACAACATCGCTGACGGTCTTGGCGGCGTTCATCACTGCGCCGTGTCCCGCATGGAAGTTGCCACGACCTGTCATCAAGCTGACACATCGTTGGGCGCCACCCCGACCACGGAGCGGGTCGAGTTCTTGAGCGAGATTGGCTGCACTTCGGGCGATGATCATGCTGGTGTTTCTGCGATTAAATTTCTAACTGTTAGACCGCATAGTCTAGCTTGCGCTCTGCTTGATAAATGTGCGCTGAGTTTCGCCGTCTATTTCGACCCTGGCGTTGTGTGATGCGGCGCACAGAAAAATCTCACAACTCTTGCAAATTTCATAAGAGGGTGGGATTCGGGTTGAAGAACTGTCGGGCGCCATCCATATGGATAATTTGATCGAGCAGCGCTTCGAAGTGCATGTCGTTGTTGGCAAAATCGCTCGCTGCTGCGTTGACCACCAGCAATGGCGCCGCGTCATAGTAATGGAAAAATTCTGTGTAGCGTTCTGCCAGGGCGCTCAAGTATTCGATTTCGATGTTCTGTTCAAACTCAATACCGCGCCTGGCGATGCGCTGTTGCAACACTTCAGGTGGCGCCTGTAGATAGATCACCAGATCCGGGGTTGGCGGTGAAAGCTGCAGGCTCTCGTGGATCTGGTTGTATAAGCCAAATTCGGCTTCATCCAGGGTGAGCTTCGCGAACAGGCGATCTTTTTCAAACAAAAAATCTGCTACCAGAGTGCGTCTGAGCAGATCATTGCTCGGCATGTCGGCGACTTGACGCGCGCGATGCAGCAGGAAAAACAATTGGGTGGGCAACGCGTGGCGATGCCCCTCGGCATAAAAGCGGTCAAGGAAGGGGTTTTCCGTCACCGGTTCGCACATGAGCGGGTAGCCTAGCGCCTGGGCCAGGCGGGTCGCCAGAGTCGTTTTGCCGACCCCGATAGGACCCTCCACCGCAATATAGCTTGGCAGTGGTTTCATGCCCGCAGCGAGGCTTATTTTGCGGGTAATGTGCCCGGGCATTTCCATCGTGAGGTTTTCAGCCTGCAACTTCACCACCTGCTCTGCGCTTGCGCCGACGTCCTCTTTTGGACTGAGACCCGCCACCCTTGGGTAGTTCATCGATCATATTCTGTTGTTCGTCAGGGTCGACTTCTTGCAACTTTTCCCACCATTCACCGCAGGCTTTGAGCACTGGATCTTCGCTGCCGCGCAGGCACAGAAAATCGAACGCCGCGCGAAATCGCTTGTGGCTTAGATCGCGGCGAATGCGGCGTGGCTGGCGGCTGATGAGGCGTGGTTGCAGTTGCCAGACTTCGCGTGCAAAAGTGCTGAAGCGGCGCGGTATGGAGATATGTTGCTGCTGCGCCGCAAGGGTATCCAAGGCGATGTCATACAGAGGCCCGGGCTTATTGTGCGGATTGCTTGCACGGCAACGTGACTCGAAATCTGCCCATAGCAACACCGCAATGAGGTAACCCGGGGTGACTGGCTTGCCTTCCGCGATGCGCTGGTCGGTGTTGCGCATGGCTTCGGTGATCATATTGCTGTCGGGGTCGCAGCTGGGGAACAAGCTTTGCACCAGTGGTGTATCGCGCATTTGCAGCCATACCGCTTCGCCGTAACCGGACAGAAACATCTTCAGAAACTCATCGAACAAGCGTGCGCTGGGGATGGCTTCTAGACGCTCCGCGGTGTCTTCAGCCAGCAGCAGAATATTGTCGTCAATGGTGAATCCCAGTTTTGCGGCGAATCGGATCGCGCGTAAATATCGTACTGGATCTTCGGCCAGGCGGTCCGCCGGTTTGCCAATGAAGCGCAAGCGCTTCTGCTCGATGTCTTCAATGCCACCGACGTAGTCGATGATCTCATGGCTGATGACGTCGTAGTAAAGTGCATTGACGGTGAAATCGCGACGGAAGGCATCATCTGCAATGGAGCCGAAGGATTGATCCCGGACGATTAAACCGTGCTCGTTGGTTTCGATGTCGTCATGTTGAGCCTGGCGAAAGGTGGATACTTCAATGAGTTCTCTACCATAGCGCACGTGTGCAATGGGGAAGCGTCGCCCAATGAGCCTTGAACGGCGAAAAATATTTCGCACCTCCTCGGGTGTGGCGTTGGTGGCAACGTCGAAGTCCTTCGGTGTCATCTTGCATAACATGTCACGCACACAGCCGCCAACCAGGTAAGAATCGAAGCCGGCGTCATGCAGTTTGTAAACAACATCGAGGGCGTTTTTGTCGAGGTCACGACTGTCGATATCGTGATCATCGATAAGACGTGGTAGATCGGCGCTCAAGTAAAGGCCTGCATATTATGCGCTCTGCGCATCTCGCCGGGGACCGCGTTTGCGTGTTTTACGGCGCGGGATATTCAGACGTTGGCGTCTTTCCCACAGGCTCTTGCGGCTGATGCCTAATTTTTCGGCTAGCTCTGTTTCGGTAAACTGGTCTTGATTGTCGAGCACAAAGCGCAGGAAGTAGTCCTCTAGAGAAGTCTGGTTGCTGTCGGTTTGAACTTCATTTTCCACCGCGACGATGGGTCTGGATTGGATGGCTAACAACGCAGAGGAGATTTCGCTGTTGTTGTCAGCCAGGATAACCGCACGCTCGATGGCATTTTCCAACTCCCTGACGTTACCAGGCCAGTGGTATTGATCCATGATCTGGTTTGCCTCTTCGGCAAAAGTCATGCCTTCTTTGTTGAGCCGGGAGCAGGTCCTTTTCAACAGCCAATCTGCGATCTCGAGAATGTCTTCGCGACGATGCCGCAAGGGCGGTAACTCAAAACAAACCACATTCAGGCGGTAAAAAAGATCCTCACGAAACTGTCCGCTCTCGGTGAGGGCGGCTAAATTGCGATGGGTCGCGGCGATGATTCGCACGTTGGCGGGCTCAGTGGAAACAGCACCCACGCGTCTGTTTTCACCCTGCATGACGCGTAATAAACGTGCCTGGGCCCCGGCGGGCACTTCTGCTATTTCATCCAGGAACAGCGTGCCGCCTTCAGCCGCTTCGATCAGGCCGCGATGTCCGCCCTGAGCGGACTCGAATTGTTCCAAACCAAACAACTCTGCCTCGATAAGATTTTGCGGCACGGTTGCGCAGTTGATCGAGATCATTGGTGTGGTGGATCTTTGACTGGCAGCATGCAGTGCTCGTGCGACGAGTTCCTTGCCGGTGCCGCTTTGACCCAGAATTAAAACCGTGGAATCTGTCGGTGCGACTTTGGCGATATTTTCTTTGAGGGTGCGCATCGGCGCGGATGAGCCAATCATTGGAAAATGTTCGAGCGATTGATGTTGTTCCAGCACCATGTTGGCGCTCGCTCGTTCGACGGCTGCCAGCAGGCTTGGTGGTGCAACCGGTAGTGTTAGATAGTCGACCGCGCCGCGGCGGATACAGGCGACAGCATCTGGGATAGTGCCTGTTTGTGCTAATACGATGGTTGGTACGACCGCAGCAACCTCAGACAATGTATCGTCAACTAACTCGTGCACACAAATCAAACAATGATAACCCGCTAGACTGTCTTTCGGCGGGACTGCATCGCGGACCTGGACATCAAGCCCTTGCTCTCGCATCGCCACAGCCAGCGCTGTGGCGCGTTCAGCTTGCCCGTCGATAAGCAGTATTTCTGTCATGGCCAGCATCTTAACAAAGGTAGATATGCGCGTCAGAGAAAGTGCTACAGCCCGGGTGCCACTGCTTAAGTGTCACGGCTTATGTAGTGCGCAAGACGCCGGGGTACGCGCTGCAGATGCCAATGACGCCGCCCCCAGCGCAACCACTGTTGCGTATTCCAAGCAGCTTCTTCAGGGGGCGATAAGCCCAGGTAGTACAGCGCTTGCTGTAGATTGCGCGCAGCCGCACTGTTGATTAATGCCGGTGCGTGAGTTTGTTTGGACAGCTTGGTACCGTCTGGGAAACACAGTACCGGCAGATGAGCGTAGCTTGGTGGTTGCAGACCGAGCAGCTGCATAATGAAAATTTGCTGGGGCGTGACGTCGGCGAGATCTTGCCCGCGAATGACGCTGGACGCATCGAAGCCGTCGTCCACTGCGGTGGCGAAATTATATGCCCACAAGCCATCCCGGCGCTTGACGATGAAATCACCACGCTCATCTGCCAACCTGCAGGTGCGTGGTCCTTGCAGGACATCGGTAAATGACACAACGCCCTCACCGACCTGCACGCGCACCGCCGCATCTGCCATGGTCTGCCGCTGCGCCCGGCAGGTCCCTGGATAAACCGAATATCTGGCCATTTCCCGTCGTGTGCAACGACAGTAAAAAAGATGTTTCTTTATACGCTTGAAAGCTTGCTGATAGCGTTGTTGATGGTCGCTTTGATAGTCAATGGGCAGATCACTGAGCAGACCATGGGCTTTAAGGGATGCGATTATTTCGCCGCTTGCATTAGGGTCTTCTCGCGGTGGGTCCAGGTTGTCGATGCGAATGAACCATTTGCCGCCGCTTTTTTTGCCATCGAGGTAGCTGGCCAGGGCCGTGATCAACGACCCCATATGCAGGGGTCCGGTTGGAGATGGGGCAAAGCGTCCGAGTTTCGTCACCTGCAGGTGAACAGCAATAATTGAGCGGTGATCTGGCGGTTAGCCGTGAATTTGCCGTTCTTTGATTTCATCGAGAGATTTGCAGTCGACGCACTGGGTGGCAGTGGGTCGTGCTTCGAGTCTGCGCAGGCCAATTTCAATGCCGCAAGTGTCGCAAAAGCCGTAATCTTCCTGATCTACGCGATCAATGGTCTGGTCGATTTTCTTGATCAGTTTGCGTTCACGATCGCGGGTGCGCAGTTCGATACTAAACTCTTCTTCCTGGGTGGCGCGATCGGCTGGATCGGGAAAGTTAGCCGCCTCCTCCTGCATGTGGTGCACGGTGCGGTCTACTTCTTCCATCAACTCGCGGCGCCAGTTGTTGAGAATGTCATGAAAATGCTCAAGTTGAGCATCGTTCATGTAGTGCTCACCTTTCTTCGGTTGGTAGGGCGTGAAGTTGTGGAATTGGGAGTCCACCGTCTGTACGGCAGCTGCACGGGAGCGCTTGGATGCAGTGCTCCTTCTTGTAGCTGTCGTTTTTGCCTTTGCTGTCATATTTCATCCTATATGCCGGGCAAATAACCGCCCGGACTTGCGAAGGGCGCGTAAACTACCAGAACGTTCCACGGAACTCCATATCAAACTGCTGAAGTTTTTCGGATTTTTGTCGCCGAGAGCTCGAAGCTGGCAGTGGTCTATGTTGGAAGATTGAGATAAGAGGGAAAATGTTTGCCAGACGTGTTGATGAGATAAAGCCATTTCGGGTCATGGAGGTGCTCGAACGGGCAGCGTTTTACGAATCTCAGGGCTTACGCGTGGTGCATTTTGAGGTGGGAGAGCCTGATTTTGACACCGCCAAACCGATTATCGATGCCGGTCGGCGGGCACTGGATGAGGGCAAGACGAAATATACGCCTGCCACGGGCATCCCGGAGTTGCGCGCGGCGATTGTCAGACACTATGCCGGTCTCGGTGTGGAGATAGATGCGGCGCGTATTGCCGTCACCAGTGGCGCAAGTGCCGGGCTCACGCTGTTAGCGGCACTGCTACTTGACCCCGGTGACGAATTACTGATCACAGATCCAGGTTATCCATGTAACGAAGTTTTCGCTCGTCTCGTTGGTGCGCAGCCGAGAACAATACCGCTGGGTGCTAACCAGCGCTTTCAACCCGTGGTTGATGATGTACGAGCGCATTGGACTGCCGCGACCAAAGGAATATTGCTCGCCTCACCGGCCAACCCGACCGGTACCATGTTGCCACGGCTGGCCCTGGCGGAGATCGCTGCAGAAGTCCGCACCCGGCACGGCTTTTTTATTCTTGATGAGATCTACCAGGGGCTGACTACCCATGCAGAGTATGACTCGGGCCTGCAGGTAGCCGATGATCTTTATATTCTCAACAGCTTCTCGAAATACTTCGGCATGACCGGTTGGCGCCTGGGCTGGTTGGTGGTACCCGCAGCGGCGGTGTCCGCCATCACGAAACTGGCGCAGAATTTATTCATCTCTCCCAGTGCACCAGCGCAGTACGCCGCCGTCGCGGCATTCAGCGATGCAGCGATGCAAGTACACGCGACGCGGGCAGCCACCTTCGTGCAGCGCGAGCAGAGGCTACGCGCAGGACTGACCGACTTGGGTTTCAGCATTCCGGTGGCGCCCGATGGTGCTTTCTATCTGTATGTGGATGTCAGCCATACGGGCTTGAGCGGCGCCGACTTCTGTTGGCGCTTGCTGGATGAGTGCCAGGTCGCGGTAACCCCGGGAGAGGATTTCGGCACGCACGACCATGACAGATATGTGCGCTTTGCCTTTACCACCGATGAAGACTCAATCGAACTTGGCCTGCAACGCATCGCAGCAGCTTTACCAGCATGGGGTGTCTGTTGAAGTTACCGCAAATGCAGCAGGGTGTTTTACGCAAGCGCTACAAACGCTTTTTAGCCGACATAGAAACCGGCAGTGGTGAAATATTCACTGCCCACTGTCCCAATACCGGCGCCATGACCGGGTGTGCCGAGCCCGGTAGTCCGGTCTGGTATTCGCGATCGGACAATCCCAAACGCAAGTATCCACACACCCTTGAGTTTGTGCAGACTGCCGCCGGCTACGTCAGCGTCAATACCGGGCGCGCTAACGCGCTGGTAGCTGAAGCTCTGGTCAACGGCACTATCGTCGAGTTGGCGGGCAATACTGCGATCAAGCCGGAGGCGAAAATTCCTGAAGGTGATGGGCGCTTTGATTTTCGCGTAGAACTGGCGACGAAAGTTGCATTTGTAGAGGTTAAAAGCACGACCTTGTTAGTCGGCGAGGGACTTGGAGCATTTCCAGACGCGGTCAGCAGCCGCGCGTTGAAGCATGTCCATGCGCTGGTGCGAAGAGTGCAGGCCGGTGATCGGGCTGTGCTGATTTTTTGTGCACAACACTGCGGCATCGAAGTCGTACGAGCAGCGCATGAAATTGATGTGAAATATGCAACCGCCCTGGGTAATGCCGCGGCGCAGGGTGTGGAGGTGCTGGCCTATGGCTGTACCACAGACCTGAGCGAAATGCGTATCGACCGGAAGCTGCCCTTTCTGCCCGTCGCAGACTAAATGTTCAGGCGAAGTTTGAACGCAGTTGTTGGTAGTCTGCCATTGCATTTAATCGAGCACCGTAGTGGGTCACCAGTTCGGCAGCGCAGTGATTAGCGAACCGTGCTGCGTCCAACGGACTTGCGTCCTGGCAGCGCGCCGCTAAACAAGCACCGGCATAAATGTCGCCGGCGCCGGTGGTGTCCACGGGCTTGACGGCAACCCCTGCCGCTTCCTTAATGCCATCTTTGCTGACGGCCACTGAGCCCTTTGCCCCCAAGGTGATGTAGACCTCGCGGGCGATATCTTTGAGTTCGGCAATGGCGACGTCCAAACGGTCGGTGTTTGCCCAGGCCAATGCTTCTTCAAAGTTGCAATAAAGTTGGTCGATGCCGTTGCCGAGCATCTGTTCAAGATTTGCCCGACAAAACTCCACCATCGAAACATCGGACAGCGATACCGCGACACCGATCTCGTGTGCTTCGCACACTTCCCGACAGTGCACGGAAGCCTCGGTCGCGGTGGCAGACGCGCTCATATAGCCCTCGACATAGTAGTAGCGCGACTGGCGAAGTGCCTCGTCATCGACCTCGATCTTGCTCAACGCAACGGAGATGCCGAGGTCCGTCATCATTGTTCGTTCAGCGTCACCGGTGATCAGCACCAGGCAGCGGCCGGAATTACCCTCGGCAGTTTGCGCGTTGGCATTTAGGTCCACGCCGGATGCGGCGAGATCTTTGATGAAAAAATCACCGGTCGCATCACGGCCAAGTTTGCAGCTATAGCAAGCCGATAAGCCCAGGGCCTGCACCGCGTAAATTGTGTTTGCTGCAGAACCGCCACTGCAACTGTTCTTGGGTAGTTCTTCAACGGCAGCGGCCAGTGTTTCCATCTGATCACCATCGACCAGGGTCATATGACCTTTGGCGATATGGTGGGTGCGCAAGAAACCGTCGTCTATATTTACCTCAGTGTCGACAAGCGCATTGCCGAGGCCAAAAACGTCATACATATTGGTTTCCTGTGTACTAAAGAGTGGCGAAGGCTGACTCGGCGGCATCCAACGTATATTGGATCGCTTCGGCGTCGTGCGCTGCGCTGATAAAGCCAGCCTCAAATGCAGACGGAGCAAGATAAACGCCAGCGTCGAGCATGGCGTGAAAGAAGCGGTTAAATTTGTCTACGTTGGAGTTCGAAACGTGATCGAAATTTTCCACCGTTTCGATGTCGAAAAACAAAGCAAACATACCGCACACGTGGTTGGTTGCTATGGTTATCCCTTGAGCCTGGGCACGTTCTTTCAGCCCGGCTACCAGATGATCAGTGGTCATGGCGATGTGCTCATAAACCTCGCTGGATAAATGGTTGAGGGTTGCGAGACCGGCGCTCACCGCTATTGGATTGCCCGATAGCGTGCCAGCTTGATAAACAGGACCTTCTGGCGCGATGTGAGACATGATTTCGGCACGACCGCCAAAAGCGCCCACCGGTAATCCTCCGCCGACAATTTTCCCCAGCGTGGTGAGGTCCGGACTGATCTGATAGAGCGCCTGGGCGCCACCCGGGGAAACGCGAAAGCCCGTCATCACTTCGTCAAAGATCAGCAAGGCGCCATCGTCCTGGGTGACTTCGCGCAAGCCGGCTAAGAAACCAGGCACAGGCGGTATGCAACCCATGTTACCGGCGATGGGCTCGACAATTACGCAGGCAATTTGGCCAGGGAACTCAGCAAATACCGCTTTGAGGGCATCGATGTCGTTGAACGGGGCATTCAGTGTTTGCGAGGCAACCGCTTCAGGCACCCCGGGAGAGTTTGGTATGCCCAAGGTCAGCACGCCGCTGCCTGCTTTGACCAGTAGTGAGTCGGAATGGCCGTGATAACAGCCGGTAAATTTCAGAATCAGATCGCGCCCGGTGAAACCTCGACTTAAGCGAATGGCCGACATCGTGGCCTCGGTGCCAGAGTTGACCATGCGTACCTTTTCTATGCTCGGTACCTGTTCGATGATCTTTTCCGCCAGGGTTATTTCACCTTCCGTGGGTGCACCAAAACCCAATGCCCGTTGTGCTTGCTGGACCACTGCATCTACGGTTGGTTGGTGCGCGTGGCCGAGGATCATCGGTCCCCAGGAACCCACGTAGTCGACATAGCGATTGTCATCGACATCAAATAAATAGGCACCTTCGCCACGGCTGAAGAACACCGGATCGCCACCAACGCCCTTGAATGCTCGGACCGGTGAATTGACACCGCCGGGGATGCTGAGTTGCGCGCGCCGGAAAAGCTCACTTGAAGTCGATCTGTTCATGTCGTGCTCAATTTCGTCTGTATTGTGCCAATTGGCTTAAAAGGGTTTCACCACTACCAGGATAACTGCGATGACCAGCACCAGAGCGGGCAACTCGTTGAAGATCCGGAAGAACTTTTCGCTATGCAGGACTTGGTCATCAGCAAACGCTTTAATGATGCGTAAGCAGTAGTGATGATAACCGATAAGTAAGACCACCAGAAAGATTTTCAGCCAGATCCAGCCTTGGCTTGAAAAGGCCTGCCAACTTTCAACGAACAGCCAGATGCCGAACACCACAGCGCCGATCATAGACGGGTTCATGATCACGCGGTACAGCTTGGATTGCATGACTTTGAACCGCTCGCGGCTGATCTCGTCGTTGGCACTGGCGTGGTAAACAAACAGACGCGGCATGTAAAACAAACCCGCGAACCATGTTACGACAAAGATGATGTGTAAAGCTTTGAGCCACAAGTACATGGTCATTCAGTAAGGTTCCTGTAGTTTTCGATATGATTCTGGGTGACAACGCCGACCACGGGTTTGATCAACGGTGCCGTTGTGCGCGTCACGCAACACGCCTCGGTACCGCTTTGGTCAAGCAACTGCTGAAGCTGCATGACGGTTGCTTCGGCGCCAATGGTAGAAACGTCCATGCGTTGGCCCGGCAGCTGTAACAGGCCGACTTCTTGCTCGTCGTCTTGCAGTTGGCTGCCCCGTTCTTCCATGAAGGCCGCCAGGTCGCCGGGGTTGAGCAGGGCGTTGGGTTCGCCATGCTCGTCCTCGATATCGATCCAATTGGGCTGTTCGGCCAATGTTTGTCTGGCCTGCTGCACACTGATACGCGGTGGCAGGCGAGTAAATGAACGGTCCATGATAGCGGTGACACCGGCGCGCTGCAGGTGCAGGGTTACCGGACTCGGGGGATATTGCAGTCCCAGGGTATTGAGCGTGGCGATAAATACCGAGCGTTGTTTGAAAACCTGACTGGTGACCAGCGTCGCCACCACAATGATGACCATAGCCGGCAGAATAATGCTGGTGTTGGCAGTCAATTCCATAACCGCCATCAGTGCCGCCAGCGGTGCTTGCAGCACTGCGCCCATCATTGCACACATGCCGAGGACGACATAAAACGCCAGCGATACATCGGTATTGTGCCAGGCCATTATCAGCACACCGAAAATTCCGCCGACCGCTGCACCGAGCACCAGACTTGGGCCGATTAAGCCGACCGGCATACCCAGACCAACCGCTGCCGCACTGGTCACTGCCTTCCCCAGCAAAATGGCAACCAGCACCATTATCGACACTTCGGCGAGCATGATCTGGTTCACGGTGTCGTAGCCGATGCCCATGACTTGAGGCAGGAACACCGCAGTGACCGCGGTGATGATCCCGGCCAGAGCGATACGTTGCCAAAGCGGTTTTCCACCAGCCGTGCGAACGCCTGGATGAGTTGTGTGTAACCGGCGGCGATCGCACCGATCAGCAGACCGCCGAGGATGAGGTAGGGAATCTCCAGCAATGAATAGGCGTGCAGAGGGGCGATGATGAAAGCAGGTTCAGTGCCATAGACCAACTGGGTAACCAATGTGGAAGTGACCGCCGCGACGATAACCGGGATAAAGCTGGCGATGGCGGCAGCGGTACCGCAGGCGACCATTGTGCGCAGGCTGTTGTTGGGCAGCTTGGAAGCCCGGCCCAACAAACTCGCCGCGGTAGCGCCAAGGTGGATAGCTGGCCCCTCTCGGCCACCGGATTGGCCGCTGACCAGGGCGATCACGCCGCCAATAAATTGAATAACGGCATTCTTCAGTGGCAGGTTGCCTTGATGCAAGCTCAGCCGTTCCATGACGTGAACAACCCCGACGCGTCTGGGGGAAGGACGGTAACGATGAAGCAGCAAGGCCAGTACAGCCGCTCCGGACATGATCATGATCACCCGGTGAGTGATGGCTAAGCCCTCAAAATTCTCAACATCACCACCGGGCAGGAAACCCAGGCCGACATCAATGGTGAAGCGGAAACCGATAATGACGCCCGCGGTGACCATCCCCGTGACGATGCCAAGGAAGGCCATTTGCGGCTGTGCGTCGACTGTGGCCAGCCGGCGCCGGAACACTTCCAGTGAAATAGGGAGTTTGAGTTTCGTACCGGGCTCTTAACGTCTGATTAGACCGGACCTAGTATACTGCCTTCTTGCAGCTGATAGGACCGCATCATTTCGAATTCAAAACTCGCCACACGCCAGTTCAAATTGGTGGAACATCAACCCTGGCGGAAACCCGTTCTGCTGGTTGGTACGGCGGTGATCGGCGTGGTGTGCCTTATCATTGGATTTGCCCTCGGGCAGGACAAAGTCGTCACCGACCGTATTTCTAATGCGCTTCTAAGTAAGGATCTGGCGCAATCTCGGGCTCGTGTTGTTGAGTTGGAAGCCGATCTCATCGACGCTCGTTTGAACGTTGATGTGCAGCATGCCGCCAGCAATGCGTTACGTGAGGAAATGGCCAGTGAGCTTGAAAAGTCGACCCTGTTAACCGAAGAGGTCACTTTTTATAAAGGTTTGATGTCACCCAGCAGTTTGTCTAAAGGCTTGCAGGTAGAGGAACTGGAGATCACCCGGAGTACCGGCGAGCGGCAATACAGCTTCAAACTGTTGTTGACTCAGGTCGCTCTGCGGCGCAGTTATATTGCAGGTGATGTGCGGGTTGATTTAATTGGTGAATCCGAAGCAGTGCGCTCACTCACAGAACTCGGTGTGCTGAAGGCGTATCCTTTAAAGTTCCGATTCCGTTACTTTCAGGATTTGGCGGGCCGGATTACTCTTCCGGTGGACTTTGTGCCGGTCCGGATATTGGTGACAGCACAGCAAAACGGCAAGGAAACTATACAAGTTAGCTTTCCCTGGCCTGAGCTATAGTCAGCAGCAAATAAACGATCCCTACAATGAGGCAGCGATCATGGCAAAAAACAAAATGGATAAAGGCGTAACCTTTATTTCGTCACACACAGAAGTGGTGGGTGATATTAAATTTACCGATCAACTTTTTGTCAGCGGTAGAGTGTCCGGTAACGTACTGGCCGATGATGGCAAGGCCACCTTAGTCGTCAGCGAAGAGGGCTGCGTGAGCGGTGAGGTGCGGGTGCCTAATGTTGTCATCAATGGCCGCATTGAAGGTAACGTCTATGCCAGCAACAAAGTTGAATTAGCGTCACACGCAAAGGTGCAGGGCAATCTTTATTACAAACTGATTGAAATGCATCTGGGTGCCTTAGTAGATGGCCAACTGGTCCACGACGAAACCCAGGCGGGTCCCAACGTCCATAAACTCAAGGTTGAAACCAACGCAGACTAACGCCGGCACGGGACTTGACCCGACTAGTCCATACTAGTGATATAATCGGCACCCGAATCACCAGCGCAACCAATACACGTGCAAGCAAATATCAATTTTTCCGACAGTGCCGCGGCCAAAGTTAAATCCCTGATCGACGCAGATGGGGGTAGCGATCTGCATTTGCGGGTGTTTGTCACCGGCGGTGGTTGCAATGGCTTTTCCTACGGTTTCACCTTTGACGAAGAAATCGCCGAAGACGATGCGGTGGTTGATCGCGAAGGTGTCTCGCTGGTCGTCGATGCAATGAGCTACCCTTATCTGGACGGCTCCGAAGTTGACTACATCGAGGACCTCAACGGTTCGCAGTTTATTGTCACCAACCCGAATGCCACCGCCACCTGTGGCTGTGGAAACTCCTTCTCTATTTAGTACTTAGGCTGGGTAGATCGCGCCGAGCACACGATAGCCACTGGCGCCAGTTACCGCCGGCTCATTGCCGGGTTGGCCCGTCAGGGTGCGACGTGCAAGCCAGGCAAAGAGTGCGGCTTCCAGAGAGTCGCCGTCGATCTGCCAGTGTTCACTGTTAGTGACGCGTGCGGCGGTATTATTTTGCAGGCGTTGCATCAACGCTGTGTTTAAACGCCCGCCGCCACAAACAATCAGTGCCTCAGTGTTTGGCGCCCATTGTTGCAGAGCATGAGTGGTGCAGCGCGCAGTCAATTCACAAAGGGTTGCCTGCACATCTGCAGCCGTGATGTTGGTAGTTGTCAGGTGTTGCGCCAACCACGCCAGGTTGAAGTACTCCCGGCCGCTGCTTTTGGGTGGGGGTAGTGCAAAGTAGGGGTCGCTGAGACAGTCCATTAACAGCTTTTCGTCGACTTTGCCGGTTGCACCCCAATCACCGTTTGCGTCGAACCGCCGACCCTGATGCTGCTCACACCAGCTATCCATTAACGCATTGCCCGGACCGGTATCGAAACCCAGGAGATTGTCACCCAGCACTGAAATGTTGCTGATGCCGCCGATGTTAAGCACCACCGTGTTGTCTGCACTCGGTTGGAACAGTGCCTGATGAAATGGTGGAACCAACGGCGCGCCGTGACCACCGGCGGCCATGTCGCGCCGGCGAAAGTCTGCGACAGTTTGGATGCCGGTGATTTCCGCAATCTGGTTGGGGTCGCCGATCTGGGTGGTAAAACCGTGCCGGCGGGTGTCGCCAGGTGGACGGTGTCGAACCGTTTGGCCGTGGGAGCCGATCGCGATGATCTGATCTGTTGCCAGTTCATGGGTTGCCAAAAACGACAACATCGCCTGACCGGTAAAAATGCCCAACTCCATGTCACATTGTCCGAGGGTGTCCAGGTCGTCATTACCAGGGATTGCCAAGGCGAGGAGTTGTGTCCTTAGAGCTTCAGGTAAGACCGCGGTTGTGGCCTGTAATATTTTTATGCTGTTATCATCATGATCGTGGCCGATGCTGATGAGCGCAATGTCCAGCCCATCGACACTGGTGCCACTGATACAGCCGAGGTAGAGGTTAGGGTCTCTGATTACCGAGCCAGGGCAACAGAGATTTGATTCTTATAGTTGTCCAGCAGTGCTGCATACTGTTGGGTATGGATCTTGAACGCAGGCAGCTCTGTTTTCGCGATCGGTGCAGCGTTTGGCAGGGAGACCGTGCGCGGATTCCGGTGCACACCGTTAACCAGAAATTCGTAGTGTAGATGCGGCGCCGTCGCATAACCGGTTGCGCCAACATAGCCGATAATCTGACCCTGTTCGACTTTTCTGCCACTGCGCACGCTTCGCCCGAATTTTGATAGGTGCAGATACTTCGTCACATACTGTTCGCCGTGGCGGATGACTACGTAGTTACCATTTGCCTTGGTGCGCGACGCGGTTTGCACCGTGCCATCACCGGCGGCGAGGATGGGTGTGCCTCGCGGTGCTGCGTAGTCGATGCCGCGATGTGGTAGGACTCTCTTGAACATTGGATGTACGCGACGCAGATTGAAGTTGGAACTAATGCGCGAAAACTCTACCGGTGCCCGTAGAAAGGCTTTGCGCATACTGTCTCCATTTGGCGCGAAATAGTCGCGATTACCATCTTTACGTTCATACTGAACAGCACGATAGGCGTCGCCCTGATTGACAAACTCGGCAGCCAGGATTTGACCTTCACCGATGAAATCACCATTAAAGTACAGCTCTTCGAACACCACGTAGAAAGCGTCACCCGGACGGATGTCTAACACGAAGTCGACGTCCCATTGAAAGATTTGCGCCAGGCGCATCGTCAACGCGTCGGACAAACCTGCCCGTTGGCTGGAGACAAATAGACTATGATCGATGATGCCGTGCTTGTAAGCGAGCAGTCGCTCGGGCTCACTGGTTAATTGCTGGCCGATAAATTTGTCACCGCTACGCAGATACTCCAGCGTGTCTAACGGTCCGGTTGAATAGGTCAGGCGCATGAGGCGCCGTTCCTCGTTGACATAAAAAGTCATTTCATGGCCGGGGAATATATTCTTCAGGCGGCTGCCCAATGGTTTGCTGGTGCTGACCAAATGGACATCTTTAGCGCTCAACCCATTGCGCTTGAATATCAGAGCAAGGTTGTCGCCGGGCTTTACCTCAGTGGAAATTTCGGACCAATCGGGTCTGGTTCTAGGTGACTTGACGATTTCCACTGGATCACTAGCGGCCAGTGCTTCGAGAGCGGTCGCTGTTGGGTGCTGCTGCAGGACCGGTAGCTCCAACAGTACGGACTCAGTGGTAAAGCGATCTTCTGCCGGGTTGTCGGTGAACTTGGCGACCACGAACGAACATAAGCCGAAGCCCAAGGCAACGACCAGGAATAAATGTGTGCGCGGAAATTGCAACGCTCGATACCGTCCTTTGTATCTCCAAGGGCGCCGATTGGGGCAATGGGCTACTCGAGGAAAATACTGTTTATAAACCGTAGCTTACGCCCGGTAGTTATTGCAGTTGGCGGAGTATACGAATTTGTTCAGAGTGCGCCAGTCCTTTTGCCGCTGGGTTGCCAACTCTGGTTGCGACTTAAGTGTGTTTTGTTAAGGTGCGCATCTTTTGTTGTGTCGAGCCCATCGATATGTCATCTGATCTCATAGCCGAACTGCAATGGCGGGGACCCATTGCCCAGGCTTCTGACCTGGAAGGATTGGCAGTTCACCTTGAATCAGCTTCGCGTACCCTTTATTGCGGCTTTGATCCCACCGCAGACAGTTTGCACATTGGCTCCCTGGTACCGTTGCTGGCACTGCGGCGTTTTCAGACCTACGGTCACCGGCCCATTTTACTAATAGGTGGTGCCACCGGATTGATCGGCGACCCTTCCTTCCGTGACGATGAACGCAGCCTCAATGATCAGGACATTGTGGCGAGTTGGGCTGATTCGCTACGGGACCAGGCTGAACGGTTCCTCGATTTTGATGGCAACAATGGCGCCATCCTCAGCAACAATCTGGAATGGACGGAAAAGCTCGATGTGATTACCTTCCTGCGCGACATTGGCAAGCATTTTTCGGTTAATGCCATGATTGCGCGTGAATCTGTGCGCTCTCGCCTCGAACGCGCAGATCAAGGCATTTCCTACACTGAATTCAGTTACATGCTGTTGCAGAGCATGGACTACCTGGAGTTGGCTAAGCGCCATGACTGTAGTTTGCAGATTGGTGGCAGCGACCAGTGGGGCAATATCGTCTCCGGTGTGGATCTTGTGCGTCGGCATCTAGGTAGAGAGGCGTTTGCGCTGACGCTACCGTTGGTGACCAAGGCCGATGGATCGAAATTCGGTAAGACCGCCGACGGTGCGATCTGGCTCGACGCGAACAAGACATCGCCTTATACCTTCTATCAGTTCTGGCTAAACACTGCAGATGCAGACGTCTCGAACTTCCTGCGTTTGTTCACCTTTCTGGCCGAGGGCGAGGTTGAAACATTGCTGGAAGACATGCAGGCACACCCTGAAAGGCGCAATGCCCAGCGCCGCCTGGCCGAAGAAGTGACGACCATAGTCCACGGCACTGCGGCTCTGGAGTCGGCCCAGCGAATCAGCGCGGCGTTGTTCGGGGGAGAGTTGTCGAGCCTGCAGGTCGGAGACCTGGACCAATTGCAGCAAGATGGTTTGGCATCGACCGACGCGCAACCAGGCGACGGACTGTTAAGTGTGATGGTTGCCGGTGGTTTGACCCGTTCGACCGGAGAAGCTCGCAAGTTGATTCAAGGTGGTGGTGTCCGGTTAAATGGGGTGACGGTGCAGGACCCGAAACTGACACTGGATTTTGACCACGCATTGTTTGGCAAGTACTTTATACTGCGCCGCGGCAAGAAGGTTTATCACCTGATTGTGCGCGCTGAAAATAAAGGGTAAAAAACTTCCATAAGGCCTTGCGCGTTCGACCTTCGTACGTATAATACGCCTCCCTTACTGCGGGGCCTATGGCATCGTGGTCGTTCTTTAACAATTAAAATGAGTACTGGATAGCTGTCAGCGGCGGATTTCGTATCGGCTGCAAAGCAAGCGTCACATGACTTAGCGCAGCAGCGCGCATAAGTGTGATCGAGTGTAGGAAACAGTGAAACCTAGTACACAAGCCATTCGTGTGGGAACACGTAATTCGTTTAGAGCAAATGATTTCTCGGCATCATGATTGGAAGTTGAGTCCGTTGAGACCAGCCTGTTCCAGATCTTTTAGATCAGGATGTAATCAGGCGAGTTGATTAAGACTCAGTAACCTTTCTAAAAGTCGAACCTATATTCTTGTCCTTTGTCTTCAGCAGCTTTTAGTTGTGAAAAGGTAAAGAGATTAAGAGATTAAACTGAAGAGTTTGATCATGGCTCAGATTGAACGTTGGCGGCACGCCTAATACATGCAAGTCGAACGAGAAAGCACCTTCGGGTGCGAGTAAAGTGGCGGACGGGTGAGTAACGCGTAGGAATCTGCCTTCGGGTGGGGGATAACTCGGGGAAACTCGAGCTAATACCGCATGACATCCTTCCATTAGGAAGGATCAAAGTGGGGGACCTTAGGGCCTCACGCCAGAAGAGGAGCCTGCGTTGGATTAGCTAGTTGGTGGGGTAAAGGCTCACCAAGGCTACGATCTATAGCTGGTCTGAGAGGACGATCAGCCACACTGGAACTGAGACACGGTCCAGACTCCTACGGGAGGCAGCAGTAGGGAATCTTGGTCAATGGGCGCAAGCCTGAACCAGCGATGCCGCGTGTGCGAAGAAGGCCCTAGGGTTGTAAAGCACTTTCAGTCGTGAAGAAAGGTTTCGAGTTAATAGCTCGGAGCATTGACGTTAACGACAGAAGAAGATCCGGCTAACTCCGTGCCAGCAGCCGCGGTAATACGGAGGGATCGAACGTTAATCGGAATTACTGGGCGTAAAGCGCGCGTAGGCGGTTTGGTAAGTGGGATGTGAAAGCCCCGGGCTTAACCTGGGAACTGCATTCCAAACTGTCAAACTAGAGTATGGTAGAGGGTGGTAGAATTTCCTGTGTAGCGGTGAAATGCGTAGATATAGGAAGGAATACCGATGGCGAAGGCAGCCACCTGGACCAATACTGACGCTGAGGTGCGAAAGCGTGGGGAGCAAACAGGATTAGATACCCTGGTAGTCCACGCCGTAAACGATGACAACTAGCCGTTGGGGCCCTTGAGGCCTTGGTGGCGAAGCTAACGCGATAAGTTGTCCGCCTGGGGAGTACGGCCGCAAGGTTAAAACTCAAATGAATTGACGGGGGCCCGCACAAGCGGTGGAGCATGTTGTTTAATTCGATGCAACGCGAAGAACCTTACCACCCCTTGACATCCTGCGAATTTTCTAGAGATAGATTAGTGCCTTCGGGAACGCAGTGACAGGTGCTGCATGGCTGTCGTCAGCTCGTGTCGTGAGATGTTGGGTTAAG
>Ga0114950_10000036_pt1 | contig 62756 bp, 58 predicted proteins | sample N075metaG_FD_83503 | JGI IMG/M metagenome (GOLD analysis project Ga0114950, IMG submission 83503) | Deep subsurface microbial communities from Kermadec Trench to uncover new lineages of life (NeLLi) - N075 metaG | ecosystem: Environmental > Aquatic > Marine > Ocean trench > Sediment | place...
GGTGCTGCGCACCATCATCGGCGCAATCATGGCGAATTTTCCTCCCCCCTGACCCCGTGTAGCGTGGCATAACCGAACCTGAGTGGATTTGAAAGTGTGACTTCCGCGGCGGAAGCGAGCGCTAATTTGCGCTGTAATGACCCACGAGCGCGGTCTTGGGTGGAGCGCAGTAGGATCAGGATGGGTCAGGAAGAGGCATTTTCAGAAGCCGTATTCATCTTCGACGGCGGTGAAATCGCCGAGGAGATGCACTTTACCGACTTCGAAGCCTGTCTTGCGGGTGAGGCGAAGCTGGAAGCCTATGCAGCGAGCGTTGTCTCCGGTATGTACGTGGTCATCGGTACCGGCCTGGCCGTTCGTGGCGTTGTCTGTTTTAGCCTGGGTATCGACGAGAACGGCGCCGCAGACTCCTCATTCAGCGTCCCCCTTCAGCACCTTGCCTCGGTCGCTGGCGGCGGTCCGGATCTGGGATGTGGACCGATACGGCTCGCCTGCCGCAGCCAGTGTCCGGTTTCATGGCATGCGCACAATCTCTGGGAGCCTGAAGGGGACGGCGATGCGAACCCGCTTGCGCAGGCCCAGAGCGCGGTCTGGACCAACCGCCTCGGCTACAACCAGCAGACCGTGAGCAGCCAGGGCCCGAGCCTCGAATTCGATGCTCTACACGAAACGGACGACACGTCGTTCGACGTTTCGTTCGAAGGCGTTGAAGATCTGGGCGAGGCCGGGGATGCCGGGATCAACGGCGAAGCATCGCCGCCTCCCAACGAAACGTCGACCGCCAACGAAACGCCGCCCGCCAACGGGGCGGGTACTGCCAATGGCACGCGGGAATCCAAGGACGTCGAGGGCGACGATCCGTTCGCGCGTCACAGCCGGAACATGTTGCAGCGCAAGATCGAACGAACATTCGGTGAGGAAGGCACCGTCAGCCTGCAGAAACTGATCGTTCAGCACAGCGAGCAAACCGACGCGCTGATGTCCAAGCATCGTGCCGATCTGGAACAACAGCAGCAGACCTATCTGGATCAGATTCGTGGCTGCCGCGACGAGATACAGAAGCTCAAGTCAGAGTTGCGCCATGAGCAGGCCCGCAGTCAGCGCTTGCAGCAACTGCTGCGCGGCGAGCTTCCCTGATCGGCGCCGTTGCCGAAACTCAACACTGACAGCCCCCAAGCGCAAACCCGCAGCCGCGCTATTCGACTGGCGCTCCTGTTTGGCGTTTTGGTCGCGCTGTTTGCGGTCGGCAAGTACACGGGCATCGCTGAAAATGTGAATGCTGAGAGCATTCGCGAACTCGTGCACAGCGCCGGCGTGTGGGGATGGGCACTGTACGTGGCCGTGTTTGCGGCCGGTGAGTTCGTCCATATTCCAGGGATGGTGTTCGTCGTGGCGGGCATTCTTGTCTACGGCAAGGTGGTTGGGTTCGGCTTGGCGTGGCTGGCTTCGGTAGTATCAGTCGGCTTCAGCTTCGTCGTGGTGCGGCGACTCGGTGGCACGCCGCTGGGCCAGGTCGAAAAGCCGTGGCTGAAACGGATACTCTCGCGGCTGGACGCCCATCCGATCCGCACGGTGCTGGTGCTGCGTCTGATCCTGTGGTTGGCACCCGCGCTGAACTACGCGCTGGCGCTCACCAACGTGCGTTTTCGCGACTACCTGATCGGCTCTGCGCTCGGATTGATCGCGCCGGTGGCGGGCGTTGCGATATTGTTCGATTGGCTGTTCAGCGCTTCCTGAAGCCGCGCCCCCATTACCCGGCCTCAGCGGATGTTTTTAGACCTTCGGAAGGACGAAACGCGGCGTGGTCGGTTGGGTGAACGTGTGCTTCGCGACCACGCCGTAGACGTATCCGCAACTGTCGCAGTAAACCACGATGAACCAGGGATCCTTGCTGCGAGACCGCTCCACACTGTCCTTTGAAACCAGATGTTCCACCCCCGACACGGCGCAGTTGGGGCACGTCGGCTCAGCCATTCTCCGCCGATCTCATTCGAAGCTGTGGTCCATGTCCAGGGCAGGTGAATCGCCAGAGGGGCGCCCGACAATCTTGGCGGGGACGCCGGCCACCGTAACGTGCGGTGGAACGTCCTGCAGCACGACGCTTCCGGCGCCGACTTTGGCGCCTTCACCTACCTCGATGTTGCCGATCACTTTGCAGCCGGCCGAGAGCAGTACGCCGCGACGGATCTTGGGGTGTCGATCGCCGCTTTCCTTGCCTGAGCCGCCGAGCGTTACCGCGTGGAGGATCGACACGTCGTCTTCGATGACGGCTGTTTCGCCAACGACGATGCCGGTGGCGTGGTCCAGCATGATGCCCGAACCGATCTGGGCCGCAGGATGGATATCGACACCGAGAGTGACGCTGATCTGATTCTGGAAGAATCGCGCGAGCGTCCGGCGCTCCTGACACCACAACCAGTTCGCAACGCGATGCGCCTGAAGCGCGTGGAACCCCTTGAAGTAAAGGAACGGGGTCGAAAGGTCCTCGCACGCGGGGTCTCGATTGTAAGTCGCCAGGATGTCGATCTCGGCCGCGGTGAGAATCGACTCATCGCCGGCGATCGCCTCCTCGATGACATCGCGGATCAGCATCGTGGGCAGCATCGGATTGTCGAGCTTGCTGGCGAGCCGAAAGCTCAGTGCCGCGCGCAGGCTGTGGTGGTTGAGAATCGTCGCGTGAAAGTAGCTGCCGAGGATTGGCTCCAGAAGTGCTTTCTGTTCGGCTTCCTCTCGCATCGCCTCCCAGACACTGGTGTTCGGCGCGCGGGCCAGCTTCGAATTGGCACTCGTGAGAACCTGTTGATGTCGCGCGCGTAATGTTTTCGTCATGTGCGTTCTCCAGTCCGGACGGCACTATCGGACGGCGCACAGACTGACTGCTGAAGGGTCATATTTCAAGCCGCGTTCTCCTCACCAGGTATTCCTCTCCAGGGGATCGCTAGCAGATTGGACCGCTGTGTATACTCATACGTTCCCGTGAATACTGACGATCCACAATGGGCTTCGAAAACGTTGGCATCATTGCGCGGCTCGGCAATCACAACGTCGCCGAGGCGGTCCTGCTGGTCGAGTCGTTCCTCCGTGGCCAGGGGGTCGTGCTGCTTGCCGAGCAGGCAAGTCAGGAAATGCTGGCTGGACCAGCGGACGCGGTGTTATCACGGGACGAGTTGGGAGTGCAGTGTGACCTGATCGTGGTGGTGGGCGGCGATGGCAGCCTGCTGGGGGTTGCGCGGGATCTGGCCGCCACCGGCACCCCGGTGATCGGGGTCAATCGCGGGGGTCTGGGGTTCCTCGCCGGCGTTGCGCCCGATCAGATTGCGCAGCAGTTGGGCGAGGTTTTAGCCGGTCAGTATGTTGCCAACCATCGTTTTCTGCTCGAAGCGCGGGTCATTCGAGACGGCGTGGATGTGGGCGGTTCCTGCGCGCTGAATGACGTCGTCGTGCATGCGGGGACGATGTCCCGGATGATGGATTTTTCGCTGGTGATCGACGATACGTTCGTCTACGAACAGCGTTCCGATGGGTTGATCATTTCCTCGCCGACCGGTTCGACGGCCTATGCGCTCTCGGCGGGGGGGCCCATCATGCACCCCAATCTCGATGCCGTCGTGATCGTGCCGATGTTTCCACACACCCTGACCTCCCGGCCCTTGATGGTGCCGGGCGACAGTCACATCGAGGTAATCGTTGGCACCACCGACTCGACCAACCCCCAGGTCAGCTGTGATTCCCAGGTGGACATCCCGGTCGAAATGGACGATCGGGTGCAGATCCGCAAGTACCCTCATCAACTCGAGTTGCTCTATCCGGTAGAGCACAGCTTCTATGAATCATGTCGCAGCAAGCTCGATTGGGCGAGCAGGTTGGGTGGCGCGAAAGTTCCCAAGGAGGCTCACGACAAGGGTTGATCGACATCGGTCAGCACGCCGCGATCGGTCGTGTCGACATGCTCCAGTTCCGCGGCATGCGCCGCGACCACCGGCTGGGCCCCTTCGTCACCGCGCAGTGACATCAGCTCGTTGAAGTACTCGCAGGAGAACCCCACCGGATGACCCACACGGTTGTTGCAACGCGGCCGCACGATCAGTGGGTCGCCGCGGCGGCGGCCGTCGCACATCCTACGATGAAGCGCGCGCAGCGTGGTTGCCGAAATGAAAGGCATGTCGCCGAGGGCGAGAAACAGATAGTCCCAACTGGAGACCGCGCGCACGCCGTCAGACACGCTGTGTCCCATCCCCAGATGTGCGTGACTGGTGCAAACGATGAGGGGCGGCTGGTGCTCCAACCCACGTCGTAGATCCCGGGCGAGGGGACCATCGTCATCGCGCAGGACCACGGCCACGCTCGGAAATACCTCGCTGTAGATTTTCAAAGTACTCAGCAGGAGGGGGTCGCCGTCCGCGATGGCGTAGCGTCGTTTGTCGCTGCCGAAGCGGCGGCTGAAACCGGCTGCAACGATCAGTGCCCCCGCCGTCATTTTGGTTGGCCCTGGGCTCGATCAGGCCACGGCGGTGATCGAGTCCAGATGTTTCCTGCTGTCGCGCTCTTGCTGTTGTCGAACCGCGGTGATCTCCGCGATCACCGCGATGGCTATCTCCGGCGGCGTCTTGCTGCCAATGGGTAGGCCGATCGGCGCGTGCAGGCGCGCAATTTCGTCTTCGCTCAGGTCGAGTGCGGCGAGGCGCTTGCGGCGGCTGGCGGAGGTGCGACTGCTGCCCATCGCACCCACGTAGAACGCCTGAGTCGTCAGTGCTTCCATCAAGCCCATGTCGTCGATGCGCGGATCGTGGGTGAGCGCGACAATGGCGGACGAAGGATCGTTGGCGTGCGCCCTGACTGCATCGTCCGGCATGTCGGCGATCTTCGTCACGCCGGCGACGGGAAAATCGGCGAGCAGTTGCTCACGGGGGTCACACACGGTCACCGCGTAATCCAACATCAATGCAAGTTCGGCAAGGTAGGTCGAGACCATGCCCGCTCCGATGATGAACAAATGATGACGCGGCCCGAATGTCTGGGTCAGAACTTCGTTGGCTTGGTCAAAGGTGAGGGGTTGATGTCGCTTCGCGGCTGCCAGTTGCGCCGAGCCGTTCTTGAGGTCGACTACCCGCTGAATGCACCTGCGTTCGCTTAGCGCAGCAACGATGCGCCGGAAGTGTTCGATCTGGCCGGTCTGCAGCGGTTCGACCACGATGTCCAGATGACCGCCGCAGGGCAGACCCAGACGTTCCGTTTCTTCCGCGGTGACGCCGTATTGGAAAAACTGGGGTTGGCTCTGCGCCAGTTCGCCGGCAATCAGTTTTTCGAGCAGGTCGTCCTCGACACAGCCGCCGGAGAGCGAACCGACGATGTGACCCGCTTGATCGCAGGCCAGCAACGAACCTATCGGCCGCGGCGAAGACCCCCAGGTCGCGATAACCGTTGCCAACCAGCAGGGTTTATCGCCACCGAGCCATTCCACGACTTTTCCAAGTACTTCGTTGTCGACCGCTTGCATGCTCGAAAAGGCTGGCCTAGGGTGCAACCAGTTTACACCAGCGGCCACGGTTCTCCGAGCAGCATGCCAGCGCAGCGCCCTCTTCAAATCGACGCGGACATCGACCTCGAACTGTTCTGCGCATATCTCTGGAAACTCGGCATTCGCCATCGAGTGTACGAAGAACAGGGTCGACAGGTGGTGGAGGTGGCCGATCCCAGTCAGTCGGAGGCGGTTCGCGAACAATACGCCGCGTGGCGAACCGGGCGACTGACCCTGGCTCGGTCCGATACGCGCACCGGGCGCGCGCGACCATTGGCGCATGCCCTGAGCTTCGTGTGGCAATGTCCGGTGCTGGCGTCTCTGGTGCTGGTGACGCTGGTCTGCTTTCCCGCCACCTGGTCGTTGGACTACGGTGAACTGTCCAGTTGGGTGCGCTGGCTGACCTTCGTCGACGTTACGCTGGTCAATGGTTTCCCGCACTACGCAGACCTGGCGACCACCCTGGCCAGTGGTCAACTCTGGCGCCTGGTGACGCCGATCTTTCTCCACTTCTCCGTTGCGCACCTGTTGTTCAACACGGCCGTGATCATCGAATTCGGTCGCCGGGTGGAACGGGGTCTGGGCGGCCCGAGACTGCTCGGTATGGTCCTGGCGATTGCGGTCGCAAGCAATCTTGCACAATACCTCTCTACCGGTCCCGGGATGTTTGGCGGGATGTCCGGAGTGGCGTACGGGTTGGTCGGGTTCGTCGTCGTGCGCGGTCGCAGGGCACCGGAACACCCGTTGTGGAAGGTGAGTCGATCGTTCGTGGTGGCGGTGGTCGGCTTCCTGGTGCTGATGAGCACGGGCGTGACCGAACTGTTCGGATTGCACATCGCCAATGCCGCCCATTGGGTCGGCTTGTGTGTTGGAGCGCTGCTCGGGTTGCCGGGGGGGAATCAGCCGGCACGCGAGTCTCCGTGATGCTGCGTTGAGCGCATCGTGATGGGTGAAATCGCAAGCGGCGCGTTGCTTCCCATGCAGGTCACCCTTGCGGCCGACCCAAGTCAGCCGGTGCGGTACGCACTGCCGTTCGCCAATGCCCCGGGCACCATGAATGAATTGTTGGGCGAACAACTGGAAATCCGGTTCCTGGATCGCATTACCTGTCGCGCGTGCGCTCGAACTTCGCGGAAGAGTTACGGCGGGGGATACTGTTACGATTGCTTCAAGACGCTGGCGCGGTGCGACCTGTGCATCGTCAGCCCCGACCGGTGTCATTTTTCGGCCGGTACCTGTCGAGAGCCTGCGTGGGGCGAGAGCTTCTGCATGCGGCCCCACATCGTTTATCTTGCCAATTCGGCTGGCCTGAAGGTTGGTGTTACCCGTGCGACCAATGTGCCGGGTCGCTGGCTGGACCAGGGTGCCACGCAGGCGGTAGCGATTCTCGAAACCCAAACCCGAGAACAGGCTGGGTGGGCGGAGCGGGTGCTGGCCCGCTATGTCGGCGATCGGACGGACTGGCGGGCCCTGGTGTCGCGTGCGCCGCAAATCATGGATCTTACGGTTGAGGCGGATCGCTTGAAGCGCCAAGCAGCAGACCCGATTCAGGACGTGTTCGATCGGTTTCCGGGCGGTCTGGAATGGATCTCGAACCTGCAGGTTGTGCAGTTCTGTTACCCGGTGGAACGATGGGCGTCTCCCACGCGACTGACCTTGAGCGCCGGGTCGAGCATCGGCGGTACTCTGCAAGGCATCCGAGGGCAGTATCTGTTGTTCGACACTGGTGTGTTCAACGTCGCCCGGCACTGCTCGTATCATGCGTGGCTTGGGTACGGCGCGCCGGCTCCGAGGGACACGCCCGGCCGCGATCAACTGTCGCTATTCGATTGATCAGAACGCAGGAGCACCGCACATGTGGAAGGACGCTCAGCCGAGTGCCGTGAAGCTGGCCGACTATCGGCCACCGGAATTTCGGATCACCGACACGGAACTCAGCTTTGAGATTGCCGAGGGCGTAACGGAGGTGACCTCGACGCTGCAGATCGAACGCGATGCCGAGTCTCCGGCAAGCTCGCCGAGCGAGTTGCGGCTGGATGGTCAGGACCTGGAGTTGCTGGGTGTCGAGATCGACGGTCGAACGCTGTCCCATAACGAATTTGCCCTGGATGATGATTCGCTGACGCTGTTCGACGTTCCCCCTCGGTGCAGCCTGCGGATAGTGACGCGCATCCACCCGGAACAGAACACGGCGCTCGAGGGCTTGTACCGATCGAAGTCGATGTATTGCACGCAATGCGAAGCCCAGGGCTTTCGGAAGATCACCTACTATCTGGATCGACCCGACGTGCTGTCGCGGTTCACCACGCACATCATCACGCCAGCACAAGGCTATCCCGTGGTCCTGTCGAACGGCAACCTGATTGCCGATGAGCAGCTTGAAGACGGCCGCAGACGGGTCACCTGGCACGACCCGTTCCCCAAGCCGAGCTACCTGTTCGCGCTGGTGGCGGGCGACCTCGAGGTGATCGAGGATGTGTTCATCACGTGTTCGGGGCGGCACGTCGTGCTGAAGATTTACTCGGAAGCGCACAACATCGATCAGTGCCACTACGCCATGTCAGCGCTCAAGCGTGCCATGCGCTGGGACGAAGAATCCTATGGCCGGGAGTATGACCTCGACATCTTCATGATCGTTGCGGTCGAAGATTTCAACATGGGCGCCATGGAGAACAAGGGCCTCAACATCTTCAACACGTCCTGCGTTCTGGCCGCGCCGGACACCGCCACCGACGGCGGTTATCAACGGGTGGAGGCGGTTGTTGCCCACGAGTACTTTCACAACTGGTCCGGCAATCGAGTCACCTGTCGAGACTGGTTCCAGCTCAGTCTGAAAGAGGGGTTTACGGTACTGCGTGACGCCGAGTTTTCGGCCGCGATGAACTCGCCAACGGTCAAACGGATCGAAGACGTCAGTTTTCTGCGAACCTTTCAGTTTCCGGAAGACGGAGGTCCGTTGGCGCATCCGATCCGGCCGGACAGTTACATTGAGATCTCCAACTTTTACACCACCACCGTCTACGAAAAGGGCGCGGAGGTGGTGCGCATGATACGTACCCTGCTTGGCGATCGGCGATTCCGGGAAGGCACCGATCTGTACTTCGATCGACATGACGGATGCGCGGTGACCACCGAGGATTTCGTTGCCGCAATGGAGGACGCGAACGCGGTCGATCTGGGCCAGTTCCGGCGCTGGTACAGTCAAGCCGGGACACCGAGCATCGAGATCGAGCAGCAGTATGCTGACGGCACTTTACAGGTGACCTTCACCCAGTCCTGTCCGGCAACGCCGGGGCAGCCCGAAAAAGCCCCGTTCCATCTGCCGCTGGCCATCGGGTTGCTGGATTCGCAAGGCCGGGAACTGCTCGGCGACACAGGCAGTGGCACCAGCGGGGTCCAGGTTTCCACCGATGCCACGGTGGAACCTCCCAAGCGTGATGGCACCCTGGTGGTGCAGTTGAAGGAACGGGTGACGACGGTCCGGTTCGGCGGGTTGAAGGCGCGCCCCGTGCTGAGCCCGTTACGCGGGTTCTCCGCGCCCGTGCGCCTGCAGGGCTTCAGCGATGGCGACGATCTGCGGTTTCTGGCGGAACACGATTCGGATGGGTTCGTTCGCTGGGATGCGATCCGGCTGCTGCAGTCGCGCAGCATCCATATCTTTCGCGAAGGTGGAGATGCGCTTGATGAAGAAGTGGCGAACCTGGTCACGCTGTATCAGCGCCTTGTAGGCGCGGCCCTCGATGCCTCGGACGATGCGGAGCAGAAGGCGATTTGCGCGGCGATGCTGGTCCTGCCTGGTGAAAGCTACCTGCACGAACAGATGGCTGAGATCGATGTGGACGGTGTTCATCGAGGTCGCGATGCGCTGATGGCGACGTTGAGTACCGCGCTGTTTAATCAGTGGCTTGCTCTGTATCGCGCGAACGCCACGCGAGGCCCCTACCGGCCGGACCCGACGGATATGGCGCGACGCAGCCTGAAGAATGTGGCCTTGAACTTTCTTGGCATGGCGGTCGATGAGTCGGAGCGGGTTGCCGAGCTGATCGAGGCTCAGTTCGAAGAAGCGGACAACCTGACCGACCGGCTCGCGGCGCTACGCGAAATCCTGGAGCTGCGTGGTCTGGACGAGGACCGGCGCAGCGCGCTGATCGACGCGTTCTACGATGCCTGGAAGGATGAGAAGCTGGTCGTGGACCAGTGGTTCATGATTCAGAGTGCGCGTCGGGCACCCGGCGCCCTCGCACGGGTCCTGGACCTGGAACGACATCCGGCGTTCGACCGCTTGAATCCCAACCGGGTACGGGCGCTGTACGGTGGATTCTGCGGGCAGAACCTGGTGCACTTTCACGCCCTCGATGGCTCCGGGTATGCGTTCCTGGCCGAGCGTGTGCTCGACCTGGACGCCACCAATCCGCAGTTGGCCGCGCGGTTATTGACGCCGCTGACGCGCTGGAGGCGATTGGACCGTCAGCGCCGTGCGTTGGTCCGCCAGGCGCTCGAAGGCATCGGATCCAACGAGCGTCTATCGCCCGATGTCTACGAGCTGGTGACCAAGAGTCTCAACGCTCAGGAGGGCGACGGATAGAGCGGGCCGAGGGTCTCGGCGCGGGCGGTTGAATTCAGGCTTCGTATGCGCCTTACCATGGCCAGGACTTCCGCTGCTGCGAGGTCTCCCCGCCCATCGGCGTGTGGATCGGCCGCGTACAGGCTGGCATTCAACCCATCGATGATCGTTCCGGATTGCCGATCGGCCGCGTTCAACGCCGCCAGCGCCCGGTCCGGCGGTTCGCCATAGTGGGCGCCGGCCCAGTCGGCCAGAGCGGCCTTGAGTGTCCGGGCGTCGGCGTTGTGGTTGCAGACAGATTGCAGCGCGCGAAACGTGGCGCGCTCGGACGGTTCCCTGGGTGCGGGCCCAGATGCAGAGGCAGATACAGAGGCGGCAGGCCGTCGGGATTGGCGGAGACGCCAGCCGGTGTAGCCCCACCCGATCATCGCCAGCACCAACAGCGCCACCAGTAGCTCGCGCGCGACCCGGTCGCCCTCGGAGCGCGGCCTGCCGAAATTGACCTGGGCCGCCGGCGGTTGCTCGGGGGCTTCGGCCAATGCTGCGGGGTCGGGTGATTGCGGCCGGTCGTTGACCACCCCCGCGTCACCGCTGACCTCCAGATCGCGGGCGCCAATGCGTGCTTCGCGAACGACTTCGTTGACGGTATCGAACCAGGTCAGCGTTACCGGCGGCAGGCGCACGGGTCCGGGGCTGCTGGGAACGAGGCTCATCGATTCGGTGCGGGTCCCTACCAGCCCCTCGGCGCTCTCGATCATGAGGCTGTCGTGCAGTTCCGGGGGGTCCGGATAGCCGCGGATCGAGTCGGGCAGGCCCACGTCGAGCGGCGGAATGATCGATGCGACGGTGCCTTCCGCGCGGACAATCAGGGTGCGCTCGACCGGCGTTCCGAGCGCAATCTGCGGGCTGCCGTCCCACGCTTCGATGAGTTCCACCCGGCGCGCCGGCAGCCAGGGTGCCGCGGCGGGATAGTCGGTTGGGATGGGCAGCACCTTGATCTGGAGAACCTCGGACTGCACGCGCACCCCCGTGCGGCGCCGCATATCGAATTCGCGGGGCAGGCGGACGCTGCCGGATACCGCGGCTGCCGGAATGGTGAGTGTGCCACTACGCTCCGGAAATATGGCGTAGTGCTGCTCGATGACGCCGTAACGCTGGCCGTCACGAGTTACCGTCGTCGAACGGGCCTGGCCGAGGCTCTCGACGATCGCGTTCTGGATGTCGGGCGGCGCGGGCATATCACCGTAGAGCTGCACGCCATCTGCGTACAACAGTCGGCGCACCAGCAACAGTTGAGCCTGCACGTAAACCGGCTCTGGCGCGACGTCGAGCTCGAAGAAAACCAGCGCGTCGATGGTGGCACGCACTTCGGCGTCCAGCGGTTTGACCGTGATCGTGACGGGTTGTGAGCGGTGACCGTCGAGTTCCAGGGCCGGGATCGTCAGGCGGCCGGTACGCTTTGGTTTGGCGCTGAGCGTCCAGCGGGTCCAGGCGTCGACGCGGCCGTTCACGCTGCGGTACTGACTGCTCGAGCGGCTGCTCAGGATTTCGAAGTCCCGTTCGATCGGGCTGAAGTCCGGCGCGTCGAGATTCATACCACTCGCCTGCACCAGAATCTCGAGGCTGTCGGTCTCATGGATCGATTGGGCGTCGGTTTGGACAGATATCTGGGCCCGCGCGCCGCAAGCAATCAGCAACAGGCCGAGCAGTGGCAAGACTCTACGGCGCGTCTGCCTCACCAGATTCTCTCATCCTGGCGCGACTGGTACTCGCCGCGACGCAATCGCTGGTTGGTCTCATACTGAAACTTGCGCCGCAGCAGCCCGCCGGGATCGTCGGGCACCCGACGCAGCCATTGCTCCATGGCGTCATCGAGTTCGTCGCGTTCCTGAGCGGTTTGCGGATCCTGTTCGGCGAGTTGCGCAGCGGGCTCGTCCGCCCCATCGGATTGCGACCTTTCGCCCTCCTCGTCCTGTGGCCGAGGTTCGTCCGCGGTCGATGGGTCGGCATTTTGCGGCGCGCCGGGTGAGTCGTCCGCGGCGGCACTGTCCTGAGGGTTACCTTCCGGTGGATTGCCTTGGGAGGCGCCGCTGGACTGCTGTTGACGTTCCAGCAGCGCTTTGTTGAACGCGGCATCCTCGTGCTCAGGGCGTAGCGCGAGCGCCTGATCGTAGGCCTGGATCGCCCGATCGATCTTGCCCTGTCGTGCCAACGCGTTGCCGCGGTTGTAGTGGCCGGTGGCGCTGGGATCGGTGACGAAGGCACGCTCTGCATCTTCGAACTGATCACTGCGATAGTTGGCAACACCACGCCACTGACGCCACCGGGGATCGACGAGCAGGCTTGCGGCACGCTCCGGTTCGCCTTGCTGGAGGGCGCGGAATGCCTGTTGATCGGGTCGCTGCCACAGATCGTCCCACCCGTTCGCATCGGCGGGCGCAGCGGCGAGCACCAGGCACACCAGCACGCCGCGCCGAAACGCGAACAGGGCGAACGGCAGGAGGGCCAGCGCAAACCAGTAGCCGATGTCGGCCCAGGTGTCGAATTGACGTTCGATGGCGATGGTTTCGGCGGGGCCTGGCAGGGGCGTCCCGGCAAGGTAGCGGATGTCCGCATCGGTAATGGCGAGGTCGGCGTAGCGCCCGTGACACAGCTCAGCGACGGTCTGCAGGCGTGCGATGTCCAGTCGGGCGATCACCGGCCGACCCTGATCGTCGCGCAGCACCTGGCCCGCCTGGTTCGCAAAGTCGAGCGGAATCGGCGCGCCTTGCTCGGTCCCGATCCCGAGAATCGAAATGGGGATGTCGCGCGTGGCGTGCCGCGTGACGTCACTGATGCGCTCGATGCCGTCGGTCACCAGCAGAATGCGGCCCTGGGACAGCCCGGCGTTGGCCAGCAGCTTGTGCGCCTGGACGATGGCATTTTCAGGTCGACTGCCGAGCACGGGCATCATCTCGGGTGACAGGGCATTCAGCAGATTGATCACGGTGTGCCGGTCGTCGGTGAGGGGCGACACAATGTGTGCGTCCCCGGCATATGCCACGAGGCCGACAAATCCTTCGTTCTGGAGATTCAACAGGTCGATAATTTTATGCCGTGCCCGCACGATTCGGGACGGTGGCGTGTCGCCGACCAGCATCGACAGTGACAGATCCAGCACGACCACCAGCGCTTCGGTGTGCTGTTCAACGGGTTGCGGCAGTCTGGCGAAGGTCGGCCCGGCGATGCCGAGGCTGGCGATGACCAGCACGGTGCCCAACAGAGCGGCGATAGGCCGGTTGTGGCCTTGCGCGGAACCTTCGAGCAGCACCTCGAGTAACGCTGGCTCGATGCGGCCGGACCAGCCGTTGGACCCGCCAAGGCGACGTAAATAGCGCAAGGCCATCCACACGCCGGGCGCGATTCCCAGGAGCCACCAGGGTCGGAGAAAGTGGAACGCTGCCAGGTCGAACTCGATCACGGTGCGGCCGCTCTTTTCTTCCCCGGAGTTTCGCCAGGAGCTTCCCCCGATGTCTGGCCAGGAGGCCATCCGATGCACCACATGAACAGCAGCCAACTGGCCGCCAGGGGCACGTGGAACAGCGAGCGCACCGGGCGATACGTTGCAGCCTCCTGCTCGACGGGTTCGAGGCGATCCAGTAGCTCGTAGATGTCCTCGAGCTCAGTCGTGTGCCGGGCTCTGAAGTAGCGTCCGCCCGTGGTGGACGCAATCTGTCGCAAGGTCGCTTCATCGAGACCCGCGGAGGGATTGACCAGGCGGGATCCGAGGATACCGATCAGTCCAGGCAGCCGCAGCGACTCCGCACCCACGCCGATGGAATAGATCCGGATGTTATTTACTGCGGCGAGTTCGGCGGCCTTCAGCGGTTCGACCTCGCCGATGTTGTTGGCGCCATCGGTCAACAGAATCAGCACACGGGATTCCTCCGGGCGTTCGCGGAGACGCTTCACCGCCAGACCGATGGCATCGCCGATCGCGGTTTTACCCCCGGCGATTCCAACCGGAGCTTCGCGCAGCAGACTTTCGACGGTTGCCAGATCGAAGGTCAGCGGCACCTGCAGATAGGCGTTGCTGCCAAACAGAATCAGGCCCACCCGATCGCCCTGGCGACGCCCGATGAAGTCGCTGACCACGTTCTTCACGACCGCCAGACGATTCAACCGCTCGCCTCCAAGTTCCATGTCTTCGGTATTCATGCTGCCGGAGATGTCTACCGCCAGCATCAGGTCACGGCCCGTGGTAGGCAGGCTGACCGGTTGCCCGGTGATCTGCGGGCGGGCGACCGCGCCCAGCAACAGCAGCCAGGCGAGCCAGAGCACGCCGATGGCGACCGTGAACCGCTGCGCCTGGCGGCCGGTAGTGGTGTCGGTAACGAACGGCGCGAGATCGGGGACTCGCAGCGCTGCTTGATTGTTCTCCGTCGCGGGCAGCCAGCGCTGTAGCAGGTAGGGCAAGGGCAGCAGTGCGAAGCTCCAGGGCCAGAGAAACTCGATCACGCGGCAACTGCCTCCAGATGCTGGATTACCGATCGCACCACCGGCTCCAGGGCGTCCACGTCGGTATCGAATCCCGGCTGGAAGCGCGCGGCCCCAAATCCGCGGCGGAGGACCTCGCGGGATTGCTCATCCGTGATGTGCGCTTCGACCGTCGCGAGCCAGGGCGCGCCGCCAAGCGCGGCCAGATCGGGTCGGTTCAGCGCATGAATGAGCAGTCGTTTCAGCAGGGCGTTGGCGGCATCCGCGAACGCCGCCGAGTCGAGTCTGCCGGCGCGGTAATCGCCGCCAAGCCGCGCGAGTTCCGAGCGGGCGTAGCGGAATGGCCGGCGCCGTTGGCGGCGCAGGCGGTAGCGCCAGATCAGCCAGATCACCGCGCCCAAGGTCAGGCACCCCAGCAGCCACCAACCGGGTGCCGGTGGCCACCAGCCGGGCGTCGGCGGGAGATGCAGGTCACGGAGTTGCTGAAGGGCGTCCACGTTTCAGATTCCGGCGTGTTCGGCGATCCGCTGCGCCACAGGATCGCCCGTTTCCAGAGTCAGCAGGAGAAAGCCCGCCTGACGCGCGCAACCCCGGATTTGCTCCACGTGATCGTCATGGCGGTTTCGATAGCGGCGGCGCAACGCCTGGTCGCCACTGAACAGCACCGCGCGCTCGTGTCCGTCAGTGATGGCGTAGCGGTTGGCGAGGGGTAGTTCCCTTTCCAGGGGATCGATGGTGAGCACCAGGGTGAACTCGTTGAACCTCGCCAGCTTCACCAGCAACCTGCGATGCGCCTCATCGAATTCGGCGACATCGCTGATCAGAAACAGCCGATAGCCGCGCCGCGCTACCTGGGTGGCGTGTCGTAGGGCGGCCAGCAACTGGCCCGGCTCAGCATTACTGTTGCGATCGAGTTCAGCGTTGCAACGCGCCACGCGACCGAGCAGGCGCACCACCGCGCGGTTGCTGCGGCGTGGTTTGAAGACGTGTTCCTGCCGATTGGCGATGACGATTCCGCCCACCCGTTCTCCGATTTCCAGCGCATGCCAGGCGAGCAGGGCGCCCGCTTCCGCGGCGAGCACCGATTTCAGACGTCGGACGCTGCCGAAGAACATGCTCTGGGATTGATCGATGATGATCAGCGCCGGTCGTTCGCGTTCTTCGCGGAACACCTTGGTGTGTGGCCGGGCGCGGCGTGCGGTGACCCGCCAGTCGATGCTGCGGACGTCGTCGCCGGGCTGGTACAGGCGTACCTCGGCAAAGTCGACGCCGCGTCCCCGGTGGCGTGATTCGCGCGATCCTCCCCGGGTGCTGTGGGCAAGGACGTTGCGGCGCATGCTGGTCAATGGCACGTGACGAAGTGCCAACAACTGGTCCAGGGTGACGTATGGGCCTGCAAGCTCCAGTTGATGGGCCGCAAGCGCGCTCACGGTACCGGAACGCGGGCCACCAATCGGTCGATCACATCGTCCGCGCTGATCGACTGGGCTTCCGCTTCGAAGCTCGTGATGATGCGGTGGCGCAGCGTGTCGTGGCACACCCCGTGAACGTCTTCGGGGGTTACAAAGTCCCGGCCATCGAGCCAGGCCGAGGCTCGGCTGCAGATGTCCAGCGCGATCGTGCCACGTGGGCTGGCACCGTACTCCAGGTAGCCGGCGAGGTCCGAGTCGTAGCGTTCCGGAGCCCGGGTCGCGAGGATGAACTGCACGATGTACTCCTCTATGCTGGGTGACATGTACACGCCAAGCACCGCGCGGCGGGCGTCGAAGATATCGCGCTCGCCGAGTCGTACCGGAGGCGTCGAATAAGCACTGGCGCTCGGCCCCCGGGCCGTCTCATCTCTGACCAGTTCCAGAATCTTGTGTTCCGCGGGGCCGTCCGGATAGTCGACGTTGGTGTGCATGAGAAAACGATCGAGCTGCGCCTCGGGTAGCGGGTAGGTGCCCTCCTGTTCGATGGGGTTCTGGGTCGCCATCACCAGAAACAGTTCCGGCAATCGATACGTTTCGCGACCCACGCTGACCTGATGTTCCGCCATCGCTTCCAGCAGTGCCGACTGCACCTTGGCCGGCGCCCGGTTGATTTCATCAGCCAGCAGCAGGTTGTGGAAAATCGGACCCCGTTGGAATTTGAACGAGCCATCTTCCGGGCGGAATATCTCGGTCCCCGTCACATCGCTCGGCAACAGGTCCGGCGTGAATTGGATTCGGTGAAAGTCACCTTCGACGGCGTTTGCCAACTCTTTGATTGCCCGGGTTTTGGCCAACCCCGGCGCCCCTTCAACCAACAGGTGTCCACCGCAGATCAAGGTCATGATAAGCCGTTCGATCAGCTTGGGCTGGCCGATGATGCGGCCTTCCAGCCAGTCGGTGACGGCTCGCACTTTATCCCGTGACTGGTGATCGATGGCTTCCACAACGTTGGCGATTCCGGAAAGAGTTGGCCATTGTAGTCACGCGTCGGCGCGCGTCCAGCCGGTCACCGGATGATGCTGACCTGCCTGCACGGGGGTTGGATCGATGCCCTCGTTACACGAACTCATGGATTATCCGGTCTGGGCCGGTACACTTCGGGCCGGTTTGTCGAGGCTCCTGGACCGTGATGTTCGAACTCGCGCGACGCATTCTGCTGTGGCTGCCGCCTGAACTGGCGCACGGGTTGTCGCTGCGAGGCATGGAACTAGCCCAGAGGGTTGGTTATACGCAGCGCGTGGTTCATCCGATTTACAAGCCTGTCGAACTTCTGGGACTGAAGTTTCGCAATCGTGTTGGCCTTGCGGCGGGGCTGGACAAAGACGGTGTCGCGGTCCGCGGCCTCTTCGCGTTGGGTTTCGGCTTCGTCGAAGTGGGCACCGTCACGCCGCGCCCGCAACCCGGTAACGCCAGGCCGCGTCTGTTCCGACTCCCGGGAGAGGGTGCGTTGATCAACCGGATGGGCTTCAACAACGCGGGAACGGCGGCCTTGCGCCAGCGGCTGGTTGAGCTTCGTCGACAGCCGCTGGGTCCGGGCTGCGTGCTCGGGGTGAACATCGGCAAGAACAGGGACACCGCCTTGCCGCAGGCGAGCGATGACTACCTCGAAGCGCTGCGCGGCGTGCATGACGTTGCCGACTACATCAGCGTCAACGTTTCTTCGCCGAACACACCAGGCCTGCGAAAACTCCAAGGCGCGCGGGAACTTCACGCGCTGCTGCGCGCGGTTGTGGCTGAGCGGGATGCGCTGCTGGCAGGCTCGCCGCGCGTGTTGCCGGTGCTGGCCAAACTTGCGCCGGACCTCACGCCCGACGAGCTCACCGAGGTCGCCGACGTACTGCTTGATGTGGGCGTCGAGGGGGTCATTGCCAGCAATACCACCACCACTCGGCCGCTCGACGCCCCGTCGCGCTACGCGGCCGAGCAGGGGGGCCTGAGTGGCTGCCCGCTGAACCCGCTGGCGGAGCGTTGTATCGAGCACTTGCAGCGCCGACTCGCCGGACGGTTGCCGATCATCGGCGTGGGTGGCATCGATGATGTCAACAGCGCAACCCGGCTGGTCAACGCGGGCGCCTCGCTGGTGCAGCTGTACACTGGCTTTATCTACCGCGGACCGGAACTCATCCGGGAGATCGCCCTGGCCCTCGACCCGGAGCTGCAGAATCCGGAGCTGCGCTAGCGGATTCGGGTGCACCACAGTAGCATCGTCAGCCATGGGGAGGTTCGGCATCCCGTCCGACCGTTGCAGTCACTACACAAAGTTGTTTAGACACTGGCGCCGTGAGGAGGGCACACGCAGATCCGCGACGTACGTGTTGCTGAAGCTCACCCGCGTCATTACGCCACTGCGCATATCTGAAGACGACGAGATCGAGGGCTCGACCTCGTGCTGCACAACGAACGCGGTTACGACCTCTGACCCGGGTGCGGTCTCGCTCAGCGCGGTCCGCGGCGCATGGCGCTGCGGACCAGCGCGTCGACCAACGCGTCGAATGACATGCCGCTTGCGGTGGCGCCTTCCGGGTAGAGGCTCGTCGGGGTCATGCCTGGCAGGGTGTTGACCTCGAGCAGGGAAATCTCGTCGTTGTCGGTGACGATGAAGTCTGCGCGCGAGAGATCCACGCAGCCCAACACGTCATGCGCGTCGAGCGCAATGCGCCGCAATTCGGCCAGCGTTGCCTCGGGCAGCCGTGCCGGAATCAGGTGTTCGCTGTATCCTGGCGTATAGCGGTGCTGGTAGTCGTACCAGGTGCCGTCGGGCGTGCGTATTTCGATCGGTGGAAAGGATGTCGCTGCTGATCCCTCCGGGTGGAAGACCCCGACGGTCACTTCGCAGCCCAGGATGTACGGCTCGACGAGCACGTCGCCGCCGAGGCTCAGGGCTGCTTCGAGCGGCGCGCACAGGTCACCGCCGTTGGCGACGAGCGTCACTCCGAGCGCCGAGCCCTGGCAGGTCGGCTTGATCACCACCCGTTCGCCGAGTACTGCGCGGATGCGTTGCGCGGCGGGCTCGGGTGCGCAATCGGCGTCGATCACCAGGTCCGCGCAGACCGGCAATTCCACGCGCCGGAACAGGTCTTTGGCGACGCCTTTATCCATGCCCACCGCGCTGGCGTGAACGCCGGAGCCCACGTACGGCAAGCCGAGGATTTCCAGGTAGCCCTGCACCGTTCCGTCTTCGCCGGGCGGGCCGTGCAGGACGGGAAACACGACATCCGGTTGAAACGCGTTAAGCCCCGCAGTGACGTCCGCGTCGAGCTCGATCAGCAAAGCGTCGTGCCGGGTTGTCAGCGCCTTGGCCACTTCGGCGGCGGAGGAGCGTGACACCTCGGCCTCCGGGGACGACCCGCCGGCGAGAACTGCGACCTTCATCTTCGTCACGGGGGGGTCGTCACAGGTTTTCGATCTCCAGCGGCGGGATGGAATCGGCAGGTTCGATGTCGAACACCTTTGCGAAGAACAGATACTCTGCCTCGATGGCCCGGACGATGTTTTCGGCACGGCGAAATCCGTGCTGTTCGCCTTCGAAGGGTACATAGGCGACCGGAATACCTTTGCGGCGCAACACCTCGACCATGGCCTCCGCCTGGCTCGGCGGTACCACCGCATCCTCAAGTCCTTGGAAGAACACCACGGGGCAGTCGAGTTGCTCGGCGTGGTGAATTGGCGACCGGTCGAGGTAACGCTGCTGCTCCTCGGGATATGGCCCAACCAGCCGATCGAGATACCTCGATTCGAATTTGTGTGTATCGCGCGCCAGCGCTTCGAGATCGCCTATCCCGTAGTGACTGGCCCCCGCGGCGAATCGATCGCCGAAGGTCAATGCCGCCAAGGTCGTGTAACCCCCTGCGCTGGCTCCTCGAATGACGGCCCTGCGGGCATCGATTCGACCGCGGGCGGCCAGCTCGGCCAGGCCGTCTTCGCAGTCGTGTACGTCGACGATGCCCCATTGCTGATCGAGACGCCGCCGGTAGTCGCGCCCGAAGCCACTGGACCCGCCGTAGTTGACGTCGAACACCGCCCAGCCGCGGCTGGTGTAGTACTGGGCCCGCAGGTTCAGCGCGACGCTGGTCATGCCGGTCGGCCCGCCGTGAGTCACCACGACCACCGGTGGAGCGATCTCCTCGCCGGCTTCGAATTCCGGGTTGTGCGGCGCATAGAAATAGCCGTGGGAACGCCCGCCGTCCCGGGTCGGGAAGGCGACGGGTTCGGGCGTCGAGAACCATTCGGAGCCGATGTCCAGGGTGCCTGCGCGGGCGAGAACGCGTTCGGTTGATCCGGGGCGGTGACCGACGATGGCACTCAGTCGATCCGGTCGCCCGCCGATGAAGAACAGCTCGCCGTCGTGAACCGTGAGGGCATCGAACACGTTCCAATCGGATTCCAGTGGAGACAGCAGGCCGTTGTCGATGCCGAGGATGCACAGCTGGGCACGACCGTCTTCGATGCGCTGACAGGCGACGTGTTTGGCATCCAGCAGTGCAAAGCTGCGCATATTGAACGCCCACGGGGGCTGTGCGTATTCGGCCTGGTCCGGGTGGATACAGTACTCACCACTTGCGTCGTAGCTGTACAGGTTCCACCAGCCGGAGCGGTCTGAGGCGAACAGCAGGTGCCCCGGTGCGACCCAGGTGGGTTGGAGGATCGATTCCTCCGCGCCGCCGGCGACCACCGTAGCGGGCCCAAGGTGCTGACCCTCGAAATCGGCGAGGTGCAGCTGGGTTCCATCCCAGGGCATGTTCGGGTGGTCCCAGCACAGGTAGCAGAGCTGATCTGCGTCGGGCGACAGGCGCGGGCTGGCGTAAAAGTCGTGGCCGCCGCACAGCGTGGTGATAGCCCCGGTGGCGACGTCGATAACGACCAGTCGGTTCTCGGCTTCGGCTTCGCCCGGTACGCCGTGTCGTTCGGCGACCGCGATCAGCGAACCGTCCCCTGGCGTGGCCGCTAGATCCGCATAGCGCTCCGAGGTGGGCGTATCGGTGATCTGCTCGATGTCGCCGGTGTCCAGGTCGACCCGATACACGTTCTGATCCGAGAAGTTGACGAAGAAGGCGCTACACGGGGTCACCAGAAACGCACCCCCGCCGTACTCGTGGACCGTGCTGCGAACGTTGTACGGCGACGGCGTCAGCTCCTCGGATTCGTGGTCCCGATGGCGCAGAAGAACGGTGCGCCCGGCTTCGAGCGGTCGCGACTCGAGCCAGAAAAGATCGCGCTGGTTGGACGCCAGACCACCCAGCCCGGTGGCCCCTGCGCTGATCAACTGGGCCGAGATGGGCGATCGCCAGGTGCCGAAGGGTGCGCTCGTGGTCATCGGGTTAAGGGCTACGGGGGCGTCCGCAGTGTAGCCCGGGTGTCGGTGATTGCCCATCGTTCGTGATCGCGCCAGCGTCCGTCGATGAACAGAAACTGCTCGGAGGAGCCTTCCCGCGTGAACCCGCAGTCCGCTACCAGCTTCAACGAGCGCAGATTGGCCGGTTGAATGTTTGCTTCGAGGCGGTGCAAGCCGAGCTCGTCGAAGGCGAAATCGACGACCAGCAACAGCCCCGAGCGCATGTAACCCCGGCCCACGAATGGCGCCCCGACGTAGTAACCCAACGATGCGCTCAAGAACGATCCCCGCACGACGTTGTTGACGTTGATGACCCCGGCGATGTGGTCGTCGTTGCGCTTGCAGACGAGCAGACCCTCGTGGTCGTCGCGCCGGGTGCGCGCGTGATAGTGAGCGAAGGCGCGGTCGGTAAGCGGTGGCGCAATCCAGGGTTGATGAAACTCCCTGCTGGCCAGCATCAGCTCCAGGAACTCGGCCCGGTCACGTTTCTCGACGCGTCGGATGTAGACTTCCGGTTCAGACATCTTTCCGACGGCTGTGATCGATGGCGAATATCTCCCACAGCGACGCTGGAATCATCGCGACACCGACGGCGAGCACGTGCAACGGATGAAGTGCCGGCGGTCCGGAAAATGGCCAGATGGCGCTGAATCCGTAGTCGAATTCGTGCCATGCGATCAATCCGTAGGTTGTCAGGGCGAACGCCGCGACCAGCAGCATGTAGCGCAGCAGATAGCGGGTCATTGCGGCGGCAGTATGACGTAGCTGGCGCCACGATGGCCCAGCCAGGCGCGGGCGAACTCGGCGCGGGCAAAGGAAGTACACACGTCGCGGGGATCGCGTGCCCGGGAGTCGTTGACATAGACCTGATCGGCCGTCCAACCCGTGCACACGACCAGATGCCCGGAGGTGCGGTCATTGCAGGCACCGGCCAGCTCACCCGCTGCATGACGAATACTGGCGATCACCGGAATGTCTTGATCGATGATCCCGGCAGCAACATCCGTGCTGCTGAATGTCTCGACCGCGCCGATGGCGCCGAATCGGCTCGCGGCGTGCAATGCCGCAGGCCACACCCCGAACATTCCGCACCGGGCGTGGTAACACAGCGGCGCAATCTCACCGATGTGGGTCGTCACACCATGGTGGCGCAGCACCATCGTCACGCAGGTGGGTGAGCAGATGTGGGATCGGATGTTTCTCGGCGCGGTCAGTTGGCTCAATGGGGCTACCGCGAGGCGGCGGCTGGTACGCTCACCCGTCTGGGGAGGCATTTCCACGGGACGCGCTGCGACCGTGAGCAGGTAGCGTTCCGGGGGACGGGCGCTGACGACGTCGAGGGTCAGGCGCAAATCGCCGGTCGCACGACTTGCCTGAAAGTAGTCGATGTGGGTGGCCAGCCTTTTGCCGGGATTCTCGGCGCGCAGCGTATCCGTGCCAATCGGCGCGAGCGCCCAGGTTCGTTTCGGGGTCGCCAGGGTGAACTGGAAGCCGTAGTCTCCGCCGGACCCGATCATGCTGAAGCTGGGCACCAGGATGTAGCCCTTGGGCAGCTCGGGAATCGGGAGTTCCACCCGGTGCAGGTTCCCGGCACCGTCGCTCGAACTGGACCAGCTGAGCTGATCGTCGATGGGCAACGGGTATCGCGATGCGATGTCCGCGGAGGCGAATCGCATGGTTTGCAATGCCGCGTTCGATCTCATAGCGTCGGAGGGACGTGCTACCGCTATCATGCCGATGACGCTGACACTCTACTCAACTCAAGCTTGCCAGCTGTGTGACCGTGCGCTGGAGATGCTTCGTAGTATGCCAGAACTCTGTCACGTCAAACTCGACGTGATCGACATTGCGCTGGATGACGAACTGCTCAGCCGCTACGAACGGGTGATTCCCGTGGTGCGATCAACCTCCGGCGAAATCCTATGGCCTTTCAATGCGGACGAGGTGCTAGCTCTTCTGGGTCGATGATCCTGGGGATTCAGGGTTGATCGGGGGCTCCCTGAAGGCGAAGAAGCCGCGTGCGTTGTCGGTGGTTGTTGCGATCAAATCGGTCACGCTCTGGTCACGTGCTTCGGCAATGCAACGCGCTACCCAGATCAGGTTCGCGGGCTCGTTGCGGCGGGTGGTCGGCTTGGGTTCGATGGTCCGCGGCAGCAGAAAGGGTGCGTCCGTTTCAATCATCAGCTGTTGCGCGGGGATCAGGCGCACCAGCTCACGCAGCTCCAGGCCCCGGCGCTCATCGCAGATCCAACCGGTAATACCGATCAGGAACCCGGCGCTGAGATACCCTTCCAGTTCCAAAGCGGAGCCGGTGAAGCAGTGAATGACTACCTGGCGAGGCTTGGGCCCGTGCGCAAGCAGGCGTTCGAGGACGGCGCCGCCGGAGTCTCGATCGTGCACGAACAATGGCTGTGCCAGCCGAACGGCCAGTTCGATCTGGGCGTCGAATGCTGCCAGCTGGGCCTCTCTGGGTGAGTAGTTGCGGTTGAAGTCGAGCCCCGTCTCGCCGACCGCCTTTACGCAGGGCTGCGCAAGCAAGGCCTCCAGGCGGTCGAGCCAGCCGGGCTCGACATCCTTGGCATCGTGGGGATGGACGCCAGCGGTTGCCGCCAGGAAGTCGGGGTGGCGTGCCGCGAGCCGCGCGGCAGCGCCACTGGACGCGAGATCGGTGCCCGTCACCGTGACGCCGCGGACGCCAGCCCGTTTGGCACGATCGAGTACCGCGTCGAGATCCCGCTGAAACACCGGGTGGGTCAGATTGGCGCCGATGTCGATCACGTTGGCGTCAACCTTCAGGCCATGCGGGCCAAAGGAGTGGCGTTCAATCCGACACGGTGACATCCGACCCGACTCGCACTGCGAGAACGTCGGTCTTGGCACCGTGCAATACCCCGTTGGCGGTTGAGCCGAGCAGTAATGCCAGGCCGTGGCGACCGTGCGACCCCACCACGATCAGGTCGGCGTCCAACTCCTCCGCCACCCGATGAATCTCGGCCTCGGGCCGGCCGAAAATCAGATGCTGATGGTCTTCTGGAATCTGCAGTGCGCTGGCAAACTCGGCAAGGTGCGATTTGGCCTGTTCATGAATCTGTTCCTGGACCGACGAGAGGTCCATGGGAATGTCGCCGCCGTAGGCAAGACTGAGAGGTTCGATCACGTGGATGACGTGCAGGTCGGTGTCGAAGGCTTTCGCAAGAGCTACTGCGCGTTGGGCGACCCGATTCGTTTCTTCGGTAAGATCGACTGCCAACATGATACGTTTGTATGCACCCATGTTGTTCCCCATCTGGTCTTCGCGCGACCATACACATAAACACGCGCCGCCATCAACCGCGGTGCATTGGACAGGAAACCCGTATGGCCTGGTGGATGATAGTGCTGTTGCTCGTTGCGGCCTTCGGTCCGATCTTGTGGATTCTCCCGTCGCGCCGTGATCGGTTGCTGGCGAGTCTACGCAGCGGGGCACGGCGTCGCGGGCTGCTGGTGGAGCTCACCCGGTTGCCGGACCTCGCGGCGCCGCCAGAGGCGCGGGTCTCGGCGGGTGGCAAGCCGAGAGTCCCCACGGTTTCCTGCACGGCCTACCGCCAGCCGATGTCGCGGGCGGTGAATCATGCCCCGCGCTGGCGATTGCTGGCGGTGGATCCGGCGGTAAGTTCGACGGTGAATAGGGGCACTGGTCCGGTGCCTGGTTGGGTTTTCGATGGTGCCGTCGCGGGCGACGAGCAGTATTGGGCGCGCGGCACCCAACGGCTCAGCCGTTTGCCGGACGCGGTGCTTGGCGTCGAGGCCGACCGCAATCAGGTCAGCGTGTTCTGGCGTGAACGGGTTGTCGTTGAGCAGATCGACTCGATTCTCGACGATCTGGCTGAAGCGCTGCAGGGACTTGTCGATTGGCAGTGGGAAATCGAACAGGAGGCACTTGCGCGGCTTTCCGGACCGCCTCCGGAAGCGGATTGATCGCACCCATCCGGAAGTGCATCTGCGGCCGGGCGTAATCGGCGGCATTCCGACTGTATTTGTTGACAGCGCTGAAACACAGCGCGTATACATGGCGCCGTTCGCGCCCTGGCCCAGGGTCGTGGCGTACCGACATCGCAGCTCAAGGAGGAAAATGGCCCGTTCGCTGGTCATCGTTGAATCGCCGGCCAAAGCTCGGACGATCAACCGCTATCTCGGCAAGGACTACATTGTTAAGTCGAGCGTGGGGCACATACGCGATCTGCCCGTGAGCGGCAAAGGGAGCGACCCGAAGGCGCGTGCGCGCGAGGCGGCGAAAACGCGCAAGCTCGACCCGCAAGCAAGGCAAGCGTACAAGAAGAAGCGCGCCCGAGAGCAACTGGTGCGGCGCATGGGCGTCGATCCGGACAACGCCTGGGCGGCTACCTATGAGGTGTTGCCCGGTAAGGAAAAGGTGGTCGCGGAACTCAAGAGACTTGCCGAGCACGCCGATGAAATCTATCTCGCCACGGACCTCGACCGTGAAGGCGAAGCGATCGCCTGGCATCTGAAGGAAACCATTGGCGGCGATCCCACACGGTACCGCCGCGTGGTGTTCAATGAGATCACCCGTCGGGCGATCCAGGAAGCGTTCGCGAATCCGACCTCCATCGATGGCGATCGTGTCAATGCGCAGCAGGCACGCCGATTCCTGGATCGGGTCGTAGGCTTCGAGCTGTCGCCGTTATTGTGGTCGAAGGTGGCCCGGGGGCTGAGTGCCGGGCGCGTACAGTCGGTTGCTGTACGGGTGATCGTCGAACGAGAGCGGGAAATTCGTGCGTTCGTTCCGGAGGAATACTGGGAGGCGTTCGCCGACCTCACGCGTGCCAGCGAGACCGATGTGTGCCGCTTTCAGGTGGTCAAGGACCGGGGTGAACACTATCGACCGAACACTCAGGCGGAGTCCGACGACGCCATGTCGCGATTGCGCGACCAGGCGGTATCGATCGCCAGCCGGGAAGACAAGCCGACCTGGACGAAACCGAACCCTCCGTTCATCACGTCGACGCTGCAGCAGGCTGCCAGCACGCGCCTGGGCTTCAGCGTCAAAAAGACGATGACCATGGCGCAGCGGCTCTATGAGGCCGGTTACATTACGTATATGCGCACCGACTCGACCAATCTCTCGGCGGATGCGGTCGAAGTGTGTCGGCAATTCGTTGGGCGTGAATTCGGCGAGCGGTACCTGCCGGAGAGACCGACTACCTACAGCAGCAAGGCGGATGCCCAGGAAGCGCATGAGGCGATTCGGCCGTCTGACGTGAATGTGGCCGCAACCGGCCTGACCGGGGTCGATGGCGATGCCGTGCGACTCTATGAGCTGATCTGGCGGCAATTCGTCGCCTGCCAGATGCCGCGGGCGGAGTACACATCGACCGTCGTATTGGCCAAGGCGGGCGATTTTCAGCTAAGTGTCCGGGGGCGGATATTGCGCTTCGATGGATACACCCGCGTGTTGCCGACCGTTGCTCGAAAGGAGGATGAACAGACCATTCCGGACTTTCGGGAGGGCGAGCCGCTGGCCATTTCCGCCTTGGACCCGATCCAGCACTTCACCAAACCGCCCCCTCGATTCGGCGAGGCCAGCCTTGTCCGAGAGCTGGAGAAGCGCGGTATCGGGCGGCCGTCGACCTATGCGGCGATCATTTCGACGATCCAGGATCGCGGCTACGTGACCCTGAACAGTCGGCGCTTTTATGCGGAACGGATCGGTGAGCTGGTGACCGATCGCCTGATTGAAAACTTCGGTCACCTGATGGACTACGGGTTCACCGCCCAGATGGAGCAGGAACTCGATCAGATCGCCGAAGGACGCGCTGAGTGGCAGGGAGTTCTGGACAAGTTCTACGTCGACTTTACCCAACGGCTTGCCAAAGCTCAGCACGCGACGTCTGGGATGCGCCCCAACGAGCCGACCGATACCGACATCGAGTGTAATTCGTGCGGTCGTCACATGCAGATTCGAACGGGCAGCACTGGCGTATTCCTCGGTTGTTCAGGCTATGGGCTGCCGCCGAAGGAACGCTGCACGGAAACCATGAATCTCGTCCCGGGTGACGAGATCGTGGACGTCGAGACCGATGAAGAAGGTGAATCACGATTGCTGCGCAGCAAGGAGCGATGCGCGACCTGCGCGACGCCGATGAACAGCTACCTCATCGATACCCATCGCAAACTGCACGTGTGCGGCGATAATCCCGATTGCTCCGGTTTTCGGGTTGAACAGGGAGAGTTCCGCATCAAGGGCTATGACGGCCCGGTGATCGCCTGCGACAAGTGCGGCGAAGACATGCAGTTGAAGACTGGCCGGTTTGGAAAATATTTTGGTTGCAGCAGCTCCGATTGTAAGAACACTCGCAAACTACTGCGCAGCGGCGAACCGGCGCCCCCCAAGGCAGACCCGATCCCAATGCCGGAACTACGCTGCGTAAAGGTAGACGATCACTACATTCTGCGCGACGGCGCGGCGGGGATATTCCTTGCGGCCAGCCAGTTTCCCAAGCACCGTGAGACGCGTGCTCCTAAAATCGCGGAGTTGAAAGCGCACGGCAACGAACTCGACCCGAAGTTCCAGTACTTTTTGAGCGCTCCTGAGACGGATCACGATGGCAATCCGGCGATCGTCAAGTTCCGTCGTAAGAGCAAGGAGCAGTATCTGGCCAGTGAGCACGACGGTAAAGCGACCGGCTGGACCGCCACCTACGAAAATGGCGCTTGGGTGGAGACCATCAAGGCGACGAAACGGACCAAGCGCGCCACGGCGCCTCGTAAACGCAAGAACTCAAGAGAATAACTATGTCATTTGCAGCACTGGAGATCACCCGCTTGGCCAACGGCGACATCGTATTGCGCGATGCTGAGGATGGCCGGGAACCCTTGGTGCGGATTCGGTTCTCGCGTGAGGTACGCGACATGCTCGGTGAAGATGTGGTGCTGGTCGCGGAGGCCATGATTGAAGCGGCGACCGATCATATTGCCGGGCACGACGGCTCCGACGAGCCTTCGGTGGTCACGTCACCGGTACTTCACTGACGCTGAGGACCCGGCTATGCCAGGTCAATCGCGTCTGATGACGCCGACACTCAGCCCTTCGATCACGAACTGCTGCTGGCTCAGATCGATTTCGATGGGCTCGTAATCGTCGTTTTCGGGGTGCAGGGTGATCATCTTGCCGCGTCCACGTTGCAGGCGCTTGACGGTCACCTCGTCTTCGATGCGCGCGACCACGATCTGCCCGTTGCTGACGTCCGTCGTGCGGTGCACGGCCAACAGATCGCCATCCAGGATTCCGACGTTGATCATGCTGTCGCCCTTCACCCTGAGCAGATAGTCTGCGGCGGGCCGAAAAAAATCAGGCGAGATGTCGCAGACGTCTTCGATGTGCTCTTCGGCGAGCACCGGGCTGCCGGCGGCGACCCGGCCGATTATAGGTAGACCATTGGGTTGTGGTAGCCGGATGCCGCGGGACGTGCCGGGAATGATCTCGATCGCTCCCTTGCGGGCCAGCGCCTTGAGATGTTCTTCTGCGGCGTTGGGAGATTTGAATCCGAGTTCACGGGCGATGTCGGCTCGGGTCGGAGGGTAGCCCGTATCGCTGATGTGGCGTCGGATCAAGTCGAGCACCTGAGCCTGCCGGGCGGTGAGATCCTGCATGGTGGAGCCTGTGTGGATATACAGTTGTGCTGGAAGTATATACAGCGATTGACCTGATTGCACCCCCTGAAGATCAGCGCGTATGCTATTGATAACCATGTGAAAAGATTAGAGCGTCATTCTTAAGTGTTGATCGGCTCACGTGGGACGGCAGTAGCGAGGTAGGAGAGCATATGGTGCAGTGGCGTTGGTTCTGGGTCGTCCTGCTTGCAGGCGGCGCATTTGCAGTCACTCCGGAGGACCAGGGACGGGAGATATTTGCGGAACTGGACCGCCGCAACTCCGGATATCAGGATTATCAGGTCGATTTGCGCATGGTGTTGCGCAACGCCGCGGGCGATTTCAGCGAGCGTCTGTTGCGGATTCGACAGCTCGAGGTACCAAGCGATGGCGACAAGTTGCTGCTGGTGTTCGATACGCCGAAGGCAATTCGCGGCACTGCATTGTTGTCGTACGGGCACAAGACCGAACCCGATGATCAGTGGCTGTATCTTCCGGCGATCAAGCGAGTGAAAAAGATCGCGTCGAAGAACAAGTCGGGACCCTTCCTGGGCAGCGAGTTTGCGTTCGAGGACCTGGCGAACCCGGAACTGGAAAAGTACGATTATCGCTACGTGCGCGATGAGGAGTATGAAGGCCGGGACTGTTTCGTCGTGGAACGCTTTCCGCGCGATCGCTACTCGGGCTACACCCGCCAGGTTGTGTGGGTCGATCAGATCGAGTATCGGGTCGAGAAGATCGAATACTACGACCGCAAACTCAGCCTGCTGAAGACTCTGACGGTGGGCGGCTATGAGGCGTACACGCGCGCCGGCTACTGGAAGCCCGCGCGAATGTCCATGCTCAATCATCAGACCGGCAAAAGCACGGAACTCCATTGGGGAGATTATCGGTTTGGAACGGGGCTCATGGAAGACAGAGACTTCACTACCAACAGCTTGAAGCGGGTGCGCTGACGGCGCATGTATCTCATTCGGCCGTCGTTGCTGCGTGTCTGGCTGATCATTCTGATCGGCGCGGGGCTCCCTGCTACGGGTGTCACACAGGCACATCAGCGGCTGGTCTTCGGCAGCTTCGGACAACCGACCAACGCGCAACGCTGGGCGGCGAACGTCGGCGTCGAGTTGGACGTGGATATTCAGGTGCAGGAGCGCCGCGAGGCCGACGACCTTCTGTTTCGAGTGGTGACGAGCCCGCTGCAGGACGATGAACTGCGCCTGGTGCGCCGACGGGCACGGGAGGCCGGTTTCCAGGTTTGGCGTTTGACCGATTCAGCGTCGGAAGAACCTGATTCGATAGGTTATGCGACGGTTCCGCCGACCGCTTACGAACGGACCCTTTCCGCGCCCCGAGATCTGATGCGCGAATTTGATGTCGACCTGGGATTTCAAACGCGCTCCTATCCGCGTGACGGGCTGGACGGGCAGTCCAGATTTCAGCCGTCGATCAGCGCCATGTTCCGCTACCGGCGTTACTTCAACGACGATCGGGACAGCTTCACCATACGACCGTTCGGCCGCCTGGATGAGGCGGACAGCGAACGCACTCATGCCGATATGCGCGAGCTGTATGTCAGTCACGTCGGTGACGATTGGGACCTGAGCGTCGGGTTCCAACAAGTATTTTGGGGGGTGACGGAATTCCATCATCTGGTCGACGTCATCAATCAAACGGATCAGGTGGAAAACATCGACGGCGAAGACAAGTTGGGGCAACCCATGATCAACCTGTCCCTGATACGTGACTGGGGAATTCTGGATTTCTATGTGCTGACCGGGTTCAGGGAACGGACCTTTCCGGGCGAAGATGGGCGGCTGCGTCGACAGTTGCCGGTTGACGACAGTCTGGTGACCTATGAATCTGGCGACGAGGAGTGGCATATCGACGGATCTGTGCGTTGGTCACACCACCTGGGCCCCGTCGAGTTCGGCATCTATCATTTCTCCGGGACCAATCGGGAACCCGAGCTGCGTCCGTGGCAACTGACCTCGGGAGACTGGGTGTTGCAGCCGCACTACGCCCTCATGGATCAGACCGCGCTCGACGCCCAGGCTATCGTGGGCGACTATCTGTTCAAGCTGGAGGCGTTGACGCGCTCATCCCAGGGACAACGCTACGCGGCGGCGACCGGCGGTTTCGAACGCACGCTGGTCGGTGCCTTCGGCACTCGGGCAGATCTGGGGATCATTCTCGAGTACATGTACGATGATCGTGGTGACGATGCGACCATCGTGTTTGAGCACGATCTGGGGCTTGGCACTCGGTGGCGTTGGAATGACGTCGCTGATTCGCATGCCTTGTTCGGCGTCATCTGGGATGTTCAGACCCACGAATATGTGCTGAAGCTGGAAGGCGGGCGAAGGTTGGGCAACGACTGGCAACTGTTTGTCGAGGGCCGGGTCTTCGGCGGTGGTTATCAGCCACCGACAGAGCCGGTGGAAGCGGTGCTCGAGTCGATGCTCGATACGCAGAACAAGCTGGGCGCACTGCAGCGCGACGACTTTCTTCAACTTGAATTGACGCGCTTCTTCTAGCCGAAGAAGTAGCCCGAAACAGGGAACCTGTTGATGCCGGAGTGGTTGACCCCCGCAGAGAACGTATGGGTCGCGGAAGTGTTTGGCATCGTTCTGGGAACTCTGCTGCTCCGCTTCCTCGTCAAGCTGGTCTTGGATCGGCTCGCGCGCAAGTTGGAGAGCACGCAAAACCTCTACGACGATGCGCTGCTGGAAGCCGCTCGCCGCCCGCTGGGTTGGTTCATCTGGATTATGGGCATGGCCTTTGCGGCCGATATTGTTGCCCCGCATGCGGAGTCGGATCTGTTCGGGTACGTCGGCCCGCTACGCGAGGTTGCGGTCATCTTCCTGTTGGCCTGGTTCGCGGTGCGCCTTATCCGGTTTGTCGAGGATCACCTGGTAGATCCGAGTTACCGCGAAGCGCCGGTGGATCGTACTACCGCGTCGGCAGTCGGCAAGTTGCTGCGTGCTTCGATCGTCATCACCACCCTACTGATCTGTCTCCAGACGCTCGGATTTTCGGTGACTGGCGTGTTGGCGTTCGGTGGCATTGGCGGGATCGCGGTGGGGTTTGCCGCCCGCGATCTGCTGGCGAATTTCTTCGGCGCATTGATGATATTTCTGGATCGGCCGTTTTCGGTGGGCGATTGGATTCGGTCTCCCGATCGCGACATCGAAGGCACGGTTGAAGAGATCGGTTGGCGACTGACGCGGATACGCACCTTCGATGCCCGGCCACTGTACGTTCCGAACTCGGTGTTCATGAGTATTTCAGTCGAGACTCCGTCACGGATGACCAACCGGCGAATCTACGAGACGATCGGGGTTCGATATGGCGACGTGGCTGTGATGCCCGCGATCCTCCAGGCGATACGGGAGATGTTGCGCAGCCATCCGGCAATCGACACGCAACGCACGCTGATGGTCAACTTCAACGCTTTTGGCCCGTCCGCACTGGACTTTTTCATCTATACGTTTACCCGGACCACGGTCTGGACCGAATACCACCAGGTCAAGGAGGCGGTGTTGCTCGAGGTCGCGAAGATCATTGCGGCGCATGGCGCGCAAATCGCGTTCCCGACTCAGACGCTGCACATTGCCACTCCCGCGGAGCCGCAGGCGCCGGGCGCGTGATCGGGGCGTGAACGGTCAGACGCGCGTCCCGGCCGAGGTGGTGCAGGCACTACGCGACGCTGAGCTGATTGCCGGTCGTGACACGGTGGAAGCCGCGATCGACCGGGTGGCCGTGCAGTTGGCGGTGGAGCTTGCGGACGCGTATCCGGTGCTGATGTGCATCATGAATGGTGGCCTGGTGATGACCGCGCGGTTGCTGGAACGATTCGACTTCGCGTTGCAGTTGGATTACGTGCAAGTCAGTCGGTATCACGATGGGACCCGCGGTGGAGAATTGACCTGGCGGGTGGAACCGGCGTTGCCGCTGGCCGGGCGCACCGTGCTGGTGGTTGACGACATCTTCGATCAGGGCTGGACGATGCACGGAGTCGTGGCGAAAGTTTCGTCGCTGGGGGCCGCTCAGGTAATCTCCGTGGTGCTCGTCGACAAGCAGGTTGATCATGTCCGCCCGATCGACGTCGACTATGCGGCGCTGACCGCGCCTGACCGATACCTGTTCGGTTGCGGCATGGATTACCGGGGTCATTGGCGGAATCTTCCGGCCATTTATGCGCTACCCTCGAACCCGCTGACAGCGGAGCCCACGTGACCTGCGTTGCGCTCATTGGCGGTACCGGACTGAACAGCATCGATGGAATCGAAGCGCTTGGCACCAGTCTGCAGACGCCCTATGGGTTGGCGTCGGCGCCGCTCGGCACGCGGCGCTGGGCAGGTCACGACGTTCTGTTTCTGGCCCGGCACGGGCGTCCGCACCAGATCGCGCCGCATCGGATCAACTATCGCGCCAACCTCTGGCTGCTGCAGCAGCAGGGCGCGGACTGTGTGATCGCCACCAATGCGGTGGGCGGGATCACGTCCCACTGCGCGCCCGGAGCCATCGTCCTTCCCGACCAGTTGATCGACTACAGCTGGGGTCGGGAGCACAGTTATGCGGACGAGCAGCAGTTGCGCCACGTCGAGTTCGGGGTTCCCTACCACGCCGGCTTGCGCGCAACCCTCATGGCGGCCGCGGAGCAATTGTCGATGGGTCTGGTCACCTCGGGAACGTACGGCTGCACCCAGGGCCCGCGGCTGGAGACGGCGGCGGAGATCGACCGCATGGAACGGGATGGCTGCGATCTGGTGGGCATGACCGGGATGCCCGAGGCTGGCCTCGCGCGGGAATTGGATCTGCCCTATGTGGCGCTGTGTCTGGTCGTCAACGAAGCCGCCGGACGGGGTACGGGGCCCATCGACGAGGGCGAGATCGGCCGCGTCAGCCGCGCCGGGATGGGGGCAATCGTTAAGTTACTCGACGGTTTCTTCGAGCTGCTCGAATAGTTCCACCAACGCGGCTGGCGGTTCCACCGGATCCACTCGGATCAGCAACCCGAAGCTCGGGTGATCGAGGTAGTGCAGTTCTCCACTGCGCATGCGGCGCACCTCGGACAATACCTGGTAGGGAAGCGCCGGGTCGACGGCGTCATCGAAATCGAAGGGAATTCCGGCAAGCACGGCGGCATCCCGTGAGCTACCGTCCGTCAGGCTGTACCAGCCGCCAAAGTCCTGGGCCCCCTCGGTCGGGTCGGGTTGGTACCAGAGCTTTGCGGCGACGTGCAGAAACCGCCCCAGGGTAATGGCGAGGGTTCCTTCGACGCGCCAGCGATCTGCAATGGCTTCATTACTCTGAATCAGTATGGGCTGAGGGTCGTCTCGCTCGGGCACGGGCTGCAACCAGGCGCCATGCGCAAGTATGCGACCCACACCCCGCTGGGTGAGCGCCCGGGCGGGGGCGGTCAACGCGAGCTGCGTTGGGTCGCTCCGCCATCGGTACGCGTCGGCCGCCAGGGCGGTTTGAAACTCCGCCAGCGCGTCCGCAAAGGCTTGCTCGAGCAGTTGCCTTGGCGAGGGCGGTGGTTCGGGCAACTCTAGTAGCGGGTCGCTCGCCGTCAGGTCCGGTGGTTCCTCGAGAACCGCGGGGTTCTCGGGTTCGTCCAGCGCATCGGCGACCTCACCGAACCACCCATCCCCGGCGGGCAGCGGGGCCTCGGGCCAGGGTTCCGCTACAGCGCGAAGCGGCGCGAATCCACCCCCGGGATCGGCCAGGTCGGCGAATACAGGTGCCAGGACGTTGGCCGGATAGGCGCGTGGCTCGTTCGTCGACAGCAGCTCCTGCGATGCCTCGGTTTGCAGCTCAGATGACACCTCGACGCCGGCTGGATTCTCGAAGATCAGCACTTCCACGGTGTACCAGTCGTGGTCGAGGGGCAACGCGACGGCCGCGGTGATCTGACCGGACCATAGCGCGGCGGCTGCGACCCATACCCCGGATATCCCGGATACGACTGACGTTCTCACAGACCCACCGCCACATCGGCGGTGGTGCGCTCGGCGTCGGCTTGCGGCGTGAGCCGATGGAGCAGCTCGCGCACAAAGGCGACCCGCTTGTCGGGATCTTCCAGATTCCTGGTGATCCGCAGGCGCGTGCCGCCATCGAGGCGGAAGGTGTTTGGCTCGCGTTGCACGAGCTGCACGAGGGCGAGCGGGTCGACCCGGGTTTCGGAGCCGAACTCCACGCGCCCCGTGGCCTGACCGATGTCGATCCGTGCAAGGCCGAGGGACTGAGCCGCCAGCTTCAGCTCCGTCGTGGTGAACAATTGCCTCAGTTGTGTGGGCAGCTGGCCGAAGCGGTCGATCATTTCGGCGCGCAGTTCGTCGAGTTCGGCGGTCGAGTGGGCGCTCGCGATCCGCTTGTACATGATCAGGCGGGTATGGACGTCCGGCAGATAGTCGTCGGGGATGAGTGCAGGGAAGTGCAGGTTGACCTCCTCGATCGTCTCCAGCGGCACGTCCAGATCGAAGGTGGTGCCACTTTGGATGGCTTTCACTGCGCGATCGAGCATGTCCATGTACAGGCTGAAGCCGATGGACTCGATCTGTCCGGACTGTTCGTCGCCCAACAATTCGCCGGCGCCGCGGACCTCCATGTCGTGCGTGGCAAGGGTGAAGCCGACGCCGAGCTCGCTTGCGGCCTCGATCGCTTCGAGGCGCTTGAGCGCATCGCTGGTCATGGCTTTCGGGTGTGGCGCCAGCAGGTAGGCATAGGCCTGGCGATGTGACCGTCCGACGCGGCCGCGCAACTGATGTAACTGCGCCAAACCGAATTTGTCTGCCCGGTCCATGATGATGGTGTTGGCGTTGGGGATGTCGATCCCCGTTTCGATGATGGTGGTGCACACCAGCACGTTGCTGCGCCGGTGATAGAAGTCGCCCATGACACGCTCCAACTCACGTTTCGGCATCTGGCCATGACCGATGCCGATCCGCGCTTCCGGCACCAGTGCTTCGAGTTCGCTGGCGGTCTGGTCGATGGTGCGCACTTCGTTGTGCAGATAGAACACCTGACCGCCGCGCATCAGCTCGCGAGTGATGGCTTCGCGGATGACGTGTTTGCGACGTTGCTGGACGAACGTCTTGATCGACAGACGCTTCGCAGGCGGTGTTGCGATGATCGACAGATCGCGAATTCCGCCCATGGCCATGTTCAGGGTTCGTGGGATGGGTGTCGCGGTCAGCGTCAACACATCGACCTCGGCGCGCAATGAGCGTAGCCGTTCCTTCTGACGAACGCCGAAGCGATGCTCTTCATCGATGATGACCAACCCCAGGTCTTTGAAGACGAACGCTTTGTTGAGCAGTTTGTGGGTACCGATGCAGATATCGACCGCACCGCTTGCCAGGCGCTGTCGGGCGGCCTCCACTTCGCCGTCGGTGCGCAGCCGTGAAACCACTTCGATCTGCACGGGCCAGTCTGCGAATCGATCGCGGAAGTTGTCGAAGTGCTGCTGCGCGAGGAGCGTAGTGGGCACCAGCAGCGCGACCTGCTTGCCGTTCTGCGCGGCCAGGAATGCCGCCTGCATGGCAACTTCGGTTTTGCCGAACCCGACGTCACCGCAAATCAGGCGATCCATCGAGCGGGCACTGCATAGATCGTCGGTGACCGCGTCGATCGCGGCCTGCTGATCGGGTGTGACGTCGAAGGGGAACTGATCGGCGAATCGTTGATAGTCCTCGTCGGGGCCGGCCAGGGCCTTTCCCCCACGCGCTTCTCGGCGGGCGTAAATGTCGAGCAGTTCGGCCGCAACGTCGTGGATTTTCTCGGCGGCTTTGCGTTTGGCCTTGTCCCATTGATCGGATCCGAGGCGGTGCATTGGCGCCGTCTCGGCATCGGCCCCGGCGTACCGTGAGATGAGATGCAACGATGCGACCGGGACATACAGCAACGCGGCTTCCGCATATTCGATGGTTAGAAACTCTGACTGAGAAGAGTCGATGTCGAGCGTGGTCAAGCCCTGATAGCGGCCCACGCCGTGCTCGAGATGTACTACGGGCGCGCCTATGTTCAGCTCGGTCAGATTACGGATGACCTGGTCTGGATCGATCCCGCGCCGCCCGGTGCGGCCCGGCGACTCGCTGCGTCGGCCGAAGATCTGGGCTTCGCCGACGATTGCCATGTCGCTGATCCACAGCGAGCGTTCCACCGGTGCAACGGTAATGCCGAGCGGCATCGAGCCTTCGCGAAACGCGGCGAAATCTTCGCAATCGACCGTGGCTAACCCGGCCCGGGTGAGGAACTCCCAGAGCAGTTCGCGTCGACCTGGGCTGTCGGCACAGAACAACGTGCGCGGCGCCTCGGCCATGAAACGGCAGAGCCGTTCAGCAGGGTTCTGGGCACGCGAATTGGCGGTGAGGTCCGGCGGCGTCCGGCTCTCGAACCGGCTGGCGTGCCGCGCACCGTCGAAGATGACGCGCCGGTAACCCTGCAATGCTCCGAACAGTTCGTCCTCCCGCTGGTACAGGCGGGCGGGTTCCAGAATCGGGCGTTCGAGGTCATGGCGCAGGCTTTCATGACGCTCGGCCACGTCCTTCAGAAAGTGCCTCGCGGCACTTTGCAGATTGGTATCGCTGATGATCAGCGAGTCGTCCGGAAGGTAGTCGAACAGCGTGGCGAGCGAATCGAAGAACAGCGGCAGGTAGTACTCGATTCCCGAGGGCGAAATGCCCTGGCTGATGTCCTGATACATGGGGCAGCGGCGTACATCGACATCGAAGTTCGCGTGCCAGTTGTCGCGAAACCTCGCGATCGCCGCGGTGCTCATCGGAAATTCTTTGGCCGGCAGCAGTTCGATGCGAGACACTTGCTCGATCGTTCGCTGGCTGTCCGCCTCGAACAATCTCAGCGTGTCGACTTCGTCGTCGAACAGATCGATTCGAAACGGATCGGTCGCGCCCATCGGGAAGATGTCGACCAGCGACCCACGGACCGCAAACTCGCCGCGTTCCCTGACCGTTTCGACGCAGGTGTAGCCAGCCTGTTCGAATCGGGCTCGATACGCGCCGACGTCGAACGGGTCGCCTCGTTGAATGATCAGGCTGTGGGCGTCCAGAAACTGCTGCGGGGTGAGGCGCTGGAGCAGCGTGCCGACCGGCACGATCAACACGCCGGATGCGAGGCGCGGCAATCGGTACAGCGTCAGTAACCGCTCGGAGACGATGTCCTGATGTGGCGAGAAGGCGTCGTAGGCGAGGGTTTCCCAGTCCGGCAACGTGAGTACCGGCAGCCCGGTGTCGGCGCCAAAGAACTCGACTTCGCAACGCATTCGGTACGTGGCGTCGGGGTCGTCGGTGATGACCACGGTCAGCCCGGGATGCCGCCGCGCGGCCTCGGTGACGGCGAGGCCCATGGCGGATCCTGTCAGACCTTGCCAACCGACATCGTCCCCGGCACGCTCAGGGAGAGGAGGATCGAATACGTCGGCCATTGGCGCGAGTCACACGGCGGGTGTCGAGGCGCGGTATTCTACTTCAACCACACGCAATCTGAGGACGGCAGTAATGCGCGGTTGGTCCGTTGCGCTCCTCGGCACAGGGTTTTTTGCAGGGGTGCTCGCGGGGGTGGGCGTTGTCTTCTGGTACCAGGGTGAGTCGCCACCCGCGGTGCAGGACGCCGTGACGGGAGCGATGCGGCCACCGGCGCCCCATCTTCCGGACGCGCAGGGCGCCGTGGCGCCGCGTCACGATTCGAATTCGGATCGCGTTCTCACGTTGTTGCGCGAGGGCCGCGTCGAGGCGGGCCTGAATGCGCTCGAACAGTTCGAGAGGTCTCTCGATCGGTCGGCACATTCGGCGCTGCGGGAGGACGTGCTGGCGGAAATCCGGCGCTGGATGGAAAATGCGCGACTCGAAGAGGCGCTGCGACTGAGCCGCGCCTACCAGGACCGCTATCTGCATGACGCGGGCCTTCTCGGGGTGCTTGCCGACATCTATCTACAGCTTGGCCGTGCTGAAGACGCATTGCTGTCCCTGTTCGAGATTCTCGATTACCCACCTTCCGTTGCGGTCGCCCAGACGACCCGTGATCGCATATTGACGCTACAGCGAACGCACGCTGAAGGATTGAGCCGGCGACGCGAGTTTCAGGCGTTGGTGGAGTTTTACGCCTGGTTGTTGAATCTCGACCCGAACAACGACCGCTACCGACTCGCCCAGGCCGAATGGCTGGCCGAGGTGGGCGAATTCGAACGCGCGGAAGCCCTGCTGGGCGAGGTAGGCACGGCGCGGTCGGATGAAGCGGCGAACATGCGTGCGCGGCTTGGGTTGATCGAGGCGGGGATACCGGTCGAACGTCAGGGCGATCGGTTGATTGCCGAGGTCCTGATTTCCGGTCGGCCGGTCCGCATGCTGGTTGATACCGGTGCGACCATGTCCAGTTTGTCGCTGAGCACGCTGCGCCGGCTGGGCGCCCGGCGTACCGGGCGCACCGCCACCGTCGTCACTGCCTCGGGTGTGATCACCGCGCCGGTGTTCGTGGTCGACGAAGTCATTGTGGGTGACCTGACGTTTCCCAATCATCGGGTGCTTGGATTGGATCTGGAGGACGCCGGCGTGGCTGGATTACTGGGAATGGATGTGCTGGGTACCACGGGCCTGCCGCGGCTGTGAACCAAACGGTGGATAGCCGGGTTCTGACAAGGTAAAGTGCGCGCGCCACGGCCCCGTAGAGGGTCGGGTTGTGGGCGCCGCGGCGCCGTGTCTGTTTCCGGGAGTGCGGCCGACCTGAAGTCGGCGGCGAATGTGTGGACGCCTATGAAGCCCACCAACGTATTTGACCCGAACTATTTCCACAAAGTAGTGGACTGTCAGTGGGCCTGTCCCGCGCACACGCCCGTGCCCGAATACATCCGCCTGATCGCACAGCAGCGCTACACCGAAGCGTACATGCTGAACTGGGATTCGAACGTCTTCCCGGGCATTCTCGGCCGTACCTGTGATCGGCCGTGCGAGCCGGCCTGTCGGCGGGTGCGCACGGAAGAGAAGCCGGTGGCCATCTGCCGGCTCAAGCGCGTAGCCGCCGATCACAAGGGCGACATCACGCCTTATCTGCCGAGGGTTCCGACCCGCAAAAACGGCAAACGCGTCGCGTTGCTGGGTGCCGGTCCTGCGTCGCTGGCCGTCGCGCGGGACCTGCTGCCGCTGGGCTACGAGGTTCACGTATTCGACAAGGACCCCGGCGCCGGCGGCATGATGCGCACTCAGATTCCGGCATTCCGTCTGCCGATCGAGGTGCTTGAAGAAGAAGTCGATCTGATCATGGACATGGGGGTTCAGGGTCACTTCAACTACACGATCGACAGCATGCGCGACATGCTCGACCAGGGATTCGACGCGTACTTCATAGGTACGGGTGCGCCGCGAGGCCGGGATCTTCCGAACCTGCCGGGTCGCGTGGAAAGCGGCGCGCACATCTCCATCGGCATCGACTGGTTGTCGAGCGTGGCATTCGGTCACACGACCAGCATCTCCGGGAAGGTCATCGTCATGGGTGGCGGTAACACGGCGATGGACTGTTGCCGCACCTCGATGCGGCTCGGGGCCGAGGAAGTCACGGTGGTGGTCCGCTCGGGCTTCGACGTCATGAAGGCCTCGGAATGGGAAAAGGAAGACACGATTGGCGAAGGGATCCCCATCGTCAACAATCGGCCGCCGATAAAGTTCGTACACGAAAACGGCAAGCTCAAAGGGGTGCTGTTTCGGTGCATCGAGCAGGTCGCGGACGAAAACGGTCGGCTCGAGTCAGTCCCCACGGGTGAGCCGGATGTGTTCATGGAAGCAGACCATGTGCTCATGGCGATCGGTCAGGAGAATCACTGTCCCTGGATCGAACGGGACATCGGCATCGAATTCGACCAGTGGGACTGTCCAATTCTGAATGAGGAAACGTTGCAGTCGACGAATCCCAAGGTGTTCTTCGGGGGCGACTCTGCATTTGGACCTGAGAACATCATCTGGGCCTCGGCACATGCGCATCGGGCCGCGATCTCGATGCATCTGTTCTGTCAGGGTGAGGATCTGCTCAGCGCCCGTCCGCCGGAAGGCGTGAACCTGATTAGCCAGAAGATGGGCATGCATGAGTGGGCGTACGACAGCGCGCATGATCCGGCGCAACGCTTCATCGTCCCTAAGGCGGACCAGAAGGTGGCGCTGAGTAACATCAAGGTCGAGGTAGAACTCGGCTTCGACGAGGAACTCGGGTTAAAGGAAGCCCAACGGTGCCTGAATTGTGATGTGCAGACGGTGTTTACGGAAAACCTCTGCATCGAGTGCGATGCCTGCGTCGACATCTGTCCGATGGATTGCATCACGTTTACGGACAATGGTGAAGAGAGTGATCTGCGGGGTCGGTTGACCGCGCCGGCGAGCAACCTCGAACAGGACCTGTACGTGTCGGACGAACTGAAAACCGGGCGAGTTATGGTCAAAGACGAGGACGTGTGCGTGCACTGCGGCTTGTGCGCGGAACGGTGTCCGACCAATGCGTGGGACATGCAGAAGTCGATATTCCACATCCCTCAGTTGGGCTCCTCCAGCACATGAGTGCTCAGGTCGGCTACAACGACTTCGTCATCAAATTTGCGAACGTCAACGGCTCCGGATCGGCCAGCGCCAATGGGATGTTTGCCAAGGCACTGTTCCGGATGGGCATTCCCGTGGCAACGCGCAATATCTTTCCTTCGAACATTCAGGGTTTGCCGACGTGGTTCGAGGTGCGCGTCAGCGAACGGGGCTATCTCGGGCGGCGCGAAGGCGTTGACGTGATGGTGGCGATGAATGCCGAAACTTATGAGGAAGACGTGGCCAGCGTGGTACCCGGCGGGTATCTGTTCTACGACAATTCGAAGCCGCTGGCGAGGGAGCTGGTGCGCAACGACATCGTCGAGGTGGGAATTCCGATCAGCGAGATGTTGCTTCCCGAGTTCCAGGACCCCAAGCAGCGTCAGCTGTTCAAGAACATCACCTATCTTGGCGCGCTGTCGGCGCTGCTCAACATCGATTTCGACGTGCTGAAAAGCATGATTGGGGAGCAGTACAAAGGCAAGGATGCGTTGATCAAACCGAACATCCATGCGCTGGAGATCGGTCGCAACTACGCGATGGAGTACCTCGATTGCCCGTTGCGCGTCCAGGTAAGGCCCAGCGATGCCGTTGGCGATCGGATCATGATCAATGGTAATTCCGCGGCAGCGCTGGGTTGCATATACGGGGGCGCGACGGTCTGCGCCTGGTATCCGATCACTCCCTCCACATCGCTGGTGGAAGCCTTCGAGAGGTACGCCAATCAGCTTCGGCTCGACGAAAACGGCCGACGCAAATTCGCCGTCGTTCAGGCCGAGGACGAGTTGGCGGCGATAGGGATGGTCATCGGCGCCGCCTGGAATGGCGCCCGCAGTTTTACCGCGACCAGCGGCCCCGGGCTTTCGTTGATGAGTGAGTTTCTGGGTCTGGCGTACTTCGCTGAGATTCCGGCCGTACTGTTCGACGTTCAGCGCGCGGGACCGTCGACCGGCATGCCGACGCGCACTCAGCAATCCGATCTGCTGTCCGCGGCCTACGCGTCGCACGGCGATACCAAACAGGTCTTACTGATTCCGGCGACACCCAAGGAGTGCTTCGAGTTCGCGGCCGCTGCACTCGATCTTGCCGATCGGCTGCAGACGCCGGTGATCGTGCTGAGCGATCTTGAACTCGGTATGGACGACTCGCTGTCCGAACCCTTTGTGTGGGATGACGAGCGCCGCTACGACCGTGGCAAGGTGTACACGGCCGAGGACCTCGATGAACTGGAGTCCTATGGCCGCTACCGTGATATTGATGGCGATGGCATTGGTTATAGAACCTACCCCGGAACCCACCCCACCAAGGGGAGCTTCTTCACGCGGGGTACTTCGCGCGACGAAAACGCCAAGTACACAGAGTCGCCCGACGCCTACATCGCGAACATGCGACGACTCGAGCGCAAATGGCAGACGGCTGCAGGGCTCGTGCCTGTGCCGGAGATATCCCGGAGCGAACCGGCGCGAGCGTACGGCATCATCTACTACGGAACCACCGAGCATCCCATGCGCGAAGCGCTGGATCGTCTGGCGGAAGACGGTATTCACCTGGATACCATGCGCATACGCGCGTTTCCATTTTCGCAAGCGGTGTTCGAATTCGTCACCGAGCATGAACTGGTGTTCGTCGTCGAGCAGAATCGCGACGGTCAGATGGAAACGCTGCTGGTCAGTGAAGGCCGACTCGATTCGGCGCAACTGATCGGGGTGCGGTATTTCGGCGGCTTGTCGATTTCTGCCGACATCATCGCCCGGGAGATCCGCGACTACTTCGTTGAGAATAAACTGGCACGCATTTCTGAGGTGACCTCATGAGCTTCATCTCCAAACCCGTGGTTCATCACCCGCAACTGGGGCACAACGACCTCGGTTTGACCCGACGCGATTACGAAGGGCCGATATCGACATTGTGCGCGGGTTGCGGCCACGATTCGGTCAGCGCTGCGATCGTCCAAGCGTGTGCCGAACTCTCGATCCCGCCGCACCGGTTCGCCAAGGTGTCGGGGATCGGCTGTTCGTCGAAGACGCCGAGCTACTTTCTCGGCAATTCGCATGGGCTTAATTCGGTGCACGGTCGCATGCCCTCGGTGACCACCGGTGCGAATCTCGCGAATCGCTCGTTGCACTGCATCGGAATTTCCGGTGACGGCGACACCGCATCGATCGGCCTGGGGCAGTTCGCGCACATCGTACGACGGCGCGTCAACATGCTCTACATCGTCGACAACAATGGCACTTACGGCTTGACCAAGGGTCAGTTCTCGGCCACCAACGACAAGGGTTCGACCAACAAGAAAGGCCTGCCCAATCTCCACGAACCGATCGATCTGGTCAGCATGGCTCTGCAGATCGGTGCGACGTTCGTGGCGCGCAGTTTTTCAGGGGACAAGCGACAACTGGTGCCGCTGATCCGGGCAGGACTGCTGCACGAAGGCTTCGCGTTCATCGATGTCGTTTCTCCGTGCGTGGCATTCAACAACCATGCGGGCTCCACCAAGAGCTACGAATACGTTCGCGGCCATCGGGACGACGTGGTGTTGGCCGATTTCGTTCCCACTCATGAAGAGATCACCGCCGATTACGCGCCCGGTGAACGCGAAGACGTGCTAATGCCTGACGGTTCGACATTGCGTCTGCGCAAGCTCGAGGAGACCTACGATCCTCGCGACAGGACGAAGGCGCTGAACTATGTTCACGACAAGACGCTGCAGGGCGAGGTCGTTACCGGACTGCTGTACATCGACCCGGATGCGTCGGATTGCCATGCGATGCTCAACACCGTCGCTGAGCCGCTCAACTCGCTGGGCGAGGCGGAGTTGTGTCCGGGTAGCGAAGCGCTCGACGCGATCAACGCGAGCTTTCGCTGAGGCGCAGCCCGTCGAGACCCAGTCCGCTCGCGTGTAGATGGACGGGTATTTCACCGCTGCGTTATTGCGTGGCATGACCGAAACTCTGATAATACGCGCCCCTTTTGGGGTGGCCCCTTCCTTCGGACAACTCAGCATGAGGACATGCCGTGGCTCTACCTAGTCTCGACGACTATTTTCCGGATTGGAAAGAACGCGAAGCCCTGGCGGAGTCGATGATCCCGATCATCGGCAAGCTGTATCGCAAGAACGTTGTCATCTACTGCTATGGCCGCGCGCTTCATAACCAAAGCGTTACTGCGATCATGAAAGCGCACCGCTATGTTCGACAGATCGCGCAGAACGAACTATCTGAATTTGAGAGTTTCCCCATCCTGGAAGCATTGTCGGAACTCGACCTTGGTCCGTCGCACATCGATGTTGGCAAGCTGGCGACCGAGTACATGGAAGCCAGCGCCGGGAACGGCCTCAAGGCGTTGGAATTTGTGGCCGAACAGTGCGCCGAGATCATCGGCCGGCACGTTCCGCCGATCGAAAAGCCCCAGGATGTGGTGCTGTATGGATTCGGGCGCATTGGTCGGTTGCTGGCGCGTCTGTTGATAGAAAAGACCGGTAGCGGCCAGCAGTTACGGCTGCGCGCGGTGGTACTGCGCAAGGGTGGACCGGACGATCTGATCAAGCGCGCGAGCCTGTTGCGGCGGGACTCCGTGCATGGCGCGTTCCAGGGCACCTTGCGGGTCGATGAAGAGCATCAGTGCATCATTGCGAACGGTAACGTGATTCACATGATTCACGCCGACGGACCCGATCAGGTCGATTATGAAGCGTACGGAATTCACGATGCGGTGGTAATCGACAACACCGGTGCCTGGCGCGACGAGGCTGGTCTGTCGCGGCACCTTAAATCGAAGGGCACAGCGCGAGTGATACTCACCGCGCCGGCCAAGGGTTCGATTCCGAATATCGTGTCCGGGGTGAATTCACACCTGATCACGCCAGACCTGAAAATCATGGGGGCTGCCTCGTGCACCACCAACGCCATCGTGCCGGTGCTCAAGGCGATCAACGACGAGTACGAAATCCTACACGGACACATGGAGACGGTGCACGCCTACACCCCGGATCAGAATCTGATCGACAACTACCATAAGAAGGCCCGGCGAGGTCGCGGCGCGCCATTGAACCTGGTCATCACCGAGACCGGCGCAACGGCTGCGGTGGCTGAACTGCTGCCGGAGCTGGAAGGCAAACTGACGGGCAACGCCATCAGGGTACCCACCCCCAACGTATCCCTTGCGATCCTCAATCTGACGCTATCCCGGGACACCACCCTGGAAGAGGTCAACGGTTTCCTGCGCCACGCTTCGCTGGAATCGGCGCTGCAGCGGCAGATTGATTTCCGGGCATCGCCCGAGTTGGTCTCATCAGACTTCGTGGGCAATCGCCACGCCGGGATCGTCGACGGTGCCGCAACCATCGTCAAAGACAATCGGACCGTTGTATACGTCTGGTACGACAACGAGTTTGGCTATGCCTGTCAGGTGATCCGGGTGGTGCAGAAATGGGCGGGGATCCGTTATCCGTTGATACCGGGTGACGTAGCACACACCGGCTTCGGCTGAGTTTTCCGGGCGTGATCAGAATCAGGAAAGGCCTCGACCTGCCGATCGCCGGTGCGCCCGTGCAGGTGGTCGAAGGGGCGCGCCCGGTTCGGTTTGCGGCCGTGCTCGGACACGACTACGTGGGCATGCGCCCCACGATGGCGGTGCGCGAGGGCGATCGGGTCAAGCGCGGTGGCGTGTTGTTCACGGACAAAAAGAACGAAGGCGTGTGCTTCACGGCGCCGGTGGCCGGACGCATCAGCAGTATCAACCGTGGTGCGAAACGTGCGCTGCTGAGCGTCGTGATCGAGGTCGGTGAGGACGAGACCGAGTCCTTCGACGCGATGAACCCCGATCAGATTGCGGCGCTTGATCGAACGGCGGTTGTGGCTCGCTTGGTGGACACTGGGCTATGGACCGCGTTACGAACTCGTCCCTTCAGTAAGGTGCCGGCGCGCGATCAGGTGCCGCATTCGATATTCGTCACGGCGATGGACTCGAACCCGTTGGCGCCGGACGTTGCGGCACTGATAAACCTTCAGGCGGAGGCATTCTCAATCGGTCTCGGGGTGCTGACAAAGCTCACCGAAGGACCCGTCTACGTCTGCCACGCCCACGCGGCCCAGGTGCCGGTCGTCGCGGGCGACCGGTTGGCCGTCGAAACCTTTGCAGGCGTCCATCCGGCGGGACTGGCCGGCACCCACATTCATCACCTCGATCCGGTCTCGGCAAGCAAAACCGTGTGGCACATCGGAGCCCAGGATGTCATTGCGATTGCCAACACGCTGTTGCAGGGTTCCCTGTGGAATGAACGCATCGTCGCGCTGGGCGGTCCCGGGGTCCAGCGACCCCGCTTGCTGCGCACGGTGCTGGGTGCATCGCTGGAGGAACTGACCGCGGGCGAGTTGGTCAATGCGGAGCAACGGGTCATTTCCGGTTCGGTGTTCGGTGGGCGCGAAGCCGCCGGCGCGGAAGCCTACCTCGGTCGATATCATCAGCAGGTCTCGGTGCTTCCCGAAGATCACGAGCGCAAACTGTTCGGCTATTTGAGCCCGGGGCCCAACCTGCATTCGGTGTTCCCGATCTTTCTGTCGGCGTGGTTGCCGCGCAAGCTGCTGCACTTTTCCACCACGTCCAATGGCAGCCCACGGGCGATGGTTCCCATCGGGACCTATGAAAGCGTCATGCCCCTGGACATTCTGGCGACTCAGTTGCTGCGCGCGGTGCTGGTCGAAGATCTGGAGATGGCAGCTGCGCTCGGCTGCCTGGAACTGGACGAGGAAGATGTCGCGCTGTGCACCTATGCGTGTCCCGGCAAGTACGAATATGCACCGGCGCTGCGCAACGTGCTGACGCTGATCGAGAAGGAAGGATAGCCATGATGTGGCTGCGCAACTTCCTTGATCACATCGCGCCGTATTTCGATAAAGGCGGCCGGTTCGCCGCCCTCTATCCTGTGTATGAAGCGATTGACACGGCGCTGTACACCCCGGCAACGGTGACTGCGGGTCCGTCCCACGTCCGCGACGGCTTGAACCTGAAGCGGATCATGATCACCGTCTGGATGTGTGCCTTCATCCCGGCCCTTGCCGGTGCCTATGTGACCGGGTTTCAAGCCAACGAAGCCATGCAGACGCTCGGTCAGACCGGCATCGGGAACTGGCGATTCTGGTTCGTTGAGCTGGTGGCCGGATACGATCCCACCAGCGTGTGGGATTGCTTGGTGCACGGCATGGCGTACTACATTCCGTTGTACGTCGTCGTATTCGTTGTCGGGATCGCGTTCGAGGCGGTGTTTGCCGCCAAGCGTGGGCACGAGATCAACGAGGGCTTCTTTGTCACCAGCATCCTGTTCACGCTGACCCTGCCGGCCAATACGCCGCTCTGGATGGCGGCCATCGGCATCGTCTTTGGGGTGGTGATCGGCAAGGAAGTGTTCGGAGGAACGGGCAAGAACTTCCTGAACCCGGCGCTGGTCGGACGGGCGTTTCTCTACTTTGCGTATCCCGCCCAGATGTCGGGCGACGCCGTTTGGGTCGCCGTGGATGGATTCACCCGCGCGACGCCGCTGGGTGCAGCGGCCATTGGCGATGACTACGGCGTGACCTGGATTCAGGCCTTTCTCGGCAACATGCCCGGGTCCTTTGGCGAAACCTCGACACTGGCGATTCTGGTTGCGGGGGCGATTCTGTTGGCGACGCGGATCGCTTCGTGGCGGATCATGGCCGGCTGCGTGCTGGGAACCGCATTCACCGTGTGGGCGTTCAATGCGATCGGCTCTACGGACAACCCGATGTTTGCGATGACCCTGCCCTGGCATCTGGTGCTGGGTGGATACGCCTTTGGCGTGGTGTTCATGGCAACGGATCCGGTCTCGGCAGCCATGACCGACGCGGGCAGATGGGCCTACGGAATCCTGATCGGGTTCATGTGCGCGTTGATTCGCGTGGTCAACCCGGCGTTTCCCGAGGGCATCATGCTGGCGATTCTGTTCGGCAATCTGTTCGCGCCGCTCATCGATTATTACGTCGTGCGGGCGAACATCAAGCGGAGGTTGGCCCGTGGCTGATCGCGACGATTCTTTTGATAGCGCCCGCGGCGGCTTTGATAGCGCCCGCGGCGATTCTTTTGACAAGGAAGGCATCCGCAACGTGTTGACGGTGGCCATCGTGATGTGTCTGGTGTGCTCGATTTTAGTGGCCGGAGCCGCGGTCAACCTGCGCCCGGCACAACAGTTGAACAAAGAGGCCGACAAGCGACAGAACATCCTTCGGGCTGCCGGAATGCTGCCCGCCAATGCAAAAATCGACGCCGAGGGTCGCGGCGTGGAGGAACTGTTCAGCCGGTTTTCCGTTCGCGCCGTGGATCTCGCCAGCGGACGGTTTGTCGCGGATTTCGATATCGATGGCTACAACCAACTGCGTGCCGCACGTGACCCGGCCCGTTCACGCGACCTCAGCAACAGTGAGGACATCGCGACCCTGGGTCGGCTCGAGAATGTCACGCTGATCTACATCATCCAGACCGATGCGGGTATCGAAAAGCTCGTGTTACCGGTTCGCGGTTATGGACTGTGGGGCACGCTGTACGGCTACCTGGCGCTCGAAGGGGATCTCAAAACCATATCGGGACTGGCGTTCTACGACCAGAAAGAAACGCCAGGCTTAGGCGGTGAAGTTGACAATCCGAAATGGAAAGCGCAGTGGGTGGGCGTTCAGCTGTTTGATGATGCCGGTGAACCGGCGGTTCGCCTCGTTAAAACCCGCTCGGCCAGCGGGTCTGAAGCTGCCGCTTACGAAGTCGATGCGCTCTCCGGCGCGACCTTGACCACCCGAGGTGTCGAAAATCTGGTTCGGTTCTGGGCCGGTGAGCTGGGCTTCGGCCCATTCCTGGACAACCTGAAAGCAGAGGCTGCATAACTCATGGCAACGCCGCGCGAAGTGCTGATCGACCCGCTGTTCAACGACAACCCGATCACGTTGCAGGTGCTCGGAATCTGTTCGGCGCTCGCGGTAACGGTAAGCATGTCCACGACCCTGGTGATGTGCGCAGCGGTGATTGCGGTTACCGCCTCGTCGAACTTCATCATCTCACTGGTCCGCAAGCGGATCCCGAGCAGCATCCGCATCATTGTCCAGATGACCATCATCGCATCGCTGGTGATCGTGGTGGATCAGGTGCTGCAGGCCGTCGCTTACGAGATCAGTAAATCGCTCTCGGTGTTCGTCGGTTTGATCATCACCAACTGTATCGTAATGGGGCGGGCTGAAACCTTTGCCATGCACAACCCCCCCTGGTTGTCGTTCCTGGATGGCATCGGCAACGCCGCGGGTTACGCCCTGATCCTGATCCTCGTCGCGCTGGTCCGCGAACCCCTGGGATCGGGGACGCTGCTCGGTTTCGAGGTCCTGCCAACCGTTGCCAATGGCGGTTGGTATCTGCCGAACGGGCTGATGCTGCTTGCGCCGAGCGCGTTTTTCATCATTGGTCTGCTGATTTGGGCACAGCGTACCTGGATGACCGAACAGGTGGAAGCGCCGGAGTTCGAGATCATGCCGAACAGTCCGTACAAGGAGGCCGTGTAAGTGCTCGAGCAATACCTTGGCCTGTTCGTCCGTGCCGTGTTCATCGAGAACATGGCGCTGACGTACTTTCTTGGGATGTGCACGTTCATCGCCATCTCGAAGAAAATCGAGACCGCGATTGGGCTCGGTATCGCCGTGGTGGTCGTGTTGGGCATCACCGTGCCGATCAACAATCTGATCCTCAATTACCTGTTGCGAGACGGCGCGCTTGGCTGGGCAGGTCTGGGAGACGTCGATCTCAGCTTTCTCGGGTTGCTGTCCTACATCGCCGTGATCGCGGCGATGGTCCAGATTCTGGAGATGTTCCTCGATCGCTTTGTACCAGCGCTGTACAACGCACTCGGCGTGTTTTTACCGCTGATCACCGTCAATTGCGCCATCCTCGGCGCGTCGCTGTTCATGGTCGAACGCGACTACACGTTTCTTGAAAGCACCGTCTTTGGAATCGGGTCCGGGGTTGGCTGGGCGCTTGCGATCACCGCATTGGCGGGTGTTCGGGAGAAACTGAAGTACAGCGATGTACCTGAGGGCTTGCGTGGGCTTGGTATCACCTTCATCTCGGTAGGTCTGATCTCGCTCTGCTTCATGTCCTTCGGCGGCATCGACATCTAAGGCCTGGCCATGCTGGATACGACGGTTCTCCTGGGCGTTGCTATGTTCACCGGAACGATTCTGTTCCTGGTGATGGTGATTCTGTTCGCGCGCGCGCGCCTGGTCAGCACCGGCGACGTCACTATCGAGATCAACGGGGATCCGGAGCATTCAATCACCGTCGCGGCTGGCGACAAGCTGCTGGGAACGCTTGCCTCGCGGGGCATCTTCCTGTCGAGCGCCTGTGGTGGTGGCGGTACGTGTGGTCAATGCCGCTGTCAGGTCAACGGGGGCGGCGGTTCGATATTGTCGACCGAAGAAGGTCACTTCACCCGCGGCGAGATCCGCGACAACTGGCGGCTGTCGTGTCAGGTGGCGGTCAAACGGGATCTGGAGATCAACGTTCCGGAAGACGTGTTTGGCGTCAAGCGCTGGGAATGCGAAGTCATCTCCAACCGCAACGTCGCGACCTTCATCAAGGAACTCGAGCTGAAGCTGCCGGCGGATGAAGACGTCGATTTCAAGGCCGGGGGATTCGTTCAGCTCGAAATCCCGCCCTATGAGATGGACTATCGGGACATTCTGGTGGAGGACGAATATCACGAGGACTGGGACCATTTCGACGTCTGGAAGTACCACAGCCACGTGACGGAACCGACCATCCGCGCGTTCTCGATGGCGAACTATCCCGAAGAGAAGGGCATTCTCAAATTCAATATCCGGATCGCTTCGCCGCCACCGGGCACCGACGTTCCGCCTGGCAAGATGTCCTCGTACGTGTTCAATCTGAAACCGGGCGACCACCTGACGGTGTTCGGTCCCTATGGAGACTTCTTCGTCAAACAGACGCCGGCCGAGAAGATCTGGATTGGTGGGGGCGCGGGCATGGCACCGCTTCGCTCGCAGATATTCGACGAATTGAAGCACAAGGACAGCGCCGCCCCGTTGAGCTTCTGGTATGGGGCTCGCAGCCTGCGAGAGATGTTCTACGTCGACGAGTTCGACAAGCTGGCCGATGATTTCAGCAATTTCACATGGCACGCCGCGCTGTCCGAACCGCTACCCGAAGACAACTGGACCGGCCACGAAGGCTTCATCCACCAGGTCGTTTACGAACGCTATCTGAAGGACCATCCGGCGCCGGAAGACTGTGAGTACTACCTCTGCGGACCGCCCCCGATGGTCGCGGCCGTGCTCACGATGCTCGAAGACATGGGTGTCGAACCCGAGAACATCCTGCTCGACGATTTTGGCGGGTAGCTCGCGCGCCGAGCACGGCTTAGCCGGATGGCCGCTCCGGCATCTTCTCCTCACTGATGTCATATCCCGCGTCGGCCGGTATGCACAGGTAGGTTCCGTCGTCGCGCTTGTCCATCCAGGGTGTGACGGTGACTATCGTTGCGCTTCTGGCTCGAGCCATGGCGGCATCGGCGGTCGCTGAGAAGGCGAGCTTGGCGATGTTCCGCAGGGTTGGAAAAATGATCGTACGGGTGCCGGCTTTGGCGTCGTCTGCTGCCTGTTGAGGGCTGATCCAGACCGAGTCGACGGATTCGTGGCCATCATGGACAGCGACGTGATCGGCGGGGGCCATGGCAAGGAAGAAATGCGTGTCGAAGCGCTTGGGCATCATATCCGGGGTCACCCAGTGCGCGAAGGGCACCAGTTGGTCGCAGGCCAGGCGCAGCGACTCGCGGGTAAGAAAAGCTGCCAGGGTGAGCTCACCGCCGTGTATTTCGTCGCGGTAGTGGTCCAGCTCGCTGAGCCGGGTTCCGGTGACGAGGTCTGGGTGCCCCGCCGGACGGGCGAGCAATACGCCACATTCCTCGAACGCTTCGCGTATCGCGCCTATCTGAATTGCCTGGGTCGCCGGATCGGCGTCCACGCCGTGACACAGGTGGGCGAGGGCGGGGTCGCTGTCGCCGGCATCGATCTTGCCGCCCGGGAAGACCAGTGCCCCCGAGGCGAAGTCGATCTGGTGGTGGCGCACGATCATGAACATCTCGAACCCAGACGCGGTGGGCCGTAGCAGCACGATGGTTGCGGCGGGCACCGGGGTGACAACCTGGGCATTCATCGTCCGGCGACCTCGCCTATGAAGGTGTCCATGGTGGCGCGCTTCTGAGCCCCGCTGCCCAGCGTGAAGTCCGGGACGATCAGCTCGTCGACACCGATGGCTTCGTACTCGGCAACGATGTCCTTGACCTCGGAGACGCCACCAATAATCGAGGGGCGTTCGACACCTGCGCTGCGCATCCGTTCGAGATAGGTCTCGTCTTCGCTCATGAACAACAGCGCCACGGCACTGCGTTGAATGTCCGCTGGATTTCGCCCGACGTCGCTGCAATGGCTATCCAGAATCTCCATTTTGTGGCGCAGCGTGTCGACCGTACCCCACACGTTCCATTCGTCCGCGTAGCGGGCGGTTATTTTCAGCGTTACCTTCTCTCCGCCTCCGCCGATCAGCAGCGGCAGCGGCTGCTGCACGGGTTTAGGTTCGAGAGTTGCTTGGTCGAGCTGGTAGAAGCGGCCGTCGAAGTTGGCCACCGGCTGGGTGAACAGCGCCCTGATCACCTGACAAGCTTCGTCCAGGCGAGCGAGTCGTTCCGCCAGCGTGTAGAAGGGAATGCCGTACTGCTGATGTTCATTCTCCTGCCACCCCGCACCCAGGCCGAGCACCGCACGTCCGCCACTGATATGGTCAAGCGTGGCGGCCATCTTGGCGAGCACCGCCGGGTGTCGGTAGGTATTACCACTGACCAGCGTTCCGATTCTCAGACGGGGCACGCAGGCGGCGAGCGCCGCGAGTGTGGTCCAGGCTTCCGGCCAGGGGGTCGTGGTGTCCTCGGCGTTGGGCATGAAATGGTCGGCGTACCAGATGCCGTCCCAGCCCGTTTGCTCGGCGTGCTGGGCAAGGCTGGCCACCTCGGCCCAGGGTTGGGCCGGCGCTGGCCAGAAGCTGAATCTCATGAGAGGGTCCGAAATTGATCTGCGCTGCAGATGTTCGCTTATGTATCTGCCTATGGCAAACTCGGCCCGGGGCGAGGCTGCGGTTATGAACATCGTTTTGCAAACAGAACGTCTGCGTCTGCGGCCGCTCGACGAGTCGGATGTCGAGGCGATGGAACGGTTTTGCACGGATCCGGAGGTGCGCCGTTACCTCTTTGATGACCGAATACTCGCGCGTGATGCCATCATCGATATCATTGACAGAAGTACCCGCAGTTTCGCGTGCGAGGGGTTTGGCTACTTTGGGTTGGAACTTCTCGAGGAACTGGAGCACCAGTCGAGTGGGCTGATCGGTTTCTGCGGGCATCGACGTTTTGAAGACGGCGAACAGATTGAACTTCTCTACGGAATTCTGCCCGAGCATTGGGGCGAGGGACTCGTATCTGAGGCGGCCCTCGAAGCGTTGCGGGATGTCTTCGACCGATGTCGAGTCGAACGCGTCATTGCGGCGACCGAAACGCCGAACCAGCGGTCGGTGCGCCTTTTGCAGCGACTGGGCATGACGTTCGACACCCGGCGCGAATTTCACGACCTCGATACGGTGTTCTATTCGATGGCCCGTGGCGACGTCGCTCTGCCGGCGGGAACTTAACTAGCCATTCGTGTGGACCTCATAGGCTTGCTCGTCATGAAGATTGGTGTATTGACCTTGACGTTTCACCTGCCCGGCTGCCGGTCGCTGAAGGAAAAGCGAAAGCGACTCGGCGGCCTGCGCGACCGGTTTGGCCGCAACACCATGGTGGGTGTCTGTGAAAGCGGTTTGCAGGACGTGCATCAGCGCGCGGAGTGGACCTTCGTCGCGGTCGGGCAGAACATGGCGTTCGTGGAACGCACCTTTGCGGACATCGAACAGAAGGTTGAGCTCAATTCAGATGCCAACCTCACCGACGTCGCGCGGGAGTTTGTCTGATGGGGTCGCTGGTATTGGTTGCTGTGGTCGCGTGTGCCGCGTTTTACTGGGCTCGCGGCGCCCACCGAAACCGCTTGCGTTGGCTCAAACGACTCGACCTTCCGGGAACGTGGTACTGGGAAAATTCCGGGGAGGCGGTGACGCTGGAGCTGAAGGGTTCGCTGAGCGGCGGCACCTATGTGGAGACCGCCGGCGAGCGCACCGAAGCGGGCACTTGGCGACTGGTCGGTCACACCCTGTCGTTTGTCTCAGCCGGCGGCACGAGTGATTGTGACCTGCGATTGTTCGACGCGGGACGCATCGGTGTGGACGGGCCTGGACGGGAGCGCCGGATCTATGAACGTCAGCAGAACAACGTCGTACCGCTTCGGCGTGAGCTGCACTAGGGGTTACGGCAGGCCGTGTGGTAAGCCTTCCGGTAAGAATCGTACCTGCTGACCGGCTCCGGGCCCGGAGGATGCAACAGGCTGGTCAACGCGATCACCGACGTCGCGGCTAACACGCCGGGGACCATCTCGTAGAGGTCGAACAACCCGCCTTCGAGCTGTCGCCAACCCACGACCACCACCGCGCCGGCCCACATCCCGGCAACCACTCCGGCACTGCTGGCTCGACGCCAATACAATGCGGCGAGAATCGCAGGCCCAAGACTCGCGCCGAGCCCCGCCCATGCGTAGCCGACCAGATCCAGTACCTGGTTGGATGGGTCGCTGGCGAGCACGCCGGCCAGTACCGCAATCGTCACCACCGCACCTCGGCTCAGCCAGATCAGTTGCGTCTCGTCGACGATGGACGCTGCGGGCCGGACCACGTCCTCGACCAGGGCCGTCGACGCGACCAGCAGCTGAGAATCCACGGTGCTCATCACCGCCGCGAGAATGGCGGCGAGTACGATGCCGGCGGTCCAGGGTGAGAGCAGAGTCTGGCTGAGGGCGATAAAAATGGTTTCCGGATCGGAAAGTACGAAGCCCGTCGCAAGCGTCCACTGATATCCGATCAAGCCGACCGCGACTGCACCGGTGCTACTCACGATCATCCACGCCATACCGATGCGACGCGCCCGGGGAATCAGTGCCGGCGATCGAATTGCCATGAAGCGGGCGAGTATGTGAGGCTGGCCGAAGTAACCCAGACCCCATGCCAGAAGCGATACGATTCCAAGCCCGGACACGCCGGTGGTCATTGCCAGCCGGGTGGATTCAATGGGCTGGTCGCCGCTGTGCTGCCACGCGAGCAGCGGGACCGCAACCAGCGCGCAGAGCATCAACAGCGCCTGGAAGAAATCGGTCCAACTTACCGCAAGGAATCCACCAAGCGCGGTATAGGCCATGACCACGGCGACGCCGCACCACAGCGCTGTCCGGTAGTCGATGCCAAGCACCAGGGTGAACAGCTTCGCTCCGGCGACCAGTCCGGCCGCCGTGTAGATGGCAAAGAAGCCGATGATCAACACGGTGGTCGTGACCCGGATTGCATGGCTGTCCTCCGCCAGGCGGCGGGAAAGGAATTCCGGCAGGGTGACCGATTGCTGTGCCGCTACGGTGAAAGCGCGCAGTCGCGGGGCAACAACCCGCCAGTTCAGATAGGCACCCAGCACCAACCCCAGGACGATCCAGGATTCCGCCAGTCCGCTGACGAAAATAGCCCCTGGCAGGCCCAGCAGCAGCCAGCCGCTCATATCGGAGGCACCGGCGCTCAGCGCGGTTACTGCAGCACCCATGCGCCGGCCTCCCAATACGTAGTCTTCGAGGTCGGAAGTGCGCCGCCAGGCGACATAGCCAAGCAGCGCGAGAATGACGAAATAGGCGCCGAAGGTGACGCCGATGGCGGTGCTCACAACAGGCCGTCAGTCGGCCTTGCGGCGGCCTGCACGCTCAGGGTCGCGGCGCGGCACGGGATCATCTGCGACGCGCTCGCCGTTGCGCCGGTCTTCCGTGACGTGGCGCCGGTTGGGATTGCTCTTGCGACGCTCGGAACCGCTCCGGTCGGACATGCTGCGGGCCATTGTTTTCAGCCGACGCATTCTAACTCGAATGCGGTTGCGACTCACGGCGTACTGCTGGTTTAGAATGCGCGCCTCGCACGCGGAATTAGACAGTTGGCAGACTCGAAAAAGCGTCTGAAAACAGTAGCAATTGAGACGCTGGTTCGTGTCCAGGCGTTGCTGCCGGGCCGGGCGCCCCTCGACTGGGGCGCACATCGCGCCGCGGTCTGGCGCGAGGGGCCGTTGGGGGGCGAGTTGCGGGCGCACCCGGATATCGACCCCATCGATCTGGACGACCTGTTGTTCGTCGATCGGCAGAAGGAGTTGCTGGAGCGGAACACCCGCCAGTTCGCCGCCGGGCTGCCGGCCAATAATGTGCTGCTGTGGGGCGCGCGCGGGACCGGTAAATCGTCTCTGATTCACGGTCTTCTGAACCGGTACGCCGGCGCGGGCCTGCGTCTGCTCGAAGTCGACAAGGAAGCACTGGCGGCGCTCCCCGAGATCGCCGAGCTGGTGCGTGATCAGCCCTATCGATTCATCGTGGTCTGCGATGATCTGTCCTTCGAATCGGACGATCCATCCTACAAGGCGCTGAAGAGCGTGTTGGAGGGATCGGTCTTCAAGGCATCTGAGAACATTCTGATTTATGCGACGTCGAATCGGCGCCATCTGCTGCCGGAGTACATGGATGAGAATCTGTCCACCCGCCATGTAGACGGGGAACTGCACCACGGCGAAGCGGTCGAGGAGAAGATCTCCCTGTCAGACCGGTTCGGTATCTGGCTGTCGTTCCATTCGTTCAGGCAGGACGCGTACCTGGATGTGGTGGCGCACTGGTTGGCTCGAATCGGCAGCGATCACGGTCTGGAAATATCGCTGGACGATGAGGCCCGCGCGCAAGCGTTGCAGTGGGCGCTGGCGCGTGGTGCGCGCAATGGTCGCATCGCCCAGTACTTCGCGCGCGACTGGGTGGGACGGATACTTCTGGACGAGCGATCGGATTGAAGGGGTTGGGGAGGGGCTGTTGAGCGGTGCCACGGATTGATGCAGAATACGCCGCCTCTCGCCTGTAGCGCTCAAGCGTCCCAGGCGGCGCTGGTAATCTCACGTCGAAATGCGGGAATAGCTCAGTTGGTAGAGCACGACCTTGCCAAGGTCGGGGTCGCGAGTTCGAATCTCGTTTCCCGCTCCATTCGTTGCTTCGATACCTACGCGTTTCGCGCGACAGCGCTGCTCTTGCTGATTGCCAGTCTCCATGGACCCGCCTGGTCGCAGGAATCGGCCCCGGATGCGACCCCGGAGCCTGAAGAGGCGGCGACGAGTCCCCTGGCCATATCCGGGCGTTCGCAAGCAGCGTTGACGCGCCTGACGAACATTGCCGATGAGGTGACCGCCCTGGCGGTGTCCGAGAAGGGTGCCGAAAGGATGGATGCGCTCGCCACCAAACTCGACACCGAGTTTGGACCGATGGAAGAAATCGAGAGTCGGCTGGTGTCGCTGTCCCAGTCGCAACTCGACGACCTCGATCGGGAACTCGGGCAGGATCAATCCGAAATCGATGAGCAATCAGATCGCCTCGAACAGCGGGCGCTGGCGTTGGAACTGCTGATCCAGGAAATCGATTCCGTCTCCACAACGTGGCAAGAGACACGCGACGTTCAGACGGCGCTGCCGGAGGCGCTGCGAGCGCGTATCTCCCAGATGCTCGAGCGCGCGCCCGACGTTTCCGAGGCTGCTCAGGCCCAGCTCAATTCGGTTGCGGCGGTGCAGAACGACGTGCTCGCCATGCAAATGCGCATCCAGGAGATACGCCGACGGCTCGCCGAGCGTCAGGAAGCGCGGCGTGACGATCTGTTTCGCTTTCAGCACCCGCCCCTCTGGAAGGTAGACGGCGCGGCCGTAACCGAGAGCTACGGGCGGGCGACGACCGACGTCGTGGGGCGCTGGCGCAAGGACGCCCGTTCGTTCCTCGACAGCAATGCCCCGAACATGCTCCTGCATCTCGTGACCCTGGTGCTCATTCTAGTGGGAATTCGCATCCTCAAGCGCAAGGCTGAGCGTGCTGGCGTGGAAGCGGATGAGACACGGATTCTCAGGACGCCCGTTTCCAGCGGAGTCCTGCTGGCACTGCTGTTGGAAGGTGTGTTTTACCCGACGACGCCAACGACCGTATTGGTTGCCTTCGGAATCACCTCGGCCGTCATGGCGATCCTGGTGCTGCGGCCGTTCCTGTCGGGAGCCCTACGTAACGCCCTGTACGTATTGGTGACGCTCTACATCGTAGATCGGGTGCTGGTGATGGTGGCTGGAGGGGCACCGTTGCACCGTCTGGTGCTGCTGGGGCTTGGCATCGCGACGGTCGCACTGGTTGCAGTTGCCGGACAGCGTAAATACATCGACGTGATGCACGAGCGTGGTCTGGGCCGATCGATTACTCGGCCCACATTCGCAGTCGGGCTGGGGCTCGCTGCGTTGGCGGTGGGGCTGAATCTGCTGGGCAACGTGGATCTGGCCACGCTGCTCACCAGTGGGGTAATCCGCGGTCTGCTGTCGCTGATCGTCGTGTTCACGCTGTACCTGATTGCCAATGATCTGATTTCCCTGCTGTTGCGCCCCGGATTCATCACGCGCTTTCGCGTCGTGGTCCGCAATCGAGAACGGATTCAGAGTGCCGCGCGCAAGCCTGTCCTGTTTCTGGCGGTGGCCGGATGGCTCATGGTTACGGCGTCTTTCTTCGGTCTGCTCAACCCCGCCCTGGAAGGGCTTGCCGCGCTACTGAACGCGGAAGCGCACCTGGGCGACATCGGCATCTCGCTGGGACGCATCGTGGCGTTCGTTTTCGCGCTGTGGCTTGCGGTCGTTACCTCGCGGATCACGCGGGCGATTCTGGCGGAGGACGTACTGCCGCGTTTTCCGCTGCCCCGAGGCGTACCCAACACCATTGGCGTGACCGTCAACTACGCGATCATTCTCATCGGCATTCTGATCGGCGCCGGGTTCCTGGGCATCGACCTGTCCAACATGAGTCTGATTCTCGGCGCGCTGGGCGTCGGCATCGGCTTCGGTTTGCAGAACATCGTCAACAACGTTGTATCGGGGCTGATCCTCATCTTCGAGCGACCCATACAGGTCGGTGATGCGGTGGAAGTTGGCACGCTGTTTGGTCGCGTGACTCAGATTGGACTGAGAGCGAGTCGCGTGCGGACCTTCAGCGGTGCTGAGATTATCGTGCCCAACGGTGATCTCGTCTCGCAGCAGGTAACGAACTGGACGTTATCCGATCGCCGGCGGCGTCTGGAAATCTCTGTGGGGGTGGCCTACCGAAGCGACGCAGCGGAGGTTCAGCGGACATTGATGGACCTTCTGGTGAACCATGACGACGTACTGCAGGATCCGGAGCCGATGGTGATATTCGAAGAGTTCGGCGACAGTGCATTGCAGTTCCGGATGTACGTCTGGATCGCGGATTTCGATGAATCCATCGTTATCCGTGGCCGCCTGTACATGGAGGTGAACGAGGTGCTGAAAGCCGCAGGCATCGAAATTCCGTTCCCACAGCGGGATTTGCACCTGCGGTCCATTCAGACCGACGATCAACTGCACCTTGGTGGGCCAGAGACCGCGGCGCGGCGAGACGAGTAAGCGGTTTACCCGACTCGGTGCTCGGATCGCTGGGCTTGTTCAAGCAACGAGCCCTGAAATCGGGCGCGCCTGAGGGGTTGTATACATGTCTACATGTTGCTATGGTGATACGCGTCAAAATCCCTAATGGTGATAGGTATGCATGTGATTTGCTTACTGAGTCAGAAGGGGGGCGCGGGTAAATCAACCATCGTGCAATCGTTAGCGGTGTGTGCTCATCAGCACGGCCAAAGCACCCTTATCGTCGAACTCGATCCACAGGGCACCCTCAAAGATTGGTCAAATCGGCGAGAAGCTGATCATCCGCAAGTCCACCAAACTCTGCCTCAATCGATAGGTGATGTGCTCGAGGACGCTCGTGAGCGTGGCGTTGACTGGGTGTTTATCGATACGCCTGGATATCACAATCCTGCCGCCGTAGCGGCCGCGGCCTATGCCGATGTAATTTTCATTCCGTGCAAGATCCTTTCGATGAAGGACGTTGATGCGATTCTGCCTACCATTACTGAAGCAGAACGAGCACAGAAGCCGGTGTATGTGATCATGAACCAGGTCCCTCCAAATGCACCGAAACTGGTTCGCAAACGACAACTCAGCATCCAGGAAAGTTTCGACATCAAGGTTCTATCATTGTGTCTCTCTCGCCGAGCAGATTTTGAGTATTGTGACGCGCACGGCCTATCTGCGACTGAATACAATCCTAAAGGCGCGGCGGCGGCTGAAATCGAAAAGCTGTATGTGCTGGTGCAGGCTATTGTCCGAGTCGCGAAACCTGATGAGAATCCCATGCAGACGATCAGTCTTGAAACTCCCCAATCGATCCAGCCTGAAGCCGTTACAATGCTTCAACCCGCAGAGATTGAGACGTTGCAACCTGGAACGAATGAGGCTTTTCAATCTAAACTTCCAGAGGACAGTGTTGAACTGAAGGACTGACCTGTGCCATCGAAGGAAATGCCTAAGACTGCTCATCCACCCAGCAGGGCAGGGAAGAAGCCGGTTACCGCCTACGTTGAAAAGACCGCTCACAAGCAGCTCAGGTCTTTAGGGCTTGATCTGGAGAAATCCAGTCAGGAAATGATCGTCGAAGCGCTCAATGACTATTTCGCGCGTCACGGCCTGGATCGGCTCGCGTAGACCCGATCGAAAGTATCTGGCCGTGAACGAATGTCCGTCCTGGCCGAATTGAGGGGCAGCGCAAAGCCGCCGGTTGATGAGATGATCGAGGCCAGCTCAGGCGTCCGCTTTCGACTGCGGATTCAACCGGTCGATGCAACATCTAATCTCTCTACATCGAGAGGAGGATGTTGAACATGAAGCACAGACCGAGGATTTACTACACCGAGACTGACAAGGCGCTGATGTGGGATCGCTGGCAGAAAGGCGAGTCTCTGCAGCGCATCGCTCAGCTTTTTGGTCGAAATCATTCATCGATATCGGGTGTCTTATCGAGAACGGGTGGGATCCGTCCTGCTAAGCGAATCCGTTCAGGGTCCGCACTCACCTTGGCTGAGCGCGAAGAGATCTCGCGCGGCGTTGTGGTGGGCCATTCTGTTCGCTCGATTGCCGCAACGCTCGACCGATCGCCTTCTACGGTGAGCCGTGAGATCAGTCGCAACGGTGGTCGAGGATGTTATCGCGCAACGCAAGCTGACCAAGCGGCCTGGGATCGGGCGCATCGCCCCAAGCGCTGTAAACTGGCACACAACCGGGTGTTGGCCCGCCTGGTGGCCAGTAAGCTTCAGCGGGAGTGGTCGCCCCAACAGATCGCTGGCTGGTTGAAGTGCAGGTATCCCGACGACGAGAATCACCGCGTGTCACACGAGACGATCTATCGCAGTCTGTTCATCCAGGCCCGTGGCGCCTTGAAGAAAGAGCTGTTGGCGCACCTGAGGCGCACTCGTGTGATGCGACGCTCGCGCCACCATACGCAGAAGACGGATGATCACGGCAGGATTACCGAGACCGTATCGATCAGTGAGCGACCCGCCTCGGTTGAAGACCGGGCGGTTCCTGGCCATTGGGAAGGCGATCTCCTCGCCGGTTCGTCTAACAGCTACATCGCAACCCTGGTCGAACGTCATACGCGCTATGTGATGTTGGCGAAGGTGGCCAACAAGGACACGCAATCGGTAGTCAATGCGCTCATCAAGCAGGCCAAGAAACTACCGACCGAGTTATACAAATCCCTCACGTGGGACCGAGGCAAAGAACTCGCGGATCATCGTCGTTTTACACTGGCGACCGACATTGATGTCTACTTCTGCGATCCCCATAGTCCCTGGCAACGCGGGTCGAACGAGAATACCAACGGTCTGCTACGACAGTACTTCCCGAAAGGAACCGATCTCTCTGCGCACTCCCAGGCGAAACTCAATGCCGTGGCGCGACGGCTCAACGAACGACCAAGAAAAACACTAGACTACGAGACGCCGGCTGAACGATTTAATGCGTGTGTTGCGTCCACCGGTTGAATCCGCA
>Ga0114950_10000040_pt1 | contig 61191 bp, 56 predicted proteins | sample N075metaG_FD_83503 | JGI IMG/M metagenome (GOLD analysis project Ga0114950, IMG submission 83503) | Deep subsurface microbial communities from Kermadec Trench to uncover new lineages of life (NeLLi) - N075 metaG | ecosystem: Environmental > Aquatic > Marine > Ocean trench > Sediment | place...
AACTACGACGTGCTGACCATTGGTGTTTATCTGGATGATGTTGCCGATGATATGGCACCCATGGGGGTGTTGCCGCTCAGCCACGAAGGGCCGCTGTTCGATCTCTACGACGAAGCCGGTGCCTGGACAGGTCATATCCGTGATGCCGATCTGCCGCAGTTGAACATTGACCAAGCCGAGTATCTGGGTGGTACGGCGGGTTCTATTACCGTGCACAATTGTCGCAGTGTGCACGGTTCGCCGCCCAATCTGAGCGAGCGGTCGAGACCTTTGTTGCTGTGTGCCTACAGTGCGGCAGATGCTTTTCCGATCACCGCTTTGACAGCATCCGGCAAGCATGCTGAAACAGTTGTTCGTGGTCAGGCTGCCCGTTGGGCGAGATTCGATCCAAGGCCAGTGCTGATGCCGCCGGACTGGTCAAAGACAGGTTTCAAATCCATCTTTGAACATCAGCAAAGATGAGCCTATGAGTATTCATAACATACGATTTCCTGGTGAGAGTGCGCAGTATCGTGCTCGTCGTGACGAGTTGCTCGAGGCCGAAATGGCGCTGCGGTCACGCTTAGGGAACTGTTTGGCGATCATGACACCCTGATTGTTTACAGCTTCATGTTCGGCGGCGCAAATCCGCATCCGTGTCCCATGTGCTGTGCGTTCATGGACAGCGTCAACGGCCAACTCAAACACATCGATCAACGGAGCGGTTTTGTCGCCGTGGCGCGCAACCCAATGGCACGCATCGAAAAACTCGTGCAGGCGCGGGGTTGGGATGATGTTCCCTGGGCATCTGCGGCCCAGAACAACTACCCCGTCCACTACCATAGTGAGATGGCAGATGGGGCCCAGGTGCCGATGTGTAATGTGTTTGTTAAAGGCAACGGTGAGATTCGCCACTTCTGGAACTCAGAAATGTTCTTCGCACCGTCTGCAACCCACCCACGGCATATCGACATGTTGTGGCCGTTGTGGAGCTTCTTCGATCTCACCCCTGGCGGGCGCGGCGAATTCATGCCTGAACTAAACTACTGATTCCACCTAAGCCGATGCAAGTTCCCGTTATAGACTTCGACACGATGTCTGCCGGTGGACCAACACTTGTAGCGCCAGGTCTACGCAGCCAGCAAGGCGTTTTTCAATGGTTCTGATGGAATCAAGCGCCGCTTACCCAGCACCGGTGCCAGATATGAAAGCGATCCAACAGTGATTGGACGAAACAACGCAGAATCCGTGAAGTTGGTCGTGAAAATCCGCGACACTAATTGACAACAAAAACCCTTAGGCGCAGTATCCGCGCCCTCGTTAAGTAACACGTTAGAGATAGCGAATACATCCGATGAATTCGAACAGCTGCAACCACTACACAAACAGCGCGCAAGCACTATGCCTGCGTGGTGGCGTGTATGTGCCAGCCACTATGGCGCTGCTCTCGATCGCGATCCGAAAGGATTTCGTCGATCACGATCCGGGAGGCTCTTTAGGTTAGTTATTTGACGCGAAAGCGAATCAAACAAACCCCGAAGAGCCTCAAGCCTTCGGGGTTTTTCGTTTTAAGAAGGCAAATTTTCTAAAGGAAGGAGGAAAAAGATGACATATCAAGAACAGTTAAGTCGCAATGTGCAGCGCACGTTACTGCTTGGATTTTTCCAGGTATTCCTGGTGATCATGCCCGTCGCGGTGCCTTTCTTTCAGAGCAAGGGGCTGTCGATGCAGGACGTGTTCAGCCTGCAGGCCTTGTTTGGCCTGGTTGTGCTGCTAACCGAGGTACCTTCGGGATACATCGCAGATCTGCTCGGTCGTAAAAACACCCTGGTGGTGGGTGCGGTGCTGGCGGGTATCGGCCAGTCGTTTCTGCTTAACGCTGACGGCTTCTGGACGCTGGCCTTGTTCGAGGTATTTCTTGGTTTGTCACATTCGTTGATCTCCGGGGCGGACCTGGCGCTGTTGTATGACACGGAACTCGCCTTGGGTCGTGATGAAGAGACCCAGCGTCAAGTGGTGGGCAAACTCTACAGCGCGCGCACCTTTTCAGAGGCGTTGGCAGGCATCGTCTGCACGGTGGTGCTGGTTTTTGCGACGTTTGAAGAGTTGGTCTATGTGCAGGTGGTGGTTGGCTGGATACCGGTGTTGCTGGTTCTTCGTCTGGTTGAGCCCCCGGGGAAACGATTAGCCAGTGAAGGCCACTTTGCCAACATGACCCGCATCATGGTCTATCTGGTGGGGCACTCGAGGGTGTTACGCCTTGTTTTTCTGGCCTTGAGCGTCTGGAGCCTGACGACGTTCTATGCAGTGTGGCTGCTACAGAAACTCTGGCAGTTGCAAGGCATTGAGCTGGCGCACTTCGGTTGGTTGTGGGGTGGCTTGACCCTGCTCGCAGCCTTTGCCGGACGCTGGGCCCATCGGTTTGAAGATGTCGTTGGTCCTCGCGGGGTGTTGTTGTTTATAGGCGTAGCGCCAGCCTTGGGCTATCTCGGCCTGCAGTGGTTTGGTGTGGTGGGTGGCGTCATCGCCAGTACCACATTCTTTGTCGCCCGGGGTTTCGGCCTGGTGATATTGCGCGATGCCCTGAACAAGCGAGTGCCAAGCGAGTACCGGGCCACTGCCAACTCGTTGGCGAGTTTTGGCTTTCGTGGCGCCTTTGTCGTGACCGGACCCATCGTCGGGTACACCTACGATCTGTGGGGGATGGGTACAACCCTGACCATGTTGGCAGTGGTGACGCTGGTGGTGTTCGTCACCCTCATATTGCCTTTGATCGCGGCTGTGCGAGCGTTGCCTGGGCAACTAGCGCCTGGGTTGGCAAAAAAAGAGTCAGTGCTGACCCTAAAAGGATGATCGAGAGAAAGGATGAACGACAAAAAGGAGATTGAAAATGAGTAGCCAAATCGCCATGAACCAACGGATGGTTCGAGCTCAGCAAGTTCGTCAACCGGGCGTGCAGTACAAACTGCGCGTCATTGGTGGCACCGGCGGATTGCTGGAACTGGTGGCACAGCCGCCGCAAGCGAAGGGCTGGTTTGCTGAGTACGCGCGGGCTATGCAATTCAGCAGTTGGACCATGTAGCGTGAGTTCGCTAGCGCGATATATCTACCTCCCTGTCTCTATAAGGGCGATCTGGTCGTTGCGCACCAGCGACGCGGACGGTCGCTTACGCTCATATTTTCTTGCCGGTGTATTGATGATATCCGTCAACTCACCGGCAGCAAGACCTGCTCGTTCGCGTTCGGCGCTGACCTCGCCGTAGTCGGTGGAGCGCTGACGAGGGTTGCGGTTCATGGTGCGCACGATGCGTCGCATTTCTTCCGACGATGTCTCCTGGCCGTGTTGGGTGCCTGCAGCACGACTGATCGATTCATTCATCAAGGTGCCACCCAGGTCATTGCACCCAGCATTCAGGCAGGCCTTTACACCTTCGTGTCCCATCTTCACCCAGCTCGCCTGGATATTCGTGATCTGCCCGTTGAAAACAAGACGGGCCACTGAATGCATCAAGATCGACTCGCGGAAGGTGGGTCCTTTGCGTGCCTTGCCTTTGAGATACATGGGCGCTTCCATGTGCACGAAGGGCAGCGGCACAAATTCGGTAAAGCCACCGGTGCGTTTTTGCAGGTCCCGCACGCGCATCAAATGTCGAGCCCAGTGGCAGGGCTTCTCGACATGGCCATACATGATCGTTGCGGTAGTCTTGAAGCCAACGTTGTGAGCAGCTTCCATGACCTCCAGCCATTGTGCGGTATTGATTTTGTCGGCGCAAATTATCTCGCGTATCTCATCGTCGAGGATTTCGGCAGCAGTACCGGGCAGAGTGTTCAGGCCCGCTTCTTTGACCATTTTCAGATAAGGCTCAAGCTCCATATCCAAGGTTGCCGCACCTTGCCAGACTTCCAGAGGTGAAAAGGCGTGAATGTGCATCTCCGGCACCGCGCGTTTCACTGTCTTGAGAATGTTGACATAGGTTTCACCCGTGTACTCAGGATGGATACCCCCTTGCATGCAGACTTCTGTGGCGCCGCGCGCCCAGGCTTCCTGGGTGCGTCGGGTGATTTCCTCGTCAGACAGATCGTAAGGCCTGCCACGTAGATTCTCTGAGAGCTTGCCCTTGGAGAAGGCACAAAACTGGCATTTGAAATAGCAGATGTTGGTGTAATTGATGTTGCGGTTGACGACGAAGCTGACGGTGTCGCCATTGACTTTTCTGCGCAAGCGGTCTGCGGCTTGGGTGACGGCAGTGAAGTCATCGCCTCGCGCCTGGAACAATCTGACGATTTCGCTTTCGTTCAGATCATCGTTGTCCTCAACTTTGGCCAGAATAGCGTTGATATCGGCGGAGACATGCGACGGTGCATCCATGATGGCGGTCATTACCTCCACTGGAGGCGCGGTTTCCACATCCCCTGGACACCATTCGTCGGTGCGCGGCATGCCTTCGGCATCGATCAGATCGAGGATGCGTTGGTGTAAATCCGCATGTACCCAGACATCAAGGTTCTGCGCATAGTTCGGGTAAATGGTCAGGCGTTCGGTTAAATATTTTCCTGCCTCAGCCGTTGCCCGGCTGAGCTCCTCAAGCTCCGGCCATGGCGCCTCTGGATTCACAAAGTCGGGCGTCACCGGTGACACGCCACCCCAATCGTTGATGCCTGCGTGGACGATTTGTGGCAGCACGCCGGGGCTCAGATTAGGTGGTGCCTGAATGCTCATCTCGGCGCCAAACAAGATGCGCGTGACAGCGATGGTCCACAGCAATTCGTTCAGGTCCGGTTCCGGTGCATTGACCATCTTGGTATCCGGCTTGGCGCGGAAGTTCTGCACGATGATCTCTTGGATATGACCATATTCGGCGTGAATGGCGCGTATGGCTAACAGGCTTTCGATGCGTTCCAGCCGGGTTTCGCCAATGCCGATGAGGATGCCGGTGGTGAAGGGCACCTGAGCAATGCCGGCATTACGCAGGGTTTGCAGGCGTACTTCGGGCACTTTGTCCGGCGAGCCGTAATGTGGCATGCCTTTTTCACATAATCGGTCGGATACACTTTCCAACATGATGCCCATGGATGGTGATACTGCGCGCAGATCGGTGAGTTCGGTTGGACTCAAGTTGCCTGGATTGAGATGAGGTAAAAGACCGGTTTCGGAGAATACCGCCTCAGCAACATGTTTCAGATACTGCGTGGTGCTGGCAAAGCCCATTTCAGCCAAGGCTTCACGCGCCGCTTTGTAGCGCAATTCCGGTTTTTCGCCGAGGGTGAACAAGGCTTCTTTGCAACCCATTTCCCGGCCGTGACGTGCGACTTCCAACACCTCTTCGACGGTCATATATGCGGCTTTCAATTTGCGCGGCACGGTCGCAAAAGTACAGTAGTGACAAACATCCCGGCACAAGTGCGTGAGCGGGATGAAGACTTTCTTGGAGTAGGTGACGACATTGTTGAAGCCGACATCGCGCAGTGTTTGCGCAACATCAGACAACGCCTTGGTGTCCTCGCATGCGGCTAACAGCAAAGCTTGCTCGTCCGTCGGCAAGCTTCCCTGCAATGCGGCATCTAGTGTGGTTTGAATGTTTTGTTGCATGGGTGCTATCCAGATAGGGTCACAAGTGAGTTCAGGCGCGTGGTGATACCCGCTTTGCGCAGATAGTTTGCAGTCTGACTGGCGGGCTCTTGGTCGCAAACTGCTAGCAGATCATCTGGCGTATCAATATCCAGAGCGAAAGTCGTACCTGGGACAATTTTGGGTGTTATACCCTGTGAAAAAGCCGCATCGACATGGGGCTTGAAACTTTTACCGTCGAAAATGTAGGGCATGCACAATGGCGGTGAGCAGATGAGGCCATTGGTGCCGATGTGCTCGTCATCCGGCATGATCGTGACTTGTTCGTTTGCGGCCAATAACCGGTCAAGCTCGTCGACCCGTACACCCGGTACATCAGCCGGTACGATAATGACGCCCTTGGCGTCGAAATGGGCGATGAGATGTTGAGCCGCCTGTTCCAGGGCTTGTGCCAGGTTGGCGTCCGGACTCTCTGCATAACGTTCGGTAGCAAAAGTTTGCGCCAGCGCGTCTGCTTCGGGTGCCCGGGAGACGATCAAGGTTCCAGTGAGTTGCGTACTCTTGGCAAGACAAGACAGGACGTCTCGTGCCATTGCTAACATCAGTGAGCGCCGCTCATCTTCATTCAAGACCTTTGCCAGGCGTTGCTTGGCGCGGTCAAACGTCTTGATGGGAACGATGGCCCACATTGTCTTCCCTCACAGCTGGTGATAAATACCGCCTACGGCCCCTATTCGCGCTCCTATATGGACATACGCGACTGAGTTGTCGTAAACGCTTGAGATACATCGCGTTTTCTAGCTGCAATGAACCTCAAACCCGTTCAAGCGGGCAACCGTAACATGATGAATGGGGGAGTGGTAGTTTGTTTAGAGTGTCAATGTTGCACAGTAATGGTTCAACTTGCGCGTTTGGAATATGAAATCCGGGCCTGCAGCCTATTCAGGATATCAAGCGCCTGACGGGGCTGGATCATTACGCTGCCAGTCGCCGTAAAAACGCCAAACACGCCTGCGCCAGCAGTGTACGGCGCTCCAGCGAATCCATGATGGTGTTAGTTACCAGGGTTTCGACTGCAATGTTGGCGGCTTCTGCCGCATCGGTTTCGTCCAGGACAAAGCCGTCAATGAGACCCTGGTAATGTCCAGCCACAGCAGCAGCAGTGGCTGGCATATTGAGCTCCGCCATCATTTTTGCTGCCGGTCCCTTGATGGCGATGCCGCCGACGATGGGCGATACGGCGACCACGGGAATATCACGCAACGCTTCGCGCATGCCGGGCAGGGCCAGCATTGGGTCGACGGATACGAATGGATTACTGGGGCAGATGATGACACCGCTGCAGTCGTTAAGGCACTCGACGATCAGCGGATTGAGCGCGGCGTTGTCGATGCCGGCAAATTCAAAGCCGGTGACTTTCGGTTGACAGCGTTCGCGGACGAAGTAGTGCTGGAAGGCGAGTGCACCCTGGTCAGTATGCACGATGGTGCCCACCAGATTGTCGCTCATGGGTGCGATTGGATGAGCGATGCCCATGGCAGTGACAATATCTGCGGTGGCCTCGGTTAGCGTCGCACCAGCCCGCATAAGTTCTGTGCGTCGCATGTGCAGGGCAATGTCTTTGTCGCCTAAGCGAAACCAACCGGCACCGCCGAGGCTTTCCATGGTTTCAATAAACTGCCAGGTCTCACCAACTCGTCCCCAACCCAGTTCGGTATTGTTTTGTTCTGCCAAAGCGTAGGTCAGACTATCGATGTCTGGCGCTATGTGCAGGCCGAAGTGTTCGAAGTCGTCGCCGGTATTGACGGCAAACAACACTTCATCTGGCGCCAGTACGCGGCTCAGACCGAGGGCGAGCTTTGCGCCACCGACACCGCCGGTGATGGCAAGGACCTTGGGCATCAGCGGAACATATCCTCTTCGATGGGTCGGTTGATCATGGCAGCATTTTGCGCTGCAGTTTGCTCGATGTTTTCGACGGCCATGCCACGGATCAGAGCCAAGGGGATTTTCTCTGTTGTTTCTCCCATCACCAAGGTGGCGGCACCGGCGATGGCGTCGGCGCGATTGATCAAAGTAACTTTTAATTCGCGACCATAGATGTCAGTGCCACCTCGATAGTCGTCCAGAACGGTGAAACCGGCGCAACCGATAGCGACGCCGGTGGTGCCCATACGCCACGGCCGGTTATGGCTGTCAGTGATAACGACACCTATGCGCTTGCCGGTGCGGGCAAAAAGTTCGTCGTGTATTTTTGCGGCACTTGCGTCCGGGTCTTTTGGCAGCAGCAGTGCCTGCTCTCCCTCGGCATGGTCGACGTTCGATTGGTCTATGCCGGCATGTGCTCCGACCAGTCCTAATCGGTGGCGCACGATAAGCACACCCATTTTCTTGCGCATGACTTCGGTGGATTCTCGCAATATGAGCTCCACCAGACGGGGGTCTTTGTCTGTTTCAGCGGCTAAGTCGATGGCTTGTTGTGAAGCTGTGACATCGGCCAGCGCGATGAGTTGACCTTCCGCTTTGGAGACAATTTTCTGCGCCAGGCAGACGATGTCACCGTCTACTAAATGCAGATCGTTGGCAGCGACGGCGTCGATGATAATTGCACAAAGATCGTCTCCGGGCACCACCATGGGAGCCCCCAACAGCGGCACGACAGAAAAGGTTCCTGCGGGTGCGGTTTCAGATGCTGTCATCGATTCAATGCTCCTGGCCGATTATTTTGATACCGGCGTGAGACAATTTGCCGCTGCGGTTGATCTGTATCAGGATCGAAGTGAGCGCCTCGGCTGCGACAGAGTTTGCTATTGGTCCGGCATGCCAGGCCGTCATGCCGGCAGCTTCAGACAATTCGATAACCTTTTCGCGCGCAACTTTCTTGTTGCCGGTAACCAGCACGTCGCATTCGATTTTGACATCCTGCTGCAACAGATGGGCTGCGATATTTTGATAAGCGGTGACCACCATCACCTCTTCGCCGAGAAAATCCTGTGCGCGCTTACCGGCACTGCCTTCTTCGGGCAGTTGCACGGTTCCGACTTTCGGTGGCACTAAGGGCACGGTGACATCAATCAGGATCTTGCCTTGCAAGTTGTCCTGCACATAATCCAGTGTGGAGATCTGATGTTCTGCTGGCACCGTCAGCACGACAATGTCGCCGGCCGCCGCGGCATCCAGATTCTCCATCGCGTCTGCAGGTGTGTCAGGACTGATCTCCTGTAGAGCGGCTACTGCTGCCTGCGCTTTTTCCAGGGTGCGTGAGCCGATCACAATCTTGTGTCCGGCCTTGGACCAGCGAATGGCGAGGCCAGTGCCTAAATCGCCTGTGCCGCCCAATATGGCGATTGTTTCTTTATCCGACATTGTGTTTCCGATGGTTCTTTGTAAAGGCGCGGGATTATGCCGTTTTTGTGCCTTGAATTAAAAGCTGTAGTGAATGAGCCTCTCAGTGTTAAAAAGGCAGGGTACAAACATTAACTTGGAAGAACCAACATGAGAATCGGTGTAATGATCGGCGCGGATGGCGCGCGCAATAGCTTGGATGATGTGATTGATATCGCGAAGAATGCTGAGGCTGCAGGCTTGGACAATGTCTGGTTGGCGAATATTTTCAGTTTCGACGCGATCACCACGTTGGCCTTGGTAGGCAGGGAAACCCAACGGATAGGGCTGGGTACGGCGGTGACACCAACCTACCCACGCCACCCCACAGCGATTGCGCAACAGGCGCTCACTACAGCCGCCGCGAGCAACAATCGCTTCACTCTGGGTATCGGCTTGTCGCATCAAATTGTCATCGAAAGCATGCTCGGCCTGTCCTACGACAAACCGGCCAGACACATGCGTGAATATCTCAGTGTTTTGATGCCGTTAGCGCGGGGTGAACAGGTCGATTTCACTGGTGAGCAATATAACGTGCATGGTTTGGCATTGGATGTGCCGGGTGCAGAACGTTTACCCGTTGTGGTAGCCGCGTTGGGACCAGTGATGCTGAAGTTGGCGGCACAAATGGCGGATGGCACCAACACCTGGATGGTGGGGCCGAAAACCATGGAGGAGCACATCATGCCTTGCCTGCACAACGCGGGGAATGCAGACCCCACGGTCATTGCTGGTATGCCCATCGTGCTGACCACCAATGTAGATGCGGCGAAAGAAAAAATTGCTGAAAATCTGACGGTGTATGGCCAACTGCCGAGTTATCGGGCAATGCTGGATAGAGAAGGCGCTGCTGGCCCGGCAGACATTGCGATTGTCGGTGATGAGAATCAATTGCGCGGACAAATCAAACGTTTCGAAGATCTGGGCGTAACCGATTTCAACGCAGCGATCATGGATGTCGAAGATGGCGCGTCTGATCGCACCCTCGAGTTCTTATCCACCATAAACGGTTAACCGATGAAGCTTGGCTACAGCATACCCAACAATCAAGGCGTCGCGGCGGTTGCAGATCTCGTTGCATTGGCGGCCCACGCAGAAACCCTCGGCTATCACAGCGTTTGGGTGAGTGAGCACCTGTTTCATTCTACCTATGTGGCGAAGCGTCTGGGTGCCCGTCCTTATCATGATCCATTGACGGTGCTCACGGCGATAGCCGGTCAAACCGAGGTGGTTCGATTGGGCACCTCAGTTCTGGTCATCCCATGGCACCATCCGGCGCGCCTGGGTAAAACGATAGCGAGTCTGGACAATCTGTCCAACGGGCGGGTCGATCTTGGCGTTGGTGTGGCGATCACCGAGGATGAGTTCGAAAATCTGGGCGTCGATTTCAAAACTCGGGGTCGACGTGCGGATGATACCTTGGCTGCCTTACGCGCTTTGTGGAGTGAGGATGTACCCCAACACGACGGACCGTTCTATCAGTTCTCCGGTCAGCGTTTTGAGCCTAAGCCGATGCAATCTCCTCTGCCGGTGCACATTGGTGGTGGCAGCGAAGCGGCGCTCAAGAGAGTGGTGGCGTTCGGTCACGGTTGGCACGCGCTGGGTAAAAGTCCCAACGAACTTGGTGCTGATCTGGAGAGGTTACGTGGCCTGCTGGCAGCGGCAGGCCGGGCCGATGACCCGATGCATGTCAGTATTCGTTGCGTGGTGGATTTTGTCGATCAACCTTGGGATAAACCTTATGGCGATCGCCGCACTCTGAAAGGGACCTCGGCAGAAGTACGCGCAACCATAGAGGCTTACGCTGCCGCTGGTGTTGACGAAATTGTGATCGACGCCAATTCAGCCGATCTGCCACGCAATCGAGAAATCATGCAACGTGTCATGACGTTGATGGCCTGACCACGCGCATGATGTATTTGTGGGAACTGACCCTGAATGTTGTTCGCATCGTGTTTCTGCGCGGTTCCCCGGAACGCATTTACTACACCCGCCGCTTGTTCTTAGTGGCTCTGACGATAGCCATTGCTGCCAGTGCGGCAACACAAGTGTTGCTGTTCGGCGACCATCTGACCTTCGTAGTCTTGCGGGTATTTGCCGAACTCACCCTGTTTATGTTGATGATGGTGCTGTTAACGGCAAAGGTCGCCAGGTTCCGCCTGGTGCGAATGGGTTTGGCGCTGGTGTTGATCAGCCTTTTTGCTGACATGCTGTTGACGGTGCTCAGCCCGCTGTTTGTTTTGCAGATTCTGTCCGCCGAGAGTGCCCGGATGCTGGCCTTTGGTGTGGCCGGGATAGCCTGCTATGGCGCTGCCAACGCTCTGGCATGGGGCCTGCAGAAAGGCGTTTCCACCGGACTGGCTTATGTGGCTCTATATGCCGTAGCGGTGCAAGGCCTGGACTTTGCATTTCGCAGTCTCTACCAAATGATGGCGTCGGCTGGATGAATTTTATTGCCGTTGTTGCCATGGCCCTGGATACGTTACCCGCTGCGGGTCGGATACTGTTGCTGGCACTGCTGCTGAGTTGGGGTCTGTTCGGCTTTACCCGGACATTGCCTGATGATGCGGGTTCCAGCTTGAATGTGTTGTATCGGAAAGGCGCTTTGCTGGCGCTGTTGCTGGTACCGGCCATGGTCTACCTGCTGAATATTCAAGTGAGCGTGCCGGTGACGGAGATAACGCGTTTTGTCAGTCCGATACCCGGTTATGTGGTGGCTGCATTGTTGTTCATCTGGACGCTGGGCTGTCTACGCCACCTCTTCCGTCTGGCAATGGATTTGCGCGAGACCTATGCGACGCTGACAAGCTACACACCCGTACCCAGCCACATTGAGGCGCGTGCACGGCATTGGCAAAACCGCCTGAACCTCAAAGGCGAATTGCGTGTGCTGTGTGGCGGGGCGGAGCATGCCTGGCATATCAAAGGCGTGAACATCAGCCAACCCTGGGCCGTTGTCTTGCCCGCCGCCGCCCCGAACTGGCCTACCGGTGTTGTGGATGCCATGTTGTTGATGCAACTTGCGCAGATGTACCAAGGTAGCTGGTGCTGGCTTGTGCTGGGTCGCGTGGTCGAAGCCATCTACTGGCCGACACCCTGGGTTTCCACATTGGTGCAACAGCTTGCCTCTCATATGCGACGTCCGGGTCTGAAGCTGGCCGCAGCGGCCTATCGCGATCCGGAAGGATGGCAACGGGACTTGCGCAATCTGTACAAGCGGCTTGCTGGCTTGAGGCCGATTGAGGCATCCAGTGCAGCTTCATTCACACGGGTGCCCAGTGCTGACACCATGGTAACCATTGATTCGAATCTTCAGCCAGCGTCGCAACAAGATGACGATTTCGAATCGAAATGGCAGCATACGAAGCGTAGTAGACGCGAAAAAACCCGCGACCCTTACCCGCAGGCTTATTGGTTGATTGCGATGACTTCGATTGTTGTCGGCATTGCGTCGACTTTGACCTTGGTAGAGGTGCCACCACAATTCGATCCGGAGTATCTCGATATAAAATGGCAGGATCAGATGGTTCGGCAGGTACGTGAAGAATAGCGCTAACGCTTGTCGCTGGCTTGGGCGAAGTAGTCTTCCAACCGCTTGCCAGGTTCGTCGGGATATTGCGTTGTGAGATTGCGAGCTTCGACAATACGATCAACACGAAAGTTACGGAAATCCTGACGCAGTTCGCACCAGGCACCGAGGGCCCAGGAATAACCCCAATAAACTAATGTCAGAGGCCATACGATGCGTTCCGTGGGTGTTTCGGATGCGTCGCTGTAGGAGAGATACAGCCGTCGTCGTTCGTTGATGCCGTCGCGCACCTCACCCAGAGTGGCTGTGGTTTCGGCGCTTTGAAAGCTCGCCATCTCTGGCACGATCAGCGTTCGTGAAGTCAGCAGCGGACGGAGATTTTCTGGTAGCACCGCATCGACTTTATCCAGAATGCGTTCGGCTGCTGCCGCCATGTTGTTGTCACCCCATCGCTTTGCCACCTGGGCGCCGAACAGAAGGGCCTGCAACTCATCCTGGTCGAACATCATCGGGGGCAACTGGTAACCCCGATGCAGCCTGTAGCCGACGCCGGCCTCGCCATCTATCGGCACACCTGAGGCCATCAGGTCCTGAATGTCCCGGTAAATGGTGCGCTCGCTGACTTCGAGCTTTTGCGCAAGGTGTTGTGCGGTCAGCACTCGACCACGGCCAAGTTGCAATACGATTTGAAATAGTCGGTCGGCAGGACGCATGCCCGTATGTTAGCAGACAAAGTCATTGGGCCTGAAGCTTTAGCGACGTGCTACTGACATAACGGTGTCAGTAATCATCCTATTTATAAGGAGTTTAGAAAGGATTGATAGATCCTACTGACACCACGCTGTCAGTAGCTGTCACCTATAATGTCAGCATAAATCGGGAGACAAAAAATGACCAAGCCAAACCTCAATTGCTATGTCCAAGCCTGGTTGGCGGCAACGGAACGACGCCAACTACATCGAATGCGAATGTGGGACCCCGACTCGGTGGTACTTCATACTGCAAAAAAGATCGAGTCTGCATCTGTCGAGCCATGCCGATGTGCTATGACACGGGTAAGTCCGCGCGGTATTTGCGCCCTCGATAGTCGGGATCTATGAGTTTTTTGGGGTGAACGCCATCCACGTAACCCATGAAGCCGGGCTCAATAATATTGTAGCCGAGCATATTTTGAATGCGCTCACTGTATTTTGCCGCCTGGGCAGGGGGTACGGCCAACACCATGTTTTCAATTTGCCGCAAACCCGGCGCACAGTACTGGGGGGTGATAGCCAGGCGCGTGGTGGTGGCATTGTTAGCGCCGCCGCGATGTAGCAGGGTGCCGTCGAAGACCACCACAGATCCGGCAGGCATGATTACCTTGGCGATTTCTTCTTCTCGTGGCTGGCGGTCGGCGGTCCAGTGATGGCTGCCTGGTACCACTTCGGTGGCGCCATTATCTGCGGTGAAATCATCAAACGCCCAGATTGTGCTGATACCGAAAGCCTGGCGTGGTTTTGGTATCGGTAGCCCACCGGCGGAATCATCGATGTGAAAGGGCTGTGGCGTCTCGCCGGGATGCACGTTAATGGCCAGGGCGGCGGAGAGCAGATAATTTGCTGGCAGTAGTTCGTCGAGCAGCGACAAGGTAAAGGGGTGCTCAATGATGCGCGCGATAGTCGGTGCTTTGCTGAGCAACGCGTAAACGCGTTCTGTACGCAGGCCTTCAAAATTGTTGCGGCCCATTTTCTTGCCTTGAAAAAATGGCTCTAACTCAGATTTGATCTGCTCGATTGTTGAGGTATCGAGTAACCCTTCAACAACAGTAAAACCGTCAATTTTAATGCGCTGCAGGTGCGCCTGAGGATCGGGATTGCTCATGTCAGATGCCTGTGGCTAGATAGGCTGTATTGGTACGCGGCGTAGAGGATGAAGTCAATGATGCGAGATTTAACCGGCAAGGTCGCCTGGATTACAGGGGCTGGCACGGGCATAGGTGAAGGTGGTGCAGTGGCGCTGGCGGAAGCTGGCATGCAGGTCGTGTTATCCGGGCGCAGACGAGAAAAGCTCGAGGAGGTGGCTGCGCGTTGCGCCGGTGAGCCTCGTATCGAAGTGCTCGACGTGGCGGATAAAGACGATGTCAGTGCCGTTGTGCAGCGGATTATGGATGCTTACGGTCGTCTCGATGTGCTCGTCGCCAGTGCCGGCATCAATGTCAAAAAACGCAACTGGCACAACGTTTCGCTGGAAGATTGGGATTCAGTGATCCGTATCGATCTGAATGGCGCGTTTTATTGTTGTAAAGCGGTGTTGCCCATCATGAAAGAACAGGGCGATGGGCTCATTATCAACATCTCGTCCTGGGCTGGAAAACATGTGAGCATCGTCACAGGCCCGGCCTACACCGCCGCCAAACATGCTATGAATGCGATGAATGAAAGCATCAACATGGAGGCGTGTACCTATGGCATTCGTGCCTGCGCGATCTGCCCCGGTGAAGTGGCAACGCCCATTTTGGACAACCGACCGATTCCGGTCAGCGATGAGGATCGTGCCCAAATGGTGCAGGCGGAAGACTGTGGAGAGGTGATTCGCTTTCTTGCGCAACTGCCTGTGCATGTTTGCATCAATGATCTGACCATCAGTCCGACCTGGAACCGCGGCTATGTGGCCGCTGCTCGCGCCCAACTGCCGAAGGACTAGTGATGCTACCCGTTCAGGCGATCTATTTCGGGTAAGAGTTTTTCCACCATCAGCTTGGTTTGCTTGATCATCTCATCGGTTCCCGAGGCGATGGGTCGTAAGATGAACTTATGCACGCCGGCTTCACGAAACTCGTGTACCAGGCGCATCATTTCAGGCACGCCACCCACCGCAGTGAACCCTTTGGGTTCTTTGCCGAGGCGTTTGCTCAACATCTCGTTGTAGCGTACGACTATCGGTTCATCCATATTACCAAAGCGAAAGCCAAATCCTGCGCCGAAGTGGTCATCTTCAATTTTGCGTTTGTGCGCTGCGGCACGGATCTTTATCGCGGCGATGACAGGGGCGATTTCTGCGGCGCTTTCGATACCTGCCTGCCAGCCTGTTGCCCATTTCGCGGTGCGTTCGATGGCTTGTTTTGCGGAGCCGCCGACCCATAATGGCATGGGGTTCTGCACCGGTTTGGGCGCGATGGTTGCCTCGCTGAGCTGGTAATACTCGCCGCTGAAGCTAACGTTATCTTCGCTCCACAAGCGCGCCATGATCTGCAGCCCTTCATCGGTTCGCTTGCCACGGCCCTTGGTGGGCGTGCCGGTGGCGGTGAAATCTTTGGACAGCGCGCTGCCGACGCCGAATGCGGGCAGCAGCCGACCTTCGCTGAGCACGTCGATAGTGGCACACTGCTTGGCCATTAACACCGGATTGCGTAAGCCCAGACTCGCCACGTTCATACCGAATTTGAGCCTTTTGCTGCCGCCTGCCAAGGCAGCCATGACACTCATGGTTTCCAGATTTTTCACCGGGTCGATGATGCGGTCGCTTTGCCAGATGGAATCGACCCCACCATTGTCGCAGATATCGACCCAACGCCAGAATCCTCTCGCGTCATCGAAGGGGAAATTGGCAATACCTATACCGGCTCCGATAGTCATTATGTGTCCCTCATAAATGGTTGTAAAAGATGCAAAACCTACGCTGTCCTTTTATCCCGGTGATCCAGATGATCTCGCAAACGGTCACCCAGGGTGTTGAAACACCAGATCGTGATCGCCAGACAACTACCCGGAAATATCAGTAGCCAGGGAGAAGACTCCATGGCCTGAGTGCCATCTGAGACGAGTACGCCCCAACTGGTATCCGGTTCTTGAATACCCAGACCGAGAAAGCTGATGAAACTTTCTGCGAGTATGACCCCGGGGATTGCCAGCGTCGTGTAGATGATTATAGGTCCGGCAACATTGGGAATGACATGACGTAACAGAATATGTGACGTACTCAGCCCCATGCAGCGGGCTGCGTCGATAAACGGGGCATTGCGCAGGCGCAGCGTTTGACCACGCACAATGCGTGCAATGGTCAACCAGGAGATTGCGCCGAGGGCGGCAAACAGCAGGTATTGATTTCGCCCGAATAGCACCACCAGCAGAATGACGATGAGGATGCCGGGAAGACAGTAGATTCCGTCGACGATGCGCATCATCAATTGGTCCGTACGCCCGCCCATAAGCCCGGCCACTGCGCCCCAGGGGATACCGATGGTGAGACTGACGGTGACGGCGATGAACGCCACGGTGAATGAAACCCGCGCGCCTTGCATGGTGCGCACGAACAGGTCTCGGCCAACCAGGTCGGTGCCAAACCAGTGCGACATGGAGGGGGATGCTTCCAGCGAATCCCAGTCCATGTCCTCGCCATTCCAGGGGCTGAGTTCAGGACCTAATACAGCGCCGAGCATGACGGTCAGCAGCATCAAAGCCGCGATCATGACAAGCTTGGACGAGTTCAGGAACCGCCAGGTGGTTGCCATCATGGGCCTGCAACCCGGATTCTCGGGTCGATAAAGCCATAGGCAATGTCTACCGCCAGGTTGAAAGTCAGAATGGCAAAGGAGTAAACAATGGTCACACCCATGACCAAGGTGTAGTCGCGATTCAGTGCCCCTTGGATGTAGTAGCGGCCGATGCCTGGCAGATCAAATATCTGTTCTACCAACACTGAGCCGGTCAACAAACCAGCCATCGCCGGTCCTAGGTATGTAATCAATGGCATGCTGGCAATGGGTAACATATGCCGGTAGACGATGCGGGGCATTTTCAAACCCTTGGCGTGAGCTGTCATGACATGGGGCTCGTAACTTACTTCAGCGATACTACCGCGCATCAGACGCGCGATATCCCCGCTTAAAGGTATCGCCAGGGCTATAGACGGCAACACGAAATGCCACGCGGTGTCAGCCCCACCTGCGGGGAACCAGGACAGCACGACGCTGAATAAAAGCACCATCAAGGGTGCAGCGACAATAGTCGGCACCGCTATATTGAGATTACTGGCCGCCATCAGCAGGCCGTCCAAGGTACTGCCGGGTCGTAATCCAGCGGTGATGCCAATGGACAGACCTAACACAATCGCGCCTGCCATCGCAGTCAGACCCAGGGTAGCACTGACCGGTAAACCTGCCGCGATGAGTTCGTTGACGGTGAAGTCTTTTTGTTTGAAAGACGGCCCCAGGTCGCCTTGTGCCAGCTTGGCGAGAAATTTGACGTATTGCACCACCAACGGGGCATCCAGGTCGTAGGCTGCTTTCAGATTGGCTTCGATCGCCGGCGGCATGCGGCGCTCACCATCGAATGGCCCACCCGGTGCCAGCCGTAACATAAAGAACACCACTGACACAATGACAAAAAATGTGATGAAGGCGAACAGCAGGCGCTTGAATATGTAGTGTGTCATTTATTCCCCACGTGGCCAGATACGCGGAAACATATCAGCATGCATGGCATCGCCAGGTTTGAGACCCGGGTCGACATCCCAACTGACAGTATCGTAGTCGCCTCGGGGACCTTCGATATCCGGTACAGCCATACGCACTTGGCCAGATCAAAGGCGCTACGCATTTCAGCAATCCAGTGCGCATCGAAAGCATTACGCAGGCACACTACGCCATCTTGGCGATAGGTGTCGATCTCAGCGTCGGTGACCAGCCTTGCACTGGTTGCAGGAATGGAATCTGTCATGGTAAAAATTTCAGATAACGTACTTGATGGACATCGCGAAGATTTTTGTGCCAACCACTGAGATCGCGAGACACCAATCGGCGTACTGCGACGGTGTACAGGGGGATGACGGCGTAGTCGTTGACGACAAGCTTTTCAGCTTCATGCAGCCGGTCGTTGCGCGCGCTTAACGACGCCATCGCCTGAGCCTCTCGCAGGATCTGATCGTAGGCTTCATTCTTAAATCGGCCATAGTTGACGTTGCCAATGTCCGATTGCAGCAGGGTCAGATAGTGTTCCGGGTTGTTCTCTCCAACCCAACCTGCCCAGGCGATATCGAAATCTCCCTGGCGTAGCTCTGCGAAGTGGTTGCGTAGCTCGGCCTGTTGCAGCACGGCGTTGACACCGATTTGTTTCCACATGCCGGTGATGGCGAGATTCACTTTTTTGCCTTCAACGCCACTGACGTGGCGCAATGTCAATTGCAAAGGATTGTCTTTGGAGAACCCTGCTGCGCTGAGCAATTCTCGGGCGAGTTGTTGCCGCTCTTTAAGTGGTTGGTTCTTGTGCGGTAACTCGGCCGGTTCGTAGCCACCGATGAATTGCGGAACGAAGCTGTAGGCTGGTTTGTTGCCCGAGCGCAGCACTTTCTCCGTGAGGATTTGTTGATCGACAGCCAACGACAAGGCCTGCCTAACTTCGACTTTGTCGAATGGTGCCTTCTGGGTATTAAAAACCAGGTACATCATCGATAGCAGATCGGACACTTGCAGGGACTCGCCGAACTTGCTGGGTGCGGTAGCCAACTCCCCCACCGGGAATGAGCCGATGGCGTGCAGTTCGTTGGTGCGATAGCGGTTGTAGGCACTGCGTTCGTCGACCACGGGGTGGTAACGCACCTCATCTATGGCAACATCGGTGTGGAAATTCGGGTTACGTTGCATGGCAACATGGGCTTGCGGCTGCCAGTCTTGCAGCACATAAGCGCCGTTGGAGACCCAGTTGGCAGGTTTTACCCAGCGCTCGCCATGCACATCGATGACGTGTTTGGGTACCGGAAATGCCGTGGGATAGAGCAGCCGTTCAAGCAGATAGGGGTAGGGGCGAGCCAGTTCCAGCACCAATGTCTGCGGGTCCGGCGCGCGCACCCCGAGCTCTGTGGGTGCCAGGGAACCCGCATTAACCTCTGGTGCATTTTTCAGCATGTACATGAAATAGGACAAGGAAGCCGCGGTTTTGGGATCTTGTAGTCGTCGGAAGGCGTAAACGAAATCCGCCGCGGTCAGCGGTACGCCATCAGACCAGCGCAAATCCGGGCGCAGAATGAAGGTCCAGGTCAGGCCATCGTCACTGGTGGTCCAGGATTGCGCCGCGCCGGGCACAAGTTCCCCTTTGGCGTTGAATGTAGTCAGGCCGAGAAAGAGGTCGTTTAAGAGGGTCTCTTCCAGGCGCAAATTGTAGCGATGGGGGTCGAGTGTTTGTGGCTCACCGGCATTACCGATATGCAGCACCCGGGTTTGTGCCTGACTGGTCGTGGTGAAGACCAGCGCAATACCACAAACCAGCATTAAACTCAGCTGCGAAGTCCAGCGCGATGAAAATGGCTGCATAACAATACCTGTACAACGAACACCCACCATACTAAAAAGCGCTGCAGTGTTACAAAAAAGGGCATGCATGGATCTAGTCGCCGATATCGGTGCCACCAACGCAAGGTTTCAATATTGCGATAGCGGTATGCTCGTAGATGCCCCGCTGGTGTTGAAAACAACGCGCTTTGATGCGGCCAGCGATTTGTTGTGTGCCGCAATGGCTGAATTGGGCCCTGCCGATATCGACAACGCGCTACTGGCGATTGCCGGACCCGTAAACGATGAACAGACGTCGAGAGAAATACAAGTAACAAACACAGGTTTGCGCTTTTCGGACCAGCACTGTGCAGCAGTGCTGGGATGTCCCACGTATCTGGCGAATGACTTTTACGCTCTGGCCCATGGCGTTCCCTATTTTTCCAGCTTGGTACAGATTGGTGGCGATGACGTCGTTAAAGGCACCAAAGCTTTGCTTGGACCAGGCTCCGGGTTGGGCATGGCCACTCTGGTGCCGGACCGGGATGGGCACTGGCAGGTGTTGGCATCGGAAGGAGGTCACGCCGATCTCGCTCCAGGTAGTCATCTGGAAGCTGAATTGTGGGGCCTGCTGATGACCGACCTGGGTCACGTGAGTTGGGAGTCTGTGCTTTGCGGCGCCGGGCTGCAGCAACTCTATACGACGATGTGTACACTTTGGGGTGCCTCGCCTGAAGCGCTCAGTCCACAGCAGATATCTGCGCGGGGTATGACGATGGCGGATCCGGTGTGCCATCAGACGCTGGAAACATTTTGTGGGTTGTTGGGCGCGGCGGCCGGTAATCTGGCATTGACGGTTGCGGCGGTGGGTGGTGTCTACATTGGCGGCGGTATCGTCCCGCAGATGCTTGAATTTGTGCAATCAAGTCCGTTACGCCGGCGCTTCGAAGAACGCGGCGCTCTAAGCGGTTATGTTGAAGCGATACCGCTGTTTGTTATCACCGAAGATAACCCCGGTTTACAAGGCGCAGCACACTGTCTGAATAACATTTACCCCAATTAGTCGAATGCGGCAACGACCGCGTTGATAAACTGGTCCTGCCGCCAGAATTTACCATTTGGGTCGACCCCGGTGCGTACGATGACCATGTCATGTTGCGGGACTATCGTGGCGAACTGACCTTTGTTGCCTGCCGTGGTATAGGTGCCGGCGGGCACGCCCTCGAGAGTGTCGAAAAGCCAGAATTGAGCGCCATAGCCGCGCTTGCCGGGTTCCCGCGGCAGAGCCGGGGCGGCTGCAGCGACGTATTTTGTCCAGGCCGCCGGTAGAATGCGCTCGCCTTCAAAGACGCCTTCGTTCAGGTAGAGCAGTCCAAACAGAGCCAGGTCTCGCGCTGTTGTATAGACCTGACTGGAGCCGATGAAATTGCCCAGGTGATCCATTTCCATACGGGTGTGATACATACCAATGCGATGAAACAGTTCGTCATAGGGATAGCGCATATAGCGTAGATCATCCGCCAATGTTGCCCGCAACGCGCGCATCAACAGCAGCGTGTCGTTGTTGGCGTATTTCCAGCGTGTATTTGGCGCCACTTCCAGGCGCGTGCTGGTGGCGGCGCTGACGACATCCTGGCCGCCGAAATAGATGGCTGCGGTATTTGCGCCTTCGCTGTATAACCCGGAAGACATGTGCAACAGATGCTCAAAGGTAATTGCCTGGCGAGGATCATTGAAGAATTGCCATTCGGGGATGGTTGCCGGTTGTTCGACCTTCAACAGACCATCGCGCTGGGCGATGCCGATGAGGGTCGCTGATAGGCTTTTTGCCGTTGACCAGGTGCGATAGCCGGAATGGATGCCAAAGCCATCCCGGTATTGTTCTGCAATCAGTTTGCCTTTGTGTACGATCGCGATACCGACGGTAACGGTATCTTCACCGAACGTGTTGCCGTCGAAGGCGCTGTTGATCAGGGCGCGCTGTTTGCGATTTGGTTTGGGTTGTGCGCGATCGCCACCCGGGAAGGGCACCGCAGACATATCGGGGGTGGCCGGGTAAGCGATATAAGGCAGGCGGCCGATGGCGCTTTGTTGCCAATGCGGTGGTAGCAAGGTGCAGCCGACATTGTCGCGAAACGCGGCAGTGGCGCTGTTGCCCGAGTTGTCACGAGCGTGGACCAGTTGTCTGGCGACATCGATTTCAGGTTCCGGTAGCTCCATCTCCCGCAGGTCAACCAGTTCGACGTCGATGATGTCCTGCAGGGGTCGACCGGCGATAAAATGTGCCGAACAGGTAAACAGCGCCTGGTAACCCGCTGCTACCTCGTCGGTCTCCGCGGCGCCTGCCGGCCGCGTGAATGCCGGCACATCTGCTGCCATGAGCGCAGCCGTAGGTAGCCATAGAAGCAGGCTGCTCGCAGTGACGAGAAACAGATAGCGCATATATTTTTCCTCTAAATGGTCAGATTGACATCACGGGGTTGTCTGCGCGCGGCCGCGGCTTTGGATGTCTGCGCGCCTTGCCGCCACCTTGTCGGCGCGAACTTCTGATTTGGAATGCGCGCGACTCGCGACGTCTTCGATGTGCATACCTTCATCTAATGTCGCGTTCCATCCCTCATCCATGATCCGTTTGATTTCACGACGGGTGACAGGTTCTGTCGATAAGATATCTCTCGCTAACCGGGTGCAGGTGGCGAGCAATTCGTCACTGGGTACAACGCGATTCACCAGACCCCAGGCACAGGCAGTTTCAGCGTCTAGATAATTCCCCGTCAGGCTGAGCTCTTTAGCACGGTTGATGCCGATCAGCCGTGGCAGTCTTTGCGACAGACCCCAACCGGGTACCACGCCAACTCTGGCGTGGGTGTCGGCGAATCTCGCTGCGGGGCTGGCAATCAAAAAGTCGCACATCAAGGCGATTTCGAAGCCGCCGGTGATGGCAAAGCCGTTTATCGCGCCAATAATGGGTTTGGTCATGCTGCCAAGCGCGATGCTTAAGTCCCTGGTCGACAGGGTTTCTGCAGGTGCCAACTCACCGCCGAGTTCCTTCAGATCCAGTCCGACGGTAAAAGCGCGGCCAGCGCCAGTGAGAATGATGACTTCAACATCATCGTCGGTTTCAAGCTGATCAAACACTTCGGCTATGCGATTTCGCAGTGCGCCAGACAGCGCATTCAGCGCCTGCGGACGATTTAATGTCACGCAGGCCAGGCCGTTGTCTTTGGTCACTAGAACAAGGTTTTCGCTCTGTTCGTTCATGAGGGGGTAAATCCCGTTGTGTAATCTGAGGTTTCCTGGCCGTAATGAACTCGGCTGGACTAGTATTTAGGGGCCGTCTCAGCGAATGCCGGTCGCTGGGAAATCTGCTCGTAGTAGGCGCCTAACGCGTCGCGGCCATGGCGCCACTCGTCTTCAGCGTGGCGCCAGTTTGCATAGTCCAGGGCTGAAATTACGGCAATTGTTGCCAATGTTATCTGTTCACCTTCATCAGCAACCAAAACATTTAGACGGTCGCAACAGCTATTTGCGCGACTTTGTTCCCTGGCCAGTAGATCTGCGGATTGATGTTCTTTGTCGCGCCGGTATTTCTCTGAGGAGCGCACATAATGCGAATCCATCAGCACCGATGCCACCGCTTCCAACTCCAGAGTTTTCATTGCCGCCACTTTATCCCGGGGCATCAGAGTGCCATCTGCGAGATCGTTGAGATAGTGGGTGATGATGAGAGATTCACACAATGACGTACCGTCATCGCAGATCAGTACGGGAATCTTCTGGCCGACGCCGATTTCCTGCAGCTGATCCAGGGATTTAATTGCAATTTCTTCGACTTTTTCTGTCAACCCACCCTCACGGACCGCCAGGCGTGCGCGACGCGCATAAGGTGAATTGCCACTGACATAGAGCTTAATGAGCGTCTCCGGTTGGTTTTTGTGGGTGAATAATAGATCTAAAAGGTAAGTGGTGGAACACCAGCTCTGCTCGATTCCTGCGCCAGAACGAGCTAGCATCAGCAGATTAACGTTCTATTGACGTTCCATTGACGTCTCATTCACGCTTGGGGGGGAATTGTCGTGCTGTTGGCGGACTATGTAGTCAGTTTCAGTCTGCAAATTAATAATCGCTGTTTGCGCCATCTGGCGGAGTGTGACGCCCATGGTGGGTTCACCCAGGCAAAGGAAGGTGCTGAAGGCTTCGTCGGTGAAGTACAGACAGTTTATACGGAAAGTTTGCTGGCCAGAGATAGTCGTCGCCTGGTGAGTTTATGGGCGCTGATGAAACCGGCGTGGAAAGGCAGTTCACCCGGGCTTACTGAGCATGTCGAGGCATTGCAGGTGGGCGCCCAGGCTCTGACAGGCGCGGCTTCGGTACGCCGCCTGGCGATGCGCTTGGCGGCCCTTGTCAGCGAGGACTACGAAGCTGAAGCTATCCTCAGAGTCGCGCGTAAGTTGCCTGCGGAATTGCCGTTGACCTGGGACGCGCTGAACGAGCTATTTACCACCGACAGTCATTTCTGGCGCGCTTCTCCCGGCTTCGATGAACTGCCAGATGCAGATATAGCGCAACGCATTACCCGCAGCTATCGCAAAGCCTACCGCTACGCCGGGCTCATGTTGAATGAAACCACGGGCAGTTGGCTGGACAGCCAAGGTGATAATTTTGATCACTGGGTTGGGCTTACGACGCACCAATTGGAACTTCTGCGTGACGGCCTGTCTGATAAGGGTAAGGCACAATTGTGGTACTTGGGAAAATTGTCCGATACTCTGCGCACGCGCTCGGGGTTATGTGAACTGCGCAGCGCTACCCGTAAAGCAAAAGTAAAAAAAGCGACGCGTAAGCTGGTGATTCGATACATCGACCAGCAGATTCAGAAAATGGACAAACGTGCCGCGAAGCTTTGCGAGGGTTGTTTCTGCCGCAAGCCTAAACGTTTGAATATACTAGCGCACAGAGCAGTGGCGGCATTGGCGCTGAACGATATCGCGATAATGAATTACGCGTCTGGACCGATTGTCAGACCGACACCAACAACTGGGGACAATGCCTATGGCTAAGATAAAAATTTGCCTTCGTACAGCGCTTATCGGAGTGTTTGTCTTTGCCGGTGCAGGTGTCTTTGCAGATGATTATGTACGCGGTTGGGGTCCTGAGATCGGTACCACCATGCCGGTGCTGCAGGCGGCTGATCAGGATGGTACGCCACGCGAACTAGCGAGCCTTGCCGGTAAACAGGGGCTGCTGTTATTCGTCAACCGCTCCGCAGATTGGTGACCCTTCTGCAAGGCCCAGTTGGTTCAACTGGAACAATGGCGAGAAAGGTTCGAAGCTTTGGGTGTAAACGTTGCTGGTATGACTTATGACAAGCGTGAAATTTTGCTGAGCTTCCACCAGGAACAGCAACTTCAATACCCTCTGTTGCATGATGAGAATGCCAAACATGTGAATGCCCTGGGGGTACGCAATGAAGACTATCCAGAAGGTAATAAAAATTACGGTATACCGCACCCGGGTATATTGTTCATAGGTGTAGATGGCACGATCAAAGGCAAATACGCTGTGCCAGGCTATCGTAGCCGACCTGGATTCGACGCCCTCTTTGCTGATATCCAGGCACTTGTTCAATAGCTGATTTGAGGGAGATTTGGTTGCTTATACCAAAGCTCCCTGCATAAATGCGCCCCACAATGAATCGTTTAACTATGAAGTCCCTGCTATTTATAACATTTGTCAGCTTGTTAGCTGGCTGTAGCAGCATTATCAGATCCATGACTGCCAGCTTTGCAGAAGATCTGTCTGCGGCAATATTGAATAACGAAGACCTTGAAATGGTGCGCGATGGGGCGCCGTCGTATCTTATTTTAGTTGATAGCCTGGTCGCCCGGTCGCCGGATGACGCCTTCATGTTGAGGCAATCTGCCCGTTTGCATTCGGCCTATGCGGCGGCCTTTGTCAGCGATGAAAACAGAGCCAAAAAGTTGCATGCGAAGGCCAAACGACAGGCTCTGGCATCGGTTTGCCTGGCGCTGAAAAATGCCTGCGGATTAGACCAGCGCCCCTACCGGGAGTTCGTCAGCTGGCTTGAAACCCAACGGCTTCGGCAGGTGCCGCAACTTTATGATCTGGGTGTGACCTGGGCGGGTTGGATACAGGCGAATAGCGATGATTTCAGTGCCATTGCCGACTTGTCACGGGTCAAGGCACTCATCCAAAAGGCAGCGGAACTAGACCCGCACTATGACCACGGCGGTGTGTTCCTATACCTCGGGATTTTTGAAACGCTGTTCCCGCCTGCTATGGGAGGCAAGCCAGAGTTGGGCCGACAGTATTTTGAGCAAGCGATCGAAGAATCAAATGGCGATAACCTGCTCGCAAAAGTCATGTACGCGGAGCAATATGCGCGCTTGGTATTTGACCGTGAATTGCACGATCGGTTATTGGCCGAGGTGATTGAGGCACCGGCGATAGCGCCGGGTATGACCTTGATGAATACGGTGGCTAAAGAACAAGCGCAACAGCTTTTGGATTCAGCGGATGACTATTTCTAACCAGTTTCGAACACTCATTGTAGTGCTGGCGTTTGCAGCGACCGGCGGGGTACAGGCAGCGACGCTGAAAATTGCCACATTGTCGCCGGAAGGCTCTGTGTGGATGAAGGTGTTGCGAAAGCACGGCGAGGCGATAACGCAACGTACAGACGGTGCGGTCAAATTGAAGTTCTACCCTGGCGGTGTCATGGGAGACGACAAAGCGGTATTGCGCAAGATGCGCGTAGGACAGCTTCATGGCGCAGTCATCACCGTCGGTGGACTGGTGCAAACCTACTCAGACATTGCTTTGTATAATTTACCGTTGTTGTTTCGCAGCGACGCGGAAATCGATTACGTGCGGGCCGTCCTCGACGAAAAACTGATAGCGGGTTTGCGCGAGAATAAATTTGTTGGTTTCGGCTTTGCCGAGGTTGGCTTTGCCTATCCGATGACCCAGCGCCCGGCCACCAGTGTCGCGCAAATGCAGCGGCTTAAGGTGTGGACGCCAGACAACGATCTAGGTTCATTGCGGGCGTTTGAGGCGTTCGATATTTCTCCGATACCGCTGCCCATCGCGGACGTTCTGGCGGGCTTGCAAACCGGTCTGATCAACAGCGTTGCCGCACCGCCGATTGGCACCATCGCTTTACAGTGGCATACCCAGGTGCAGCACGGCTTGGAACTGCCACTGCTGTATGTCTATGGCACCTTCGCCATAGCTGAAAAACCATTTGCCAAGCTGACCGAGGCGCAGCAGGCGATTGTCAGCGAAGAATTACGCGAGGCAGTACATAGCGCCGATGTTGCGGCACGTAGAGATCACTTGAGCGCTAAAAATGCATTGACAAAACAAGGCATTGTCTGGCATCAACCGAATGCGGTAGAACTACAGGAGTGGCTGGATCTGGCGTCCGAGGCACGTCAGCGGCTGATCGCCGATGGCTACATATCTGCGGAGCTCTATCAGCAGACCCTCGATCTTCTCGCCCAATTTCGTGCCTCTGGTGATTAGCACAACTTTCAGGTTTTTACAGCGTATAGAAGAGGCGCTGCTGGCATTACTGCTTACCTCCATGATCCTCATTGCCGCAACTCAAGTGGTGATGCGCAATTTATTCGATAGCGGTTTGTATTGGGGCGACAGTGCGGTTCGTGTCGTGGTGTTGTGGGTGGCGATGCTGGGTGCCATGGTTGCCTCGCGCGCGGATGAACACATTCGTATTGATATTGCTGGACGTTACCTGCCATCTGCCATAAAGCCTCATGTCGGTCGCGTCGTCAGCCTCTATACCTGTGTGATTCTTGCCATTTTCGCTTGGTACAGTTTCGAATTTGTACGTTTTGAGTATGAGGACCAGACCCCCGCGTTTGGCATCGTGCCGGCCTGGATTTGCGAGGCGATCATGCCTTTTGGTGCGACTGTGATGGCAGTTCGATATGCGCTGCTGGTGGTTTGGCCCAACCCGTCGAAAAGCAGTTGATCTGGTTCGGTATCGGTTTGCTGGTCGCCGTAGCGGCAGCGGGTGCGCCGTTGTTTGCGGTGCTCATGGGCGCAGCCATGTTGGGTTTTTACAGCGCCGACATTAATCTTGCCATCGTCGCTATCGAGCTTTACCGCATTGTCGACACCCCTTTGTTGGTTGCGTTGCCGTTGTTTACTTTTAGCGGCTATTTACTGAGTGAGGCCAATACGTCGACGCGCCTGGTGAATTTGTTCCAGAGTATGTTCGGCTTTTTGCCTAGCGGTCTGGCAGTAGTTGGTTTCGTGGCTTGTGCCGTTTTTACCGCGCTTACCGGAGCGTCAGGGGTCACCATCGTGGCATTGGGGGCATTACTGTTACCGGCGCTCAAAGAGGCCGGGTTTTCGGAACGCTACGCCTTGGGTCTGGTGACTTCCTCAGGGAGTCTGGGTCTGCTGCTGGTACCGTCCGTGCCATTGATTCTCTATGGCGTCATTGCCCAGCAACTCAATGTTGGTGAACCCTTTACGATTGTAGATCTGTTCATTGCCGGGGTGGTGCCGCTGGGTCTGATGTTGGTGTTGCTGACGACATGGACCTTGTGGAAGCATCGTGGCGGCATCATCCCACGTACGCCCTTCACCTGGTCGAATGTCTGGCAGGCGATCAAGGCAGCGCGCTGGGAGATGCCACTGCCGTTTATTGTTCTAGGTGGTGTATTTGGCGGTATCTTTGCAGTATCCGAAGCCGCCGCCGTGACTGCATTTTATGTGCTCATCGTGGAAGTATTTGTCTATCGAGAGGTCAGTTTGCGCAAGGTGCCAAAGGTCATGGTGGATTCCATGGTGATGGTCGGCGGTATCTTGCTGATTCTCGGTATCGCCTTGGCCTTCACAAACTTCCTGGTGGACGCGGAGATTCCGCAGCATTTGTTTGTGTTCATGCAGGAGCACATCTCCAGCCCCTTGGCTTTTTTGTTGTTTCTCAATGTCTTGCTGCTCGCCCTTGGCGCAATATTGGATATATTTTCAGCCATCGTCATCATGGTGCCGTTGCTGTTGCCGGTGGCGGCAGGCTACGGCATCCATCCGGTGCACTTGGGTATTATCTTTCTCGCCAACATGCAGATTGGTTATTTCACCCCACCGGTTGGCATGAATTTGTTCATCGCCAGCTACCGGTTCGACAAGCCCCTGTTGGAACTTTATGCCGCCACCTGGCCATTCATGCTGGTGTTGTTGGTGGCGTTGGGCTTTATCACTTACGTGCCTGCTCTCAGCCTCTGGTTCATCACGTGAAGTGGATGAGTGCCTGTCTGCTGTTGTTGTGTTGTGCCACCGGACAAGCCACAGAGTCCGCACAGCCTTCCTTGCAAGCCCAGGCTCAGAGCCATGCCCAACTCAAGGTCGAATCATTTCATACGACGCTGTTGGCGGTATTGCGGCTACCTCAGCAAAGTGCACGTGAGGCTCTGCTGCAGCCGCAGATTCAGACGTTGTTTGACACTCGGTCTATCGCGCGTATCAGTCTAGGTCGCACATGGCGAACCCTGGATACGGCGCAGCAGCAGGCTTTCGAGGGTCTTCTTGCTGAGTTAATCGTGGCAACCTATGCGTCTCGTTTCGATGGATTTAATAATCAGCGATTCGTTACGAACGGCGTAGAAGGGGTAAAATCTGGCTTTGTGGTGAGAACCCGTCTGCTGAGAAATAGCGGCGACAGTGTCTCCCTGGACTATTTCTTGCGCGACGGAAAAGTATTCAACGTCGTCGCCAACGGCGTCAGCGATTTATCCCTGCGGCGCGCGGACTACAATAGCATCATCAAAAATGAGGGGTATGCCAGATTAGTCACTCACATAAAGACAAAAATCGCCGAAGCGCGAACCCCGGTTTAATTGCTGGCATATTGGCGTGGTGCCTGTTTCTGACCGGTTGTGCATCGTTAGAGGGCGATGAATACGCGGTCTATGACCCGTATGAAAGTGCCAATCGAACCAGCTATAAGGTGACCGATAAGTTGGATTCAGCGATTCTGGTGCCAGTCGCCCGAGGCTATGAAAAAATCACACCCAGCTGGTTCGAACGAGGTGTGCTGAATGTTTTCCAGAATCTGCGCACCATTGCCAGTTCGGCAAACGGCTTCCTGCAAGGTAAGCCGAAAGCGGGGGGCATTGATTTCGCCAGATTGTTGATCAACTCTACCATCGGCATTGGCGGGTTCTTTGATGTGGCGTCTCGTTGGGATCTTCGTTACCAGGATGAGGACTTCGGGCAGACCCTGGCGGTCTGGGGGATGACCCGGTCGCGTTATATCTACGTGCCTTTCTTCGGTCCAACCACGGCTCGAGACCTGCCTTCGACGCTGCTGCGGAGTTATTTGCCACGGCTGATATTCGGTCACGATTACCACTGGGGATATAGCGGTCTTGATATTGTCAGCGCGCGGGCTAATTTGCTGAGTGCTTCGGACATACGTGACGCCTCGGCCTTGGATCCATATGCTTTCACCAGAGATGCCTACTTCCAGCGACGCAAATTTCTCATCTACGACGGAAATCCTCCGTTAGACGATTTTTTCGATGAATTCGATGAATTCGATGAGGATGATCTGGATCCTTGATAAGCCGAGAAGTGGATAAGCCGTGCGTGTGTGCATCAATCGAGGCAGGTATTTCGCGTGTTTGCTAAATCGTTAGTTGCCTGGGTCAGCTGGGTAACCCGGCATGCCATGCTCGCCCTGGTGCTGCTGGCCGTGGCGACTGCTCTTTTGAGTTGGGTTGCAGTCACCCAATTTCGAATGAATTCAGACCTGAGCAAGCTGATCACACAGGAGACTGATTGGCGGGTTGATTTTGATCGTTTTGAAGCCAGCTTTCCGCAGCTGGTACGCACTGCTGTGGTGGTGGTGAGCGGCGAATCGTTGAAGAAGGTAGAGATCGCAACTGCCCGGGTGGTTGACTACCTGGAAGCGCACCCGGAATATTTTACCTCGGTAGCTGCGCCCGGCAGTGAAGCCTTTTTCCGCGACCATGCCCTGTTGTACATGGACTTTGATGAGTTGGACGATCTCACCGACCGGCTTGCTGAGGCTCAGCCATGGTTAACCGCAGTAGCGGAAGATCCGAGCATGCGTGGTGTGATGCGTCTGGTGGCAGACGGATTGGAAAATGATGCACCGGCGGGTTTTGCCAAAGTGCTCGATCTGCTGGCTGACTCCGCAGCACGAATTTTGGCAAACACCGATGGTACCATCTGGTGGAGCGATGAATTGTTCGCGACCGAGGGCACGCGCTACCAACTCGTGTCTCTACAAGCATCCGTCGCATCTGGTGAGGTGGTTACCGACGCCCAGGTTGTTAACCAGCTACGTACCATGGTAGCCGCACTGGAAATTCCTCAAGGTGTTCAGTTACGCCTGACCGGCGAGCTCACATTGCAGCGCGAAGAAATCGAAGCCGCTCTCAAGGGCGTATCTATGGCTGGCTGGGCAGCTTTGGTGCTGTTGCTGCTGGTGCTGGTGGTGGGTGTACGATCCGGCAAAATCATCGTCGCGACCTTTACCATGCTCGCCATTGGCATCATCTGGACATCGGCCTATGCGATGTTGACGGTAGGTGAATACAACACACTTTCGCTTATTTTCCTGGTTATGTTCTTCGGCCTGGGGGTGGACTTTGCCCTGCATTTTTCCCTGCGTTTTCAAGAGGCCGTCAACCGCGGCGTCGCCGATGTCGAGAACGCCTTGGTCACCAGTACCAGAAGTGTCGGGCGTGCCATTTCGCTGTGTACGCTAACGACAGCTTTGGGTTTTTTGGGCTTCTGGCCGACAGATTATCAGGGTCTGGCGGATCTCGGCGTCATCAGTGCCGGTGGCATGGCCATTGCCTGGTTTCTAACCTTCACGTTTCTGCCTGCATTCTACGCCTTGGCTGGCGCACCCCGAGCGCATGAAATGGAAATGCCGACCAGCGAATTGATCATACATTGGTTGATCCGTCATCGACCGGTGGTAATCAGTGTGGTCCTGCTCAGTGGGGTGGTGGCCGCGTTCGGAGCATCCAAGGCTAGTTTTGACTACAGCGTGCTGGCCTTGAAAGATCCCCAGTCCGAGTCCATGCGGACGCTGCGAACACTTCAGGACGAAGGGCTCTCGACAGACTATCAGCTGGTGGTGGTCAGCGAGCAGCCACTCGACGAGCAGGCTCTGCAACACCTCGCCGTGGTCGATGAAGTGCGCATACCGGCCGATCTGGTGCCGACGGAGCAAGTGGACAAACGGTATACCATCGACGATTTGCAACAGATGCTATGGAGTGCGCTGGAACCTAAACAGTTGAAACCTTCACCTCTTCCTGATGCCTTACGCGCACAAGGTCGCGATGTATTGTCTAGCTTGGATGCCGCACTGCTTGCAAGTTCTTCCGCGACTTCCGTGCCGGTTGCTACGCTGGATAATTTTCGCTCCCAGTTGATGGCCATGTTAGCCAGCGACGATGAAACGTTGCTCAGCTGGCAGACGGCGGTGATTACGAATTTACAGGATGAATTGGCCTGGTTACGCCGTGCGACAGCGGTAGAGGAAGTCACATTTGAACAGCTACCGGCATCGATGCGCGATCGTCTGGTGACAGATACAGGTGAGCAACTCAGCGTCATCTTGCCGGCACAGGACATTACCGCGGTAAACGATTTGTCCGAGTTTATTACCGACGTGCGCGAGCTTGTACCTAACGCTACAGGACGACCCGTCATCGAGTGGGGTGTTGGCAGGATCGTGGTCAAAGCGTTCAAAGAGGCATTGGTGGTCGCAGTTGTCAGCATTACTCTGGTGTTGATTTTGGCGTTACGCCGTTCGGTTTTGGTCGCGTTGATCCTGCTACCCTTGGTGTTAACAGTGTTGTTTTGTCTGGCCTTGGGTGTGGTATTCGATCAATCCATAAACATGGCTAATATACTGGTGTTGCCGCTGATTTTTGGTTTAGGCGTTGATAACGGCATTCACGTTGTCGACCGATACCTGGGTGAGGGGGATGTAGATCACCTCCTGCATTCGAGTACACCGCGAGCGGTCTTGTTATCTACGCTCACCACCATCGGAACCTTTCTTGCCCTGTCGTTATCACCCCACGCGGGAACGGCGTCAATAGGTATCTTGCTGACCATAGCAATCGGCTTTCTGTTGCTGTTTACGGTCTTTTTGTTGCCTGTACTGTTGTCGGCGAGTAAACGTACGATATGAAATTCTGGGTGCGATTCTTAGTCGCCTGGCTGGTCATCGGCAGCGGCCTGCGCGCTGTGCTGCTGGTGCTTTACCCAGCCGTCGCGACGACCCCGGGCTTGGCCGGCTTTGCCGCCGGCGTGGTCAATGATCTGCAGGCTTTCTGGCTGGCGGCGGGCATGATCGCGGTGTTCGGATTGGGCCGCGAGCGCTGGTTGCGCGTTGGTGCGTTCATCGTATTGGCCGTGACACTGTTGGTTTCGTTGGCGGAAGTATTCTTCTGGATCGAGTTTGAAAGCCGCCTGGATCGTCTGGTCTTCCACTATCTGTCCTATCCAAAAGAGGTCATTGTCTTTTTGGAAGATCAGTTTTACCTGAGCCTGTTTGTCCTGCCTTTCCTGGGCATCAGTTGGCTGTTGGTGCGTATGGTCGGTTGGCCGCGTTTGCAACCGGGCGCTCAGGGAGTGCATGTTGCGCTCATTATTGCGGGCATCTTGGCGTTTACCTTTGCCCAACCCGTTGGTGGCTCAAACTCCCGCGTTGCCAGTCAGTTCGCCAGCAATGGTTATCTCGGTATGTTGACTGCTGCACGCTATGACGTGGGCGAGGTTGAATGGCTTGCCAGGTCTATCCCACCTCGGCCAGGGCCATCTCTAACCATGCCGGTGAAGCTACGGGTAAACACGTCCATTGCAAGCCAGGTGCGGCGTGAACTAACGGGCAAGCGGCACGTGGTGTTGATTATCGAAGAATCTTTTGCCGGGCCGGTGTGGGATGACCTGTCAAAACGTCAGCGATACATGCCAAATCTCGCGAAATTGGCAGAATCCTCCGTGGCGTTTTCCCACCTCTACGCCACCGGCAATCGCACCACGCGAGGTTTGGAAGCCTTGCTGAATGGTTTTCCACCGTTGCCCGGTATCTCGGTGACGCAAAGGCAGCATTTTGAGCGTCTGCCCTCTCTGGCGCGGGGCTTTATTGACGGCGGTTATCATCCGGTCTTCCTTTATGGCGGCTGGCCGGACTTCTCGGACTTTTCCAACTACTGGCAGGCTTTGGGGTTTCGCAAAATATGGACACGGGAAGATTTCGACGAAGATTTTGAAACCAGTTGGGGTGTGGCAGACGGCGCACTGTTTAGCCGCCTGGTCGCTGAAATGTCTTTGCTCACCAAGCAACATGATCGCGTCTTCCTGGCGACGCTTACGGTATCCCACCATAGACCCTACGATTTTCCGGCAGGCACGGTGGACTTCCCGGCATCCGAGCGCCGTAGCGAATATGCCTTGGCCTATGCTGACCAGGCGTTGGGTGATTTTTTTGCGGCCGCGGCCAAACAACCCTGGTATCAAGATACGCTGTTTGTGATCGTTGCAGATCACGGTGTCCATCCGAGAGGGGATGCGCTCATCCCCGCCAATAGTTACCACATTCCTTTATTGTTGCGCGCGCAGGGACTACAGCCCAGACGCATGACGGGCCTGGGTTCGAGCATGAGCCTACCCAAAACGCTCATGAGTGCATTGCAGATTAAAACCAATGAGGGTTTTGCCGGACAAGACTTGTTGTGTCAATGCGACACCGTGGTGCCTGTTGAATACGGATACCATATTGGTTTGCTGGACCGTGATCGTCTGCGGGTTGTGACTGCCCAGGGTAAGTATGCCAGCTGGCATTTCGATGTGATGAATAACCAGCTGGTTAGTGCCGTAGATGCCCGTGGAATGGAATCAGCCCAACGGGTGATCAGTGCATTCGCACCGGCTTATCAGTGGTTCTATGGTAACGACTCAACCGACGTGGATAATGCCCAGATCGTACGTCAACAGTCGGCCGACCTCATCCAGGGGCAAGGCTTTGCTGAATAGCCAGCCCTGGGCGTACTCGCATTTTTGTTGGGCTAAGAACTCAAGTTGGGGCATGGTTTCAACGCCTTCGGCGACAACTTCCATTTTGAGTTGATGCGCCATGGCGATAACGGCTCGAGTAATTGCCATGTCGTCAGGATTGGTCGGTAAATCTGTGACAAAACTGCGGTCTATTTTGACTGTGTTGATAGGGAAACGCTTCAAGTAGTTCAAGGACGAATAACCGGTTCCGAAGTCATCTATAGCAATACGTACACCGAGCTCGGACAGGCGTTCCGCGGTCACCAGCGCGGCATCGACGTCCTGCATGAGCATGGTTTCAGTAATTTCGATCTCAATGTTCTCGGGGTCGAGGTTGGATTCGCGCAGGCTGCGACGCACGGTAGCGACCAGATTGGGGTCACGAAATTGCCGAGGCGAAATGTTGATGGCCACCTGGATCGGCTGACCCTGTCGTTCCTCAAGGATCTGGCAGGCGCGACACGCTTCTTCGATTACCCAGGTACCAATTTCGATGATGCTACCTGTCTCCTCGGCAATACCAATGAATTCATCAGGAGCAAGCAGTCCGCGCTCGGGGTGGTTCCAGCGGATGAGGGCTTCGACGCCAACAATCTGCCGTGAGCGTATAGCCACCTTGGGCTGGTAGTACAACTCGAACTCGCCTCGTTCCAATGCCTGGCGGATTTCATATTCTGTACGCAGACGTTTGATGGCGTTGGTGTTTAGATCGTCGGAGTAGTATTGGTAGTTGTTGCGGCCACGCTCCTTGGCTTTGTACATGGCAAGGTCCGCATTGCGCATCAGTTCGTTCGGATCGAGGGAATCACCAGGCAGCACGGTTATACCGATGCTGGTGGTGACGATGAGTGGATGTCCGGATACGGTTATCGGTTCGCGCAGATGATTCAATATTTTTTGTGCGACCACACCCGCATCTGACGGAGAACTGATCTCTGCCAATAAAATGGTGAACTCGTCGCCACCAGGCCTGCCGACGGTGTCTTCCTCGCGTACGCATTTTTTCAGTCGGGCAGCCACCTCACGTAGCAGGTGATCGCCGACCTGATGTCCCAGCGTATCGTTAACGCGTTTAAAGTTATCCAGATCCAGGTACAACAGGGCGCTCTCACGGTTTGTGCGCACGCAGTGCTCAATATTCTTTTGCAGGCGTTCATGAAACAGACGACGGTTGGCAAGGTTGGTGAGGGTGTCATAAAAAGCCATCTGCTCCATGCGCTGTTGGCTTTGTTTAATGTCAGAAATGTCTGCGATCTGCACGATGTAGTAGAGCGCCTCGCCGGCTTCGCTTTGCTGCAGAACGACGTGGAAATTGGTCCAGATTTCCAAGCCGTTCTGGCTGATCATGCATCGCTCGGAACGATGCGTACGGTCCTGTTTCACGATAAGCGCGGACAGGCTTTCTTTAAGATTCTGGCGGTCTTCCGAGGAAACGAGACGAGAAAGTTGGATGCCTTGCAGACTCTTTTCTTCGTAGGCCAGCAAGGTGGCTGCGGTATGATTTGCCTGGAATATTCGGCCCTCCATGTCGATTAACATAATGCCGATCGGTGCATTCTCGAAAATACCGCGGAATCTTGCTTCACTATGTCGCAAACGTTCTTCGGTGGCGCGCTGTTTGCTGATGTCCTTGGCGATGACCATGATGAAGGCTTCACCGGACAGTTCAACGACTGTCGCCGAGATCAATGAAGGAAGCTCTTTGCCTTCTTTAGAGCGCAGGGTTATGGAATGATTGACCAGCATGCCTTCTGCGTGCATGAGGTCAGTGGAGGCTTGCCATTCTTCGCGATCGATAAAATTGTTCAGCTGAAAAATTGACTTGTCGATCATTTCCTCACGTAGATAGCCACAACGGCTAAGCATTGCCTGATTGAGGTCGGTGATGATGCCGTCGCTCTCGCGTAAGATGACGATTCCGTCTGGGCTTTGGCTGAATATTGTTTCAAACTTTTCTTCAGATTCGATAAGCGCGGCTTCGGCGGAGATGCGTTTGGTTATGTCGCGGCCGATACAGAGCATGCAGAGTTGATTGTCTATCTGCACATAACGCAATGAAATCTCGACATGCACGATCACACCATCGCGTGTTCGAAGCGTGGTTTCGTAGTCTATGACTTCTCGCTCAAGACGAACGCGCTCGATAACCATGTCGCGCTCACTTGGATTAGCCCAGAATCTAAGTTCTATTTCAGATTGACCGATCGCTTCTTCGCGGCTGTAGCCCAACAGTCTGGAAAAACCTTCGTTGAAATCCAGCACCGTCGTATCCGACGCGTGGAGTAACAAAATAGCGTCGGGGCTGCCATGGAACACTTGAGAAAACCGCGCTTGAGATATTTTGGCATCCGCCAGCGCTTGCAGGTCGTGCTCGACAAAACTGAAAATCGCGATGTATCCACTCTGCCCGGGTTCGGTCAGACGCACGATGCGCGCCGCAACCGGCGTTTTGTTAGCGTCGCTTAAATACATTTCCGGTAACGATGCTTCGTTGCGATTTTTGTGTGTAAATTGCTCCATGGTTTTCATAAAGCTGCGCCGGTCCTGGGTTCTGATAAAACTATGCAGCGCACGACCGACCAGGTCGGAACCATCAGCGTCCAGCACATTACGCGCATTGTCGTTGGCGAAGGTCACCATGAGTTTGGCGTCGGTGATCAGGACGACGTCAGAGCTCTTGCTCAAGGTGCGCCGTAGTTGCGCTGCAGCGATTTTGAGCGAACGTTTGCTGTCCTGTTCGCCGGTAATGTCGGTGAATTCAATGGTGTAACCGGTTGCTTCGCCTGCAGCATTGGTAATCGGCTTGGCGCAACACGCCAGCTGGCGTGTTTTTCCCTGCTCGTCGGCTATCTCAAAATTAGCTTCGAGGTTGTCACCAGCAGTTGTGGTGTCTTGTTGTGTTTTTAGGGATTGCCATAGATCATCGCCGACCATCTCGGCTATCAGGATACCGCTAATTTGGCTAGGTTCGGTTTGCAACATCTGCGTGACTTTGTCGTTGGCTGCAATGATGCGGCCTTCGAAATCGACAACCAATAGTCCGGCACGCGAGGTTTGCAGGGTCGAAGAGAATTCTTCGGGGTCAAGTAATATGGAACCTGGCCGCCACCACAGGTGCAGGGCTGCGATGCCTAAACCGGCAAGAAAATAAAGCGGCGACAGAAGGTTGTGTGCGGGTAAGAACCAAGCCGCCACGGTCCCGGCCGTGGCCAGCAACAACGGTACGGTTATCGCGAGTTTTCGTCGCAAAACGGTTGAAGTCATATCATCATTAGGCATACGCACTGCGCAACACTGGAGCCATCCTTGAACGCCATACTCAATTTAGCTGTCAACCATCAGGGCCTCTATGACATCTCGCACAAAGTGGCATCAGTGTTGGGTAGTTCTGCTCCGAGTGAGGGGTTGGTCACACTTTTTGTTCGGCATACGTCAGCTAGCCTGTTGATCCAGGAGAATGCTGACCCCGCGGCACAGCGTGACATGGAGCATTGGTTAAACAGGTTAGTGCCGGAGAATGATCCGCTCTACACGCACACTGCCGAAGGTGCGGACGACATGCCGGCGCACATCAAGGCTGCACTCACGGCGACGACGCTGTCGATTCCGCTGATGGATGGTCAGCTGGCTTTAGGCAAGTGGCAAGGTATCTTCCTTTGGGAGCACCGGCACCGATCGGGCACCAGACAAGTGGTGGTAAACATCCTGGCGGGAGGTTAGCGCTTCTGTTTCTCGCGGATATCAGCCATGAATTTCTTGTGGCCATCGGGGTCGAGAATCATGCTGGCAAAATACTGCAACAAATCCTTGTGTGTCTGGGTGAGTCGAGCTTCAGCCATTGCCCGTTCGCCATCTTTGGAGCTGATGAATTGGAACAAAGGATGCAGTGAATCCTGCGCTCCGATAGCGTCCGACATTTCTATCAGCAACATGTCGTGAAGATCTTCCAGATCTTCCTCGCTGAGACCAACCTCTTCGGGTGACAGCACCACGTTTGACCAGAGTGTGGCCATATAAACACGATAGAGGTCGCGATCAATAAAACGATCAACGACAGTCGAGCGATCACGAATATCATCGAAAACGGATCTGAACTTTTCTTCTAGCGCATTCTCGGTCACGTCGGGCTACTTGGTTATTTGCTGCGCATATTATTGCATCTACACGTGTAGAGCATTACGGTAACGCACCTTTTTTACGTCGAAATTAAGCTTATGTTGCAATTCGATCGTGTCAGCCTGGACCACGAGACGGAAACTTTGCGCGCAGAAGTGCGGGAATTTCTCGATCAAAATCGCGCGCACTTCCCTGTTCCCAACTCCGATTTCAGCACCGGCCATGATGCGGAATTCAGCCGCAAACTTGGCGCCAGAGGTTGGATAGGCATGAGCTGGCCGCAAGCTTATGGCGGCGGCGAACGAACGTTTTTTGAGCGTTACGTGGTCACTGAAGAACTGCTCGCCGCCGGCGCGCCGGTGAGTGCGCATTGGATTGCAGACCGCCAGAGTGGGCCATTGTTGCTGCGCTTTGGTTCAGAGCAGCAGCGAAAAACTTATCTGCCCAAAATCACCCGTGGCGAGGCTTTTTTCTCAATTGGCATGAGTGAACCGGATACGGGCTCTGATCTTGCGTCGGTACGTACCACCGCTGTACGCGAAGGGGATGAGTACCGAATTAATGGCACTAAGATCTGGACTACGGACGCTCATCGCAATCATTTCATTATCTGCCTGGTGCGAACCGAAGCGCCCTCGGAAAACCGCCATGCCGGCCTGTCTCAAATTATCGTCGATCTTCGTGAGGACAACGTGCAGGTGCGGCCGATTGCCAACATGGCAGGCGGCGAGGATTTTAACGAAGTGGTCTTTACCGATGTGATGGTGCCTGCGGATCGCGTGGTGGGCGAACCCGGTAACGGGTGGGCCCAGGTTACCTCGGAGCTTTCCTATGAGCGCAGTGGCCCAGAGCGCTTCTTATCCTCCTTCCGTGTCTTTGTTGAACTGGTCAGAGCCTGTGGGGAAGATCCAGCGCCACATGAGGCGGCAGCTATTGGGCGCATTGCTTCGCACATCATGACTCTGCGGCGCATGTCCATTTCGGTGGCGGGGATGCTGCAAAACTCCAAGGATGTGGGCGTTGAAGCTGCCCTTGTTAAGGAGCTAGGCAACAACTTTGAGAAGATGCTGCCAGAAATTGCTCGCCTTGCCGCACCAGCGTCGGCCAACAGCGGAGTGTTCCGGCAAGCCTTTGAAGCGACCTTGTTGTTGTCACCGTCGTTCACGCTGCGCGGCGGTACGCGAGAGATATTACGTGGCGTGATTGCACGTGGATTGGGGTTGCGCTAATGAGTGAAGAACAGACAACGCATCAACTCATTGTTGATACCGCAGTAAAAATCTTTACCGATCACTGTGACAAGCCGCTGCTCGACAGGGCCGAAAAGGGTGAATTTCCGGACGCACTGTGGCAGCAGATTACCGAAAATGGTTTCGATCAGTTGGGCAGCGTCAGCAGTGGCACCAGTGTGCAGGACATGTTTACCTTTGTGCAACAGTGCGGCCGCTTCGCCGTGCCCATGCCCATTGCCGACACGTTGCTGGTGAACAGATGGTGCGAAAGTGAGTCCGCCGCCGCAACGGCCACAAGTGGCGGGCTTTACGCCATTGGTCTGGTCGATGGCGGTGAGGTCATTGAGGTGCCTTGGGGGCGTCGCGCAGATAAAGTCCTGGCCGTGCAACAAGGCAGCCATGAGGTACGGGTCATTGAGAACCCTGAAGTCATCAAACTCGATACCAATCTTGCCGGTGAGCCTAGGGACAGCGTCGTCTGTCCGGCGGATGCCGAAGTGCTGCACGTCGCGGTGGACCCCTATGCACAACTCGCAGTCGCACGCATTAATTTGATGGCTGGCAGTTTGCAGGCGCTGCTCGATCTCGGTCTGCAGTTTGCCAATGAACGTGAGCAATTCGGTCGTGCAATTGCCAAATTTCAAGCCATACAACATAGCCTGGCGGTGGTTGCCGGTGAGGTTGCGGTGTCGCGCCGTGCCGCAGACGCGGCGGTGGACGCGATGGATACCGAACGATTTTTATTCGAAGTGGCCGCCAGCAAAGCCCGAGTGGGCGAAGCGGTGACCATCGTTGCGGAACGAGTGCATCAAGTTCATGGCGCCATGGGTTTCACTCATGAACACCGGCTGCATCATTTCAGCCGACGCGCATGGGCATGGCGAGATGAGTACGGTAATGAGTTCTATTGGCAAACGTTGCTGGGTGCGCATCTGGCGAAGTTAGGCCCTGATCGTCTCTGGCCGTTCATAGCGACTCGAGACTAAACCGACGGCTCTAAGCAGTGATAATCTGCCTGCCAGCGCCCCCGCAACCGCCTTATCGGGTGGGCATCAGTCAATGCCTGCTGGGTGACCGGGTTCGCTACGATGGCACTGGTGCGCATTCGTCGTTACCGCATGATGCCTTGCAGGGAATCTTGGAATATCGCGGTATCTGCCCTGAGGTTGCAATTGGCATGACGATACCGCGGCCACCTATCCGTCTTGTCGGTACAGCCCGGAACTATCGGGTGGTTGGCGTTGACGATCCCGGTCTGGACAAAACGGATGAACTGGTAGCGTACGCCAACAAACAAGTACCCGGCATGGCGGACCTGGCGGGCTATATTTTCATGCATCACTCCCCCAGTTGTGGTCTTGGCGAGGTCAAAGTTCATGCGCGCAACAGCCCTATGGTGCAACGACCCAGCACAGTGCAACGAAAAGGAACAGGCGTGTACGCGGCGACAATCGTCGCTGCCTTGCCAGATTTGCCCGTGGAGGAAGGCATCCGCCTATTCGATGAAAAGATCAGAGAGAATTTCCTGTTACGCGTAGCGGTTTATGCGCATTGGCGCGCGCTGCGGTCAACCCTCACCGGGGCAGAACTGGTCGCTTTCCACCAATTCCACGCAGAACGGTTCACGCAACATGGCATTTCAGCTTTTGCTGCGGCAGAGCAGTTGCTGACAGACTTGGAAGCCCATCTGGCAGCCACTGCAGACGCCTACATAACGCAGTTGATGAACGGCCTTAAGCTGTCAGCCGACCCGTTGAAAGAGACTAACTAGCTGGTTGAGGCTCATTGAGCAAGTCCCGGCTGGACTCCTGCAATGACTGCTGTCGATACAACTCATAGTAATGGCCTCGTGCACTCATAAGCTCATGATGACTGCCTTGCTCCGTAATTCGACCCGCATCAATCACTATGATGCGATCTGCATTGCGTATGGTCGATAGGCGGTGAGCGATGATAAATGCGATACGTCCTGCCAGCAGTCGCTGCATGCCTTGTTGTATGCGTTGCTCCGTTTGGGTGTCAACCGAGGAGGTCGCTTCATCCATGACCAGAATCTGTGGGTCGGCGAGTACCGCCCGGGCAAATGACACCAACTGTTTTTGACCGGCAGACAAGCGGCTGCCGGATTCACCGGCGTCGCTTTGATAGCCGTCTTGAAAGGCGGTGATGAAGTCATGGGCACCCGCTATTTTGGCTGCCTCAATTACCTCGGCATCTGTTGCTTGCAGACGGCCATAGCGGATATTTTCCAGAATCGAACCGGAGAAAACGTGGGCGTTTTGCAGCACCATGCCGATGTTGGATTGCAACCAATGCAGGCTGCGGTTGCGATAGTCGATGCCATCGATCAGAACCTGTCCCTGGGTCGGTTCATAAAACCGGCAGACAATATTGACCAGAGTGCTTTTGCCGCCCCCGGTGGGGCCGACTATCGCCACGGTTTCGCCCTTTTTAACGACTAGATTGATGTTGTCGAGTACCGGTTTGGCCGGGTTGTAGGCAAAGCTGACCTGCTTAAGCTCTATCTGGTTTATTTCTGCCGGACCTTCACCAGCGGCCTGCACGGTGGCTGAGTCCTTTATTGCCGGTTCGGCCTCGATCAAACTTAGAATCCTTTCTGCGGAGGCTTGGGCCATCTGCATTTCTGCAAACCAGTGACCTAATTGCTCGATGGGATCGAAAAAATGCCGGGTATAGGCCATGAATGCAATAAGCGTGCTGACCGCCATGGTGCCAACAATCATGTCCATGCCGCCGACAGCGAGGGCTAGACCGGTAGCCAGGCTTGCCATGGTAATCACGATAGGCAGATACACAGCCGCATGGCGTAAATTTGTCACGGATGCCTGATACATTTTGTCGGTCAGACTGCCAAACTCCTGCTGATTGGCGTCTTCACGGACAAATGACTTGCTGGTCAACACCCCCATAATCGCTTCGTTGAAGCTACCGGTAATGCGTGAGTTGGTGGCGCGTACTATTCTGGCACTCTTCAGTATGCGTCGCTGGAAACGCGCGGATACCCACGCCAGAAAAGGCAGGATGGAGAACACCACGAAGGCGAGTTGCCAATTCATGACAAACATGGCGATGGCGATACCCACCATCATGGTGAAGCCCCACACCAGGTCCAGAAATCCCCAGGCGAGGATGTTGGACAGGCGCTCGGAATCTGATGTCATGCGTGCCATCAGCCAGCCAACCGGCCGGTAGTCGTAAAAACTGAAACTCAAGCGCTGCAGGTTATCAAAACCGTCTTTGCGTATGTCATGTGCGATGTGGGTACGGATTTTACCGGCCATCCAGATAAATCCGCCGATCGACACGCAGATGATCAGCGTACAAATAAAGTAACCCACGCCCCACACCCATAACTGTGGATCTGTACCATATTTCAGGTAGGCATCGACGGTGTCGATAACGCCCTTGGTCAAGAGCGGATACGTCACTTCCATCGACGCGGTGGAGAAAGCGAAGCCCGCAAGCCACTTCAGTTCTGTGGGATAGCGGCGCGCGTAGGCAAAAAGTTTTTTCCACAGATCGATATTGATGTGTGCCGCGAGCGCTGCTTCATCAAAACCGTCGTCATAATTTTCGTCATCGTACATCGCGTTACCTCAATCGCCCGCTCGTGAATTGTTCAGGTCTCGCTTGATCTGATCGTCCAGTGCGCCTTGGATGTCGCACAAGGCTCGGTAGCTGCCGGGTTGGGATGCCAGTTCGGCGTGGCTGCCAAGTTGCACGCAACGCCCACCTTCCAGAACCATGATGCGATCTGCGTGGACTACCGAACTGAGCCGATGCGCGATAATGATCGTGGTTTGTCTACCTTTGCGGCGCGCTAAGGCGGCAAGAATCAGTTTTTCGGTGCCGCTGTCCACTGCTGACAGAGAGTCATCCAGCACCAGCACCGGAGGGTCTTTCAGCAATGCGCGGGCCAGCGCTAAGCGCTGTCGTTGACCGCCGGATAAGGTCACACCGCGTTCGCCGACCATTTCGCTGAAGCCATCTGGAAAAGATTCGATCGCGCCATGAATTGCCGCCTGCTCGCAGGCGCGAACGATATCTTCATGGGGCGCGCCGGGCCTGCCGACGGCAAGATTGGCGGCGATGGTACGTGAATAGAGAAACGGATCCTGTAAGACCACGCCGATTTGGGCGCGCAGCCAGAAACGATCGAGGTCTTTGACTTCATGACCGTCCAGACACAGGGAGCCGCTTTGATAAGGATACAAACGCAACAGGGCGCGGATGAGGCTTGTCTTGCCGGACCCCGGGGGACCGACGATAGCCAGAGTTTCACCTTGTGCGATGTCGATGCTCAGGTTCTTGAGCACGGGCTCGCCACCGGCGTAAGCGAAGGTCAGATTTTTGATCTCGATAATGCCTTTGGCGCGACCTGAGTCTGGCGTAAATTCCGTCGTCTCTTCGGGTTCCTGCAGAATATGGTTTACCCGCTTAAGGGAGATCACCGCTTTGCCGGTGTCCGTCAGAACCCGACCGAGCTGGCGTATTGGCCAGATGACGATAGCTTCGCAGGTCATGAATATGAATAGATCACCAATGGTCAGGCTGCCGGCCAGAGCAAAGTAACCGCCTGCGATAAGTACAATTCCCAGCTGGGACATGGAGAAGAAATCGGAAATGCTCCAGTAATAGGCCATAAGTTGAATAAGGCGATTGTTGTTGTTTCGGAATTCTGCGTTTTTGGTGCCAAAACGTTCAATTTCATGGGCCTGACGAGCAAACGCACGGACCACGCGAATGCCTGTTAGGTTCTCCTGCAGAGTGCTTGTCATGGCCGCTTCAGATTCGTCTGTGGCCTGAAAGGCGTCCTTGACGTTCTGGAAGAACACATAGGCGCCAGTGATAAGGAACGGCATTATGCACAATGACCACATTGCCAATGGCACATGGATAGAAAAGAGAATAGGCACGACGCAGACTACCAGCATGATCGCCCGGCCGATCTCAATGACGTCGCTGACGAGGAAGACACGCAGGGTTTCTACGTCCGAACTACAGCGTTGTACCAGGTCACCGGTATCCGCGGTGTCGTAGAACATGGGCCTGACATGTTGCAGACGTTTGTATAGTGCATCGCGCAGGCGACGAGTGATGGATTCAGATGACCGCGCCGCCAGCAAACCGCGTACGTACAAGAAGAAACCGCCCACTACGGTCACTAACAAACTTGCTGCAGCGGCAGTCCAGAGATAGCTGGTGTAGCTCAAGCTACTGGCAGTAAATTCCGTGATTGCCAGCAAAGCTGTATCGCCATAGCTGAAATCCTGCTTGGTGATGACATCAATCGCATGGCCGCCAATAATCGGTGCACCGAACATGCATATATTGGTCAGCGCCATAGCGAGAATTGCGGCCAGATAGCGAAGCCGCTCGCCCGCAGTCAGAAGCCACAGGCTACTATAGTCGGCACTGGGTTCAGTCAAATTGTTCAAAGTCGTTGTGTTCATACATCCGTTCCCATGGGGGAATACCAACCAAAAAGTAAGCGGACCAAAAATAAATGGAATAAGTGCGCCGGAGTTCCGGTAGCACGCGCTTGGAAAGTTTTGGAATGTAGGAGGGTGGCTAGTCAGCCAGCCCGTTCTAGATCTGCGTTAATGCAACGCTGAACGGCATCCGACATTGGCAATACTCCAAGCGGCGGAGCGATTACCCGGCACACGTATTCGCGTCCGTGTATTGATAATCTTCATATTCGCCTCCTTGGATTGGCTTGCCCCATGCGGATGGGGTGATTGGGCGGGCACTGTAAGGAGTTTGGATCTTGAACGCAAGGATTTAGGCTAACAAGTTCGACGAGTCTTGTTGCTATCCTGGCCGAGTGTTCGTTCGTTGCCGTGTACGGCCCTGACAGGTTGGAACAGTTCGATGAGCGCACTCTCGAACCTGGGGTGCGCGGTGAAAGTTAGAGCGTTGGAAGGTGGTTAGCTGTGGTTACTCTTAACGTGGCGAAATTTTGAAGAAACTGGATTAGGGCGTCGAGAGAAAAGGAAAAAAGGATACAAGACCGTCTGCCGGCATGGACGCCGGCAGCGAGCGTACAGGGACGTATTCACAGCGTGTCTTGAAGCCTTTTTTCCTTTTCTCTCGACGACCGGAATCAAATTTTATATCAAAAATTAACCACCATCTTTCCAGTATTAGCCCCAGTAAACAACCCGATGAAGGCATCAGACGCCCGCTCAATCCCCTCATAGACAGTCTCTTTATAAATCACCTGTCCAGACGTCACCCAATTCTCCATGTCCCGGCGAAAATCAACCGCCAGATTATTAAAGTGGCTGACGATAAAACCCCTTAACGTGAGCCCGAGACCAATCGCCATAGCCAGATTGTTCGGACCGGGGCTTGGTTCGGTATCGTTGTAGATTGAGATTGCACCGCATAACGGTATGCGTCCAAATGGCCGCATGTGCATGAGTGCGGATTGCAGGTGATCGCCGCCGACATTGTCGAAATAGACGTCGATACCATCTGGCGCGCCTTCGCGTAAGTGGTCGAGAATGACGCCGTTTTTGTAATTGAACGCGTAGTCGAAACCGAGTTCACCGGTCAGCATCTCGACTTTGTCGCTGGAGCCGGCACTACCGAGAACCCGGCAACCCTTGAGCTTGGCGATCTGGCCGACAATGCTGCCTACCGCGCCGGCGGCGCCGGATACAAACACTGTTTCACCCTCCTGCACGGCGCCGACTTCCAACAAACCAACATACGCAGTCATGCCAGGCATGCCGATGGCGCCGAGATAGGCAGATGGGTTGGTGACCAGGTCGCCTAGCTTTTCGATGCCTTGCACAGGCGCTGTATACGCTTCGCGCCATCCATGGGGGCTGGAAACGTGGTCGCCTTCGGCGAAGTCCGGATGGTTGGATTTGGTTACACGACCAATGCAACCGCCGGTCAGTACCTCGCCAATCTGAAATGGCGGGACATATGACTTTCGATCCACCATGCGTCCGCGCATGTACGGGTCCACCGACATGCATATATTTTGTACCTGTATCTCGCCCTCACCGGGATCTGCCAGCTCGGTTTCGATCACCGCGAAGTCGCTTTGTTTGGGCATGCCCACAGGGCGTTGTTGTAGAACGACAGCTCTAGTTTGCATTAGCTATTTCTCATATTGGATTGAATAAGATCGCTACTCGTTGGAGATAGTGATTTCCTTGTCGGTAATAAACTCAAGCAATGCGGGTTTACCATCCTTAGTGGCTTGAATACCTCTTTGCAGAGCGGCAACCACATCATTGGGATCGGTAATGCGTTCGCCATAACCGCCAAAGGCCACTGCCATATCGGCATAGTGACCGGATATTTCTATGGCGCCGTATTTTTCTTGGCTGACCGGCATGATCGGTATTTCAATCGCCATGGAAAAGTTGTTGAACAGAATTGACAGAATAGGAATCCGCTCCCGGGCTGCTGTTTCAAAATCCATGCCGGTGAAGCCGATTGCGGCGTCGCCCCATACATTGATGCAGAGTTTGTCAGGGTGAGCGACTTTAGCCCCCATGGCTAATCCGAGGCCATAACCGAGTTGGGTGGTCTTACCCCAACCGATATACGACAGCGGGGTTATCGCTTCCCAGAACGGTGTGGTCTGGTCGCGCGGGCTGCCGGCATCGTGGGTGATGATCGTGGCCGCTTTGTCGACCATGTTATTCAGCTCCCATAGCACTCGGTAAGGGTTGATCGGCGACTCATTGTTGGTGAGCTTAGGCATCCACTCGCTGAGCCATTCCTGTTTCAGTTCGGCGATGCGCTGAGGTTCGTTGGCGCGTGCGGTGGCGGTGGATTTATCCAGGGTCTGCATAGCGGCGCTCAAACCTTGCAGGGTCAGTTTGGCATCGCCGATGAGCCCGTATTGTGCTGGGATATCCTTGTTGAGATCCATGGGATCAAGGGTCGCGTGAATGATGGTTTTATTCTTAGGCATGGGCACGCCAAAACCTGTCAACGCAAAACTACAGCCAATGCCGAGGATGACATCGGCCTCTTCCAGGAAACGTTTCACCGGGCGGGGGTTAGCCCGACCGCCACTGCCCAGAGACAACGGATGATTTTCGGGGAATGCACTTTTGCCTTCGATACTGGTGGTTACTGGAATGTTCCAGTCTTCGGCCAATGTTTTGAGTTCGTCCCAGGCCTTGGCGTAATGCACCCCTTGGCCGGCGTAGATTACCGGATGCTCAGCCGCTGCAAGCACTTGTGCTGCGCTCGCCAGATCATCCGGGGCAGGCGCGGTTTTGGCGCTGAACGCTGGCGTGTATTCCCAGTCGTCTGGCACGTCTTCACCGAACACGTCCATGGGCACTTCTAGCAACACGGGTCCTGGACGGCCATTGCGCAGCTGGAAGAATGCGCGACGCAGGATTTCAGGAATAGCCCGACCCATGGTCACGGGTTCGGCCCATTTGGTTATATGGCGCATATTCAGCGTTGAATTGAAGTTTGGATAATAGTGCGCCAGACGCCGTGGATAGCCTGCCGGAATCACCAGTATCGGCACTGACTCGGAGTAGGCCTGAGCGACACCGCCGAAGGCATTTTCTGCACCTGGACCATGCTGCATGCAGAACACGCCAATCTTGTCGCCGGAGGACATCCGCGAATAGGCATCTGCCATATGCAGGCCGATGCGTTCCTGGCGCACAATGATGGTGCGTATATCGATTTTCGCTGCTGCTTCTATCAGCGGGTTTACCGGGTAGGCAAACAATACGTCGACCCCCTCAGCTTTCATCGCGTGAGCGATCGCGTCTGCTACTTTCATGGCTTCTCCTTGCTGTGCTGGTGGGTGTTACCAACTGACCACAGGGTCAATATCGGCATTACGCCACGCGTTGCGCCGTTGCTTTTGTATGTCCGAGGTATCTTCGCCTAAGCCTGCTTCGGCAAGTTCAGCGCCGTATAACGACCAGGGATTCATCGGGAAATGTACCAGATCTTCGGCAAAGGTTTGAGCTGCAGCGGTGAAATCACCCGCGCGCATCTGTGCCTCGCCGAGGGTCTGGCGTACCGGGTAATGCCACAGTGGTGGTTCGGTGTAAGGTAGCGCGTCCTGGTGTTCAACGGCTTTTTTCAGGGCAGCCAGTTCAGCGGTTGCATTGCCTGCGTGGCGCTGTATGCGGGCATTGATAAGTGACTCTGCGATGCCGACTAAATTGGCTGTGACGCCGGGCCGGCGCATGTTGAGATTCTGTAGCCCATCGTCTGCAGCCAACTTGCTTAATGCTGACAGCTCTTGTTTTGCAGCGGCCGGGTTGCCTAAAGCCGCGTGGGCAAGGCCACGACCATAGTGGCTCATGGCGCGAGTAAACGGCAGGTTTTCAGGTGCGTCGGGCAAGGCCAGCACTTCGTTCCACATGCCAAAGCGGATGTAGGTGTACACCGGCACTGCGATATAACTTTGCAACGCGCCCATTTGTGCGGCGACATCTTTCGGCACGCGTTCCGCCAGTTTTAAGGCACTTTCGATCGCCAGAGTCTTGCGTCCTTCCATCATTGCTGCGTACCACAGAAAATGGATGTTGTGGGGATAGTAGGCTGCCGGATACATGCCTTGGGCGTTGCATTGCGAAATGTAATCTTCGTCGGCATTTGCCGCCTTTATGTTGGCATCCACAGCGTCAGCGTAGCGACCAACACGCAGGTAAATATGAGAAGGCATGTGCACCAGGTGACCCGCCACCGGTACCAGTGACCCCAGGATATCTGCAGCCGGCACCGCTTTGGCGGGTTCGAACCTTTCCATGACATGTATGTACAGGTGCGCCGCGCCGGGATGTTGTGGATCCTGCGCGATGACGTGCTCCAACTCAGTGACCAGATGCACGGTGTTGTCGCTCGCCGGCGTCCCGTCGTCTTTCCAATATTTCCATGGCATCAGGTCCATGAGCGATTCTGCGTAGAGGGTGCGAGCGTGCAGGTCACCGGGATATTGCTTTGCCAGGCCTGACATGGAGCCGGCGAATATAATGTCCAGAGCAGCGCGGTCTTTGCCGTCCTCGCTGTAGCGTGTGGCTATGGCATCGATATAAGCCTTTTCTTTGCTGTTTTCGAATTCCCGCAACGCGATAGCCTGTTGTATCGCTTGCCAGGCAGGTGCGATCGCCTCAGCTCCCATCGGTGCATTGATGTTCGGACCCAGCGCCAGAGCGGCTCCGGCATAACAGATGCCACAAGTTGGGTCCAGTCGGGCGGCTTCTTTGAAAGAACGAACGGCTTCCGCGTGATTAAATCCGAAAGCCAAAGTGAGCGCCTGGTCGAAGTATTTCTGCGCCAGGGGATTGCCGGTACTGATGGGGAAATGTAGCGGACCAATGCCTTCGAGCAATGGTGCGGTGGCCCCATCGGTTGCTGAAATGACCAGTGGCTGGGGTGCTTGAGCGGGCATCTCCGGCGTCTGGGCTTCTGGTTGCGTTGAGCAACCGACGCACACACTGATAGCAATCAGCGCTAACCACCTGGTCGCCAGGCGGGCTTGATTCTGTAAATTCACTTACGTTCCTTATAAACGCGTGCCGGCTTCCGGCGGGTCTTCTGGTGGGCCAGCAAAGCACTGGGCGATAGCCATCCAGGCGATGGCGTTGTCGCCACTGACTTGGAGTTGAGTGTCGGTGACGTTGCGCACCTGGGTTACGACCTGACAAAAATCCACTGCCAGCCCGGCCACCCGATGTGCTGACGCGGGATCACCCCACTGCCATTGTGTGCCAGATGGGGCGGTTAATGCTACATAGGGAATGTCATCTGGCACCGGTAGTTTACGATTGCTAAAGGTCCAGCCGAAGGTGCGCACACCGATGGTTGCGATGTTTTTTATGCGGTCTGAGTGTTGTCGTTTACGACCCATCAAGCCATAAATCTCCCAGCTGTGTGCCCAGGTTTCCATCAATCTTGCGGTGGCGAACATGCGGGCTTTCATGCCTGGTCCGGCCCACAGAAAGCGCTCATCCGGATCTGCTTCACCCAATTTGCTGCACAACTCGACAAATGTAGTCCGCCAGCGATGCAGTAAATCCGGGCCGTTGATTGAATGGCCATCGAGGCTAAGCCATTCATTGGTGTAGTTTCGAGCGGAGCCTGCTGCGGTGATCTGCTTAATCATCGCCTTGAACGCATCCGGACTGGACAGACTGCTCAACGCCAATTGATCTGAAAAATGCAGGTGTGCGAATATGTCCCACACCGTCCAGTTCTTGAAGGTTGAATGCTGGGTCCAGTAACCAGTGTCCATCTCCGCCAGCAGCGCGAATAACTCATCGCCCTCTGCAGCCAGATCATCGACCACCCGTTCTAGTGACGTAATCGCGCCTGCCTCAGCCATGTTAATTCCCCCAATCGGATAGAGAATTTACCAAGGTTGGCCCAGGCATGCGAGGCCGCGAATGCTAGAACTGGTTCATGGTGTTCGCAGCACCCCCTGCTAACAGAGCTTTTTCACCGAGAAAGTATTCTTTGTGGTCGTCACCGACGTTCGAGCCGGCTAGATCCTGATGCTTCACCGCAGCTAAATCTTTGCGTATTTCCTCTCGTTGCACATCGCGCACATAGGCCAGCATGCCCAGATCGCCGAAATAACCTTCAGCCAGCACATCGGTAGATAATGCAGCCGTATGGTAGGTCGGTAGCGTGATCAGATGGTGGAATATTCCCGCTTCGCGAGCAGCGTCGCGCTGGAAGCTCTGCACCAGCCGGTCCGCTTCGGTAGCCAGTTCAGAGTCGTCAAAAGCGACATCCATCAGGGCGTCGAGATCGTCTGCGCCGGGATAGTCAGACAGGTCCTTGCCTGCTGCCTGCCATTCTTCATAAACCTGCTCGCGAAATTTCCTGGTCCAGTTGAAAGAGGGTGAGTTGTTGTAAACCAGCTTCGCCTCAGGACGAACTTCGCGTATGGCGTTCACCATTTTTGCAATCTGCTGCACGTTAGGCTTTTCCGTTTCGATCCATAATAGATCGGCGCCGTGCTCCAGGCTGGTGATGCAATCCAGGACAACACGGTCGAAGCCAGTGCCCTCTTTGAACGCGTACAAGCCATTGTCGAGGCGTCTTGGCTTGGCGAGTTTGCCACCTTGGTGGATCGTGACGTCGCCGTCTTGCAACTCGGAGATGTCATGCACCTCTGAAGTGTCGAGGAAATCGCAGTATTTACTGCCTAAGTCTCCGGCTTGGATGGACACCGGTACCTTCTGGGTTAGACCGGCGCCGAGGGAGTCGGTACGGGCAACGATGATACCGTTGTCGATGCCGAGTTCCAGGAAGGCGTAACGTACGGCATTGATTTTTGAGACAAAGTCTTCGTGGGGCACCGTGACCTTGCCAGCCTGGTGGCCACATTGCTTGGCATCAGAAACCTGGTTCTCGATCTGAATGGCGCAAGCACCCGCTTCGATCATACGCTTGGCTAGCAGGTAAGTAGCTTCTTCGTTGCCAAAACCTGCGTCGATGTCGGCGATAATCGGCACGACATGGGTTTCGTAGTTATCGATGCGCGCCAGCACGCGCTCGACATCGCCACCGCTGGCTCGCGCTTCATCGAGTTCAACGAATATGTGGCGTAACTCTCTTGCATCCGCTTGCTTCAAAAATGTGTAGATCTCGCCGATCAGGTCGGAGACAGTGGTTTTTTCGTGCATGCTTTGATCAGGCAATGGACCAAACTGAGAACGCAATGCAGCGACCATCCAGCCGGACAGATAAATGTAACTTCTGTCAGTCGTTTGTTTATGTCGCTTTACACTCATCATGACTTGTTGCGCGATGAAGCCGTGCCAGCAGCCCAGGCTCTGGGTGTACTTGCTGGAATCCGCGTCATAAGCCGCCATATCGCGGCGCATGATATCGGCGGTGTACTGGGCAATCTCAAGGCCGGTGCTGAACCGGTTCTGCAATTGCATACGCACCGCGTACTCGGGTTTGATAGCGTGCCATTCGTCTTTGCCCTGGATCTTGGCGTGCATAGACTGAACTTTATCGAGATAAGCAGACATATTTGCGGTCCTAAATTAACTGTTCTAGCGAGCGGGCGCGCAACATAGCAGTCGGCGCGAATCAGTAAAATGGAATAATTTACATTCAATATATTCCATTTAGGAATATTAGTCGTGACGTAACACGGCCCAGTGGTGGCATGGTCCAGGAGGCGTTTCAGGCCTATACGAAACTGGCATGATCGAACGCAGCAAAGAAGCGGAAGACCTGCTGCCGCTCGCCACTTATCGAGACAATACCTTGGGCTTCAGCAGCAGCTAAGGTAGTCCGGCCAGCCAGGATCTGCGCCCAGGTTTCGTGGCTCATGCCGACACCAAGGTTTGCTGCTGAACCGTCGGTGGGGACGGCGACCTGGCCCCGTATTGCCAAGCCTGCGCGCTCGCCGGTCGCGAAATGCCAGGCCATTTCGTCTGCAATCCCCAGCGCTTTGTCTGGATCGAGTAACACCCGCAGCACCGCGATGAAGCGGGTTGGCGGCGCCTGCAGGACTTCTTCAAGACGAAATCTATGTTGACAGAAGCGGCTGAGATCCACTTTGCCTTCCAGATCGAGCGCCCGGGTCAGGCACCAGTTGCGGACGTTGGCAGATGTTGTTTGCTGCGCCAAAAGACGCAGCACAGTGGCCAGGCGTTGTTTGTCTTGCTGGGCGCAATTGTGCTTGGTGGTCAGCCAGCTCGCCATTTCTGCGGCCCAGCGTAGATCACCCGTCGTTATTGCATCATCGATTTGTGTGCGGAGGGCTTTGACGCCGCCAAATCCAGCCACCAGGCGGCTGCAGCGTTTTTTCTCAGGCAATGGGAACAGCCGTCCGGGGTCTTCGTCGTGCCAACCGAACAGACCATTGTGAATCTGCCGCACGTGGTGCTCTACCAGACCATAAAACTGCCGGGTCACATAACTGCGATTAAAACGTTTGGGTAGTTGCACCCGTTGCGTCAACTCACTCAAACCCAGGCCTTGATTTATGCCGCGAACGGTTTGGTCCCAGATAAACTGAATAGCATCCCGGTAATCGAGCACCGCGGGGGCTACTTCTTGCCCAGACAGCGGTGGCCCGTGCGTACCAATGAGATGATCCGCGCCTAAGTCATAGATCGCGTCGATGCCTGTCAGCAGAATTCTGGGGTCTCGGTATTCTTCTCCACGAATGGCGTAGATGTTAAACAGACTGGGCCAAACCAGATTGTTGACGCACACCTTGAGTTGCGGAAACCATATGGTGATGGAGTCGTTGGCATCAGACGGGGCGGGAGAAATCTCGACCTGCAGACCAGCGATGGTAAGTGTTGTCGCACAGTCAAAGGTATGTTGCGCAGGAATGTATCCCGCCGTGAATGGCGCATGCTCCGGATTGCGGAAAAAACGCCCCAAACCGCAATGCAGTAGCGCATCTTCGCCCTTTTCTGGTAGCACCAGGCCGAATTGGTGGACAATACCGCGTCCTGACCGAGGCGCTACTTCGCCGCCGAAGCGTAGCAGGTTGGCTTCAATACCATGGTGTGCGTAGATCTGCAGGTCTGCGCTGCCGGGCTCTTCCAAAATCGCCCTGGTGCCGTTTATGTAGTGGAAGTGCGTGTAGATACAAGCCACGATCGGCGTTTGAGTATGGTGGCGAAGCTCTGCCAGGGCAGAGCGCATCTCCTCTACCGACTCGCCACTGTCAATGGCGATGATACCCTCAGGACCTTCGATAAAGGTCTGGTTCGACAAGCCATTGCCGACCAGATTCCAGGCGTGTTCGCCGAGATGGTAGAAGTGATATTGCAGGCGCATGCCGTGGGCAATGGCCTCCGGATGTGCCAGCTGACCAAGAGGGCCCTTGGCGGGTTGTTCTTGACCTATGGAATCCTGTATCGGGTCTTTCATTGTGTTCCTATTTGGCGTGTAGCATCTTAAGCTTTAACAAGAGCCTTATGAAGAAACTGCTGCGTCTGTGTCAACAGCAAGAGGCAACAGCAAGAGGCAACAAATAGAGGCAGTAAATTGATGGCCCATGCTTGAGCTAACGAATGTACGTTTGCATGCGCAGACGATGGCGGGCTTCGACCACGCCTTTACCGCGGGAGAAATTGCGGTAGTGCTCGGTGCCAATCAATCGGGCAAAACGGATCTGTGTCGCCTGATCGCCGGTCTTAATACCCGTGCCCAGGGCCAGGTGCGCATAGATGGCGTTGACCTGGCGGGCAAAGGGCCACGAAAGCGCCCGGTCAGCATGGTTTATCAGGCTTTCGTTAATTATCCGAACCTGACTGTGGCTGAAAACATCGCCTCACCGCTACGCGCTGCGCGCCTGCCTCGAGATCAAATCACCGCCCGGGTAGCAGAACTGGCGGCGAAACTGCAGATTGAAGATTTATTGACCCGTCTGCCACACCTGCTGTCTGGCGGGCAACAACAGCGACTCGCCATTGCGCGCGCGCTGGCTAAAGACGCGCGCGTGTTATTGCTTGATGAGCCGTTGGTTAATCTTGATTTTAAGTTACGTGAAGCGCTGGAGGTGGAGTTGCGTGATTTGTTGCACGCCTCGGATACGGTGGTGATTTATACCAGCAGCAACCCGACGGATGCGTTCTCCCTGGGGGATAAGGTGTTGCTGCTCGCCCAGGGTAATAAAGTGCAGTCGGGCACGCCCATCGAAGTCTACCGCCAGCCAGTGAATTTAACGGCAATGCAGCTATTGGCGGATCCTGGCGTCAATCAGTTTGCGCAGCATGACATGCTTTGCGCAGTGCGTCCGGAGCATGTCAGTGTCGACACCGAGGCGGTCTGCCCGGGGGATCTGCAATTTCGTATGTTGGTAACGGCCTTTGAAACCAGTGGCGATGAGACCTTTGTACACGGTCGCGTCGCGGACCAGGATTGGGTTGTCCGCTGTCGTGGCATGTTGGCTGTTCAAGCAGGGCAACAACTCGCCTTGGTGGTGCAAGAGCATGATGTTGTGCGATTTTAGATGGCGCAAATTTCTCTCGATAATCTGTCCTTCCGTTACCCTGGCGCAACCGCGGACACCCTCAGTGGGTTAAATCTGGAGGTTGCTCATGCAGAGGCTCATGCGTTGCTTGGCGCCAGTGGTGCAGGTAAGACCACGCTGCTGAATCTGCTTTCCGGTCTGCTGGTGCCTACCGGGGGCGCATTGCGCATGAATGGTCGAGACGTTTCGGCGTTACCCGGACGTGCTCGGGATGTCGCACAAGTCTTTCAATTCCCGGTTTTGTATGAATCTCTCAGTGTGGCGGATAATCTGGCCTTCCCGCTCAAGACCCGGGGTGTAAGTCGGGCGGAAATCGCTGAACGCACTGCGTATATTTGCGAAGAACTGCAAATAACGGCGTTGCGGGAGAAAAAACCCCATGCGCTGTCGTTGTTTGAAAAACAACTGGTCGCTGTCGGTAAGGCGCTGGTCAGGCCGGATGTGTCCTTAGTTTTGTTAGACGAACCGCTTACCGCGGTAGAACCAAAAATCAAGTGGCGATTACGGCAAACCCTGCGCAAGGTCCAGGCTGATCTCCAGGTAACCATGATCTATGTCACCCATGATCAAACCGAGGCACTGACGTTTGCAGACAAAGTCTCTGTGCTCACCACCGGGGGTATTCTGCAGACGGGTACCCCCGAAGAAGTCTATGCGGCGCCCAGCCATGAATTTGTCGGCCATTTTGTCGGTAGTCCGGGGATGAATTTTCTGCCGAGCAAAGTCGTTGGTGTCAGCCAAGGTGAGCGGGTCGGTTTCAGAGCCGAATGGGCAAGCTTGTCGCAACAAAGTGCGCTGTCAGATGGTGCCGTGCAGGGCCTCGTTACGAGAATACGCATACAGGGAACCCGCGCGGGTTTGCCCTATGGTTTGGTCACTGTAGCGACCGAGCATGGCGAGTTATCAGTGCGCGGGGAGCTATCCCTCGGCGGAGAAAAGGAACTGGTTGTCGGTGATAGCGTCGCCATACATGTGCATAAATATGTAGCGTTCGAAGCTCAACACAAAGTGGGTGAAGGTGAACTCGTTTAAACCCCAGGACAATCGTGCCTGGTTAGGCGTCATGCCGGTGGTGTTGATTGTTGCATTCAGCGCGGTGATCCCGCTGATGACTGTGGTGAACTATTCAGTACAGGACATACTGGACTTCAACTCACGCTTTTATGTCGGACTTGACTGGTATCGAGAAACGCTGAACGATCCCCGTTTTCTAGAAGCGTTCCTGCGGCAGCTTGGTTTCAGTTTCACAGTCTTGCTTATAGAGGTCCCCTTGGGTATCGCTGTTGCCCGAGGCATTCCTAAAACCGGCCGTTTCACATCACCGATCTTGATCTTGCTGGCCATCCCATTACTTATACCTTGGAATGTGGTGGCCACCATCTGGCAAATGTTCGCGCGCCCGGATATTGGTTTGCTGGGCGTTGCGGTGAATGCGATGGGAATTTCGTACAACTATACCGCTGAACCAATGCATGCCTGGCTGACCCTGGTGGCCATGGACGTGTGGCACTGGACGTCGTTAGTGGCACTACTCGCGTTTGCGGGTTTAAGCGCCATTCCCAATCCTTTTTACCAGGCAGCGGAACTCGATGGTGCGAGTAAGTGGCAGGTGTTCAGGTATGTTGAATTGCCGCGTCTGCGTGGGGTGCTGGTCATAGCGATTCTGCTGCGTCTAATGGACAGTTTCATGATCTACACCGAGCCCTTTGTTCTTACCGGGGGCGGGCCGGGAAATACCACGACCTTCTTGAGCCAGTATCTGACTACCATGGCAGTTGGCCAGTTTGACCTGGGACCGGCGGCTGCTTTTTCGGTTATTTATTTTTTGTTCATCCTGCTGTTTTGCTGGTTGTTCTATACCAGTGTCATGGTGCGCCGCGATGAAAGTTAAGGCCGGTCGCTGGGTGTTGTGTGGTTACTGCGTGTACCTGCTGGTGCCGCTGTACTGGTTGTTGTCCATGGCCTTCACCGCCAATGCAGACATTGTCGGCGAATTTTCTGTATTCCCCAGAGATGCGACGTCGGCGAATTTTGCAGAAATATTTTCAAATCCTGTCTGGTACCAGGCATTTGGGAATTCGCTGAGTTATGTGGTGATCAATACGTTGATCTCGCTGGCCGTCGCCGTCCCGGCTGCTTATGTATTTTCTCGCTATCGGTTTCTCGGCGACCGGCAACTGTTTTTCTGGCTGTTGACCAACCGCATGGCGCCGCCGGCGGTGTTCCTTTTGCCGTTTTTCCAACTGTATTCCGCTATTGGCTTGTTCGACACGCCGCTGGCCGTGGCGCTGGCGCACTGTTTGTTCACGGTGCCGTTGTCTGTGTGGATATTGGAAGGATTTTTCTCTGGCGTGCCCACAGAACTCGATGAAATGGCGAGCATAGATGGGCATAGTTTTCTGTATTTCTTCTTTCGTGTTTTTCTGCCGGTTAATCGAGGCGCCCTCGGTGTGACGCTGTTTTTCTGTTTCATGTTCAGTTGGGTAGAGTTGCTGTTGGCACGCACATTGACCGGTGCGTCAGCCAAACCGATTGTCGTCGTCATGACCCGAACGGTCAGCGCGTCAGGTATGGACTGGGGTGTGTTGGCGGCAGCGGGTGTGCTGACGGTGTTGCCAGGCATATTGGTGGTTTGGTTTGTGCGCAAGGATCTGGTCAAAGGCTTTGCTCTGGGGCGAGTGTCATGAAGGGGGACCCATGACCTGGATGGCCTGGACTATGCCGACAGCGGTATTTTTTATCTGCCTCGGTGTCGCCTTAGCGCTGTTGACGGTCTATGAATTGATACGGCCGACGTCCATGGCCAAGGGTTTCCTACCCATGGCGACCTCAAGAGGCGACCGTTTTTTTATCAGCTTGCTCAGTGCTGCTTTCATTCACTTGTTTTGGCTGGGTACCGTCGGTGACTCCGTCTATATCGCCTCTGTGTTGTCAGTGGTTTGGGCATTGCTACTTATGCGCTGGGGATAACGCCTCTATACTCCGCGGCAATTGCAATTCTTCGAAGGATAAATGTGAAAGCTTGGCAATCGATTTTACTGGTTAGCATGCTGTTCGGCTGTTCGGATCAGAGTGGGCAACAGGCATCGGCGCCAGCCGTGGACCACGCTGCCAATGCCGCGCGCTGGATAGCGCAGGAATTTCAACCTTCCACGCTCACAAACCAGCAGCAGCTTGCTGAGATGGCATGGTTCACCGCCGCCGCCAAAGACCTAGCGGGCTTGTCGATCAACGTCGTTTCGGAAACCTTGACCACGCACGAGTATGAAAGCGCGACCCTCGCCCAAGCGTTCTTTGATATTACCGGCATTCAAGTGACGCATGATCTGATTCAAGAAGGCGATGTGATTGAAAAGCTGCAAACTCAAATGCAGTCAGGCGAAAATATATACGACGCCTACGTCAACGATTCCGATCTGATCGGCACCCACGCCCGTTATGGTTACGTGGTGCCACTGAGTGATTTTATGGCTGGCGAAGGCGCGTCCGTGACTTCACCCACGTTGGACCTGGAAGATTTCATCGGCATCAGTTTTACCACCGGTCCGGACGGTAAAATCTATCAACTGCCAGATCAGCAATTTGCCAATCTGTACTGGTTTCGCTACGACTGGTTTTCAAAACCGGATCTTCAGGCCCGCTTTGCGGCAATCTATGGCTATCCGTTAGGTGTGCCAGTGAATTGGTCGGCCTATGAAGATATCGCTGAATTTTTTTCCGAGCATGTAAAAGAAATCGACGGCGAGCGCGTCTACGGCCACATGGATTATGGCAAGAAAGACCCGTCGCTGGGTTGGCGTTTTACTGACGCCTGGTTGTCGATGGCGGGTGCGGGAGATGCAGGCATCCCCAATGGTTTGCCGGTAGATGAATGGGGGATCAGGGTGGAAGATTGCCGTCCGGTTGGCTCTTCGGTGAGTCGAGGCGGCGCGGTTAACGGTCCGGCGGCGGTCTACGCGCTGCAGAAATACATTGATTGGTTGAAACGCTTTGCGCCGCCGGAAGCTGCCGGCATGACTTTTTCTGAGGCCGGGCCAGTACCCGCCCAGGGACATATTGCGCAGCAGATATTCTGGTATACGACTTTCACAGCCGACATGATTCAGCCCGGTCTGAAAGTGGTCAATGACGATGGCACGCCAAAATGGCGCATGGCGCCATCCCCCCACGGACCCTACTGGAGTGAAGGGATGAAGCTGGGCTATCAGGACACAGGTTCCTGGACTTTGATGAAGAGTACGCCGTTGCCGCGACGCCGTGCCGCCTGGCTATACGCCCAGTTCGTTACTTCGAAAACGGTCTCGCTGAAGAAACTCATTGTCGGGCTGACGCCGATACGGGAATCTGATTTGAATTCCCAGGCGATGACGGATTTGGCGCCCAAACTTGGCGGGCTGGTCGAATTCTATCGCAGTCCGGATCGCACCAATTGGACGCCGACAGGCTTAAATGTGCCTGACTATCCAAAGCTGGCGCAGCTTTGGTGGGCAAATGTGGCCAACGCGGTCAGTGGTCAGGTAAGCGCCCAAGCTGCCATGGATACGCTGGCTGAACAACAAGATCGAGTTTTAGCGCGTTTGGAACGTCACGGCGTACTCGGCGAATGTGGACCGAAACTCAATGAGCCCCGCGACCCGGAATACTGGTTACAACAACCGGGCGCGCCTAAGCCGAAGCTGGAGAACGAAAAACCACAAGGTCAAACTGTGCCGTATGACGAGCTGATTCGGAGTTGGCAAACCAGTTAGCGCCAAACACTTGGGAAGGTAGTAAGTCTGGAAGTGTTTTCAAGGCGCCTGAACCCCCGCGTTGTGCAGTCACCCGCTGTTTGTCCGGGCCGCGCGGTGTCTGCGCAACTCAACCATTTTTTCCCGCGGCGCGAAAAAATTGGGATTCAAACAATGCTCGCCACCCCCTTACGGGGGTACCCGCGCGGCCCGGACAAACAACAGGCGCCTTGAAAACGCTTTCGGTGGTTCGACCACCTCGAATACTTTGACTTTATGATTGGATTTCGAACTCGATATTGCCCAGAGCGCCAAATCT
>Ga0114950_10000041_pt1 | contig 59869 bp, 56 predicted proteins | sample N075metaG_FD_83503 | JGI IMG/M metagenome (GOLD analysis project Ga0114950, IMG submission 83503) | Deep subsurface microbial communities from Kermadec Trench to uncover new lineages of life (NeLLi) - N075 metaG | ecosystem: Environmental > Aquatic > Marine > Ocean trench > Sediment | place...
GCCCTTGATAGGTTCAATTCTACTTACTGAAATAAGGTAATTTTTTTTGTCATCTGAAAATGGATGATCATCAGCTATCGAATTATGTATAAATCCGTCCCCCACGAAATTCATATTCGCTGGGTATGAATCTTTTTGGGCCTGAGAAATGGCAGAAAAGTTGGATTCAAAAAATCTCCCGAAAATATTTACATTTTCCTTGTTTGCGGGTCCATGCAGGGTTGTGATGATTGGAATTCCAAGGCCTTGAAGAGTAACGAAAGTTACGGGGTCATAGTGATTGTGAACAACATCAAAATCCTTGGTCTCTAAATCTTCACGTACTTTTTGAGAATAGAGTAAAAGTTCTATTCGTTCCGTTTTGTCTCCAAACACTCCTTCAAAAATCCCTATTGGGTATCTTACATCGCAATCCAAATGGCATTCTTTTGCAGTATAGAGAGTTACGTCGACGTTCCTGTCAAGAAGTCCTTCTATGAGAGATGTTACGATTCTTTCGACCCCGCCATACTTTCTATTTTTGAATTTTGTTATTTGTTGATGTGGTTGTACAATTATGGCAACTTTTTTCATCATGTTGTGTTGTGTCGTTGTCCATGGTCATTAAGCAAAATCCGGCCTTAGACAGCCCTTTGAAAATCCCGCGAGTCGCGATGCTGCAGCCCGCCGACGCGGGGAATCGCGAAGACGTCCCCCATTTCTCTCGGCTCGATCGGCCGTGCTTCTGGAGTGTCATTTGCTAGTCCGAGATGCGTTCGGTCCTCGTGGTAGTAGTCGACATACAACCGGATCATTCGCCGAAGCTGACGCTCATTGATCGCGATCACGTGGTCCAGGTAATCTCTTCGTAGGCTGGCAATTCGTCTCTCGGCAAATCCGTTTTGCCGAGGGGATCGAAAAGCTGTGCGTATATGTTCGAACCCAAGTGTCCCATATATTTTAACATGGTTTCGAATCAGAAAACGACCAGATAGGTCGAATGGTACGGTAAATTTGTTGCCAGGTGGTGCGCGTAAGGAGTTGCACTCCGAGGCGTTTTTCCAGGTCCGTGAGCGGCTTACTGACGGCGGATTTGGCGATGGACTGTTGCTTCAACGCGAACATCAAGATCTTGCGGATCGATTCGAGCGCCCGCGGAGACGGCTCAGAGGCCCGCGCCCTGAGCGACGGGCTTATCGGCCACATTGAGGCTACCGCAAAAACCACCGTGACCCATCGGGATCTTGCCGTGGACACGCCTAACTTCCTGAATGAAGCATGGGTCGGCGCTAACTTCACCGACCCTGACGGTCGCTCTGCCGCACAGGCAGCCGATCTTGCTGTTTCCGACGCTTTGGTGGCGGAACTCGAGGCTGAGGACGTGATCGTGATCGGCGCGCCGATCTACAATTTCTCCATTCCCGCGGTACTGAAGGCCTGGATCGACCTGATAGCCCGTGCAAAGGTAACGTTTCGTTACGGTGAAAACGGTCCAGAAGGTCTTCTGAAAAATAAAAAAGTCTACGTGATGATGGCTTCGGACGGCGTACCCACAGCGCGATGGATTTATCCTCGCCTTCTCTCAGGCACCTTCTTGGTTTTGTTGGCATTAAGGATGTGGAGTTCATTTCTGCCTCCGAAGTCAAAGAGGATTCGAGTCGGTTGGCTGCAGCGCTCCGGCCCGCAATTGCACATTCAACAGGCAGCGTGAGGCAAACCATGGAACTTCTAGTAGACGTTCAATGGCGTGAACTCACCGAACTACGACGAGTACGACCTTTCGAGTTTACGCAGCATTGGCGGCGGCGGCGCCGCAATGACGCCAAAACATTCGCAACGTATCGATGAACGTAGTCAGCGCAAGACACGAGCGAGTGCTGCATACGGCGTGACCGAAACCAACGGTCTCGCCGCATCCAACGCAGGCGATAACCTCCGGCAACGACCGACCAGTTGCGGCAAGCCAATGCCACCGCTTGTCCAGATGCGTATCATCGGTCCCGACGGCACCGAAGTCCCGAGAGGTACCACCGGCGAGATTCAGATCAAAGGCCCGATGATCTTCTCGGGTTATTGGAACAATCCGGACGCGACGGCCGACGCGCTTGTGGACGGGTAGCTGCGTACCGGTGATATCGGTCACATGGATGAAGAGGATTTTGTCTATATCACCGATCGTGAAAAAGACATGATCATCCGAGGCGGCGAAAATATCGGATGCCCCGAAGTCTAGGCGGTGATATTCAATCACCCAAGAGTGTCGGAGTGCGCGGTCTTCGGCCTGCCAGACGAACGTCTGTGCGAGACCGTAGCCGCGGCGGTGATGGTGGCGTCTGCAGAACTGCTTACCGTGGGCGACATCCAGTCGTACGTTGGCGAACATCTCGCGCGATTCAAAGTGCCGGAACAGGTCTGGATATCTAAAGACCATCTTGCACGGACTGCTTCTGGCAAGATATTCAAGCGAGTCTTGAGAGACGGCGCGCTCGAGAAGATTAAGGTGGACCGGGCTGTCCGAGCAGGATAACAACCGGTTGAGCTCATTCTCGACGAAAAAACAACTATCGCCAAGCGCCACACGTGAGTTCCCGCGCTGACGAGAATTCGCGGGTTTTCCGGCCGTCTAGGTCTACAATTCGAGTTGCGCAGTTGCGCGCAAACTTGGACCGACGGAGGAATATTATGGGTACTTATGTTCTGTTGAGTTCGCTAACCCCTGAGGGACGCGAATCGCTACACGCCTCTCCTGACCGTTTGAGTGCTGTGAACGAAGAGATTGAGAAACTGGGCTGCAAGGTCTTGACGCAGTTTGCGCTTATGGGTCCTTACGACTTTCTGACCATCATAGAAGCTCCGGACAACGAAACCGTGGCACATCTTGTTATTGACCTCGGTGCTCGGAAAACAGTCAATATCATGAGTTCGCCGGCGATAGAGATTGCCGACCTTGTGGCCAAGCTAAGTGGTGCCGAACACCTTGCGCGCTAGCAGGAGTTACCCGGTCCTTAATCTCGATCCTGCTCGAGGTTGGTCCGTACGTACCTGGGCGGATCTTCTGAAATTCATCGCCTTGGGTTAAACTGCTCGCTCGGCCTTTGAAGGGGGGCAGGCGATGCGATTGACCGATCATGACGCATCGTTTCTGTACAGCGAAACGGCTAGCAATCCGATGCACGGGGCCACGATCTCAGTGCTGGAAGGGGAAAGCTCGTTCGCGGCGATTTTCGCGCACCTTGAGGCGCGCATTCACCTGGTGCCGCGGTATCGACAGCGCCTGGCATTCGTACCGATGAATCTCGCGCACGCCAAATGGGTGGACGATCCGGACTTCGACTTGGCCAACCATGTCAAACGCTATGAGTTGTCCTCGGGTGCGGCGACTGTCGAAGATGCGTTCGACGAAATTCTGGAACTCGCTGAGAGGGTGCTGGATCGATCGCGCTCACTGTGGTTGATGTACGTCGTCGAGGGCATCCCCGACCGCACGCTACTGGTCAGCTTGGCGCATCACGCGATGATCGACGGGGTCTCGAGCGTCGACATCTCCACCGTCTTGATGGGCCTGGAGCCCGATGCGCTGCCACCAGGTCCGCCCAACGAGCTTTGGGAGCCCAAGCCGTTGCCCTCGCCGGTCGAGCTCTGGACCGAAGCGCTGCAACACAACTTCGCAGAGATAATGCAGACGGTCCGCGTGCGCCCGCGCGATGCACAGCGCGAACGGCTGCTGCAGCGTGGAACCGAGATCATGACCCGGTTCATGACCCAACCGGTCATCACTGCGCCGTGGAACGCCGGCGTGGTTGGACCCAAACGGCGTCTTGAGATCACCCAATACAATTTTGCCGAGTTTCGCGAGATTCGCCGAAGCTCGGGAGGCACGATCAACGATGTGGTGCTCGCGGTTGTCACCGAATCGGCCGCGCGCTATCTCACAGCTCACGGCGAGCCTGTGGAGCATGCGTACTTGCGAATCCTGTGTCCGGTAAGCGTGCGGCGCGAAGATGAGACTGGCGCGCTGGGCAATCGGGTGTCCGCGATGTACCCGACGCTGCCGGCATGGGTGATGAATATGAGCGAACGATTCACCACGGTCATCGAGGAAACCGAGCGGTTGAAGGCAAACCGCGAGCCGCAGGCGTTAGAGCTATTGATGGAGTCGTCTCCCTACGTACCGCCCGTCGTCATGGCGCAAACGTTCCTGGTCGGCTCGCCGTTTGATCCAACCGGCGTGGCGGCGCGATTTCCGCCGCCGGTCGTGCCGAGCTTCGGAGCGCGACCTCCATTGACGGGGTTCAACTTCACGTGCACCAACGTACCGGGTGTCCAGGTGCCGCTGTACATTTCCGGTCACAAGGTGCTCGACACCTACGCTACCTTGATGCTCGTGGGCAACCTGGGCTACGGCGTTGTGGCCGCCAGCTATGACCAACGGCTTTACTTCAACTTTACGAGCGATCCGCGATTGATGCCTGACGTCGAACTGATGCGCTCCGGTGTCGAAGAAGCGTTTGCGGAGCTTCTCGACTTGGCACGGACCCAAACCGTCGGGCAAGCGAACGCATAGGAGGGGAGAAGATGGCAACTGAGCAGGCGAAACGACGATTCCCGCAGCACGTGACTCTGGACGATGGTCGCCCGGTACAGTTGAGATTGATGACCGGTGACGATCGCGACGCGGTCCTCGCTTTCGCCAGAAGCTTGCCGGAAGAGGACCTATTGTTCTTGCGTCTTGATCTCACCCAGGCCAACGTGGTCGACGATTGGATTGCAAACTTGGCATCGGGAAACTCGACCTCGTTGGTTGCGTACGACGATGGAGACCTGGTGGGGTATGCCACGGTGCATCGCAATCCCGCGCCGTGGACTCGGCGCGTTGGCGAAATACGGGTCAATGTTGGCCCTGACTATCGTGGCAAAGGGCTCGGCAGGAACCTGACAAGCCAGATCTTCGACATCGCACGAGCCATGGGGCTCAAAAAGCTGATGGCAAATATGACGTCGGATCAGACCGGCGCGCAAGCGGCTTTTCGTCGGCTCGGCTTCGTGGCGGAGGCGCTGCTCGCCGACTACGTCGAAGACCGCAACGGCAGGTCTCGGGACCTCGTGATCATGTCGTATGACGTTGAGGGACTTACCGACCAGATGGATGAGCCGCTGTCGGTATAACGAAGATGCCAGCACAGGTGTGCGGCGGCTTTTGCTACGATCGAACCTTCCTGCAATCCCAACGGGAACCTCCACCAGTTTGCTGTCCGGTGTTTTGGTCTTCATGCCGTTGAGCGTAGCCTAGGGCGTTTTGCGCGTACGCTTGGGCGTCACAAAATTGACGCGGAGCAATGTCGGCGGTCCAGGGCCGACCCGTTTTGTTGTTCAGGGTGGTATCCTGCGTGGTCCGGGGCGCGTAGCTCAGTTGGTTAGAGTGCTGCCTTCACACGGCAGAGGTCCGCAGTTCGAATCTGCGCGCGCCCACCAGATTGAACGTTTGGACTTGTGGAGGGGCTATGGCGGCGCCGACGACCCAGCTGGCGATCGAATACAAAGGCAAGCGGTATTCGGGGATCTATTCGGTCTCCGGGAACCTGATGATCGTTAGAATTCCCGGCATCAGCTCCAGAAGTATCGAGCTTACGGGCGATCAGGAAACCACCGCCAGGAAACTGCTGATCGAAATACTCGAAGCAGCAGATACCGTCGGCGCACGTTAGCGATCCGGCAGGACAGGCGGATCACTGCCGGCGCGCTACCTGCGCGGCCGGCACCAGAGTGAACTGAGAGTGCCGGCGAACGCCCTCATCGGGGTGCTCGCGCAGACGTTCGCGTAGCGACCACAGCAACTCCCCCGCGGCAGTTTCCTCCCAGAACCACGTGTTGATGTCGCTTGATGAGGCCGAGTTCGGTGGTACGGTAATTGCTTCGACGTAAAACGCCTTCAAGTCTTCCACCCCCAGCTTGAAGCTCTCCGCCAGCGTGCGTCCCTCGACCGGCGACTCATCTGGCGATTCATCCGACCGGTGGCCTGCCAGGAAGCTGCACAACCAGCCAACGAGCTGATCCAGATCGATGCCGCTCACGTCGGCGGCGGTATGGCCGCGTTGCCGGTAACCGAGATCAAACAATGGTCGAAGCACGCGTACCTCGTCGGCGATCCGATCACTCAGACCGCTGCCGGCGGCTATGGTCGGGAAAGACACCGGACACACCCATGACGCTTCATCGCACGACTCGCCGTCGGTAGAATCGATGCCAATCTCGCTGTCGAAGGTTTCCAGCACGGGACCGGGGCCCGATTTGTGGAGCAAACCCAATGCGGCGGTGAGTACGTCGCGTTGAAGCTCAGCATCGCAGGGCGTACCCAATGGACGACCCAGCTCGAAGGGTAACAACAAAGCCCGCGGCGGCCGCATGACGCGAACGTGTTGCGGGATGAGACCCAGGACGACGGTCACCATGCCTTCAGATTCGAGGAAGTGCGCCAGCCCGCTCACGGCGCGCGTGCATAAGGGTCACACGGGTACGAGGAGCGCGATGTTGGTACCTTCGTTAAGCATCGCGCCGGCGAGTTGGCGCGCCGCCGGCTCCATCTCCGCGGGATCTGTGGCGCCCATGAACGAATAGTGAAAACGGGCTACAGCCTCGATCTCGCCGTCTTGAGCAAGTTCCTGCAAACGTTTCAGCGGGAACACGACTTCGTGATCCTGCAGAAATCCGGAACGGTCGAAGTTGGTCGAGATGTGAGTCATTAAAAGATCGGCTGGATCGTCGCGGTCGATGATCCGGTAGTCGGCGGCGCCGAAGCCAAAGGCACGATCGCCGCGCTGCATCAATCCGGCGGTAGAGACGATGGCCACCCGTCGGCCGTTGGAGGGCGGTTGTGCCCAGGGCGTTGGGCCCAGATCCGGACACGGCGTGTTGACGATTTCCGCGGGTACGTCTTTGTCACGCATCTGGCTGGCTCCCATTTAGGGTTGACTATACGTTATCGTCCGGGAATTCATCAGCATGAGTCACCGCCATGATTGCCGACAACGCCGACCACGACCAGTTCATCACCGACCATCGTTGGGGTGTGTTGACGACCCTGCGCATAGATGGGCATCCGGTGAGTTCGGTGGTTGCCTACGCAAGGCAGCAGGATACCGTCGTGATCAGCACCCCGGGAACCACCTTCAAGAGAAAATCGCTCGATCGCGATCCGCGCGCTACATTGTGCATCGTGACCAATCAGGAGCCGTTCAACTTCGTATCTATTGAAGGACGCGTGGAGGTGGAAACGACGGATCTGGTCGCGAACACGCGGTTGGTGTTCCAGAACATCGCGGATAGCGAATACAGCGAACCCGATGATCTGCAAGCCTGGCTCGATGCGCAGCAGCGCGTGATCATCAGGATCCATCCGGATCGGGTTTACGGCGTCATTCGTTGATGTACCGGCCTTGCTATACTGCCCGGCTCAATTTTGCAGCGCGCCATTCCTGAGGGAGTCCTGAGGGAATCCGAGAAAATCCGGGAGTACAGTCAAATGGCAGAACGGCAATCAGGCTCACAAAGCAGCGCCTCGGAAGCCAAGGCGTGGCGGGATCTGGCTGCCAGGGAGCTCAGAGGCAAGCCGTTAGAAGACCTGACGTGGAAGAGCCCGGAAGGCATCGAGATCAAACCCCTGTACACGGAGGAAGATCTCGAAGACATCGAACATCTAGGATCTTTCCCGGGCTTAGAGCCGTTCGTGCGCGGTCCCCGGGCAACCATGTACACGAACCGACCATGGACCATCCGCCAGTACGCCGGGTTTTCCACGGCTGAAGAATCCAACGCCTTTTATCGCGAGAATCTCGCCGGCGGCCAGAAGGGGCTGTCGGTGGCCTTCGACCTGGCAACGCACCGTGGTTTTGATTCGGATCATCCCAGGGTGGTGGGCGATGTAGGCATGGCGGGCGTTGCCATCGATTCCGTGGAAGACATGAAGATCCTCTTTGACGGCATCCCGCTTGACCAGATGTCGGTATCCATGACCATGAACGGTGCGGTGCTGCCGGTCATGGCGGGATACATCGTGGCGGCCGAGGAGCAGGGCGTCGCGCAGAAAGATCTGGTCGGTACCATTCAAAACGACATCCTCAAAGAGTTCATGGTTCGCAACACGTTCATCTACCCGCCAGAGCCGAGTATGCGCATCGTCGCGGACATCATCGGCTACACCGCCGAGCACATGCCGCGCTTCAACTCGATTTCCATCTCCGGTTATCACATGCAGGAAGCGGGTGCGAATGCGGTTCAGGAAGTGGCGTTTACACTGGCCGACGGCATCGAATACGTGCGTGCGGCATTGGCCGCGGGCCAGGCCATCGACGCCTTTGCACCCAGGCTGTCGTTCTTCTTCTGCATCGGCATGAATTTCTTCATGGAGATCGCCAAGCTCAGGGCCGCGCGCCTGCTCTGGCACGAGTTGATGGGTCAGTTCAAGCCCAAGAATCCGGCGTCGCTGATGCTGCGCACCCACTGCCAGACGTCTGGGGTTTCGCTGCAGGAGCACGATCCGTACAACAACGTGGTGCGCACCACCATCGAGGCCATGGCCGCGGTTCTGGGCGGTACCCAGAGCCTGCACACCAACGCTCTGGACGAGGCTGTCGCGTTACCCACACCCTTCTCGGCACGCATCGCGCGCAACACGCAGATCATTGTGGCCGAGGAATCTCAAGTGACCCGCACGATTGACCCGCTGGGCGGCAGCTATTACGTGGAAAGCCTTACGCAATCCATCGTCGAAGCCGCGCGCGAAATCATCCTCGAGGTCGAGGCCATGGGCGGCATGACCAAAGCGGTGGTCGCGGGCATGCCCAAGCAACGCATCGAGGAAGCGGCCGCGCGTCGACAGGCCAGGGTCGAGCGTGGCGAGGACGTCATCGTGGGGGTGAACAAATACACCCTGGCCGAAGATGATTCCGAATTTGATGTTTTGACGGTCGACAACAGCAAGGTTCGCGACGCTCAGCTCGAACGGCTGGCGCGTGTGCGTGAGTCGCGCGACGAGGCATCCACCCGGGCCGCACTCGAGGCGATGACCAATGCTGCCCGCAGCGGTGAGGGAAACTTGCTCGCATTGGCGGTGCAAGCCGCCCGCAAACGGGCGACGGTGGGTGAGGTTTCGGACGCGCTGGAAAAAGCCTGGAGCCGGCATCAACCCGTCGCGACGATGACCCCGGGGGTGTATGCAAGCGCTTATGAAGGCGACGAGAACTTTGCGCGCGTTCGTGACGAGGTGAAGGTGTTCACCGAACTCGAGGGCGACAAGCCGAGCATTCTGGTGGTGAAGCTGGGGCAGGACGGCCACGATCGGGGTGCCAAGGTGATATCAAACGCCTTCGGCGATCTGGGCTTCGAGGTGAAGATGGGGCCGCTGTTCCAGACACCGAGCGAAGCCGCGCTTGAAGCGACCACGCAAGGGGTGCACGTGGTCGGTGTATCGACTCTGGCCGGGGGCCACAAGACGCTGGTACCGGAACTGATCGAGCAGCTGCAGGCCCAGGGCAATGGCGATGTCATCGTAGTCGTCGGCGGGGTGATCCCGCGCCAGGACTACGCATTCCTGTACGACTGCGGCGTGCATGCCATTTATGGGCCGGGGACCAACATTCCTGAAGCGGCGAGTGACGTTCTGAAGCTCATCCCGGGCAAAAACCGCTAAAACGGATCGCGCAGGAGCCTTCTCGATGATCGGACGACTGAATCATGTTGCCATTGTGGTGCCGGACCTCGACGCTGCCGCTGCGCTCTACAGAGATACCCTGGGGGCGCAGATTTCCGAGCCGCTGGCTCTGCCCGATCAGGGCGTGACGATGGTTTTCGTGGAACTGCCCAACAGCAAAGTCGAGCTGCTGCATCCTCTTGGGGAAGGTTCTCCGGTGGCGAACTATCTCGAAAAGAACCCGAGGGGCGGCATGCACCACATGTGCTTCGAAGTCGGCGATATTCGCGCGGCGATTGCACGCCTGCTGGAGGAGGGGGCGACGGTGCTCGGCAACGGTGAACCGTCGATCGGCGCTCACGGATTGCCGGTGGTATTTCTGCATCCCAAAGACTTCTGCGGCACCCTCATTGAACTCGAGGAAGTCGCCCGGGGCTGACGCAGGCCCTATTCGAAAGCGAGAATCGGCTGATCGACCTCCAGGCTCTCGCCTTCTTGGACGAGTACCTTGGCAATCTTGACATCCTCCTCGGCGCGCAGACTGTTCTCCATCTTCATAGCTTCCACCACCGCCAGCTCCTCACCTGTCTTGGCTTCGTCACCTTCGGTAACGGACAAGCGCACCAGCAGGCCGGGCATTGGGGACAGCAGGAATCTGCCGAGGTCGGGGGGCGGTTTTTCGAGCATGTGCCGTGTGAGCTTGGCGGCGCTGGGCGTGGTGACCAACAGGTCGAGCTTGGTACCGCCGTGAAACACCTGGTAGCCGGGTGCGCGCGCATCCACCTGTACGGTGACGAGCTTGCCGTTCACCTCGGCGACAACCAGGGGATCGCCGATTCTCCAGTCGGTCTGCACCCGATAGATGGCATTTTCGTAAGACACCTCGAACCCGTGCTCCACGGCGCTAACGCTCACCGGATAGTGTTTCCCGTGGTCGATCACCACCCAGTCCTCGCCGATCTGGCGTTCGAAACGGCGGGTCTGCCCGCTGATCTGAGCGTTGCGGTCGACGTGACGGCGGTGAACGACGGCGGCAATAACGATGGGTATTAGCGGGTCGATCTGGGGTACGTCCTGGGCATGGAAACCGTCCGGATATTCCTCGGCGATAAAGTTGGTGGTGAGCCGGCCCTCGCGAAATCGCGGGTGGCGGATGAGCGCGTTCAGAAAGCTGATGTTGTGCGAGACGCCGCGAATGTAGTAAGCATCCAATGCGTCTGCCATCAGCTCGATGGCGAGGTCGCGATTCTCACCGTGGGTGATCAGTTTTGCGATCATCGGATCGTAGAACATGGACACTTCGCTACCCTCGACGACCCCGGTGTCCACACGTACGTGATCGCTTTCCATCGGAGCCCGATAATGCGTCAGCCGACCGATTGACGGCAGGAAATTTCGCAACGGATCTTCCGCATAGATCCGGGCTTCGATGGCCCAGCCGTTGAGCGCAACGTCCTCCTGCCTGATTGGCAGAGACTCTCCGGCGGCGACTTTGATCATGAGCTCGACCAGATCGATACCGGTGACAAGCTCGGTCACGGGATGCTCCACCTGCAATCGGGTATTCATCTCTAGAAAATAGAAGTTGCGCTCGGCATCGACGATAAATTCCACTGTGCCGGCGGATTGATAGCCCACGGCTCTGGCAAGCGCGACGGCCTGCTCACCCATGGCCTGGCGAGTCGCTTCGTCCAGAAAGGGTGAGGGGGCTTCCTCGATCACTTTCTGATGGCGGCGCTGGATGGAGCACTCGCGCTCGCCGAGAAAGATGATGTTGTCATGACCATCGGCCATGACCTGAATCTCGATGTGCCGGGGTTGTTCGATGAATTTCTCAGCAAACATCCGATCGTCGCCAAAGCTGGAACGCGCTTCGTTAGCCGCTCGCTCGAATCCGTCTCTGCATTCGTCGTCGTTGGTCACCACCCGCATGCCTTTGCCGCCGCCCCCGGCGCTTGCTTTGATCATCATCGGGTAGCCAATCTCACGGGCGATCTGCACGGCGTGGTCGGGACCATCGATCACGTCTGTGTAACCGGGAATGGTGTTGATACCGGCTTCCTGGGCCAGCTTCTTTGAGGTGATCTTGTCTCCCATGGTGGTGATGGCGTGTTGGCCAGGACCGATGAACACAATTCCTGCATCGGCGAGCGCTTGAGAAAACTGCGCGTTCTCGGCAAGAAAGCCGTACCCGGGGTGGACTGCCTCCGCGCCGCTTCCCTTGCAGGCTTCGACGATTCTGTCGATGCGCAGATAGCTATCTGCCGACGCTGCAGCGCCGATGTGAACGGCTTCGTCGGCCATGCGTACGTGCAGCGCCTGTTGGTCAGCGTCCGAATAAACGGCAACGGTTTGAATCCCCATGGCGCGGGCGGTGCGTATCACCCGACAGGCGATCTCGCCGCGATTGGCGATGAGTATTTTCTTAAACATAGGCCTTTATCTTATTGTTTTATAACGGAATATTTCCATGTTTTCGCCAAGGGTTCTCCAATTTCTTGTCGCGCAGCATGGCGAAAGAGCGACACACTCGTTGCCGGGTGTCACGTGGCAGAAATATGTCGTCGACATAGCCGCGGCTCGCGGCTATGAACGGGTTGGCAAACTTTGCCTGATACTCATCGCTGCGGGCCTGGATCTTTTGCGCATCCCCGATGTCTTTGCGGAAAATAATCTCTACCGCACCCTTTGCACCCATCACGGCAATCTCCGCGCTCGGCCAGGCAAAATTAACATCGCCGCGCAGGTGCTTAGATGCCATTACGTCATAGGCGCCCCCGTAGGCTTTTCGGGTGATGAGCGTGACCTTGGGCACCGTGCACTCCGCGTAGGCATACAACAGCTTGGCGCCCTGTTTGATGATCCCGCCGTATTCCTGAAGCGTGCCGGGCATGAAGCCGGGTACGTCGACCAGGGTGAAGATCGGAATATTGAACGCATCGCAAAAGCGGACGAAGCGCGCGCCTTTCTTTGATGAATCGATGTCCAGGCAACCGGCCAGCACCATGGGTTGGTTGGCGACGACGCCCACGGTGGAACCTTGCAGGCGAATGAATCCAATCACGATGTTCTGAGCGTAGTTTGGCTGAAGCTCGAAAAAATCGCCTTCGTCGGCTACCTTCACAATGAGTTCTTTGATGTCGTAGGGTTTCGACGGATCTGCCGGTACCAGGGTGTCCAGCGATGGCTCTATCCGATCGGCCGGATCATCGCTGGGCAGTCGCGGCGGCTTTTCCCGGTTGTTTGCCGGCAGGAAGTCGAAAAACTTTCGAGTCATCAACAAGGCTTCGACATCGTTCTCAAACGCCAGATCTGCGACGCCTGATTTAGACGTGTGGACGTTCGCCCCGCCCAGTTCATTGGGCGTAACCACTTCGTGGGTGACAGTTTTCACCACATCCGGCCCGGTGACGAACATATAGGAGCTGTCTTTGACCATGAAAATGAAATCGGTTATGGCCGGGGAGTACACGGCGCCGCCGGCGCAGGGGCCCATAACCATCGAAATCTGCGGCACCACGCCGGAGGCCAACACGTTGCGCTGAAAGATCTCTGCATAGCCGCCCAGAGAGGCCACCCCTTCCTGGATTCGGGCGCCGCCGGAATCATTGAGCCCGATCAGCGGCGCGCCAACTTTCATGGCCTGATCCATAACCTTGCAGATCTTCTCTGCGTGGGCCTCGGACAGCGCGCCGCCGAACACGGTGAAGTCCTGGCTGAAAACGAACACCAGGCGGCCATTGATGGTTCCGTAGCCGGTCACCACGCCGTCGCCGGGAATTTTCTTCTCCTGCATCGAGAAATCCGTGCAGCGATGCTCCACAAACTTGTCCCACTCTTCGAAGCTGCCCTCGTCGAGCAGCAGTGCCAGGCGCTCACGCGCGGTGAGCTTACCCTTCAGGTGTTGCTGCTCAATTCGGTGCTCACCGCCGCCAAGTTCGGCGGCAGTCTGCTTGGCCTGCAGTTCCTCGATAATGTCCTGCATGTGTTCTCCTGTAGAGGTCTAAAGTAGGGCTCTAAAGCCCGGTCCCGCGCCGTCTTACTCTTGCGGGCTCGAATGCGCGAGGATAGCGTGCTGGCTAGATTGTGGCCAGAATCGACCTAAATCTGCATGAGGGGGTGGGGCAGGTAGCCTTCGGACCTCAGCCGATCGATTTCCTCGGGCGCGTAGGGCACCATTTCGATAAATGCCGGCAGATCGGATGGCCGCACATCGTTCTCGTTCATCCACGTTTCGCACATTCGCACATCGATTAAGCGCCGGGCGTCGAGCAGGGCGGCTCGGTCCACGAGCACCTTGTTCGCCGTATAGTTTTCGAGGGTGAAGGAAGCCGCTTCCTCCCCATGTAGTATTACAACCACGGGGTCCATGTTTGCCAGGTCTTTGGCCAGAGAACCTTCTAGAGCATCGAAGAGGTCGGCCAGATCGCGTTCATCGGCTGGTGATACCTCCAGATAGTACGATCCCGCCCAGGCTGGGGGAGACGCGAGGCCCGCGGCGACGATCCCGAGGGCCAATACGGTGAAAACCGGCAGGTGGAAGTTCATTGGTCGATTTTATCCGAGGACGCGGTCTTTCTCACCCCGACCGGTCGGCCTGGGGAGACACGGAGGCGGTATACTGCGGCGGCCGCGAAACCGGGCCCGTACCTATGCCGCTCAGCCCCGATATTGTAGGTCGACAGACCAGGTCATTTGAACATCGTGTGGACGCGCGATGGTTGATGGCTTACGCGGCCGGATTGGAGGATTTCTCGCCGCGCTACATGAATACCGAGGCGGACGCCGTCGTCGCGCATCCGGTGTTTCCCGTCTGTCTGGAATGGCCGGCCATTCTCGATTGTGCAAACCTGCCTGGCTCGCAGTCGGTTACCGTCGAGGAACGCGCGCGCAGTGTGCATGCCGCCCATGACATGCACATCTTTCGGCCGATTCGGGCCGGCGAGGTGCTGACCACCACGGCAACCGTGATCGGTGTGCGTCAGATCGGGTCGGGGGCTGCACAAACGACTCGCCTGGATACCGTGGACGCGCAGGGAGATCTGTTCTGTCGCACCTACCAGCTTGGAATCAGCCGCGGTGTAGACGTTGCCGGTGATCCGGCCGAGACAGAGTCCGCTCCCGAATTGCCGAATCTCGAGCCTGTGCAGGGCCCGGGCGGTGCCGAATCGATCGCGATACCGGTTGCGGCGGGCGCGGCCCACGTCTACACGGAATGCGCGCGGATCTGGAACCCCATCCACACCGACCGGGCTGTTGCGCTGGCGGCCGGTCTGCCGGACATCATTCTGCACGGCACCGCGACCATGGCGCTGGCGGTCTCTCGTATCGTCGAGCGGGTGCTGGGTGGTGATCCCACCCGCGTCCGGCGTCTCGGCGGACGCTTCTCAGCCATGGTGTTCATGCCGTCCACCCTGCAGTTGCTGATTCACGGGGCTGACACAGGATTGGTGAGCTTCACCGTGTTGACCGAAGACGGTCAGCGGGCGTTCAGCGAGGGCTTCCTTTGCTTCGACTGAAGCGCCCTGGCGCGCCGCTATGAGACCGATCCACTATTATCTGCTCGGCACCGGTGGCTGGTTCCTCGCGTTTGGCATTCAGGGCGTGATGTTTGCGTGGCTGGTGACAATGGTACTGCGCGAGACCCCCGAGATGGTGGGTATCGCGCAGATGACGCTGCTTTTGCCGGGCACGCTGCTGATTCTCATCGGCGGCACCTACGCCGATCGCTTTGGTGGTCGGCGGATTGTGATCGGTGGTCAGATGTTGGCCGCGTGCGGCCCGTTGTTGCTGTTGTTTCTCATCTGGAGCGATCAGCTCAGCTATTCGGGCATGCTGGCTTACGCAATCCTCATGGGTTGTGGTACCGCGTTTGTTACGCCCGCCAGAGATAGCCTTCTGAATGGAATCGCAGAGGGACGCGTGCAGCGCACCGTGATGCTCGCCAGCATGGTTCAGTTCGGCGGCCAGATGATCGGTATCATGCTTGCGGCCACGGCTGATGGCGTGGGCGCTGAGTTGTTGCTTGCAGTGCAGAGTTTGTTGCTGGTGCTCGGCACGCTGGCGTTTGTTGCCCTCCCGCCGCCGCGGATAGTAGCGGCGCTAACGCGCGGACCACGCATGATTCACTCGCTGCTCGAAGGTGCAAAGACCGTGTTCTTGTCGGGGTCGATGCGCGTGATTGTGGTTCAGAACGTGGCAATGGCGATGTTCTTCATGGGCGCGTACATCGTAACGCTGCCGTTGCTGGTGCGGGAGGTCTTCGCGGGTTCGGCGCAGGATCTGGCGCTGATCAACGGAGCAAACTCGCTCGGTCTGGTCTGCACCATCTTCGTGCTGTTACGGTTCGGCGATGTTGCACGGCCCGGTCGCGCATTGATTCTCTCCCAGGGCATCGGCGCGCTCGTGCTGGCGGCGGCAGGATTCGCCTCCAGCTTCTCGATCGCGGTGTTTGTGTTGTTCATCTGGGGGATGTGTGGCGGAATTGCCATGACGATGTCGAGAACCATCATGCAGGAACAGGCGCCGGAAGCGCAGCGTGGCCGGGTGATGAGTTTCTACGCCTTTTCATTCATGGGTGCCGGTCCGCTGGGGGCCGTCCTGAACGGCTATCTGGTGGAGCAGATGGGTCCTCAGAACACGCTGGTTGTGACCGGCGGCGCCATGGCGGCGGTGGTGCTCGCGGTGGGGCTGGGATCGCGCATGTGGGCGCTCACACAGCACCAACCCGTGGCGGCCTGACGGGTGAGCGGGGCCAACGGAAAATTCAGAATAGCCGTCGATATCGGCGGTACCTTTACCGATGTCGTTCTGGATCGCGTAGCAGCGGACGCTGCCGAGCGGTTCACAATCAAGGTGCTCACGACCTACAACGATCCGGCAAACGGCGCCATGGAAGGCTTGGAGCGGGTACTCGAGCTTGCGCGAGCCCGGCCTGAGGATGCGACCCTGGTGCTTCACGGCACGACCCTGGCCACCAACGCGCTGATCGAGCGCAGCGGCGCGAAAACTGCGCTGCTCACGACCGAAGGCCACCGCGATGCCGTGGAGATGGCGTTCGAAACCCGCTTCGAGCAATACGACATCAACATCGATCGGCCGCAGCCATTGGTGCCGCGGCGACTGCGTTTGCCGATTCGTGAGCGGCTCGATGCCCGCGGGCAGGTACTCGTTCCGCTCAATGAAGCGTCGCTGGATGAGGCGATCAAGACTCTGACGGATGAAAATGTCGAGAGCGTGGCCGTGGGGTTTCTGCATGCCTACGCGAATGCGGACCACGAGCGACAGGTTGCCCGGCGGCTGCGGCGGATGTTGCCGGATGTGTCGATCACGCTGGCCTCGGAAGTCTGTCCGGAGATCCGCGAATACGAACGGCTGTCCACCGCCTGCGCTAATGCCTACGTAAAGCCGTTGATGGGCCGCTATCTGAGGAGCCTGCAGGCACAGCTTGTGGCTCGCGGAATCAATAGCCCGGTGTTGCTCATGACCTCTGGCGGCGGACTCACCACGCTCGAGACCGCTGCGGAGTTTCCGATTCGCCTCGTCGAATCCGGCCCAGCGGGCGGCGCGATTCTCGCAGCGCGGGTAGCGGCTGAAGGGGGACACGATCGCGTGCTGTCCTTCGATATGGGCGGAACCACCGCCAAGATCTGCCTGATCGATGATGCAACGCCACAACTATCGCGCGCCCTCGAGGTGGATCGAGTCTACCGGTTCAAAAAGGGCAGTGGATTGCCCGTGCGTATACCTGTCATCGAGATGGTCGAGATCGGTGCTGGTGGAGGTTCGATCGCGCGGGTGGACAAGCTCGACCGGATTACGGTTGGCCCCCACAGCGCGGGATCGGAGCCTGGGCCTGCGTGCTACGGGCGCGGCGGGAGCGCGGCTACCGTTACCGATGCAGACGTTGTGCTGGGGAAGATCGATCCCGGCTCGTTCGCAGGTGGGCAGTTGTCGCTGGACGAGGAAGCGGCTCGCCATGCCGTGGCCGACAACGTCGGCAAACCACTGGGCTTGCCCGATCATCTGGCCGCATTCGGCATCGGCGAGGTTGTCGATGAGAACATGGCCGCGGCGGCTCGGGCGCATGCCGTGGAGTGGGGAAAGCACGCTGAGGCCAGGACGCTGGTTGCATACGGCGGCGCCGCCCCATTGCACGCCGCACAGCTTGCCAACAAGTTGAAGATCGACCGGGTGGTGGTGCCCACCGACGCCGGGGTCGGCTCGGCGATCGGATTCCTCCTGGCGCCGGTGAGCTACGAAGTGGTGCGCAGCCGTTACATGCGGCTTTCGGCCTTTGATGCCGAAGCCGCCAACGCGGTGATGGCCGAAATGCATGCCGAGGCGTTGACCGTGGTGCGATCGGCCGCCGACATTGACGAGTTGAGCGAAACCCGCAGGGCGTACATGCGCTATCAGGGCCAGGGATATGAAATCGCGGTAACCCTCCTGGCTGGGGAATTTGTCGCCGAAGATGCCGAAACGTTGCGCAGCGCGTTCGATGCCGAATATCAGAGCCTGTATCAACGAACTATTCCGGGTATCGATATCGAGGTCCTCAGTTGGACTCTCACTTTGAGCGCACCCAGCCAGCCAGTGGTTGCCGATCGCGAACCTTCCATGGCGCGGGCCGTTTCGACCGATCGGCAGGTTTCGTTGTTCGACCCGGAATTGAGAGAAGTTGTCCAGGCGGACAGCTATTTGCGTGAAGACCTCCATCCGGGCGACTATGTGCAGGGCCCCGCAGTGGTGATTGAAGATCAGACCACTACGGTGATTCCAACTGAGTTTATCGCATCGGTAACCGCTAAGGGTTACCTCGTGCTGAATCGAAGAGGCACACGATCATGACCGATGCCAATTCCAGTCCGGAGCCGCTTTCCCAACTGCAGACGCAGCTGATCTGGAATCGACTGCTCGCCCTGGTCGAGGAGCAGGCGCAAACGCTGATGCGGACGGCATTTTCCACCGTGGTCCGCGAGGCGGGGGACCTCTCTGCGGGAGTTTTCAACCCATCCGGCCAGATGCTGGCGCAAGCAGTCACCGGAACGCCTGGGCATGTGAACGCCATGGCCGCATCGGTCGGCAAGTTTCTCAATCGCTATCCGGTGGACACGTTGCGCCCCGGTGACGTTCTGCTCACGAACGATCCATGGGATGGCACCGGACATCTGAATGACTTCACGGTGGTGACGCCTGTGTTTCGCTCCGTATCTGGCAGCGATGTGTGCGTTGCATTGTTCGCGGCGACGAGCCACATAGCCGATGTGGGTGGTCGGGGCTTCGGCCCGGATGCCAACGATGTGTTCGAGGAAGGGCTGAAGATTCCTATCTCGTATCTGTTCAAGGCGGGTGTGCGCGATGAGACTCTGATGACGCTGATCGCCGCCAATGTTCGTGACCCCGTAGTGGCAGAAGGAGACCTCTATTCCCTCACTGCCTGCAACGACACTGGTGCGGCGCAGCTGCTGGAGATGATGGATGACTTCGCGATCGATTCCCTGACCGAGGTCGGGGATCAGATTCTGGACACCTCGGAGCGCGCGATGCTCAAGGAGATTCGGGCGTTGCCCCAGGGCGAGTATCGTCATCGCATGCGCATCGACGGCTACGGCGATCCCGTGGATCTGGTGTGCCGATTGACCATTGGCAGTACAGGGATCGACATAGACTTCACCGGAACCTCGCCGGCCTCTGCGGTTGGAATCAACGTTCCGCCTGCATACACCGAGGCCTACGCATCGTTCGGCGTTCGTTGTGTGATCGGTAACGACATTCCGAACAATGCTGGATCGCTAGCGGTGATCCGGGTAAGCGCCCCGGACGGATGCCTGCTCAATGCTGCGCATCCGCGCGCGGTTTCGGCTCGCCACGCGGTGGGCCAGATGCTGCCGGACGTAATTCTGGGGTGCCTGGTTCAGGTGGTTCCCGAGCGGGTTCCGGCCGAAGGAGCATCGTGTATCTGGAATCCGGTGTTCTTGAGTATGCCTTCGTCGGCGGGCGCTAATGTGCCGACCGAGGATTTTGTCGCCAACCCGATATTCAACGGCGGTACCGGAGCGCGCCCGGGCAAAGACGGACTTTCTACCACGGCCTTTCCGTCCGGCGTGCGTACCACGCCCACCGAGGTGAATGAGGTGACCACACCCCTGGTGATCTGGCGCAAGGAATACCGACAGGACTCCGCCGGCGCGGGGGAATATCGGGGTGGTTTGGGTCAGATTATCGAAATCAGCCACAGCGCTGGAGAGCCATTTGTGGTTTCGAAGATGTTCGATCGCATTCATCATCCGGCTAAGGGAAGGCGCGGTGGCGGAGATGGTGCCCCGGGCCGCGTGTTCCTCAAAGACGGCGTCGAATTTCAAGGCAAAGGGCGCGAGGTAGTACCGGCCGGAGCAACTCTGGTGATGGAAACTCCGGGGGGTGGGGGCCTGGGCGCGGTCGATCAGCGCGACCCGGCCCGAGTGAAAGAAGACCTCGAATCTGGGTTCGTCAGCCCGCAAGCCGCTCGCGACATCTACGGGTTGGATGAAGCCTGAACGCTCGGCTGCATTGAGGTGTCCTCGGGTCTCTGGCAGACCTTGAAGTCGCCGGGTCATGCTATACAATTCGCCTCTTTTTGTGGATCTGGCCACTAAACGCCACTCAGGCGGGAATAGCTCAGCTGGTAGAGCACGACCTTGCCAAGGTCGGGGTCGCGAGTTCGAATCTCGTTTCCCGCTCCATTTTAAAATTAATGGGTTGGAGTCAATTCCGCTAGGATTCCCACCGCCCCAAAAAAGTCAGTAGTGCATTTGGTAGTTCTTCAACACCAAGGAGGCATGCGCTCGCGCCTAGACCAAAGAAGATCGACCATCGGGTGGTTTCTATAGAGAGCGCTCCGGATGGACCGAGGAAACCAACGACGAAGACGACGAGCGCGAGGGCTGACAGGCAGGGAGGGAAATGTCTCGCAGCTTCATGAGAATGGTTGACGCATAATCCCCAGGCGACACCAGCCCGGGTGCCCAATGGGCTTACGAGGAGTAAAAGTGTAGAGAGACCCGGCTTCGGCCGGGTTTTTCTTCGAAAGCAGTCACTCACGAGCGACGCCGCTATGGCCGCTTTCGGCTGCGAATTCAACCGGTCGATGCAGGAAGGTGTTGCCGACACCATAGCGCAGCAGGACCGCGGCGGCGGGCTGAGAGAAGGAGCGTGCTCGTGTATGCTCGGTATTCACGCAAGATCCGCAATGGGCTCGTGCACAGGTTCATCATGTTCATCCTCGCAACGCTCGCGATCGGCGCGATGGCGCTGACCACCGCCTCGTGGGCTCTCAAACCGAAGAGTGTCGGCACTGCTGCGGCACCCGATCCGGCCGGGCACTCGGATGCGGTGGTTCAGGTCTACGGTGCTGATGTCTGGGGTGTGCGCGGACGCTTTGCCATCCACACCTGGATCGCCGTGAAAGCCGCAAACGCAGAGCGCTACACCAGATATCAGGTTATCGGCTGGCGGCAGCGGCGTGGGCTGCCGGTGGTGAGCATCTCCAATGGTAATCCGGACGGCGACTGGTTTGGCTCCAAGCCCATTCTCCTGCTCGATCACCGAGGTGCGGCAGCGGAAGACCTCATCGAGGCGGTCCACGCAGCTGCGCTCAGCTACCCGTTTGCGGACGAGTATGTGATGTGGCCGGGACCCAACAGTAACTCGTTTACAGCCTGGATCAGCCTCGAGGTGCCAGAGCTGGGCCTCGACCTGCCGGCTAAAGCGATTGGTAAATCCTGGATGGTCGACGCTTACCCAGAGCTTCAGAATTGAAAGTCGGCCATTGCGCCAAAGTGGCCGGAATGGACTGTGAGTTCAATGGGTCAACGCAACACCTTGTCTTAATGCAGAAGACGGATCGTATATTTGAGGAGCGACAAGCAACATCGACGTTTGGAGGCAGCAGAGATCCAAAACCGCTGGAAGCGCGCAGAATCGGGGAACTCGGTAGAATCGAGCGTGCTGGATCGGTTTATCACGGCTTGGCTTCGCAAGCGGCCTCAAGGCCCCAGCAGAGATGGGAGCAGCGCCTGCGTTGCATCGACCGGTTGAATCCGCAACACATAGCAGACAAATTAAAGCGTTCTTAGGGGCGTCTACTTTCCCCTCCAAAGTGAACAAATCAGACGCTCGCGGCAGCCGTCAAAACCAGAGTTCAACGAGCGCTTTGCGCGCCGACTGGGTGTCGAGCCGCGCTACGTTGAAGCGCTCCTCAGCGCGGGCCTGAGCGAGCACCCGTAGGTCTGGAACGATCTCGCCACGGGGAACTTTACCGTTGCGAACTGGCGCGGAATGGCGCGCGAACTGGCGCTTGGAACTACAGCTTCACATAGTCGGGGTTCGTTTCGAATGCGGCCACGAAATCGAAGGCCTGGCCTGCGATGTCGTCGGTGCCCGCCTCCCAACCATGCCACGGATACTCCACCGCGCCGTTTTCGCGCAGCATTGGGGTGTTGGTGTCGGGGTTGACCACAAAGAACATCCCGTGCTCCTGGCCGCGTTGCATTGGATAGCGGTCCTGCTTCGGTGCGCCGGGGCCCGCGCATCCATACATGCCGCCTTTGCCCGTGCCGTTGTTGAAAACCCAATGGATTTCGGCAAAGGCGGGACTCGTCGGCGAGGGGTCGTTGGCATGGTTGTGTGTGGACAGGTCGACACCCTTGCCCGCCGTCCAGAGGTTCACGTAGGTGATCTCGGTGCCGTCATCGTCGAGCAGATGAAAACCGGGTGACATGTAGGCGTCAGCCCCATTGAAAATGTCGGTGAACTGACCGAACTTCTCGTCGAACCGCTGCCATTTGAAGCTTTCATCATAGGGACCGGTGATAACCAGCTGATCCATGGAATCGATGTTATCCGCGGCGTCGCTCGTTTCGGTGAACACCGTGAGCAGCGCGCCCTCACCTCCGGCTTTGACGTGATCTGCCTCGACGAGGGTGTCTCGAACCTGCCCGTGGGGGGCAAACGCACCGCGCCGAATGTTGACCAGTTCGCCCATCACCACCTTGATGTAGATCCGAGCGTCGTTCGGTTCGAGGCCCAACTTGTCATTGACGCCTAAACGCACGAACTGGATGTCCCAACCGGCTACGGACCAGATGTTCGACGCAACAATGGCGTTGCTTTGCGTTACAGGCCCCAGCGTGATGTTCACGCCCTCCCGGTCCCGGCTACGCGTGGTGGGCGCGCTTGGTGCAAGCGTGGATAGCGATACGATCGGATGAGATTCGGCGTTTGTCATCGTGTATTCCTCACGAACGAATCATGGGCTCTGCTAAGCCCAGCTCGAAACCTTCGTAGTCATTGTCTGCCACGTGCTTGCACTTCTCTGCATAAGGTGGAAAACCTAGATAGGGCATGAACACTCTTGGCTTACCGGGGATGTTGGCACCGAGATACCAGGAGTTGCAGTTGGGGTACAAGCTGGTGTTGCCGACTTCATTGACGTGTTCGACCCAGTCTGCTTGAGCATTTGCCTTGGCGTTGATGCGTGCGAGCCCTCTCTGGTCGACGAAGGTGATGCACTCGGCGATCCAGTTCACATGGTGTTCGATTGAGGGCAACATGTTCGTCAACACGGAAGGGCTGCCGGGCCCGGTGATGGTGAAGAGGTTGGGAAAACCGGAGATGGCAAGACCCAGATAGGTTTTCGGCCCTTCGGCCCATGCATCCTGCAGGGACTGTGCTGCGGACCCGCGTATATCGATCTTCATTAAGGCACCGGTCATGGCGTCGAATCCGGTGGCAAACACGATTGCGTCGAACTCATAAGTTGCCTCGGATGTTCTGAGGCCGGCTGGCGTGATGGCTTCGATGGGGGTTCGGTTGACGTCCACCAGGGAGACGTCGGAGCGATTGAAAGTCGCATAGTAGTTGGTATCGACACACAGGCGTTTGCAGCCCACCACGCTCGTCGGCGAAAGCAGTTCTGCCGTGGCCGCATCCTCGACGATGTCGGATATCTTGCCCCGCACGAACTCCGCAGCGGTTTCGTTCGCCTCGCCATCGAATATCAGATCGGCGAATGACGCCAGGAACGGCAATCCACCGTGCGCCCAGCGTTGTTCGTATTCGCTTTCGCGCTCCGCGGCGGAAACGTCCATTGCATTGGCTTCGTTGTAGCCAAAGTTTGCGTGGAACGCGGTTTGGCTGTTGGCTTCACGGAACGATCGGTAGTTGGCCTTGATGTCGCGCACTCTCTCAGGATCGAGCGGTTGGTTGTGGGCCGGAATCGAGAAATTCGGCGAACGCTGAAAAACGGTGAGGTGATCCGCCTGCTCGGCGATCAACGGAATGCACTGAATACCGGAAGAACCGGTACCGACGACGGCGACCCGTTTTCCGCTGAAATCGATCGGCTCGTGGGGCCAGTTGCCGGTGTGGTACCAGTCACCTCGAAAGCTCTGCAGACCATCGAAATCGGGTAGGTTGGTCGAAGACAGGCAGCCAGTTGCCATAATGACGTATTTTGCGTCGAATTCGCTGCCGTCGCTGGTTGTCACCGCCCAACGGCTGGTGGATTCGTGGAAGTGCGCAGCCTCAACACGGGTATTCAGCTGAATGTTGCCGCGCAGATCGAAACGGTCGGCAACATGCTCGATGTAACTCAGAATCTCCGACTGTGTCGCATAGTGCTCTGACCACTCCCACTGCTGCTGCAGGTCGTCGGAGAACTGGTAGGAATACTCCATGCTCTCGATGTCGCAACGCGCGCCTGGGTAGCGGTTCCAGAACCAGGTGCCGCCAATGCCGCCGGCCGTTTCAAGAACTTGAACGTCGAGACCAAGACCCTTGAGCTTGTGCAGCATGTATACGCCGGCAAAACCGGCTCCGACCACGATCGCGTCGAGCTGTTTGACGGTCATGCGAATCCCCCCTTTCGTATTGTGGAGTCGGGGTTGAAGTCTCTCAGTTGTTTGGCAGCCGTTCAACTGCAGCTCCGGTGAACCCAACTCAGCGACGTACCTGGTGTTGATCTCCGGTATCATGGATCGCCGCGCTAACGGGAGGCATGCGTTGAATTTCGACTTTTCCGATGACGAAAAACTGGTCCGGGATCAGATTGCACGATTGCTGGCCGATCGCTGCCCCACCAGCGTCGTCCGCCAGGTTCTCGAGGGCGAGGCCGCGTACGCGAAGGATGTCTGGACAGGTCTCATTGAGATGGGCTTGACGGCCACCTGCATTCCGGAAGCCTACGGGGGTGTTGCGGCGGGGTATCTCACCCTGTGTCTGGTGGCCGAGCAGCTCGGCGCGCACCTGGCGCCAACGCCTTTCTCGTCATCGGTGTATTTTGCGACCGAAGCGCTGCTCGAATTTGGCACGGATGCGCAAAAACAGCGGTGGTTGCCCAGACTCGCCAGCGGCGAGTTGATCGGTACCCTCGCGGTTGTTGAAAGCGGCAACGAACTCACGGCAGATTCCGTCCAACTCATCGCAAACAACGGGCGCTTAAGCGGGTCCAAGCTCGTCGTTCCGGATGGAAACATCGCCGATGTGGCCATCGTGCTGGCCCGCGATACCGGAGTCGGCTTGAGTCTGTATCTCGCCGATCTGCGCACCGACTCGGTTACCCGGGAGCGGGTCGAAACCGTCGATCCGACGAGGGATTCCGCTCGCCTTGCGTTTGCCGATTGCGAAGCGGACGTGTTGGGCAGCCCGGGTGCGGGTTGGAATCACCTGGAGCGACTGTACGATCGCGCCGCCGTTCTGATCGCGTTTGAGCAGTTGGGTGGGGCTCAGAGCGCTCTGGACATGGCGGTGGCCTATGCCAAGGAACGTTTCGCGTTCGGCAGACCCATCGGGTCGTTTCAGGCGCTGAAACACATGATGGCGGACATGTACGTCGCGTTGAAGCTGGCCGAATCCAATTGTTACTACGCCGCGTGGACATTGGCAACGAATGCTGATGACCTGCCACTGGCCGCGGCCACTGCGCGGGTCTCGGCCACCCAGGCCTACCAGCTTTGTTCGCGTGACAACATCCAGGTGCACGGTGGAATGGGTTTCACCTGGGAGTTCGACTGCCATCTCTACTACCGCCGCTCCAACTACCTCACTTTGCAGCTGGGTGGGCTCACGAGCTGGGAAAACAAGCTGGTCGACGCATTGCCGCGCGACGAAGCAGCCGCATAGGATAAGCCATGGACTTCAACGACACTCGTGAAGAATCGACGTACCGCGCTGAAGCGCGCGCCTGGCTCGACGAAAACGCACCGCAGCATCTGCTCGAACCGTTGTCGTCGAGCACCTTTGGCGGCATGAACACCGGCGCTGAAGATCCGCTGGAGGCGTCAAAACGCTGGCAGCTGAAAAAGGCTGAGGCCGGCTGGGCCTGCCTGCAATGGCCCCGTGAGTATGGCGGTCGAGGTGCCACGCCCATCCAGAGCGTGATCTGGAACCAGGAGGAGGGGGTATACGCGAAATTGAGTGGCACCTTCATTATCGGTCAAGGGATGTGCGGGCCCACGATGATGGCGTATGCCAGCGAAACGCAGAAACAGCGCTACCTTCCCAAGCTTGCCAGCGGCGAAGAGGTCTGGTGCCAGCTGTTCTCAGAGCCGCATAGCGGCTCGGACCTCGCCGGGTTGCGTACCAGGGCTGAGAAGGACGGCGATGAGTGGGTCGTCAACGGCCAGAAAATCTGGACCTCGGGCGCTGATCACTCCGACTACGGGATTTTGATCACGCGCACGGACCCGACGATTGCCAAACACAAAGGCTTGACCATGTTTTTCGTCGATATGAAGTCGCCCGGTATCGACATCCGGCCGATCAAGCAGATCAACGGTCAGAGCGGCTTCAATGAGGTGTATTTTGACAACGTACGTCTTGCCGACGAGCAACGTCTGGGAGAGGTGGGGGAAGGCTGGAGTGTGTCGATCACCACGCTCATGAACGAACGGCTGGCAATCGGCGGCGGTATCTCAACGGGGTTCCCGGAGATCAAGGAACTGGTAGATGCGCTGCCGCTCGGTGTCGGCAAGGCCATCGACAACCAGGCGGTGCGTTCTAAGCTCGCGGATTGGTACGCCAAAGCCGCCGGCTTGCGCAACACTGCGGCGCGCTCGATCAGCGCGCTATCCAAAGGTGAAACGCCGGGTCCAGAGAACTCGATCGGCAAGCTGGTAGCCGGCACCATCATGCAGGATATTGCGAAATTCGCCATGGATCTGCAGGGGTTTGGCGCGGTGCTCACAGACCCGGAGGTCGCCGAAGGGGCCGCGCGCTTTCAAGCGATGTTGCTGCGCTCGCCGGCAGTGCGCATCGAAGGCGGTACGGATCAGATACTGCGCAACATCATTGCCGAGCGCGTGCTGGGACTACCGGCGGACCTGCGGGCTGACAAGGGGCTGCCTTTCGACGAAATCCCGACGGGCAACTGATCCGCGTCAGGTGATCACGTTCCTGGGTACATCGCGAAACGGTCCGGTGTCGAAGCGCGGTTCTTTGGGCATACCCAGCACCCGCTCGGAGATGATGTTGCGCTGTATTTCGTCGGTGCCGCCAGCAATGGAGGTGGCCGGCACGGATACCAGGATCTCCGCGATGATACCTTCCAGCGGACTTTCGCTACCGGTCAGCATTGCATCTGTGCCGCTGATCAGCGTGTGTACGTGGGAGGCAGCGCGTGCAACGTTGCTCGAGGCGAGCTTGCCCAGTGAGCCCTCCGGTCCCTGAGGTCGGCCTAACTGTTGTGCGGCCCGCGCCCGGCGGGCGGTCCACTCGGCCGACTTCGACAGGATTAAGAGCTTGGCGATCTGCTGGCGTATGTTTGGATCGGTGCTGGTGCCCGTGGATTTCGCTCTGTCTACCACCAGATCTACCCGCCCGGCTCGTTGCGGATACCACTTGTAGGGTTCCATGACCGTGGCGTTTTCGGCGCGCTCCTCATCGTAGATGCGCCCTTGAAGATGCCGGCTCCTGGCCGCATTGCGCAAGCCATCGGCGCCACGCCGTTCGTGGGCGAGAGTGGTCATGGCCACCTGCCAGCCGTTGCCGGTTTCGGAAACCTGGAATTCCGGTGCGATCTTCGCGTCGGTGAAGAACACCTGATTGAAAGAAGCGTGTCCGTTCATTTGTCTGAGCGGTAGAACTTGCACCCCCGACTGATTCATATCCAGCACGAAGTAAGTCAAACCCTGGTGCTTGGGAGCATCCCAGTCTGTGCGTGCGAGCAACAGACCGTATTGCGCGTGGTGCGCGCTTGTGGTCCATACCTTCTGGCCGTTGATGATCCAGTTCGCTCCGTCGAAGTCGGCGCGGGTCGTTGCGCCCGCCAGGTCCGAGCCGCTTCCCGGCTCGCTGAACAACTGACACCACGTGTCTTCGCCTGTGAGAATGCGACGCAGGAACTTGTTTTTATGCAAATCGCTGCCGTGCTCTAAGAGTGTGGCGGCTGCCAGCAGGCGGATTCCGGACTTTGCCGCTCCCACCGCGTCGGCGGCGGCAAACTCTTCATCGACCACCGGTCCGAGGCCCACCGGCATACCGCGTCCGTACCACTGAGCGGGCCAGTGGGGCATGCCCCAGCCGGAGTCGACCAGCGTGTTGCGCCACTCGAGAAGGCCTGCGTTGGGATCCCAGTTCTCGTTCAACCACTCGCGGACGTCTGCGCGGACACTTTCTTCGCTAAATTCACTCATTGCCAAAGTTCTCTTTAGAGCCCGGAGCGTTGCACGTAAAGCTCACGGTGATAGCTTGGGTCGCCAAGAAACACTTCGGAGCTTTTCGCCCGTTTGAACCATAAGTGGGTATCGTGATCCCAGGTGAATCCGATCCCACCGTGTAGCTGGATGCAATTGGCGGCGGTGTTCATGTAGGCGTCAGACGTGCAGGCTTTGGCCAGCGATGCCAGGGCGGGTAGCTCCGGATCATCCTCTGCGGCGGCTTCGGCGGCATAGTAGGCCGCGGATTTGGCCAGCTCGACCTCCAGCAACATGTCCGCGCACTTGTGTTTGATGGCCTGGAACGAGCCGATCACGCGCCCGAACTGCATGCGTGTCTGGACGTAGCTGATCGCGGAGTCGAACAATGCCTGGGCGCCGCCGACCATCTCGTTTGCAAGCGCTATGGCGGCCTGATCCAGGGTATTTGCGAGCGCCCGCGCACCGGTCCCGAGTTCACCTAGAAGCTCCGCCCTTGCATTGCGAAACTCGATGCGCGATAGCTTCCTTGTGGGATCCATGGTTTCCAGGGCCCGCCGCTCGACGCCTGGCGTTTGCGTAGGCAAGGCAAAAAAGGAAAGACCTTCGTCGCCGGAGGTTGCAAGGTTGCGCCCAACGACAATGAGCAGATCCGCAATCTGGCCGTCAAGCACGAAGCTCTTGACGCCGTTCAACAGGAATTCCGTTCCGGCGCCATCCTTAGCCAGCGTCGCGGTGAGCTCAATGCCCTGGGTGTCCCAGCGCCCGTTGGGCTCGGTCACGGCCAGGGTCGCCAGGCGTTCTCCCGACGCGATGTCCGGCAACAGTTCGACTTTCTGGGATTCGCTTGCGGCGTTCAAAATCGCGTTGGCCGCAAGCACGCTCGATGAGAAATAGGGTGCGCACAACAACGAACGGCCCAGCTCTTCCATCACAATGCCAAGCTCAACCGCACCGAATCCGGCGCCGCCGTATCTTTCCGGGATGTGGATTCCCGGCAGCGCGAGCTCCTGGCTCAGCTGTCGCCACACGTCACGATCGTAGCCCTGGGATGTTTCCATCAGGCGCCGGACCTCGGTGGTTGGTGATTTGTCCGTGAGGAAACGCCGAATGACCGAACGGAATTGCTCCTGTTCGTCGGTGAAGCTGAACTGCATTTGCTGGCTCCTAATCTGGCAAACCGAGGACGCGCTTAGCGATGATGTTCAATTGCACCTCCTTGGTTCCGCCAGCGATAGTGAGTGATTTTTGTCGTAGCCAGGTGCGGGTAGCTTCGGTCTCGTCGCGCTCGAAGCCTTCACCTTGCCAGCCGATTCCCCGGGTCCCCATCGCGGCCAGCAACATCTCATCACCTTCCTGGGTATGCAGCGCACCGGTGAGTTTCACCGCGGATGAGGCATATCCCGGCGCGCGCGCTTCGAGTTCTTCGATCACGCGCTTCTGCGTCAGCCGCTGGGCGTGCCCGTTCTGCTCGTAACGGATCAATCTGGCCCGCAGCAACGGGTCTGCAACGCGTCCTTTGATGGTTGGGACATAACGCTTGATGGTCTCGGGCATGTGTCCTTCGATCACCCGCCCGCCCTGGGAGCCGGAGATGTTGATGCCGGCGTGGGTCGAGCGTTCGAACTGCAGCAAACGCTTGCCCACCGTCCAGCCGTTGTTGACCCCGCCGATGACGTCATCCGCCCGGGCGACGGCATCTTCGAAAAGCGTCTCGTTGAAGGGGGATGCGCCTGAAAGCAGTCGAATAGGACGAATCTGGACACCTGGTTGGCTCAGGTCCACCAGCACCAGGCTGATGCCCTCGTGTTTCGGTTTGTCCGGGTCGGTGCGCACGAGCACGAAGATATAGTCGCAATCCATGGCATCCGAGGTCCAGGTTTTGCGGCCGTTCAACAGGTAATGGTCCCCGCGCAACTCGGCGCGGGTGCTCAGGCTTGCAAGATCCGACCCGGCGTCGGGCTCGGAGTAGCCCATTGCCCAACCGCCTTCGCCGCGCGCGATACCAGGCAGCCAGCGTGCTTTCTGATCGTCGTTACCGAGCTCCAAAATCGTCGGCCCGATGTAGTTTACGCCTCGACCGGTGAGCGGGGTGCGGGCGTTCATACGCTTGAGCTCTTCGATGAGTACCGTGTACTCATCCCGGGTCAGCTCGGCACCGCCGTATTGCCTGGGCCAGGTGGGCACCGTCCAGCCGCGCTCGGCCATGCGCTCGAGCCAGAGCCGCACATCGGGCTGGAGTTCAATCTTGCTGCTGCCCCAGGGAATCTGCCCGGGCCCCCGAGCTCCGGTTGGGCAATTTTCCTCCAGCCAGGCACGCGTGGTGGATCTGAACTCTTCGGTTTGACTCATTCCTGGATCGCTCGTGCTGTTGAAGCTTTCCCCGTTGGCGCGCAACGCCGGCTCCGATGTCACGCACTCAATGTGAATAACGCTACAATCTCGAAATGAAAATTGCCACCTGGAATGTGAACGGACTCAGCGCCCGGCAGGAGTTCATGCAGATCTGGCTCGCGCGGCGCGCGCCCGACGTGGTGGGTCTGCAGGAGCTCAAACTGACGGATGATGCATTTCCGCACGACTTTTTTGCCGGTCTCGGCTACACGGCTGTCACCCATGGTCAGAAGGCATGGAATGGCGTGGCGATCTTGAGCCGCCTGCCGGTGGAAGTTGTGCAGGTGGGTCTACCGGGTCAGGGTGAAGCCGGCGCGCGTTTTTTGACCGCTCGAATCGACGATCGCCTCGATTTCACCACCGTTTACTGCCCCAACGGCAAAACCCTGGAGCACGACGACTTTCCCGCTAAGCTCGCGTGGTTCGATGCGCTGGCGAGTCACTGGCAGAGCCAGAACGCCGAAGCCGCCGTGCTCTGCGGCGATTTCAACATCGTGCACAAACCCATCGACAGCTGGCTCGGCGAGGCGGGCAACGGCGGCATGTTCCATACGACCGAGGAACGGGTGCGCCTGCAGACCCTTCTGGACCTCGGCTTGAGTGATCTGTATCGGGCGATGCATCCCGAAGACCAGGTATTCTCCTGGTGGGATTACCGTGGGGGGTCGTTTCATCGAGGCCATGGACTGCGTATCGACCTGGTTCTTGGGTCTGCGGCTGTGAGCGAGCGGGTCAGTGAGGTCCGCACCGACCGGGATTTCCGCAAGAAGCACGATGGGTTGACCGCGTCGGATCATGCGCCGGTGATCGTAGAGCTCGACTGGTAGGTCATTGCAGGGCGGGCGCATGAACAACTACGACGAAGTCGGGAATTAGTTCGAATGGCCGAACAAGGCTTAGACGCTGCACTGGTAGGAACCGAGTTCGAACCGCGTCAGATCTCGTGGCGCGCGCACGACGTCATGCTCTATGCCCTGGGTGTAGGCAGCAAGCCTGCAACTGAGCTTGATTTTCTCTACGAGGGCCGAGGCCCTAAGGTGCTGCCTACCTACGCGGTCATTCCCGGCATGCGCGCTATGGGAAACATCGCCAAGGTGGTGAAACTGAACGTTGCGCGGTTGCTGCACGGCGAACAAGGGATCGAGATCCATCGGCCGTTGCCGCCGGAAGCCGAGCTTACGATGTGCAGCCATGTCTGTGAGGTTTGGGATAAGGGCAAAGCCGCGGTCATCGGCGTGCACGCAGATTTCAGCGATGACAACGGCCTGGTCTTCAGTACGCACTCGACACTCTTCTGCCTCGGGGCGGGCGGTTTTGGGGGCGAGCCAGGACCTTCCTCCCGGGATCTGAACCGGCCACCCGACCGGGCGCCAGACCTCACGGTGAGCTATGTAACTAACGAAGAGCAGGGCGCTCTTTACCGGCTGAGTGGCGATCGGGTGGCGCTGCACATCGATCCGGATTTCGCGCGTAAGGCTGGTTACGACAAACCGTTCATGCACGGGCTGTGCACGTTCGGTTTCGTTGGCCGCGCGGTGCTTCAGGGTTTGTGTGGGTGGGATCCGGAGCGCTTCGTTTCCATCGCTGGCCGATTCGCCGAGCGCGTGGAGTTTGGTGACGAGATCCAGACCCAGATCTGGCACACCGCGCCGGGCGAGGTTGTGCTGCAGGCGGTCACCCAGGATGGCAAAGTGGCATTGTCCCACGGCCGAGCGACGTTTCGAGCCTGATGGCGAGTTTTCTTGAAATCTTTCGCGGCGTCGCCAAATCTCACGAAAAAGGCGTGTGGACGTTCGAGATTGACAAGCGATTCAACGGGGCGTTTGGCGGAACCAACGGCGGCGTGCTATCTGCTATTTCCGTTCACGTTGCTCGTCAGCTGAGCGGACGCCGCGTGGCGAGCATCGATTCCAGATACATACGCGGATTTCGGCCGGGAACGGCGCGTGTCGTGAGTAGGCTTGTCAACAAAGGTCGAACGCTTACGGTAATGGACGTCGACATCGTAGATGCCCAAGATCGGCTGTGCACCCACTCGGTGGTGACCCTGGTGGAGCAAAATGCGCTAGCGGCTGACGTTCAACGCAGCGATCACCTGATCCCTCCTGAAGATCTTGCAGCTTGGCAGGATGGTAAACCGTGGCGGCTACCCAAAGGCCCCATGGAAATTCCGTTGATCGAGACGTTTGAGCCAACGGCGCTCGGCGGCAGCGATCTAACGACCATAACCGGTACCCGGGTGGTATGGCGGGAATCGGGCACATCGGCCGAGGCTGCCTGTATCGCCGCTGACATATCGGTGGGGCCGCCGGTCGCCCGGGCCGTGCGGGGTGCAGCGTCTACGCCAAATCCGGATCTTTCGCTGAGGTTCTGCGGCTCGAGCGATCCTGCAGACTTCCTAGCGGCCTCCTGCACACTGCGAAGCATTGATGGCGGGCTGGCATCCACGAGCATTGATGTATGGAACGGTGCTGACCTGCTCGCCGTGGGGGTGTCCACCACCACCTGTCTGCCGATTCCCTCGGCCTGACAGGGTTTCGCGCTTGATCTTCTTGTAGTCTTGCGCGCAGGCGGGTTTTTCCGGGCTAGCGATCCAATCGTTCAGCGCGGAGCGATTTGCGCCGAACCTTGCCCGCATCGTCCCGCAGCGGTTCGTCGACGAACTCGAAGGTACGCGGAATCTTGTAGCGGACCAGCCGTTGCGCCAGGTGCGCGAGCAACGTTTCTTCGTTCACGTTGCCGTCGGGAATATCGACAATGGCATGCACGGCGTTGCCCAGCTCTTCGTGTGGCAGACCGATGGCGCAGGACGATCGAACACCTGGACAGGCATCGATGGCGGCTTCTACTTCCGCCGGATAGACGTTCGCGCCCCCCGAAACGATCATGTCTGTCAGGCGGTCGGAGAGGTACAGATAGCCGTCTTCATCCAGGTGACCGATATCGCCGAGACTTTCCCATCCGCCTTCCATGGTTTTGGCTTCGGCGCCGATGTAGCGGTAGGTGCTGCCTGGCCCTGATTTGGGGCGAAGGAAAATCTCCCCGGTCGCGCCGGTTGGAAGGGTTTTGCCTTGCTCGTCGACGACCTTCATCTCACACGTCTCGCTGGGTTTGCCGACCGAGCCTTTGTGATTCAGCCACTCATGACCGGTGATCACGGTACCGCCGGTGCCTTCGGTGCCGCCGTAAAGCTCCCAGATGCAATCGGGCCCCAGCCAGTCAATGAACGCCTCCTTCAGCCAGATGGGGCAGGGCGCGGCCAGGTGCCACAGCGTTTTGAGCGATGAAAGATCGTATTTCAGCCTGATCTCGTCTGGCAGGTTCCAGATGCGCTGCATCATGGTCGGTACCAAATACACGGTGTCCACCGCTTGGGATTCGATGAGCCTCAGTGTCTCCTGGGCATCGAAGCGGGTGGTAATGGTGACCTGATTGCCTTTAAAGAGGGCGCCCATCGCCCACATGAAGGGGCCGTTGTGATACAGGGGCCCGGGAATCAAGACCGAGCCTTCGATCTGAAACTGCATGAATGGGACCTGTGGATCCCAGGTGGCTTGCTGCTTGGATACGATCAGTTTCGGGCGTCCCGTGCTGCCGCCGGAGGTCATCGCTTTCCAGCAGGTTGCGTTGCGTTCCTGCAGCGGGTCGGCAGACAGCCCTGAATCCGCCTCATAGCCGATTGGAAGCGTCGTAACGTGACCATGCTCGCCGTCGGCAACGCCGACGACCAGCATCGGCCGACCGATCTCCACGATCGCGTCCCGCTCCATCTTTGGCAGCTTTGCGGAAACGGGCTGCGGGGTGGCGCCAAGCTTCCAGGTGGCGATCGATGATTCGAAAAACTCGATGCTGTTTGGCAACGCGATGGTAACGAAATCGTCCGGACCGACGCTCAGCGATTGGTAAGCTCTGGCGAGCTTGTTGGTCCGATTTTCCAGCTCTGTCCAGGTGATGGTGTGGTTGTCGTGGGCGACCGCGATCGCCTCGGGCCTGCGGTCTGCCCAGTGGCTGACGATTCGTGAAAGCGAGATAAGTGCCATGGCAGCAGATATTATGGGGTTTCCCGGCGACCATCCAGCGCCAGATCAGCGAGGCAGGAGAAACTGATGATCAGGATTTACCACGTACCCGGAACGCGGTCGGTACGGGTAATCTGGCTCTGCGAAGAGCTGGCTATTCCATACGAACGCGTGCCCGTGGATTTCTCGCCTGAATATCGGGCGAGCGCCGAATGGCGCAAGCTGAATCCGGTGGGTAAGGTTCCAGTGATGACGGACGACAACTTTCCCGCCGATGGCGCTTTGACGATGTTCGAATCCGGCGCCATGGTGGAGTACGTGTTGGATCGATACGGCGGTGGTCGTTTGCGTCCCGTAGCAGGGACCGTTCTGCACGCGATGTATTTGCAATGGAGTTGGTTTGCCGAGGCCACCTTTGCCCGCCCGTTGGGAGAGATCGTGAATCATCGCCGGGAGTTTCCTGGTGACGCCGAGATTCCGGCCGTCGTGGAGGAGATGAAAAGTCGTGCCATCGTGTGTCTGGGCGCGCTCGAAGCTGTATTGAGCAATCGCGAGTTCTTACTCGGCGCACAGTTCTGTGCAGCAGACATCATGATGGGATACACGCTGATCATCGCCCACGCGTTCAAGGTTCTTGGCCCTGACCATCCGAATGTCCAGACCTATTTCAACAGGCTTTCAGAACGCCCGGGTTTTCGGTGCGCGACTGCGGATTTACCTGCTGGGAGGTCTTGATGAAAGTGAATACAATAGTCCACGCCTGTTTCCGGTTATAGGATCATGACCAACAGCAAACCCTTCGAAGTCGAACCGCTCGAGTCAACATTCGGGGCAGTGGTAACCGGACTTAAGCTGGCGCGGCTCGACGATTCTGCGTTCGCCCGGCTCTACGAAACCTGGCTCGAGTACGCGCTGCTGGTGTTTCCGGGCCAGCACCTGGAGAACGAAGAACAGATCGTGTTTGCAAAGCGCTTTGGCGACCTCGAGTTTGATCTTGCGCCGCTCAGCAACGTCCGCTCGGACGGTAGCGTTCGTGTCGATGACGGTAGCGATGACGTGGTGCAGGTGCTCAAGGGCAACATGGGCTGGCATTGCGATAGCACGTACATGCCGGTTCAGGCCAAGGGCGCGGTGTTCACGGCCCAGGTGGTTCCCTCCACGGGAGGCGAAACCGGGTGGGCGGACATGTGCGCCGGCTACGAGGCGCTCGATTCGGAACTGCAGACCCGGATTGGCGAGCTGTCTGCTTACCACTCGTTGTATTACAGCCAGGCGAAGGTCGGGCATATTCCGAAAGAAGGCGGCGACTACAGCGGCTACGGTTTTCACAATCAAGATCCGCCGCTGCGGCCTCTCGTGAAGATCCACCCCGAGACCGGGCGGGCTTCGCTGACCATCGGGCGCCACGCCTATGGCATCCCGGGGATGGACGAGGATGAATCCGAACAGCTGCTGCAGGGCCTCGTAGATTCAGCGTGTCAGGCGCCGAGGGTCTATCATCATACGTGGTCCGAAGGGGACGCAGTCGTCTGGGACAACCGCTGCTTGTTGCATCGAGGTTGTCCGTGGGACATGAAGGAGCCACGGATCATGTACCATGCTCGAATAGCCGGCGACCCCGTGACCGAGTTTGCGGCCCACGGTTGACGTTCGAGCCCCCTGGGAATCGCCGGAGTGCAAAAACGTCCTTCCGGATCAGGCGCTCACCCGCACCATGCGCTTGCCGAAATTTTCGCCAGCGAGCAGGCCAATGAGTCCGGCCGGAGCATTTTCCAGACCCTCCAGAATGTCTTCGGCGACCTTGATCGAACCCTGGGTCACCCATTGAGGCAGGTCGCGTTTCGCATCAGCCATGAGATCGGCTTTATCGCCCACGAGAAAGCCGGTCATGGTCAGGCGTTTGGTAACGAGCAAGCCGGGGACGCCGCGGGGTCCGGGCGACGGGTTCGCCGTGTCGTACTGGGAGACTACGCCGCAGCAAACGATCCGACCGTGCAGCTTCATCCGGAACAATACCGCCTCCAGGGTCTGGCCGCCGACGTTGTCGAAGTAAAGATCGATGCCGTCGGGGCAGGCGCTCTTTAGAGCATCGAAGATATTTTCGTTCTTGTAGTCGATGGCTGTGTCGAAACCGAATTCTTCAACCAGGCGTTGACACTTTTTCGGGCCACCAGCGATTCCGATCACTTTTGCGCCTTTGAGCTTTGCGATCTGCCCGGCGACCGAGCCGGTGGCGCCGCCCGCGGCGGAGACGACCACGATTTCGCCCGGCTGGGGCTTGCCGATGCCCTGCATGCCGTAGTGCGCTGTCATTCCCGTGCCTCCGAGCACGCTCATGAGATGGGTAAGAGGTTCGTGGCGCTCCTGCTTGCGTAGCTGCTTAGCGGGTTTCACGAAGTATTCCTGCCAGCCGCCGTCACCGGCGGCGAGATCTCCCGGCGCAAAGCCCGGGTCGTTGGATTCGACCACCTCGGCCAGAACGTAGCCTGCCATCACCTGGCCGGCGTCCAGCGCACTGCGGTACGTGGCGCCCTGCATCCAGGCGCGATTGGCCGGGTCGAGGGACAGGTAGAGGGTTCTGCACAGAACCTCGTCGGCCGCGGGCTCTGGCATGGGCGCCTCGGCGAGTTCGAAGTGTTCCGGACCGAGCTTGTCGGTCGGCATGGCTATGATTCTGATCTGCCGATTGATGGTCATGGGATTTGGCAATGTTGTCCTTGGGTATGCGGTCCATGATACCCCGGAAATTGCCTCCCCAATTCCGCCCGCGCTTTACCTGCTATGCAAAATAGCGGGCCGCGTCGATGCCGAACGCCCCCTGAGGAAGCTCCCGCTTGATCCACACCCGCGGTGGCGTGCCGGTGTGGGTGTCCATTGCATGCAGGTCGACGATGATGGGCTCGACGCGAGGCTGCTTTGCCTCGTTCAGGATGAGATTGACCTTGGGCCGTAGACGCCGTTCCGGATTCTGCGCGGTCACCACGCCCACTTCGCCGGTGTTCAGCTCCACCAGGGTCCCGGTGGGGAAAACGCCGATTGCCTGAGTCAGGTGCTCGACCAGGTCCTCTTGAAAAAGCACGCCCGCGTGTTCATGCAACGTATGCACCGCGTCAAAGGAAGACATGGCGGTAGCGTATGCGCGCTCGGTAATCATTGCATCGTAAGTGTCGATGATGCCCGCGATCTGTCCGTAAACGGGGATTGCTTTGCCGATGAGGCCCCTGGGATAACCTGATCCGTCGATGCGCTCATGATGCGTGGCAACCATGGCAATTACGTCGCGATCATCGATGCTGGATTCTTGCAGAATGGTCAGGCCTGCCTCGACGTGGCCACGAATGGTTTCCCATTCCACCTCGGTGAGTTCACCCACCTTGGTCAACAGATCCTTGGGGATGGTTATCTTGCCCACATCTACCAACGCGCAGCCAAGCGCGAGCTTGTTGATCTGGTGTGGCTTGAACCCGAGGTGGCGCCCCAGAACTGCGGCCCAGACCGCGTTGGATATGGAGTGCGAGTAGGTGTAGTCGTCCAGCGCGCGGATGCGCAGCAACGCAGCGACGGCGTCCTTGTTGCGAAGCACGCTGGAAACAAGCGGAATCACGGCCGCTTCGACCTGATCGATCTCGAGCTTGCCAGTGGTTCTGACCTTCTCCACGATGGGCTGCATGATGGCGATGGCGTCGTCGATGGAGGTTTGTGCCGGCGTGGTCTCGTCAGCCGTTTTCGCGCTGTCTTCGTAGACATGGGGTACGGGAGGCGCGATTTGCCGCAGGTGGGCAGTCGGCTTTTTCGATTGGTTGGATGGAACTTCTCGCGGCGAATCGTTCGACGCCACAATGCGCAATTTGGGTGCAGCATCCTGAAGTTTGGATCGACGCGGGTCTACGTAGACGTGGTCGCATTCTGTGCCGAGGCGATCGATGATTTTCTCGTCACGAACGTAAAAACCCTGAACTTCGAAACTCGTCCCGAGCCACGGCCGGTCCAGCTTGGCGATGTACATTCCCAACGTAAGCTGCGCTATCGGCGTTTTGGTCAACCCGTGTTTGTCGTCGGTGTCAGCCATCGGCGCAGGCTAGACCATGTTCGACAAGGCGCTGTGAACCAGTTCACCGGCGTGCCAATCAAGCGCTGAGTATGGTGGCGTTCTGTGACGCGAGGTTGAGGTTAGGTCGATCTGAGAGGGTCGCTACCATCCCAGCCGACCGAGGCTTCGCGGATGAAGTCGTAGAACGCGCGAAGGCCTTTATCGCCGACGTAAATTTCCAGCATGTGTCCCATCATGGCGCTGGTATCGATGAACGCGAACTCAGTGCCCGTCTTGGTCATTGCCCGAGCCGCCAGCGGGTGTCCGGCAGCCTCGTACTCGGCGATTGTATCAACCACCGAATCGACGAAGCAGGCCACGTGGTGCAGGCCTTCCTCGCCCGGAGCATACAGATCACGAAACGGCGAGGGGCCTTCGACGTCCTGTTGCACCAGTTCCATCATCATGTTGCCCCATTGGCCGTATGCGGAAGAGTGAACGAAATCGCAGCGGGTGCCGCGATGCTCGCCCCATTCGAGCTCGATTCGGTCCACCACATGAAAAGGCCCGGCACCGAACCTCTGCGCCATGTAGGTCGCCGATGCGCGTATATCGCTCACGAAATAGGCCATCTGCACGGGCACGAGCCCGACGGTGGGGTTGTTCATGGTCGGTACCGGTGGTTGCCAGATTGCAAGGATATCGCAGCTGGGATTGCTGGACTATGAGGCGATGCGTGCGACCTCCGGATATTCCTGCACGATCGGCTCTGGAGCGGCCATCGGTTCAAGACCCGTTCGGTGTAGCGTCAGGCAATGCTTCGCCGGTCTCCAGCAGAGACTTGAGGCTTGCGATGATCCACGGCCAGCCCTGGGAGATGCGCTTGAACACCACGCTGGCTTCGGGAAAGCTGTCGTGCACGATGCGCAGCTTCGTCTGTTGGGCGAGCGCTTCGATGCTGAACGTCACCCGCGATGGTGCCTCCCGGGCGGCGTCGTCGTCGTAGAGCACGTGCCAGCTGATGCTGAGCGATTCCCCGGGGACGATCTGAAGAACTTCACCCTCGACTGCGGTTCCGTCCTGCGACAAATATCGTACCGAGGCGCCAACCTGCCAGGTCGACTCGATCGAGGAGGCATGGAAATATTGTTGGGTGAATTCCGGTTTGGTCAGGGCTTCCCAGACTCTATCGGCCGGCGCCCGAATGTAGGTTTCGTAGATGAATTGCGGTTTCTGCGTTTGTATGTTTGTCATCGTCATGTCCATCTGAGTATTCCAGGGATTGCTCGAGGGCGGCAACGGCTGTGAGCTGTCGCGCATCGAACTTCTGCAGCCAACGACTCGCGATGTCCTGGATAGGCAGTGGGTTCTGGTAGTGGTATTTCTCACGTCCGGCAAAATGACTGACCACGAGGCCAGCTTCCGCGAGCCGTGCCAGATGCTTGGAAAGGGCCTGTCGGCTGTAGGGAACGTTGACGCACAATTCGGAAAGGGTCTGCCCGTCTGCGGCGTAAAGCCGATCCAGAACCGTGCGTCTTCCGGCGTCTGCCAGGGCTTTGAATACGAGGTCCACGGCGCGAATAATATGCAACCAAATGGTTGCATATCAATCAACGCGACGTCAGTACCCGAGGACTTTGTCGACCACACCTTCCAGGGCTTCACCGGCACTGAGACGTTGCAGGTTGTCGATGAAGCGCTGGAGATTCCGCGACGCCCGATACTGGCTGGCCCCGGCCGTATGGGGGGTCATCACCACGTTTGGCAGGCGCCACAGCTCGCTGTCTTCGGGTAGCGGCTCCCGCGGTGCCACATCTAATGCAGCACCGCGCAGGCGGCCGGATTTGCACGCGGAGATCAGGGCCGCTTCGTCCATCACCTCGCCACGTGTGACGTTGACGAGGAACGCGCCGTGCTTCATCTGCGTGAACGCATCGGCGTTGAGCAGATTGCGCGTTTCACGCGTCAGTGGGCAGCAGACTGCGACCACGTCCGATCCGGCCAGCAGATCCGGCAACGCGCTGGCGGGTTCGACCTGCGCGACTTCGGGGCTCGTCGGCACCGCGTCCCGGTCGAGGGCGCGCACCGTCATGCCGAACGCCTTAGCGCGGCGCGCCATGGCCCGCCCCGTGCCGCCAAACCCGATGATGCCCATGCTCAGCCCGCTGAGTTCGATCTCTTCACGCCGCAGCTCGCCTCGATGATTCCAGCTGTCAGGGCCGAGCGCGTGGGCGGCGGCCAGCTGTCGCGTGAGCATGAGCAGCAGACCGAAGGCGTGGTCCGCCAGATGCTCGCCCACCAGGCCTTTTTCGCTGGTGAGAATGACCGGGCTGTTGAGAAACTCCGGATACAGAAACATATCGACGCCCGAAGCGATGGCGTGTACCCAGCGTAGACGGGTCGCTGCCCTGAACAGCGGCGGCGGCACGAGACCCAGGATCACTTCCACACCCCGGGCATGGTGCTCGGCGTCGCGTTGTTTCGAGACAACCACCTCGGCTCCGGGGCCTGCCGCGGCGCAGATGCGCGCCAGGTCAGTTTCGCTTACTTCAGGCAGCGTCAGTCCCGGAATCACAAGGACCTTCATGCACGAACCTCCACCGCGACTCGGCCAATTGCCGGCCCGAAATCACCGACGTAGCTGCCTGGTTCCAAGGCCGTCCGGGTGAAAGCGCCAGTGATCACCCGCTGGCCGGGTTGCAGTTCGAGGCCATGCTCGGCCAACTTACGCGCAAGGGTCGCCAGGGTTTCGTAGTGGTCGTCGATGTGATCCCTGGCGCTCACGCGCGCCAGTTCTTCGCCGGATCTGCTGAGGATCACGGTCAGCTTGTCGAGATCCGCCGGCACCGCGACTGGTGAACCCACCACCAGCCCCCAGTTGGCAAGATCGTCGGCGATGCGTAGCCCCGGAGTCGCGTCTCCCTGAATGCGGCGCTGATTGACTTCGAATGCCGGTGATACGCCCGCAACGGCGGCGATGGCATCGTCGCGCGTGGCAGATGCGCCCAGAGATTTCCCGATGAGGAAACAGAGCTCGTTCTCGATTCCGCCGTGGCGAATCTTCCTGACGCTGATCTGGCTTCCGGATTCGATGATGCGACTGTTCAGGATGAAACCAAACGGGCGGAATCCCACCCCGAAGGCGTCCCGGGATTGCCCGGAGGTCATGCCCAGCTTCCAGCCGCCGACGCTCTCGCCTCGATCGCGCCAGCGCTCGAGCAGTTGCAACTGCAGATGCTGTCCCTCAGTGAGATCAGGCTCATAGCCGGCGGGGTCGAAACCACCTTCGGTGGCCCCCCGCCAGACAGCGTCCAGCAGTTGCTCACGCATTGGCGTACTGCTCGATTGTTGCTCGCCAGTTCAGCGCGTCCTCGGGGCTTGCGATGGCTGCGGCCATCGCCCCCATCGGGGTGACGGGAACCAGTAGACGCGACACCCCCAGGGCGGCAAAACGAGGAATGTCCGCCAAGTCCTCCGGCATGCTGGCGGTGATCTCCAGGTGCGCCGGATTGCGGTCGTGGGCGATTGCAGATTCGCGTGCGATATCCAAGAGCTCTTCGGACAGGCCGCGGGCGGGGAAAAATCCGTCGCCGAGTCGCCCCGCGCGACGCGCCGCCGCCGGTGAATGGCCGCCTACGATGATCGGCACGGAACCTTTGATCGGTCGCGGTCGGCAATGGGCATTTTCGAAGGAGACGTAGTCACCGGCGAAACTGGGCGTGTCGGCGCTCCATAGGCACCGCATGGCCTCCACGTACTCGTCCGTTCTGGCTCCTCGGGTGGCAAAGTCCGCCCCGATTGCAGCAAACTCTTCGGCGAGCCATCCAACACCGATGCCCAGCAGAACCCGACCGCCCGTCATGTAGTCCAGCGTCGCAATCTGCTTTGCGGTGATCACCGGATTGTGCTGCGGCAGAATCAGAATGCCGGTAGCCAGCTTAATGCGGGAGGTTGCGGCACCCACGTAAGACATCCAGACGATGGGATCGGGCAGTGGGAAATCGTCCACGCCGCCAGCCATCTTGCCGTCGGGCGAGTACGGATAGGCTGACTGATAGTTGGCGGGCACCACGGTGTGTTCCACAGTCCAGGCCGAGTCGAATCCAGCTTCCTCGCCCGCCTGCACCAGTTCGATAGCCTTGGCCGGGTCCACGTAGCGGCCCGTGTTGCAATATCGCAGTCCGAACTTCATTTCTCTTCCCCCCAAAATTGAGGTTACATTAGACGCGCAGGTTGGAGGAAGGCAATGCGCAACGGGTTCAAGGTTCTAGATACCGATACTCACCAGATGGAACCGCCGGGCATGTGGGCGGAGTACATCGATCCCGAGTTTGCTGATCGCGCGCCGGCCATGGGCGACATGGGTGGCGGCAGGCAAGGCATGATGTGCGAAGGCGAGCCGTTGACCAGGCAGGACGGCTCGTATCCGATGCACGCCCCGGAGTGGCGGGAGGCGGCCCAACGGGCAATGCAGAGGTTTCAGCGAGCCCGCGACACCGGGTTCAGCCCGGCCAGCCGACTCGAGGACATGGACGAGTACGGTGTGGACGCTCAGGTCATCTACCCGACGGTGGGCGGCCAGCTGCTGGGCAAACCATTTCACGACGTTGATTTGCTGGCGGCCAGCTGCCGGGCGTACAACGACTGGAGCCTCGAATATTGCCGGGCCGGCGATGGACGGATGCGCATGGCCGCGATGTTGCCGGTTCAGGCGCCGGATCTGGCCATTGAGGAAGCCAGACGAACAGCGGCGCTCGGTGCGGCCTGTTTCTATGTTCGGCCGAATCCCACCGCTGGTCGCAACTTCTACCATCCGGACTTCGAGCCGTTGTGGCGCACCGTCGAGGAACTGGGCAAGCCGATCTGTCTGCATGATTCGGCGTCGCCGTATCTGCCATCCTTTGGAGATCGCATGGAAACCCATACCTCCGGGCACATCATCTCGCATCCGGTCGAGGCCATGGTTGCCATGATGTCGCTCATCTGGTTTGGCGTCATCGAGCGCCACCCGGATCTGAAGATCGTCCACGTGGAGGCGGACGCCGGTTGGCTACCGTACTGGCTGCAACGTATGGAGCAGCACTACGATTTTTCCGGCAAGGCGGAACATCCGGACCTGAATCGCCGCCCTACGGAATATTTCAAATCCAATTTTTTGGTTGCCGCGCGTGGTGATGAGATGACGTTGCCCGCGGCGGTGGAGCTCGTGGGGGCGGACTATCTCACGTTCAACACCGACTATCCGCATCCCGACGGCACCTGGCCGGGGGGTATGGCGGATCTTGAAGCCCAGCCCATTTCGGATGAAGCCCGGCGCAAGATCTTCTGGGACAACGGCGCACCCGTGTTTGGACTTTAGGGCTGAATCTTTCGCACCGGAAAAGGCTCAACTCGGGTTGTATACCGGGTACTCGGGCGACCAGATTGCGCCGTTCAGCATGTCTTCGATGTCGCTATCAGTGTCTGCAGCGACATTGTCGTTGCGCGCTTGTTGCACCACTGCCCGTGCGACTTCCTTGGAGACTTCCCGCAGGCGGGTCACGGAGGGAAAGAGCAGCCCTTTCTCCAGCTCCTCGTCGGTGATTTGCTCGGCGAGTGCGGCCGATGAAGCGCTCACCATGGCGTCGGTCACCTGGGTTGCGCCCGAGACCAGCGCGCCAAGGCCGAGCCCGGGAAAGACGAATACGTTGTTGCCCTGACCGATGTGGTGGGTTCGTCCGCCGTGCTCGATCGGTTCAAACGGGCTGCCGGTGGCTATCAAGGCGCGGCCATCGGTCCAACGGATGAGGTCTGCCGGGGTTGCTTCGGCTCTATCGGTGGGGTTGGAGAAAGGCATGATGATGGGCCGCTCTACCGTCGCTGCCATCTTGCGTATGATCTCTTCGGAAAACGCTCCAGGTTGGCCGGAGCTGCCGATCAGCACCGTAGGCTTGAACTGCTCTACCACGGTGGCTAGATCGCGATTGACGGAGTCGTCCAAGCCATAGCGTTGCGCTTCCTCCACCGTCCAGGCGAGTTCACGCTTGTAGTCGTCTCGAATCGGCTGATCCTCGACCAACAGCCCGCGGCTGTCGAGCACGCCTACCATGCCGCCATGGGCGTCACGAAACGCTGCCTTGATCTGGCGAGCGATGCCCAGGCCGGCCGCGCCTGCGCCGAAGATCAGCACGCGCTGTTCGGTGAGGGGCGCTTTGGATACCCGCAGCCCTGATAACAATCCAGCCAATGCAACTGCGCCGGTTCCCTGAATGTCGTCGTTGAATGACAGCACGTTCTGACGGTGGCGATCGAGAATGGCCAACGCGTTGTCTTTGCGGAAGTCTTCCCATTGCAACAGCGCGTTTGGTAGCACCGTCTTTACCGCTTCAACGAACTCGTCGATCAACTCGTCGTACTCTGTTCCCCGAATTCGCGTCTGCCGCAGCCCGAGATACAGCTCATCTTCCAGCAGATCTTTATTGTTGGTGCCCACGTCCAGACTGATGGGCAGGACCTGCCAGGGAGGAATGCCCGCGCCTGCAACGTACAGTGCAAGCTTGCCGATGGAAATGGCCATACCGCCGGCGCCCTGATCGCCAATGCCGAGGATGGATTCATTGTCGGTGGCCACGATCAAATGGATGTCGCGGTCGCCGACCGCGCTACGCAGCCGCTCTTCCATCTGGCCGCGGAAGTCCGGAGTGATCCAGATTCCCCGACCGCGTCTGAATACCTGGCTGAACATCTGGGTGGCCAGACCAACGGTGGGGGTATACACGATGGGCATCAGCTCTTCGATGTTATCCGTGAGTACGCGGTAGTAGAGATGTTCGTTGACGTTCTGGAGGGTGCCGAGGCGTAGATATTTTTCCATCGGCGAGTCGAGGTTGTCGAGTGAACTCATGACCCGGCGCACTTGCACTTCGATATCGTTCACCTGCGCTGGCAGTAGTCCATGCAGTCCCAACTGATCGCGTTCCTCGCGCGTGAACGCCGTTCCCTTGTTCATCAACGGGTCGCGGATCACGTCGTATCCACGTTTGATGATGGACACAGATGGATGGGTCGGGTCGGCCATGGAATCTCTCGTTGTTATGGGTGTCGGTGGACGCTCAAGCACCCAGATCGCCCAGTATAGCGCTCCAGCATCTTATTGGCTGGCGGAGGTCACGGGCAGGCGGCGTCGGCCCCACAGAAAGAACGGCGCAATGCGTTCGCCATCGTTCAGAAGTCTAAGACCAGGATATCGCTGTAACAGGGACGACAACGCGGTACGCGCTTCCAGCCTGGCCAGCTGTGTGCCCAGACAGAAGTGTACGCCCAGACCAAAGGACAGGTGTCGTTGAGGAGGTCGGTCGAGGCGAAATTCGTTCGGCGCCTCGAACACCTCGGGGTCCCGATTTGCTGCGGAATAATTTAGCATGACCTTGCTGTCGGCGGGGATGGTTACGCCACGCAACTCCACGTCGCGCGTGACGGTGCGGTACAGACCTAGGACCGGGGGGTCGTAACGCAGACTTTCTTCGATGGCGCTGTCGATCAGGTCAGGGTTGTTCACCAGGGTTTGCCAGCGCACAGGATCCTGCAGCAGGCGCCACACGGCATTGGTAATCAGCGACGTCGTGGTTTCGTTGCCGCCGACCAGCAGTTGAGATACCACGCTCAGAACCTGGGCATTGTCCAGACCCTCGCCGTGCTCGCGAACCTTGACCAGGCGGGCGATGAGGTCGTCGTCGATCTCCTGCCCGGCATCCAGCTTGCTGCGCCGCGTGGTGATGTGATCCATCAGGTATTCGGCAAGCTCCATCATTTGACCCTCGTACTGGGTCGGGTCGGGGGCCCCCATGGCGGCAACCTGCGCGTCGGACCAGCTTTTGAACCGAACGCGGTCCGCGGCGGGAATTCCGAGAAGCTCGCAGATCACGATAACGGGCAGCGGGGCAGCGTAGTCGTCGTGGAGTTCGAACGTGCTTGGGTCGGTCATGGTGTCAAGCAATTCGTGGCTCAAGCGCTCGATGCGCCCGCTCAGGGCCTGAATCACCTTGGGCGTAAATGCCTGCTGGACCAGGTTGCGAAAGAACGTGTGCTGCGGTGGATTGGACAGCATGCCCATGGGTGCCGTGTAGCGCGGCCCTTGACCGTGCTCGCTGGAAAACAGCTCGATGTCGCGCAGTGCCTCCTCGACATCGTGGTATTTCGACAGCGTGTAAAACGGCGGATCGAAATGCGGAAAGTAATGCACCGGCTCGTTTACGACCAGGGCTGCGTGCGCGGGCCCGGGATTTGCCAGCGTTTCGGCGCTGAAAGGATCGTAGGATCCAATGTTGTTTGTGTCGTTCACTTCTCCCCCTGGCCCACAAACTGGAGCCTCTGATTGACGGACAACCTTGCGATGAATATGAGATTCAATCGGCAAAGGTTAACGAACGCTCCCTGCGGACACCAGCAGGTCAAATGATACTAAAGAGTTCCCACTTTCAGCGAACAATTGCGCAAAAAGCCCCCACAGCTTGTTTTCCGGGTTCCAGCGAATATGCATCGTTCCAGATGGTGAGCGTGTGTTCAGCCTATGCCCAGATCAGTCGTGACCGCGCGAATCCGCGCAGCAGGCAGATTTTCCGCCGCCATTGCGATGGTCGTGTCCGGCCTCTTGGCGGGTGGCTGCCAATCAACGGACAAACGCGAAGTGGCCTGGCAGGCGTTGCACGCAATCGACGTGTCGCAGACGCTCAACGCTGCCAGCGATCTGTGCTACAAGGAGGCGTCCTGGGTGACAAAACGCCTCATCGGCGAGCAGCCGAGCGATGCCGGGGTAATCGTTTGGGGAATCGCCATGGCTGTGGCCCACATGTGGATTGCGAACACGCTCGAAGAACGCGCCGCGCCGAAGTGGGTGCAGGCGGTCTGGGATCTTGGAACCATCGGCCACACCGGTTATGCGGTGGTGAACAACCACCGCAATGGGGTTCGTCCGTGGGGAGACAATCTAACGCACAGCGGATGCTACCGGTAGCGGTTGCGCAATTCAGCGTTGTAGCGGCAGGTCCGGTTGCGATCCAGCCGCTGTTATCGAATCAACGCTTCGACCAGATTTTCGCCCAGCGCAGCCCCCACCCAGGTCAACGGCGGAATGATCAGGTACAGGCCCAGCCGGGTCACGACGCTCACATCGAACGGCCATTCGGAAACCAGTTGAATCTCGCGGCGAAAGCTCAGCAGGGAGTTCAACCCCGCGAGGGTTTCAGGCTGCGTGAGGTCAGGGTCGGGTTCCTGGCCGATGGCGGCGTTAAGCTCGGCGATTCGCGAGTTTTTCGCTCTTGCAATGGCGCGGTGGATGGGCCACACGGGCAGCGCGAATAAAAGAAACATCGGGCCGCACGTCGCGATGATCCCGGGAACATAGGCCAAGGGGCTTACGTAGCCGTCGATCAGCATGAAAGGCAGGGACGCCTGAGCGCCGATGACTGCGAGCGTCGAAAAAACCGCCACCCGGGCAAATGGTGTTAGCGCGGCTGTGTTGAGAAGGTCGACGACCGATTTCCCAGCCAGACGGGCAAAGATGAGGGCGTTGTCGATCAAACCTGCCAGCGCGAAAGTCATGACCACCCAGACCATGATCGTCGCGAGCAACATCGAGCCCGCAGCGCTACTCGCATTGAACATCGTAAGTAGTACGGCGAGGGAGCCGGACAAAAGCAGGTTATGCCCGAGGCCCATCAGCAAACCTATGCAAAGCACCCAGGCATACCAAACCCGATGTTTGTGGCTGATCACGTGCTCAAGGTGCTCGCGTTCCACGTCATCGAGTGCGAGGACGGGGTCGAGGTTGTGCAGCTCAACTTCAGTTCGCTCGGTAATGTAGTGATAGATCGGGATGATGTAGGCGAGTATCACGCAGAAGAAAAAGGCGGCGCCAGACGAAAAAAGTTCCGGATGGGCGGTGTCGAAGACGCCCAGCAGCGAAAAGCAGCCGTACAGAAATCCAAATATCGTCGCGCTTGTCAGCCACCGGCCATAACGTCCGGGAATGACCAGATTCAGCAGCCAGACCTTGATGTAGGGATCCTTTCTCAATTTATCGGTCGAGCCATCGCTTCGAACTTCTTCAAGTAGGTCAATCGAGTCATATTCCATCTCGCTTCCCGTTGGGTGACGTGTTAGAGATCCTGGATGCCGAACGTCACGACATCACCGATTTGTGTGGAGCAACTCATGGGTCGCCAACGCCATCACCTTGGCCGAATCCAGCATGTCGTCGATCACCACGTACTCATCGGGCTGGTGGGCGAGATCTAGAATGCCGGGGCCATAAGCGATGCAATCTTTCAGTCGGCCGATGCGATCGATGTGCTTCTGGTCATAGGTGCCGGGGGAGACGACGAAGTCTGCGGGTTTGCCCAGCACGTATTCGATGGCTGCCGCCACGCTGCGTACAACGGGTGCGTCACGTTCGGTTGTTATGGTGGGCACAACCTCGAACAGATCCTTCAACGTATAGTTGAACTTCGGCCGCTCGGTGCGCAGGCTTTCCAGAAGCTGCCGGACCTCGTTTTTCACCTCTCCAAGCTCTTCTTCAATGAGAAAGCGGCGGTCGATGATCATGCGGCAGGAATCGGCGACTATGGAGGTTGGCAAGCCGTCGAAGCTCTCGCCTTGACCGCCGTGCAGGGAGTTGATGTTCAAAGTGGATTCCCTCGCGCCGTCGGGAACCACGGGCATGGTGGTGCGTTTTTCTTTGAGGCGGGGAAACAGGTCTCGTTCGAAGGCGGCGAGCACCGCGCTCATGTGGCGGATAGCTGAATCGCCCAGGAACGGCATGGAGCCGTGGGCGATCCGGCCGTGGGTTTCGATCTGCGCCCACCATACCCCGCGGTGGCCGAGGCACACGCGGTCTTGGTTGAGCGGTTCCGGAATGATCACGTGGTCCACCCGGGAGCGGGAGAACCATCCTTCCTCGCAGAGGTAAGCGACGCCGCCGTAGCCGCCGGATTCCTCGTCGGCGGTGGCGGAGATCTCCAGATTGCCGATAAGCTCCGAGTGTTGCTCGATGAGGCTTTCCACGGCGATGATGGACGCGGCGAGGCCGCCTTTCATGTCGCAGGTGCCGCGCCCGTAGATGCGGCCGTCGAGCACGGTTGCCGCGAAGGGGTCGTGGCGCCATCCAGACCCCACCTCCACCACGTCGATGTGTGAGTTGAAGTGTACGCATGGCCCCGGCCGGCCGCTTTCCCAGCGGGCTATGAGATTGGTGCGTGGATAACGGTCGGAATCACCGATTGATCCCTCGGCCCGAACGTAGCGTACGTCGAAGCCGTGTCGCTTGAGTCGATCACCCACGAAGCGAGCGCAATCCGTGTAGTTCTCTCCCGGAGGATTGATCGTGGGAATCTGCACGAGATCTCGGGTGAGCGCCACCAACTCCTCACGCCTGGCTTCGATCCGTGCGAACACGGGGGTAGGATCGAATGACATGTTGCTCAACGGTTCCTAAACATCGGGATCGATTCAGGTCACGGCCGTGTCGCCTGCGGCATAATAAATTCCGCAGGCGATCGCCCGGGTGACGGTGTTGGCGGCGATGGTGCCGAGCGAAAGCATCGAAAGCTCGTGCCGCGAGAACGCCTTCTCACCGGTGGACAGAACGAAGAGCAGGTCACCATCGCCGGGCGAATGCACCGGGTAGAGCGCCCGCGTGAACCCGTCGTGGGCCATCACGGCGATCTGTTTGGCTTCCACTTTGGTCAAAGTCGCATCGGTCACCACCACGCCAATCGTGGTGTTCATACCGGCGGTGGAGTGACCGGCCTTGGTTTGTACCACGGTGGCATCTGCCGGCCAGGGATCGGGCAGGCCGCGATTGCCGAACTCGCCGTTCTGCTCGAAGGGCGCTGCCCAAAAATGCCGGGTGCTTCCCACGTAGGGCGAACCTGCAGCGTTCACCGCCATGGCCGCAACGACGCTGGCGCCACAGGCCAGGGTTTCGCACGCGATTCCGAATCCACCCGGGCCGGCGGCGGTGGTGGCGCCAACCCCGGCGCCCACAGCGCCCACCGCCGGGCGGTTCACGGCCTGAACGGCGGCCGCATACCCCATCTCGCGATAGGGCGGGTAGCGGCCCCAGTGCTTGTTGCCACCGTTGTCAAGGTCGAAGAGGATTGCCGCCGGAACGATGGGAACGCGCAGATCGACCACCGGAAACCCACGGTCGTGAGCTTGCAGCCAGGCCTGGGCGCCCGAAGCCGCGTCCAACCCGAATGCGGATCCGCCGGCGAGCACGATGGCGTCAACCTTTTCGACCGTCTGGATGGGATTGAGGAGATCGGTTTCGCGTGTGCCGGGTGAGCCGCCGACGACGTGCACGCTGGCGGTGGCCGGTCGGGCGGGTACGATCACCGTCACGCCTGATTTCAGTTCCAGATCCTCGGCGTGGCCGATGTTTAGGCCGGCTATGGGGATGCGAGCGTGCACGACGTCCCCGTCCGTCCGTTACGCCGCGGGCCGTATGTCGCCCGGGATGGATACGCGTTCACCATAGCGTGAGTGAGGGTAGTAGTCCCATACGGGCGTGACGTCGATGGTTTGACAGCTCATGGCGTTGCTTCCCGTCTCAGTCCGGTAGGCCCAGCACGCGTTTGGCGATGATGTTCGCCTGGACCTCGTTGGTGCCGCCATAAATGGTTGTGGCGCGGGTCGCGAGCCACTCACGGGTGGTCTCGAGCTCGGTTTCGGTAAAGCGCCCTGTCTCCGCGCCGAGCCCGCGCGTGCCCATGAGTTCGCGCCGCAAATCGGCGCCGTCCTGCTGCAGCGTGGCGCCGTAGAGCTTGAAGATGGAGGTGGCGGCACCGGGAATACCGGATTTGTTTTCTTCGTTCGCGCGTTGAGCGGTGAGACGGAAGGCGTCCCGGTTCATGTTGAATACGGTCACGTTGTGGCGCACGTCTGCGTCTGCGATGCGGCCCCCGTCCTCGCCGACGCATTGCCTGGCAATCTTCACCAGCCCGCTGCCCGGGGTCGCTGCACGATTGGCCCCCGCGAGCCCGCCAATCCCGGAGCGTTCGTACTGCAGCAGGCGCTTGCCGACGGTCCAGCCCTTGTTTTGTTCGCCCACCAGGTCTTCTTTCTGCGCGAGCGCATCGTCGAAAAACGTCTCGCAGAACGGCGATGTGCCGGAGATGAGCCGGATGGGTTTCACGCTGATGCCGGGTTGATCCATGGACAGCATCACGAAGCTGATCCCGTCGTGCTTGGGCGCTCCGAAATCGGTGCGCACCAGGGCGAACATCCAGTCGGCGTGGGTCGCCCCTGAGGTCCAGGTTTTCTGGCCGTTGATCACGAAGTGATCACCGTGGTCATCAGCCCGGGTCATCAACCCAGCGAGGTCGGAGCCTGCGTTCGGTTCCGAGTACCCCTGGCACCATTGCACTTCGCCGCGGGTAATCCTGGGCAGGTGTCTTTGCTTCTGCTCGTCGCTACCGAATTCCAGCAGGGTCGGACCGATCATGGATATGCCCATACCCATGAGCGGCGAGCGCGCGCCGACTTCGGCCATCTCCTCGTAGATGACTTTGGCTTCGGCGGCTGAGTGGCCAGCGCCACCGTATTCGGTTGGCCAGGTGGGGGTGGTCCAACCACGTTCGGCCATTCGTTCCAGCCACAACCGCACGTCGGGCGGCAGATCGATCTTGCTGCTGCCGGTGGCGACCTGTCCGGGGCCACGAGCCCCCGGGGGGCAGTTCTCCTGCAGCCAGGCGGCCACTTCGGCGCGAAATTCGTTGAGGTTTGACATCGGTTCTCGGCTACGGCGTCCAGGGCTCATTGTAGTTCTCGGCACCCGATTTTCGGATGTCGGCAACCCAGTCGCCCTCGTAGGGCCACGAATCCGGATCTTCCGGTGGCGGACCCTGCCAGAATCTGGCCAGGGGCCCATCGCCGACCGGTTCCAACGACCACGCCTGGCGTCTGAACGTCCACGAATCCGGCACCAGCCGATGGGCTTCACGGAAATGCCGGATGGCGGCGTCATGGTGGCCGTCCATCTCCAGCTGCGCGGCAAGCTCGAAGTGGGCATGCCCGCGAGATACGGCTTCGTCGCGTGGCCGGGATCGGGCGATGACCGCCTCGGGGTCAAGGGCAAATTCGCTGTCTGCACCTTTGTTCACCCAGTCCTTCAATGCGGCGTGGTAGGCCTCGGGATCCGCAGAGATCTTTGCGGCCTCGGCCATCATTTCCACGAACCGAGGGGGCATATCGTCGGGCAACTCCAGGCCCGGCCGTGCACCGTCAACCGGGGGCGCAGGTGCGCTTTCCGTGGGACGCACGATCATGCCCTGCTCATCGATCCACAAGGCGCTGGGGATATTGATGACCCCGTACAGCTTCGCCAGGATATGGTGGCGATCAATCACAGATGGGTGTTGTGGCGCGGCCGCTTCGATGAACGCTCGGCAGCCCTCCGCACCCAGGGTGTCCAGGCCCACGGTGACCAGCTCGAATCCCTTGGGGTGCAGCTCTTCGCGCAGTGCCTGCCACACGGGCAGGTCCCCGGAGCAGCCTCAGTAGGGGGCCCATGCGTAGACGAGGATCTTTTGACCGCGCAACGAAGACAGGCGGAACTCGTTGCCGTCGACATCGGGTAGCGAGAAATCCGGGGCGAGCGCGCTGGTGAGGGCCCGCGAGCCGATGCATTCCGGGCCGAGGGCCCAGAGCCCGAAATCCGGCTCCGCGACCAGCGGCAGCCCCATGGCCTGGGCGGTCGCCGTGATGTCGAGGGTTTGCGCCTCGGCGTCTGGTAGCGGGATGCACACATCCCCCTTGCATGCTCCTTCGGGTTTCAACGTCCAGCCCGTTCCGGCTTCGAATTGTGAACGATCGATGGTGAGTGATTTCAGCAGCATGAAAAAATCCCGGTAACCCTTCGACAGGTAAAAGTGGTGGGCAAAGATACCGCCACGATGTGGCAGGGCGCAACCGGGCGCTTCAGTGTGCGGCGGATCTGAGGTAACTTGAACCGAATAATCCCCGGGGGGGCGACGAATGAACGAGCTACCTGCGTTTCTGCTCAACGATGAGCAGGGCACGGCGCATAGCTTTCCGGGTTCGCGTGGCTCGCTGATCTGTTTTGTAAAGGAAGATTGCCCCACCTGCAACGATGTCATGCCGGTGCTCGTTGGCTTGCAGGCGGCGTTCGGCGAAGTGTTGGATTTCTTCGTGCCGGGGCAGACCACTGAAGGCAACCGGGTGCTCGCCCAACGTCATGGCCTGGACTTTCCGCTGCTCGACGATTCCACCCTGAAAGTGTCCTTCGCCTTCGATATCGACACGGTCCCCACCCTTATTCTCTGCGACGCCCAAGGTCGTGAGGAACGAACGTTGGTCGGGTTCGTGCGTGAGGAGTGGCGGCAACTGGCCGCAGACCTGGCCGAAAGCCATGAGATAGCGGGTCCTGAGCTTGCGTGGGATGAGTTTCCGGAGTGGCGGCCGGGTTGCGGTTCGATGTCGGCAGATCCCCTGGTGACGGACCGGTTGCGCGCAGAAGCCGAGAACAGCCCGCTGCGGGCGCGGCGTATCGAGATCGCAAGCCAGGATGACGAATTCGAGTTCATGTTCGATCAGGGGTTCAGCGATGGCCTGCCGTTGGTTCCACCATCCCCAGAACGGGTGATCCGCATGCTGGCGGGCACCAGCCGTGATCCCCAGGAACTGGTGGGGGTGCTGGCGCCGAACATGGGCGAGGCCAGCGTCGAGAAGATCGCCATCAATGCGGTCATGGCGGGCTGCAAGCCCGAATACCTGCCCGTGATCATCACCGCCGTGGAAGCGGTTTGCGCCGATGAGTACAACGTTCACGGAGTTATGGCGACCACCATGGGCGCAAGCCCGGTCGTGGTGGTGAACGGTCCGGTGCGTGAGCGTTTGGGGATGAATATGAAGCTCGGTGTGTTGGGGCAGGGTTCGCGCGCGAATGCGACCATTGGCCGGGCGTTGCGATTGGTCATACGCAATATCGGAGGTGCAAGGCCGGGCGGCACGGAACGATCGACGTTGGGCAACCCGATGAAGTTCACCATGTGTTTTGCGGAGTGGGAGGAACGCAGCCCCTGGTCTGCGTTGCATGTGGAGCGTGGTTTCGCCCCGGACGATTCCGTGGTCAGCGTATTCACGATGACGAGCGGACCAACACTGATGGTCGACCAGGACAGCCGCTCGGCTGCCCAACTCGCGGGCAGCATTGGGCTTTGCCTGGAAAGCGTGTTTCATCCCAAGGCGCATTACGCCACAGAGGTTCTGATCGTGATATGTCCTGAACATGTCGATACCCTTGTCAGGGACGGCTACACTAAGGCCGATCTTCGCGCTCGTATTCAGGAAGTCACGGCCCGGCCTATTCGCGAACTGGTGGAGGATGAAACGTCGGCCGTGGGCTTCAAGCGTTCAGTCGCGGACAAGATGTCGTCTGAAGAGCTCGATCGGCGGTTGCCGAAATTCAGACGCGAAGAAGACATACATATCGTGGTTGCCGGAGCGGAGGCGGGAAAGTTTTCCGGTGCGTTTCACGGCTGGGTAACGGGCGAGATCGGGTCCGTCTCGGTTTCTCGAAAAATACAGGAGGTGTATTGAATGACCACCATTATGGATCCCACTGATGAGCGTGTGCCGGTTGCCCGGCAGATCACGCCCAGAGTGGGTGCGCTTACCGGTGCGGTTGCGCTGCTGGACATATCGAAACCACGGGGCAGCATACTGCTCGACCGGTTGGAGATCCTGATCAAGGACCGGGCGCCCGGCATCACCGTGAATCGTTATGCCAAGCCGACGTTTGCGAAGCCGGCACCTGAAGAGTTGCGCCAGCAGATTTTCCGCAGCAACGATTTCATTGTTGAAGGGCTGGCCGACTGAGGCTCCTGTACCACGTGCAGTTTGCATGACACGGTATGGTTCGAAATTCAGGGTATGCCTGCAGTTTCTATCGCTTCGAGCGAGTTCGCAGATGCCGCCGAAACTCAAGCAAAGGCATTGGGTATGGACAATGCGCAGTGTGTATTCGTGCCGCACCCCATTCAGGACGCGACGGATGATGAAATGAGAAGTAAGGCTGATGCCGTGGTCGATGCGGTGATTACAGCCCTGAGTGAGGGCTGATACAGCCACGAGCGTCGGCTGATACCAAACGAGGGGGGACGATGCAGATCGCAATCAAGGTGGTGGTTGGCCTGATGGCGGCGCTGTTTTCGGCGCTTGGGGTTGGCGTGATGTTCGATCCTAGCACCGCACCGGCGCAGTTCGGCGTTGAGGCGCTCGGTCCGGTGGGCATGAGCACGTTGCGCGGCGATCTGGGGGGGATGTTTCTTGGATCTGCAGTGATGTTGGCATGGGGAATCCTGCGGGGGCGGACGACTCTATTCCTCGCGGTTGCAGTGCTGATGGGGGCCATCGCGTTCGGGCGGTCTATTGGATTCGTCGTCGATGGAGCCAACCCCCGGGTGATCACGGCCTTTGTGGTCGAGCTCGTCATGGTCGTGATTCTCGTATTCGCCCACGTGCGTCTGGCTAAGGTCAGCTAACCCAGCCTCCAGAATGGGTGATGTCATGACGGGCCGGCAAGTTGAACGAGAGCTGAGAATAACGCCCGTAAGCAGGTCGTTGGGCGCGGAAGTGAGCGGCGTTGACCTTGCTCGACCGTTGCACGGCGCAACGTTGGGCGCCATTCGCCAGGCGTTCGCCGACTACGGCGTGCTGTTCTTTCGAGACCAGCACCTCACGCCCGAAGATCACATTCGTTTTGCCGAGCTGTGGGGCCCAATCAACATCAACCGATTCTTCACCCCGGTGCCGGGCTATCCGATGATTGCCGAAGTCCGTAAGGAAGCCGATCAGCAGACGAACATCGGCGGTGGCTGGCATACGGATCATTCGTACGATGAGATTCCGGCCCTCGGCTCGGTGCTGTACGCCCTGGAAATTCCCGAGACCGGGGGCGATACCCAGTTTGCCAGCATGTATGCCGCGTACGATTCTCTGTCAGAGGGCTTCAAGGAGCTGCTCGGCGGCTTGAATGCCGTGCACTCGAGCCGGCACGTGTTCGGCGCTAACGTGAATCGGCCCCAGGACTTGATGGACCGTCTGGGTAACGCGGAACTTGCCGAACAGGATGCCGTGCATCCGGCTGTAATTACTCACCCCTTGTCAGGGCGCAAATCGCTGTACGTTAACCCGGGATTCACTTTGCGTTTTGACGGCTGGAAAGACGAAGAATCCCAACCCCTGCTGCAATATCTATATCGTCATGCCGCCCGTGCGGAGTTCACCTGTCGGTTCAAATGGCAGCCAGGCTCGGTTGCGTTCTGGGACAACCGGGCTACGTGGCACTATGCGTTGAACGACTACGCCGGCGAGCGCCGGCTCTTACACCGGATCACCGTCGAAGGCGTAGCGCTGGTAGCGTAGCGCCCGCTCCTGCCAAATCACGAATTTAGTTCAGCTAGATTGCGGAAGTAGTCCAGCGTTTCGGGATTGGCGAGCGCGGAGATATTTTCAACGGGCCGCCCGTGGACCACTTCGCGCACCGCCAGCTCTACGATCTTGCCGCTCATGGTGCGGGGAATGTCCGGCACCTGAACGACTTTCGCCGGAACATGGCGCGGGGATGCATTCTGTCGTAAGCGCTGGCGGATCTCTTGAATCAGAGATTCGTCCAGATTGTGCCCCGGCTGCAGGACCACGAACAAGACAACGCGGGTATCGTCCTCCCACTCCTGTCCGATGCACACAGATTCCAGCACCGTCTCGATCTGCTCGACCTGACGATAAATCTCCGCGGTGCCGATGCGCACCCCGCCAGGATTGAGTACGGCATCGCTGCGACCATGAATAATGAATCCATCGTGCTGGGTGATCTCTGCGAAGTCACCGTGGGCCCATACGCCGGGCCAGCGTGCGAAGTACGCCTCAATGAATTTTTCGTTGTCGGGATCGTTCCAGAATCCGATCGGACAGGATGGGAAAGGCCGCGTGCATACCAGTTCGCCTTTCTCGCCGGTCACCGGCTTGCCGTCGTCGTTCCACACGTCCACCGCCATGCCAAGACCCCTGCACTGCAGCTCGCCCTCCCACACGGGCAACATCGGGTTGCCGAGCACGAAGCAGGAAATAATGTCGGTACCGCCCGTGATCGAAGCCAGCTGCGCGCTGGATTTAACATCCTGGTACACGTAACGAAACCCTTCATGCGTGAGCGGCGAGCCGGTGGAGATGATGCTGCGGATCGTGCTCAGGTCGTGAGACTGCCGCGGAACGACTCGCGCCTTTTCGAGCGCGGAGAGGTATTTTGCACTCACGCCGAACACCGTAATCCCTTCGCGGTCAACCATGTCGAGAAGCGTATCCGGCTTGGGATGAAAGGGTGAACCATCATAGAGAATCAGCGTGCAGCCGGTTGCCAGCCCACTCACCAGCCAGTTCCACATCATCCAGCCACACGTGGTGAAGAAAAAGAGCTTGTCGTCCCGCGTAAGATCGGTGTGCAGCTGATGTTCCTTCAGGTGTTGGATCAGGGTGCCGCCAATTCCGTGCACGATACACTTGGGCTTGCCCGTGGTGCCCGACGAGTACATGACGTACAACGGATCGTTGAAGCGGCGCTGCACATAGCTCAACTCTGGATGGTCGACTTGACCGGGAGAATGGAGCAGGGAGACGAAAGATATGCCGTTCTCAACGCACCCAGTCTCCAACAAAGATACCCACACGATCGCTTCGATGGACGGAATCTGCCGCGCCACTTCCAATACGTTGTTTACCGTTGAGATGGCCTTGCCGTTGTAGTGGTAGCCGTCGCAGGCGAAAAGTACCTTTGGTTCGATCTGGCCAAAGCGCTCCAGAGCGCCGCTGGCGCCGAAATCCGGTGAGCAGGAAGACCAAACCCCGCCAAGCGCGGTGGTTGCCAACATCGCGGTGATGGCCTCGGGGACGTTGGGCAACCAGCCGGCGACCCGATCGCCGGGCTGAATGCGGGTATCGAGCCACGCGGCGACCCGGGCGGTGGTGCGGTACACGTCCGCATAACTCAGCTCGCGACGTTCGCCAGTTTCTAAGATGGAAATGAGCGCCGGGCGGTCATCGCGAAAGCGCAGCAGGTTCTCGGCGAAGTTGAGCTCGGCGTCGTCGAACCAGCGCGCGCCGGGGAAGAGATGGAGGTCTTGCACGGGCTGCCTGGCTGGCTTCGACGCCCTGATGTCGGTAAAGCGCCACACAAGTTCCCAGAAGGCGCCGGGTTGTTCCACCGACCACCGGTGCAGATCTGCGTAGCTCGCGAAAGGTTTGCCAGTCTCGGCCGCCGCCTGGGCGGTGAATCGCGCCAGGTTGGTGCTGGCTGCGGCGCCCGAATCCGGTTGCCAGAGCGGCTTCACCACTGCCATGGGTGGTGCCATTACCTTACCTGGCGGAAGCAGTTCCTCAACTCGCCCACGAAGATTTGGGGTTGCTCGAAGGCCGCGAAATGCCCGCCTTGGTCGAGATCATTCCAATAGATGATGTTCTTGTAGCGTTGCTCGGCCCAGCGTCGGGAGCAGCGGAAGATCTCTTTCGGGAAAATGCTGCAACCCGTAGGCGCTTCGACATCGCCACCGCGGAAAGAGCCAAAGCTCTCCCAGTACAGACGCCCGGACGAGGCGCCGCTGCCAGTCAGCCAGTAGAGCATGATGTTGTCGAGCAGTTCATCGCGGCTGAGGGCGTTCTCCGGATGACCATTGCAATCGGTCCATGCCCAGAATTTTTCGAGGATCCACGCCGCCTGCCCGGCTGGCGAGTCCACCAGGGCGTAACCCAGGGTCTGGGGCCGGGTACTTTGTTGTTTCGAGTACCCTGAATCCCAGTCCTGATAATGCTTCATGCCGGCCAGTGCCTGCTGCTCAATCTCGGTGAGATCGTTCATGTTCTCCGCGTTGGGTTGGGCGATGACCATGTTCAGGTGGATGGCCTTGCAGTGCTCGGAATCCTGCGTGCCGATGGCGGTGGTGACGGCCGAGCCCCAGTCGCCGCCTTGTGCGACGTAGCTCGAATACCCCAGCCGCGCCATCAGATTGGCCCATTGCTCGCCGATTTTCTCCACCCCCCA
>Ga0114950_10000042_pt1 | contig 59801 bp, 68 predicted proteins | sample N075metaG_FD_83503 | JGI IMG/M metagenome (GOLD analysis project Ga0114950, IMG submission 83503) | Deep subsurface microbial communities from Kermadec Trench to uncover new lineages of life (NeLLi) - N075 metaG | ecosystem: Environmental > Aquatic > Marine > Ocean trench > Sediment | place...
ACGCGGTGAACTACCAGGCCGAAGGCGGCGGACCCGGTACCTACGGTTGGTACTTCGACTTCGACATGCCGCGTGCTACGACAACGCTGGCCGGCAATCCGAATCCGGATAGCACGGGCCAGGCGCCGCCGCTGCCTCAGTATCCCGGCGAACGGGCGATCCGCAAGTTCATCCTGCGCGACGGCGTGATCATTACCCCGACGGTGCTTCCGGCGTCGGAGGGTTCGTCCTGCTTCGGCGCACGCCCTGGCGCGATCATGCTCTTTGACGCCGTCACCGGCGGTAATCCGAGCTTCCCGGTCGTCGACTTCAACAACGACGACGTGGTCGACTCGGGAGACCTCGTCAACGTCGGTGGCGTGGACTACGCGGCCGGCCTGCTGTTCAATCAGGACGATCTCGAAGGGACCCTGGTAGACCTCTCGACCCTGGGTGGCGAAGGGGATACCGACTTCCTGTTCGTCAGCGGCGGTAGTGAGACCACCGCGTTCCGAATCGTCGACATCAGGGACGACCGCGCCGGACGCCTGGCCTGGCGTGAGCTGGACGATGCGAATTAGAGGAGAAGCCATGCGTGCTTTAGTAGTAAGCCTCGTAGTACTGGTTGGATTGACGGGACCGGCCCTCGGCTGGGGTCAGTTTCCCGAAAGTGAGCGCACTGGAATCGTCCAGGTGGTCGAACTCGATTCCTCGAGTCTGATCATCAGCGGTACACGCTATCGCGTAGCCCTCGACGCCCACGTGGAGATTAACGGCACTTATGGTGCGTACTCGATGCTCAGCCCTGGAACCAAGGTGCGGTTCATCTGCCTGGTGGTTTCGGGCGAAGAGCGCGAAATCGTCGAGATCCAGACGCTGCCGTCGAGCACGGTAATCGAAGAAACTTAGGGGCACTCGAGCGGGTCGCCGTTGGCATCTTCGGCGATCCCGTCGCCATCGCGGTCGGGTGCCTTCCGTACTCGCGCCTGGGCATTCAGGATCAGCTGCCGCGCCAGCCGCGGATCCCCATTTGCGGGGCAATACAGAAAGTGTCCGTTCTGCCAGTTGGTCATCCCGCGGCCATTGATCTGCAGATAGCTTTTATTGCGAAACGATCGCCAGTACACCCGGCTGGAATCCGGGAAACCGGGTAACGCGCGAAGCAGCGCGTCATCTGGGTCTCGCCGGCCGTCGCGATCCTCGTCGCTGAACACAATCGCGCCTTCGTGCCATCGATTCCTGCCCGCGCAGGTTTGCCCATTCGCGGACGGACACAGGGTTACGATTGCGCCGCGGGTGATGGCGCTGCTGCGCGCCAGGTGCACCGCGCCGAGCAATTGATTCAGCGCCGCAGTCGAGCGTTCCTGCTGCACCAGGCGAACCATTCCAGGGCCCGCCAGGCTCGCCAGGCCAGCCAGGATTGCCAGGCTGACCAGCAGTTCCGTAAGACTGAATCCGGCTGCAGGGGGGCAGACTCGCGTGTCGTGAGGGTGCACCCGCGTAGCGTGCCTTGCCCTGAACCCTCACGGGAGCAGACGGTGGCCCGATCCCGGGTAGGTTGCGCGCTACTCGAGCTTGAGCTTCTTCAGGCGGTAACGCAGCGCGCGAAAGGTGATGCCCAGGTCCTTTGCTGCAGCAGTCTTGTTCCAGCGGGTCTTTTCGAGCGCATCGGTAATCACCTTACGCTCGATCGATTCCAGATATTCTTCCAGCGACTGGTCCGGCGGCAGGACCGCATCCGGTGTCTCATCCTGGACCACGGGCGAAGCGGACTCCGCCGCTGCCCCGGCTGAGTCCTCATGCGGTGGCCGCAGGGCGTCTCCCAGATTCAGGTCCTCCAGCTCGATGCGATCGTGTTCGCACAGCGTGAATGCTCGTTCGAGCACGTTCTCCAGCTCGCGGACGTTGCCCGGGAACGGATACTGCTTCAGTGCGGTCATGGCGGTATCGCTGATCTCAGGTGCGGCCTGCCGGTAGTCCTGCGCGAGCCGCTCGAGAATCTGGGCTGCGAACTGCGGGATGTCCCCGGCCCGCTCGCGCAGACTCGGCACCGGGAGTTCGATCACGTTCAGCCGATAGTAGAGATCCTGACGAAATGCTCCCGCTTCGACCTGTGCGGCGAGATCCTGATGGGTGGCGGACAGGATGCGTACGTCGATGGCGAGTTCCTGCTCACTGCCGACGGGGCGAATGGCTTTCTCCTGGATTGCCCGCAGCAGTTTGACCTGCATCGGCAGCGGCAAGTCTGCGACTTCGTCGAGGAACAGAGTTCCGCCATGCGCCGCCTGAAACAAGCCTTCCTTGTCGGCAATCGCGCCCGTGAAGCTGCCTTTCTTGTGGCCGAAAAACTCACTTTCCATCAGCTCGCTTGGGATCGCGCCGCAGTTGACCGGTACGAACGGTTGATCAGCGCGCGGCCCCTGCTCGTGAATCAGGCGCGCAACCACTTCCTTGCCGCTGCCCGATTCACCACTGACATAGACGGGTGCCTGGCTGCGAGCGAGCTTGGCTATCTGTGTGCGCAGGATCTGTACGGCGTCCGAACTTCCCGTCAAGCCGGACTCGGAATCGGTGGCCGGGTCGCCAATTGCGGACAATTTGAGTGCCGTGTCGACGAGGTTGCGCAGCTGCTCCAGGTCGACCGGCTTCTGGACGAAGTCGAACGCCCCAGCCTTCAGCGCGGTGATTGCCGTATCCATGCTGCCGAACGCGGTGATCACTGCGATCGGCAGCCCGGGGCGCTCGACGCCGACGTGATGGACCAGGTCCAGCCCATCACCGTCGGGGAGGTGCATGTCTGTGAGGCACAAGTCGAATTCTTCTTCTGTAATCAACCGCTTGGCGGATGCAAGGTCGGCTGCGGATTCTGTGGCGATATCCATGCGACCGAGGGTGATCTCGAGCAGTTCGCGGATATCGGGTTCGTCGTCGACGATCAGTGCGCGTTTCATGAGTCCTCGCTGGGGTCCAATTAAGCGGTAATCCGATCCGGATGCGCAAAGGTGATGCGAAAACAACTGCCACCGTCCTGGTGGCGCGAATAGTTCAACCGCGCTTGATTCGCTTCACACAGCTCCCGGCTGATGTACAGACCGAGGCCGCTACCCGTGCGTTCGGTAGTGAAAAACGGCTCGAACAGGTTCTTGACCTCCTCGGGGGGGACGCCGTGGCCATGATCGATGATGTTCAGAAACGGCCGGTCGGTCGCGGGATTGACACCGCCTACCAATTCCAGCGACGGCAGGCCCGTGTTCTCTTCGCTGTAGCGCAGGCCATTTTGCGCAAGATTCGTGACGGCCTGCGAAAGCTGCAATTTGTCCATTCGGATTTCCGTGTCCAGCGGATCGACCCGAATGCTGATGTCGGCGTCGGTGCCGTTAGATTCTCTAAACGCGGTCACGAATTCGTCCAACCAGTTGGCGAGATTCAGACGGACCGGTTCCGGTGCTCGGCGACGCGACAACTCCAGCACGTTTTCGATCACGCCATTCATGCGTTCGCAGTGATCGTGAATAATATCCGTCAAGCGTAAATCGCCCCGATTCAGCTCGTCCGACTCGCGCAATAACTGGGCCGCATGACTGATGGCGCTCAGCGGATTACGAATTTCGTGGGCAATGCTGCCGGACAACCGGCCGAGGGCGGCGAGCTTCAACTGCTGAGCCTGCTGCTGGATCTCCGTGGTATCTTCGAGGAATACGATGATGTCGCTGTCGGCCCGGTCGGTGGTGACGGCGCTGAAGTTCGCCCGGACCTCGGGCGTGCTCGATTCCGCCTGAAAGGGGCGGCCGCGCAGGGTATTGTCGCTGCGCCATTCGGTCAGCCGCTCGACAAGCGTCTCGGGCAGGTTCTCGATAACCGCACCGTTCCGCACGAAACCGAGCAGGGAGCGCGCGGAATGGTTCAGCATCCGTACCTGATCATCGGAGTTCACCACCAGGATGCCGGTGCGCATCCGTTGAATGATCGATCGATTGACCAACTCGAGGCTGGCGATCTCCGAGGCGCGGGTCATCGACAGGAGCTCGCTACGGCGCAACCGTGACGAGAGCGATTCGATTGCGATGGCGGTGGCGAAATAGGCCGCGCCTAGCACGCCCGCCTGGAAGAAGTCGCCTTGATGGGCGTCTGCGCTGAGTGTCAGGTAGAACTCCTCATAGAGGATGGCGATCGTGGCGAATGCGGCGATGAATGCACTTGCGCGGCCGGAGACCAGGATAGCGCCCCCGGCCACGGATATGAGGATCACCACGCCCAGGCCGCTGTCCAGACCGCCGCTGGTGTACATCAGCGCAGTCAGCACCGCGATATCGAACAGGACCACGCCGGCGGAGACCAGTTGCCGCCGAAACCATTGCCGCGGCAGCAGCGGCAATGCGACTACCGTGGCCACATTCATGGCGCTGTAGACCAGGGCGATGAGCTGAAACTGGACGGGGAGCAGGCTTCCGATACGGGTATCGACCAGCCCTTGAGCTGAGGCTCCGAGCAATGCCAGGCCGATTCCGAGTCGGTAGAAGTTGTAGACTCTGAGGACGTTGATGTTCAGTTCGAAACGTCGTTGCTCGGTCTGGGCAACGATGTCTTCGCTGTGCGTCGTCATGTGCGGCGTTGTGGGTGCTGCTCAGTCGTTGAGTTGTGGGCTTGAATTACCGGTTCATCCTCGGCACCGTCTTCGTGCGGATCCGGCTGCGCGTCGCGTGGCGCGATGCGTGGCGTTTCCGAGGGTTGCTTGATTGCGATCGGCGGCGGGACGTCGGGCCGGTCGAGCAAGCCGAAGGTCACCAGATTCATCCACGAGCGGTCCCGATTCTGGACGTTCTGTTCCAGCACGTATTGGCCGTTGTTGTCGAATGAATCATAGCTGGGATAGTTGATGGCAAGCACCCTGAGCGCATCGTTTGCGTATGTCTCCAGCCCCAGTTTGTAGTTTGCTTCGATCAGAATGGCCAGCGCTTCGTCAACGACCGGGGTGGTGGAATATTCCTCGACCACGGTGCGGGCGCGGTTTGCGGCTGCCACGAAGGCACCGCGGCGCATGTAGTAGCGGGCGACGTAGAGTTCGGATTCCGCCAGCTGGTTACGCAGGTAGATCATGCGCTGGCGAGCGTCGAGCGCGTATTCGCTATCTGGAAAACGATACACGAGTTGAGAGAAGTCCGAAAACGCGTCACGGGCCGGGGTCATGTCACGCTTGGCTGCGTTCGTTGCGGCGATCCGGTCGAACATGCTGCTGCCCTTGGCGGATGAGGCGAGCCCCTTCAGGTAATAGGCGTAGTCGATATTCGGGTGTTGCGGATGGAGTCGAATGAAGCGATCGGCAGCGCTGCGGGCTGCGTCTGGTTGAAAAGCCATATAGCGGGCAAAGATCAGTTCGAGCTGGGCCTGTTCAGCATACCGTCCGAAGGGATAGCGGGCCTCGAGGTATTCCAGCCGGCCGATCGCATCGTTGTAGTTCCCGGCGCGCATGCTCCGTTGCGCACTTTGGTACAGCGCCTTCTCGTCGCCCTCGTATTTCTCGCGCTCTTCGCCGCCCCCGAACAGGGCGCAACTGCTCAAGCAGAAGCAGGCGGCCAGCGCGAACAGTGCAATGCGTGTCATGCGATTCAGACGCGTCGATGAAGTACGATAGTTTACTCGGAGTTACCGCCAATCCCAACGTATGTCGGACAAGGATCCGGGCCGAGGGTCGCCCGGCGATGAGGTGGTTCGCGAGCGCGTGGTTCCGGCCGCGCTGGCGGGCCTGCGCGCCGACCGCGCAGCCGCCGAACTGCTGCCGGAGTTCTCCCGCGCCCAGTTGACGCGTTGGTTGCGTGAGGGCGCGCTGACGTTTGATCGACGCGGCCTTGCGCCCAAATCCAGGCTCGTCGGCGGCGAGCTGCTGCGCCTGCAGGTTTCGCTGGCCGTGGACAGGGGGATCGAGCCGCAAACTGTAGCGTTCGGACTGTGCTATGAAGACGATGATCTGCTCATTGTCAACAAACCCGCCGGGGTCGTCGTCCATCCCGGCGCTGGCAATCCGGACCACACGCTGGTCAACGGCCTGATCGAACACCGCCCGGCGCTGAAAACGTTACCCCGGGCGGGGCTGATTCACCGGCTCGACAAAGGCACCAGCGGATTGCTGATTGCGGCTTGCAATGAGCGGTCCTTGAAAGTACTGACGCAGGCGATGAGCAACCGGGTGATCGTTCGGCGCTATCAGGCGGTTGTGGAAGGTCAGATGACCGGCGGGCGGGATATTGAGGCACCGATCGGTCGGGATCCGCGAAATCGACTGAAGCAGCGTGTTCGCGAGGGAGGACGCTATGCGTTGACCCGGATTCGGCTGATCGAGCGATTCCGGGCCCACACGCAGATCGAGGCGCAGCTCGCCACCGGTCGGACCCATCAGATTCGCGTGCATTTGAGTTCCATCGGCTACCCACTATTGGGCGATCGTACGTACGGCGCTCGCGGGGTACTGCCCACGCGACCCACTCAGGACCTGGTGGAATTGCTGCGCGGTTTCGACCGACCGGCACTGCACGCCTACTGTCTGGAGTTGTCTCACCCGCGTGACGCCAGGAAATTGCGGTTCGAGGCGGAAGCTCCGTCGGACTTCCAGGCGTTGCTGAGCGCCATTCGGCGCGACCGGGAGACCGAAGAGTGAGCCGTTCGGCAAACCGTTCGGCGAGCCGATTAGCGAGCCATTCGGCAAGCCTCACAGTGCTGCGTCCAGACTGGCCGGTCCATCCCCGGATTCGATCCCTCGTCACCACGCGTTGGGGCGGGACCAGCCAGCCGCCCTTCGACAGCTTGAATCTGGGCACCCATGTTGGCGACTCGACTGATCGAGTGGCGGTGAACCGCAGCCGGATGGCCGCGCAGCTCGAAGGGGCGGATCCGGTCTGGCTGAATCAGGTGCACGGGACCGACGTCCTGCGCGTGACCGGCAAGCTGCATGAACCGCCGGTGGCGGATGCGAGTTGGACGGATCAGCCCGGCGTTGCCTGCACCGTGCTGAGCGCGGATTGCCTGCCGGTTATCGTCAGTGATCGCCACGGAACGATGGTTGGGGCAGCGCACTGTGGTTGGCGTGGCCTCTGCCATGGCGTGCTTGAGCGTCTGCTCGATGCGTTGCCCGTCGAACCTGCCGAGCTGATCGCCTGGTTGGGGCCCGGTATCTCGGCTGGGCACTACGAAGTGGGTGCCGAGGTGCTGGACGCGTTCTGCAGCCATTTGGGAAGCGCCGCGCGCCGCGTGGGATTTGCGCGCAATACACGAGGCCGCTACCAGTGCGATCTCGTTGCGCTGGCGCGCTGGCGTCTGCGGTCGCGGGGCGTACCGGACGTATACGGCGGAGATTTCTGCAGCTTCGCGGATACCCGATTCTACTCGGTTCGCCGTGATGGGCGCTGCGGGCGCATGGCTACCCTGGTCTGGCTGGAACCTCAGACCTGACACGCATGGCAGTGATCGCCGCCGCGGTGCCTGATCGGCGTCAGCCCGTGGCCTGGCAGTTGCTGACGATGTCGCGTTGCGCCTCGGCGATACGCGACACGCGTTCGTCCTCTGGCATCGCGATTTCTTCACCGCTCGAGTCGCGCACGCGAATCCGTCCCTTGGAGGATAGCTTCTGGAGCACGCCCTGGGCGCGACCGCAGTTCGACTGTTTAATTCGCGCGATCTCGGCCTGACGGGCGCTCTCTGCGATTTCCAGACGCTTCTTCATGACCTTCTGCTCGGCTGATAGATGCGCGTCCGGGTCTTCGGCTTTGGTTTCCACTACGGTCGGAACCGCGACGGTGGCGCCACCGCCGCTCGTGACGATTCGGTCGGCCTTGATGCCGTCGGGGGAATGCTGGGTGTAGTTGACGACTCCAGTGTCGTCCACCCACCGATAAACGTCCGCGCCGCCGAGGGCGGGGACCAACAGCAACCAGATAAACTGTAGTGGCCTCATTCTGCAAGGCGCCCCAGCTGGATTTGAGTCGCTAAGAATAGCATGCCGAGGTGTCGCGACGGCCGGGCAAACTGTGTTCTGTTGCTCATTTCTGACGATGCGGTGTGGTTCGCGTCGGACGCTCGGGGTGCAATCCGTGACTGGCGCCTGGGTGAAGCAGAAATTGACATGCATGCTGCAAGGCCCAAAAATAGCGGGTTTCGTGGCGCCTCTTGGCGCCGCGGTCCGATCTGGCTACCCGCTCGTTGCAACGAGCGCTGGCTTCACGAGGAAAGGTAATGGCGGAGCTGCTTTCGGGCGGGGATATGTTGATTCGCGCCCTGCAGGATGAGGGCGTCGAGTACGTGTTCGGGTATCCGGGCGGCGCGGTCCTGCATATATACGATGCGATCTTCCGTCAGCAACGCGTCGAGCACGTGCTGGTCCGGCATGAGCAGGCGGCGACCCATATGGCCGACGGCTATGCGCGCGCGACCGGCCGTCCCGGCGTGGTGCTGGTGACATCGGGTCCTGGCGCGACCAATGCCATCACCGGTATAGCAACGGCGTACATGGACTCTATCCCCCTGGTGGTCATCTCCGGTCAGGTGCCGCGCGACCTGATTGGTACCGATGCGTTCCAGGAAGCCGACATGGTCGGCGTATCGCGGCCCGTCGTGAAACACAGCTTCCTCATCAAGGATGCAACGGAGATTCCGCAGGTCGTCAAAAAGGCGTTCTACATCGCGACCTCCGGACGGCCCGGACCCGTGGTTATCGATGTTCCGAAAGACACCACCGACCCGGCGTTCGTGGTTCCCTACGAATACCCCAAGACCGTTGCGCTGCGCTCCTATGCCCCGGCAACCCGGGGTCACTCGGGGCAGATCCGGCGCGCGGTGGAACACCTGGTTCGCGCGCGCCGTCCGGTGATCTACGCGGGTGGGGGCGTGATCCAGGGTAACGCCGCAGATGTGTTGACACGAATCGCGCAACGCCTGAACTTTCCAGTCACCAACACGCTGATGGGCCTGGGTGGGTACCCGGGCACTGATCGCCAGTCGCTTGGCATGTTGGGGATGCATGGTACCTTCGAAGCCAACAATGCGATGCACGCCAGTGACCTCATCATGGCCGTTGGCGCGCGCTTCGACGATCGGGTGACCAACGCGCCGTCGAAGTTCTGTCCGGATGCGACCATCATTCACATCGACATCGATCCGGCCTCGATTTCGAAGATCATTCAGGCGGATGTTCCCGTGGTCGGACCCGTCGATACAGCGCTGCTGGAGATGGAGCGGCTGATCGAAGCGGAACTTGCCCAACATGCAGAGCTGCCGGATACGGATGCGTTGCGCAGCTGGTGGACGCAGATCGACGAATGGCGCGCAAGCCACGGCCTGGACCACGACATGCTCTCGAGTCTGGATCCCGGCAAGCCGATCCGGCCCCAACAGGTGGTCCAGGCGCTGTATCAGGTGACCCAGGGGCAGGCGTACGTGAGCAGCGATGTCGGCCAGCACCAGATGTTCGCCGCGCAGTACTATAAGTTCGACGAGCCACGCCGCTGGATCAATTCCGGCGGTCTGGGGACCATGGGATTCGGATTGCCCGCGGCGATGGGGGTGCAGTTTGCGTTCCCTGACGCGACCGTGGCCTGTGTCACCGGTGAGGGCAGCTTCATGATGAATATGCAGGAGTTGTCGACCTGTCTGCAGTACGCGCTGCCGATCAAGATCGTCAACCTCAACAATGCGGCCCTCGGCATGGTCAAGCAATGGCAGGACATGCAGTACGGTGGGCGTCATTCGCACAGCACGTATCGCGAATCGCTGCCAAACTTCGTCGACCTGGTTGCATCCTTCGGGCATGTAGGCATGAAGGTGGAATCGCAGATGGATCTGGTGCCGGTAATGAACGAAGCGTTCGGTCCGAAGTACAAGAACAAGCTCGTTTTTCTGGACGTCGAGGTCGACCCGGAAGAGCACGTCTACCCCATGGCAATCAAGGGTGGCTCGATGCGTGATATGTTTCTCGCCCGATCGGACGCCTGCTGATGCGCCGAATCATCGCCGTTCTGCTGGAAAACGAAGCGGGTGCGCTGGCCCGGGTGACCGGGTTGTTTGCGCAACGCAACTACAACATCGAGACCTTGACGGTTGCCCCCACGGAGGATGCCACGTTGTCCCGGCTGACCCTCACCACCACCGGGGACGACGAGAAGATCGAGCAGATCACCAAGCAGTTGAACAAACTGATCGAGGTGATCAAGGTGGTCGACCTCACCGAGGGTGAACACATCGAACGTGAGATGATGCTGATCAAGGTGCACGCCGAGGGCGCGGCACGCGCCGAAGTGAAGCGTACCGCGGACATTTTCCGCGGTCAGATCATCGATGTCACGAGCACCGGCTACACGGTTCTGCTCACCGGGCCCAGCGGGAAGCTGGATGCCTTCATTCGTGCGATCGGCAAGACCACCATTCTCGAGGTGGTCCGGTCCGGGGTGTCCGGATTGGGTCGCGGCGAAAAGATCCTGAGCATTTGAAGCTCAGCTTAACGTTAAGACATAAGGTATTGATCAGATGCAGGTTTACTACGATAAAGATGCTGACTTGTCGATTATCCAGGGCATGAAGGTCGCGGTGATCGGCTACGGATCGCAGGGGCACGCTCACGCCAACAATCTGAATGATTCGGGCGTTGCCCATGTTTGCGTCGGGTTGCGCTCTGACTCGGGATCCTGGGGTAAGGCCGAGAACGCGGGACTGAACGTCGCTGAGGTCGCCGCGGCGGTAACCGATGCAGACCTGGTGATGATCCTGGCGCCGGACGAGTTGCAGCCGGCGATCTACCGGGAGGAAATTGAGCCGAACCTGAAGGAAGGTGCGACCATTGCGTTCGGCCATGGATTCAACATTCACTTCGGTCTGATCGAACCGCACGCCGACCTCGACGTCATCATGATTGCACCGAAGGGGCCGGGCCACACCGTTCGCTCGACCTACCTCGAAGGCGGCGGCGTGCCGAGCCTGATTGCCGTTGCCCAGGATGCGTCGGGGAGTGCCAAGGAAACTGCGCTGTCCTATGCCTCGGCCAACGGCGGTGGCCGCGCCGGGGTGATCGAGACGTCGTTCAGGGAGGAAACGGAGACGGATCTGTTCGGTGAACAGGTGGTGCTGTGCGGCGGCGTCACGGCGCTGGTCCAGGCGGGATTCGAGGTTCTGGTGGAGGCAGGTTATGCGCCGGAAATGGCGTACTTCGAGTGTCTGCACGAACTCAAACTGATCGTCGATTTCTTCTATGAAGGCGGCATCACCAACATGTGGTATACGGTTTCGAATACGGCCGAGTACGGCGGGCTTACACGCGGTCCACGGTTAATCACCGAGGAGACCAAAGAAGAGATGCGGCGCATCCTCAAAGAGATCCAGACCGGACGATTTGCACAGGAGTTCGTGGCTGAGAACCTGGCCGGGGCGCCCACGATCAAGGCCGAGCGGCGTCTCAGCCAGGAGCATCCCATCGAGCAAGTGGGCGCCAGACTGCGTGGTATGATGCCATGGATTCAAGAGAAGGCGCTGGTGGACAGGACCAAGAACTGACTCACTGGCGCAGAGCCTGAATGTCCGAAGAACCTACCAGATCGAAAGCCCGCAGCTTGCTGCGCGCGGTGGGTATCGAAGATGGCGACGCCGATGAGTCCGGCCGGCGCCGGGGGATTTATCTCCTTCCCAACCTGATCACCACGGGTGCGCTGTTCGCCGGGTTCTATGCCATCGTCGCCGCGATGAATGGCCATTTCATGCCCGCGGCCGTGGCGATATACGCGGCTTCGATTCTCGACGCGGCCGACGGCCGGGTGGCGCGCTTGACGCGCACGCAGAGCGCATTTGGCGCCGAATACGACAGCCTGTCGGATATGGTTGCCTTCGGTGTGGCGCCGGCCCTGGTCGCGTTCAGCTGGGCCCTGTCCGAACTCGGCCAGATCGGTTGGGTGGTGACATTCATCTACATGGCGTGTGCGGCATTGCGCCTGGCGCGTTTCAATACCCAGCAGCACGAGAGTCGTAGCTTCACCGGCCTGGCCAGTCCGTCCGCAGCCGTACTGATCGCGAGCCTCGTCTGGGTGCTGGATGAGCAACGCCTGGCGGGAGAGACGGTGAGCGTAGTTGCCGCGGCGATGCTGGCCGTGGTCACGACGTTGGTGAGCATTCTGATGGTCAGTAACTTCAAGTATTTCTCGCCGAAACTGATCACTTTCCGCGGCCGCGTCCCATTCTTTGCGTTGGTTGCGGTGGTTCTCGTGTTTGCGATCATTCTGGCGGACCCGCCGCGCGTTCTGCTGGCGTTATCCGGGTTGTATGCATTGAGTGGCGTTGTGGTCTACGCCTGGAATCTGGCCCGTAAGTCGGAGACTGAACCCGAGTAGCGAACCCGGCCAGGTTCGTGCGGTCCAATGGATACCAGGGTTTCAGGGACGACATCCAACAATGCACGAGCCAGGGCGAATCAGGAGTTCAGAAATCACGCCGGTCGAGGTGTACACGTCTCGGCGCACGGTGCTTGGCTGCATCGGCGGCGCGCTGGCGCTGGGAATGGGTGGCGCACTTGCCGGCTCGCGTCCGGTGCACGCGGCCAGCCGTGCGGCGATCGGGACCTATCTATCGATGTCCGTGCCGCCGGTCGATGCGATCACGCCCCGGGAGTACGCGACCCGCTACAACAACTTCTATGAGTTTGGCAACGACAAATCGGCGCCCAGTGAGTACGGCCATGCGTTGAAGACCGATCCGTGGTCCGTGGAAATCAGCGGCGAGGTGCACAAACCGGGCCGCTACACGCTCGAAGACATTTTAAAACCCCACGACCTCGAAGAACGGATTTACCGGCTGCGTTGCGTGGAAGCCTGGTCCATGGTCATTCCCTGGATCGGGTTCCCTCTGGGGGATCTGATCAGGCGATTCGAACCCACCGGCGCGGCGAAATACGTCGAGTTCAAGACCCTGTATCGACCGCGTGAATTCAGGGGTCAACGCGCCCTGTTTTCCAGCATCGACTGGCCCTACGTGGAAGGGTTGCGGCTCGACGAGGCCTATCATCCGCTGACCATACTGGCGGTGGGGATGTATGGTGAAGCGTTGCCGAACCAGAACGGGGCGCCCCTGCGTCTCGTGGTGCCGTGGAAGTACGGCTTCAAAAGTATCAAGTCGATCGTCGAGATACGCCTGACCCGGAAGCGCCCGCGCACCACCTGGGAAACCAGCAACCCGCGCGAATACGGCTTCTATGCCAACGTCAATCCGGCCGTTGACCACCCCCGCTGGAGCCAGAAGGAAGAACGACGCCTGCCGAGCCCGCTGTTCAGTCCCAATTTCATCGAAACGCAGCCGTTCAACGGCTATGGGGACCTGGTTGCCGGGCTTTATGCGGGGATGGACCTGGCGCGCAACTTTTGAAATGGCCGTCCTTCGTGGCATGACCGCCGCGCGGTCCATGGTGTTGCTGCGGGCGATTGCCGTGGGCGCGTGTCTGGCGCCCTTGCTTCAACTCGGCTGGTACATTCTGGGGGAGATCGAACGTCCCGGTAGCGTGCTCGGCGCCGACCCTGGCGTGGCCGTGGTGCGCTATCTGGGCGAGTGGTCCATCACGTGGCTGCTCGTGACCTTGACCCTCAGCACCCTGGCGCGACGCTGCCACTGGAACCTGTTGGTGCGGGTCAGGCGGATGATTGGTCTGTTTGCGTTCAGCTACGTCTGCCTGCACCTGCTGGCGTATCTTGGTCTGCTGGCCGGGTTTGAGCCAGGCCGCTTAGTCGACGACCTGACGAAGCGCCCGTACATCATGGTCGGGTTCGCTGCGTTTCTGGCTTTGCTACCCTTGGCGGTGACGTCTACTCGTAGTTGGCAACGGCGTCTGGGGGTTCGCTGGAAGCGTCTACACCGCCTGGTTTATCTCGTGTGCATGCTGGCCGTCGTGCATCTGGTGTGGTTGTCCAAGGGCAGCTATGCGGACGCCTTCATCTACGGTTCCTGGGCTACCTTGCTGCTCCTGGAGCGGTTGCTGTCAGTCACCAGGGGGCGAATTGCGGTGTTGAAAACTTCGTTATAATCGCTTCGCCTCCGAGGTGGGGGCGAGATTGGGGCGAGGTTGGGACGATGAGCAGGCAAGGCGACGTGCGCGCGTACTGGCGTGCCAATCTGCGGTTGGTGGGGCTGTGTCTTGCGGTCTGGTTTCTGTTCTCCTTTGGTTTTGGAATTTTGCTGGTCGAGCCCTTGAACCGAATTCAATTCGGTGGATTCAAGCTGGGGTTCTGGTTTGCGCAGCAGGGTAGCATCTACATTTTCCTGCTACTGGTTGTGATCTACGCCTGGGCAATGGCCAGGCTCGATCGACGTTACGGCGTCGAAGAGGATTAAAGCGCCGCAGATGTCGCTACAGGCGCTCACCTACCTCGTTGTCGGTGCGAGCTTCGCGCTGTACATCGGCATCGCCATCTGGTCCAAGGCACAGAACACCGGCGACTTCTATGTGGCCGGCAAGGGGGTACACCCGATCGCCAATGGCATGGCGACGGCGGCGGATTGGATGTCCGCTGCATCATTTCTGTCCATGGCCGGCCTGATCGCGTTTCTCGGCTACGACGGTTCGGTTTACCTCATGGGGTGGACCGGCGGTTACGTGTTGCTGGCGCTGCTGCTGGCGCCGTACCTGCGAAAGTTTGGCAAGTACACCATTCCGGAGTTCATCGGCGAGCGTTACTACTCCAACACCGCGCGCATCGTCGCCGTGATCTGTCTGATATTCATCTCGTTCACGTATGTCGCTGGCCAGATGCGCGGCGTCGGCATCGTGTTTTCGCGGTTTCTGAACGTCGACATCGGTACCGGTCTCACCGTCGGCATGACCATCGTGTTTTTCTATGCCGTGCTCGGGGGGATGAAGGGCATTACCTATACGCAGGTCGCGCAATATTGCGTGCTGATCTTCGCCTATACCGTCCCGGCCGTATTCATCTCTCTGCAGGTCACCGGCATTGCGGTGCCACAGATCGCGTTCGGCAGCGAGATCAGTGGCGGCTCGACGTACTTACTGGAAAAGCTCGATCAGGTCGTGACCGACCTCGGGTTCGCCGCCTATACGAGCGGGACCAAGAGCCGGATCGACGTGTTCTGTATCACCGCGGCGCTGATGGCGGGCACCGCCGGCTTGCCTCACGTGCTGGTCCGATTCTTTACGGTTCCCAAGGTTCGTGACGCCCGGGCGTCGGCGGGTTGGGCGCTGCTGTTCATCGCGATTCTCTACACCACGGCACCGGCGGTCGCGTCAATGGCGCGGCTCAATCTGACGCAGACCATCCAGCCCGGCCCGGTCGGGGCTGCCACCGGTAATCTGGCCTACGACGAGCGTCCGCAATGGTTCCGGAACTGGGAGGCGACGGGGCTGCTGCGCTTCGAGGACCGGAATGGCGACGGGCGCATTCAGTATTACGACGACAGCAATGATGACCGGCGTGTCCAGTTCGAAGGGTACGGCTGGAAGGGCAACGAACTCGAGGTGGACAACGACATCATCGTGCTCGCCAACCCGGAGATTGCGAACCTGCCTGATTGGGTGATCGCGCTCGTCGCGGCCGGTGGAATTGCGGCGGCGCTGTCGACTGCGGCCGGGTTGCTGCTGGTGATATCGGCGGCGATCTCCCACGACATTCTCAAAGGAGTCCTGATGCCGCACATCTCGGAGCGGCGGGAGCTACTTGCCGGCAGGATCGCGGCCGGGGTGGCGATTGTGGTGGCGGGCTACCTGGGCTACAACCCGCCGGGGTTCGTTGCGCAGGTGGTGGCCTTCGCGTTTGGCCTTGCGGCGGCGTCGCTGTTCCCCGTCATTCTGCTCGGCATTTTCAGCGTGCGGATGAACAAGGAGGGGGCCATCGCCGGAATGCTCGCCGGGTTAATATTCACTCTGGGTTACATCCTGACCTTCAAAGGGGTATTTTTCCCGCCGTTGCTCGACAACACGCCGGACCACTGGTTGTTTGGAATCTCGCCGGAAGGCATCGGCTTCGTCGGCATGCTGTTGAACTTCGGCGTGGCATTCTCCGTCAGCCGGGTGACGGCGCCACCACCCGTCGAGGTCACGCAGCTGGTCGAACGTATCCGGGTGCCGCGCTAGGGCCGTGTTCAGGAGAGTTCGATGAATCTCGCCAGTCTTGCCGACGAATCGTGTGTCCCCTCGCGAAAAGATTCGCTGCCCCTGGCTGAGGATGCGCGCGTCGAACTGCTATCCCTGCTCGAGGATTGGCGGATCGCCACGCACGACGAAGTTGACCGTCTGGTTCGCCGGTTCCAGTTTGCCAACTTCGCCGAAGCGTTGGCGTTCACTAATGCAGTTGGCGCAATCGCGGAATCTGAAGATCATCATCCGGCGTTGCTCACCGAGTGGGGTCGAGTTGAAGTGGCGTTGTGGACTCACGTCATCGGCGGGTTGCACCGTAATGACTTCGTCATGGCCGCCAAGTGCGACCGCGCCTACGCCGAAACGCTTTCGGCCGAGCGCTGATTGCGTCGTTCGCAAGCTTCGGCGAGCTGTTCGAGGCAGACCACCGAATCTTCCCAGCCGATGCACGCGTCGGTGATGCTCTGTCCGTAGGTGAGATTATCGGTCAGCTTCTGGCTACCCTCGAAGAGATTACTCTCGATCATCACACCCATGATTCTTGGCTCGCCGTCGGCGAGTTGTCCGGCGATGTCCGCACAGACGTTCAGTTGTTGTCGATGCTGCTTGGCGCTGTTGGCGTGACTCATGTCGATCATCAGCTTCGGGACCTGACCGGCCTGTTCGAGAATGCGACTGGCGTAGTGCACGGACGGATTATCGAAATTGGATCGACCGCCACCGCCGCGCAGAATGACGTGGCAGTCATTGTTGCCTGACGTGGAAAAGATGGCGGAGTGGCCGCGTTTGGTCACGGAGAGGAAGATGTGAGTGTTGCTGGCGGAGGCTACCGCATCCACTGCCACCTGGACTGAGCCGTCCGTGCTGTTCTTGAAGCCGATCGGACAGGACAGGCCAGAGGCCAGTTGCCGATGCACCTGACTTTCGGTCGTCCTGGCCCCGATGGCCCCCCAGCACACCAGGTCGCCAAGGTATTGCGGAGTGATCGGATCCAGGAACTCGGTACCGGTGCCCAGGCCGTTGGCGACGATGTCGCGCAGCAGGCTGCGGGCGGTGTGCAGACCGTGATCGATGTCGAAGGAGTCGTCCAGGTGCGGATCGTTGATCAAGCCCTTCCAGCCGACCGTGGTGCGTGGCTTTTCGAAATAGACGCGCATGACGATCTTCAAAGAGCGATTGAACTGCTTGGCTTGCTCGGCAAGCCGGCCCGCGTACTCCAAGGCGGCGATGGGATCGTGGATCGAACAGGGACCGATCACGACCAGCAGCCGATCGTCCCTGCCGTGGATGATGTCGCTGATTTCGCGGCGCGTGGTGAACACCAGCTGCGAGGTCTGATCGTCCATGGGTAACGCGTCGAGCAGGTCGTCGGGGGCGATCACCTCCTGCATGCCAGTGATCCGAACATCATCCGTGTGGTACTTCATGACCTCTCTCGCTACGACGTCGTCTGGGCAGGGCGAACTACGATACCCATTCTCAGCACCCAGTTGAAGCGGCTAGAATGGCTTGTCACAACCTGCATATTGCGTGACGCGCTGGTGTACTCCGCATCCCAACGACGAGTTCTCGGGCTACTCGGAATCGATGTCTGGGTGCGGCGTGGGCAGTCGGCCCCGGAACTCGAGGCCACCTCGACGTCGGTGGCAGATCAAACTGCGGAAATCGTCGCGAGGGCACCGCAGCTGGTGGCGAACTTCAGTTTGGAGCTGCTGGGACTGCGTTGCGCTCGTGCGCTGGTGATCGGCGAGTTGCCGCTGCCGGAAGATCGACGTATTGCTCGGGACGTACTTGGGACGCTCAATGGATTTACCGAGGAAGAATCGGTTCAGACCCCGTTCCACTGGCCCCAATCCAGCCGCGGCGAGCAAGGGCGGGAAGCGGCGACCAGCGCGTTGGAAGCGTTCATTCGCGGCCAGGTGGAGCGTGCGGGGGTCCATGTTATCGTGCTGTTCGGGGAAACGCTTCGACAGTTGTTGTTTCCCGGTCTGGAGGCGCGCGATCAGCGGGTGCAGTTTCTAGATGCGCAATGCGTGCTGACGGGATCCACGGAGCAGCTGCGTAACTCTGCAGAACGAAAGCGAAGCCTATGGCAGTGCATATTGACAATTCCCGGGCCCATCTGACGTTCCGGCGGATGGCGTCGCAAGACTTCGACGCCGTGCTCGAAAATGAGACCCGCAGTTATCAGTTTCCGTGGACACGGGGAATATTTGCGGATTGTCTGCGCACGGGTCACGAGTGCTGGGTGCTGGATGACGGCGGTGATGTCATTGGTCACGGGGTGCTGTCGCTGGTTGCCGGCGAAGCCCATCTACTGAACGTCTGCATCCGACGTGACCTCCAGGGCAAGGGCTATGGCCGCGAGCTCGTGTGCCATATGCTCGACACTGCAAGGCTACGTGAAGCCGAGGTGGTGTTCCTGGAAGTTCGACCCTCGAACCGTTCCGCCTGCCTGCTCTATGAGTCACTTGGATTCAACGAAATCGGTACACGCAAAGACTACTACCCGGCGGCGAATGGGCACGAAGACGCGAAGGTGTTGGCATTGCAGTTGCGGCTGGACGACCCGTAATGCGATGAGCGAGCGCTGACGTCGCAATACTGCGTCGCAATAGGAGGGGCGAACCGTATAATGGCGCGCTTTTCGGCAAGCAGCCCTTTACGTGACCCAACAGTCCCCTACCAATCAGCGAAGCTCTCGGCGAACCTTCGCGATCATCTCGCATCCCGATGCGGGCAAAACGACCGTGACCGAAAAACTGTTGTTGCTGGGCAATGCAATCAAACTTGCCGGTACGGTCAAGGCGCGTAAATCCAACATTCATGCGACATCGGATTGGATGACGATGGAGCGGGAGCGGGGCATCTCCGTGACCACGTCGGTCATGCAGTTTCCGTACCGGGACTACGTCGTGAACCTGTTGGATACCCCAGGGCACGAAGATTTCTCTGAAGACACCTACCGGACGCTGACCGCCGTGGACTCTGCGCTGATGATCATCGACGGAGCCAAGGGCGTGGAGGCTCGAACGATCAAGTTGATGGAGGTGTGCCGCCTGCGCAACACGCCTATCATGAGCTTCATCAATAAAATGGATCGAGAGATTCGGGACCCGATCGAGGTACTCGACGAGATCGAGGACGTTCTGCAGATCGAGTGCGCACCGATCACTTGGCCGATCGGTGCCGGGCGCACGTTTCGCGGTGTCTACCATCTCTACGATGACAAGATATTCTGCTACGAAGCCGGCCACGGCGGACATCTCCATGAGTATCGTTGCATCGACGGGCTCGGCAGTGGCGAGGCCAAGGAACTGCTGGGGTACGATCACGGCGCTGTGGTCGAAGAGATAGAACTCGTGCGCGGCGCCGGCCACACTTTTGATCTTGAAACGTACCTCGTCGCGTCGCAGACCCCGGTGTTCTTCGGCACGGCGCTTGGTAATTTCGGCGTTCAACATTTCCTTGACTGTTTCGTCGACATCGCGCCGCCGCCTCAACCACGCGCGACTGATTGTCGTGAGGTCGAGCCCGGGGAACAGCAATTCAGCGGGTTCGTGTTCAAGATTCAGGCAAACATGGATCCGAAGCATCGCGACCGAATTGCTTTTCTACGAGTGTGCTCGGGGCGATACCGGCATGGTATGCGCATGCACCAGGTACGGATCAACAAGGATGTGAAAGTTTCCGACGCGGTGACGTTCATGGCGGGCGACCGCATTCGGGCGGACGAGGCGTTGCCGGGCGACATTATCGGGTTGCACAATCACGGCTCGATACAGATTGGCGATACCTTTACCGAAGGGGAGAAGCTGCGCTTCAAGGGAGTCCCGAATTTTGCACCGGAAATGTTCAGGCGGGTCCGGGTAAGGGACCCGTTGAAGAGCAAGCAGCTGGAACGCGGGTTGACCCAACTGTCGGAAGAAGGTGCGACCCAGATGTTCAGGCCAATGATGCGCAACGACCTCATCGTTGGTGCGGTCGGGGTGCTCCAGTTCGATGTCGTGGCATTTCGGTTGAACGACGAGTATCGCGCGGACTGCATATACGAGGATGCCAACGTATATACCGCCCGTTGGATTCGCTGCGATGATGAAAAGATGCTCGACGAGTTCAAACGTAAACACCAGGATCAGCTGGCCCTCGATGGCGGTGGCCACCTGACTTTTCTCGCGTCCAGCCGGGTCAACCTGACGCTGGCGGAAGAGCGTTGGCCGGAGGTTCGTTTCGATGCGACCCGGGAGCATTGATCGGAGGTGGGTTAATGTCTGATGCATCGCCGCTCGGGCGGCTGCTCGATGACCCTGCGCTCGACGAGTTCGAGGCGGCGCTGCTGGTTGCCGAGGTCCTGTCGGTCGGCGTCGACAAAGAAAAGGCGCGCAGCGAGGTTGCCGCACTTGCGCAGAACTTCGGTACCGGCGAAGCGCGAAGCGGTGAGTCGCTTTGTCAGTTCATGGCGCATCAGGGCTTCGTCGGGGCGGTCGACGACTACTACGCATTGGCGACCAGCTGTGTCGACCAGGTGCTCGAACGCCGCAGCGGAATTCCCATCACCCTGGCGGTTATCTATCTTAAGGTTGCCCATATCCTCGGTATTCAGGGTAGCGGAATTAACTATCCGGGCCACTTTCTGGTCGACATTGCCGGCCAGTTGATCGACCCGTATCGGGGCGCGCTTACAGACCGGCCGGCCTGTGAGCGCTTGTTGCTCGAAGCGGGCTACGCCGGTCCCCTGGCCGATGCATTCCGCGCCACCACGGCGCGGGACATCGCGCTGCGCATGCTGAACAACGCCCGTGGCGTGTTCGACGCGGCTGGCCGTTGGGCCGACGCCCTGGAGCTGCTCGATCATCAACAGTTACTGGCGCCGGATGAGGTCGAACTGTGCTTCGAAAGGGCGCGGCTGTGGGTTGGGGCAGGCTCGCTGGACATGGCCCGCGAAGTGCTGGAAGCAGCACGCCTGAAGTTTACCGATCCGCGCACCCAGCGCGCGATCGACGAGCGGCTCGCAGATTTCCCCAGGTCTGACTCAGGCCCGGTGCTGAATTAGCGCGCTACCTGTCGCTCATGTCGGGATATGGATCGGCAATATCCAGTTCGATGGGTTGGCCGTAGCCGGGAACTTCAATGCGAGTATCCGAGATCCCCAGGTCCGTACCCTCCAACACCCCTTCGCCGAACTGGTAGATAGGCGACTCTTCGCCACGAGTCATACGCTCATCGTAGCTGGCGAACGCGATAGCGACACTTTCGTGACGCTGCGCATGGCGTTTCATCGCCTTGGCGCCGTGTTTGCGTTCCAGCATCGCGCGCGTCACGTGCGGTGCCAGGATCAACCCGGTGGCGTTGTTCCCGCCGAACCCCTTGGAGTTGATGAACGCGGCGTCGAGCAGACTGGGATCCACTTCGCGATGGGTGAGGATGAACTGAAGATTCCCGGTATGCACGTCATCGGCAATGGCATCGATACTGGTGATGCCGGGAATCCAGCCGTACGCCCAGGTGCCGAGTACTGCCGAGAGCTGGTCGCCTCCGGCGGGTGCCAGAGAATGGCCGAGATGGGCTTTGACTGCCGCAACGGGCCACTGTTTGATGCCGAATACCCGGGCCAGCTCGCTCATGATGTGCGATTCGGTGACTCGGTTCACGGGGGTTCCTGTGCCATGGGCATGCATATAGGTGCGCTGCCGCAACGCGTCGTCTCCGAGCATTGAGCGCGCCAGGCCCATGGCTTTGGCGACGGTGATGTAGTTCCCGACGCCCGGTCCTGGGATAGACTTCTTGAAGCCGTCCGCATTGACGTAGACATCGGCGACGGCGCCGTGCACGAACGCGCCGGTTTCCAGGGCCAGTTCGTCGTCGAACAGGACGATATAGATGGACGCTTCGGCGAGTGTGAAACCGCAGTTCTCGGCGAACGGGCGGCAGGCGCGGCGGTTGTCGACCGCGTCTGCTCCGTCCAGGGCTTTCAGAGCCGCGTCTTCGGCCAGCGCTCCCATGGTGCGATAGCCGTCGACCACCTCCGGGGTGATGGGCGCCTCGGCATTGCCCACCACGACCACGCGGCGCCGGCCGCTGCGGATGTCTTCCACGCCCTGGCGCAGGTTGTAGAGGAACGTGGCGCAGGCGCCGATCGTGGCACCCGTGGCACCCAGGCTACCGAGCAAGTAGGCGTTGATGAAATCCGCGGGCATCTCACACAGACCGAGCGCCACCTGCCTCGACGTGACGCGCCCGCCCGTCATGCCCGCCTGCAAAAGACCACCCATGCCGTTCTGGTCCAATTGGCCCATGGCGCTGCCCGAGTAAACGGCGAACTGGTCCGGTCGCACCTGTTTGCGCAAGACATCCCAGTCCATACCGATCGAGCGAATCGCATCCGAGGCGCCCCAGACTGTCAGCTCCAACCCGCGGGGGTGATTGCGTGATTGATAGGTCGAACCGGGGTGGAATCCTGTGGGGATCTGGGCCGCGGAGCTGACCGTGGACGTTCGTCGATCCGGAATCAGGACGTCCAGCCGTCCCTCGATCCGGACGGTGACGGTTTTGTCGTGTGCATCGACGACGGTCCAGTTGTCGGGGAGTCGCTCGGGCAGCTGGCGAGCCGGTACGCTGAAGGTCACGGACTCATCGGTGGTGGGGGTCAGTGACGTTTGACGTTGCCAGCCGATGTCGTCCGGGTCGAAAAGTTCGATGCGCCGGATCAGCGTGTGGTCGTTGATGTAGGCGCGGGTTTCGGCGGTCCCCGGGTCATCCTCCAGCCCCATCAGGCCGGCCAGGCTGCGGTACGTTTCCGCGGCCGCCGCGTTGGGCAGGGCATCGATCACCAGGCGCCGATAAGCATGGTGCGCGGACAGGCGACCCGCAGCGTTGACACCGCCAATACCGACGATGACCGGGAGGTTGGCCAATTCAGAATGCTCGACAGGACACTCGCGCGGGATTGTAGGACAGGTCCGCGCGAATGCCAACGTGAGCCTTGCGGCAAGCCTTGCGGCGAGCCTTGCGGCTAGGTTGTCTCCAGGGCGATTGCGGTGGCTTCGCCGCCGCCGATGCACAGCGCGGCAACGCCACGCCGCTTGCCGAGCCGCCGCAACGCGTGTACCAGTGTCACGATCAGCCGGCTGCCGGTGGAGCCAATCGGATGACCCTGGGCGCAGGCGCCGCCGTAGATATTCACCCGTTCCGGATCGAGCCCGAGCTCGCGGATCGCAAGCATGGTGACCATTGCAAACGCTTCGTTGATCTCGAACAGATCGACGTCCTGTGCTTGCCAGCCCAGGCTGTCGAGCAGTTTGCCGATCGCGCCGACCGGCGCAAGGGTGAATTCCGATGGGTGTTGGGAATGGGTCGCGTGGCCGACGATGCGGGCCAGCGGCGTACGGTTACTCGCAGCGGCTGCGCCGCCTATCACCAGGGCCGAGGCGCCGTCGGAGATCGAACTCGAGTTGGCGGCGGTGATACTGCCGCCTTCTTTGAACGCACCGCGCAACGTGGGGATCCGTTCGAGCTTCGCCCGTCCGGGCTGCTCGTCGTCCGCGACCTTGGCATCGTGTACCTGGATCGGCGCGATCTCGTCGTGTAGCTGGCCCTCAGCGATGGCGGCGCGCGCCCGATTGACGGATTCGATTGCGAAGGCGTCCATGTCTTCGCGCGTCAACTGGAACCGATCAGCGGTGTCCTGAGCGAAGGTTCCCATCGAGCGACCGGTTTCCGCGTCTTCGAGGCCGTCAAAGAACATGCTGTCCTTCAACTCGGTATGACCCATCCGGACGCCGGCGCGCGCCTTGGCCATCAGGTAGGGGGCGTTGGTCATGCTTTCCATGCCACCGCTGATGATGCACTCGGCGCTGCCCGCGCGGATCAGGTCGATCGCGAGCATCGTGGCCTTCATGCCGGACCCGCAGACTTTGTTGATGGTCGTAGCAGCGGTCGCGTCGCGAAGTCCGGCGATCCGCATGGCCTGACGTGCCGGCGCCTGTTTCAATCCCGCGCTGATGACGTTGCCGATGATCACCTCGTTGACCTGCTCAGCGGCCAAGCCTGCGTGATCCAGTGCGGCGCTGATTGAGTGCGCGCCGAGTTCCGGGGCGCTCAGGGACTTAAGCGCACCCTGAAAGCTGCCGATCGGAGTACGAGCGGCGCCGAGCACGAAGACGTCGGGCTGCGGGTTGGGGTTTGCCATGGCCGAATTTCCGTCGAAAAAGCGGGCGATTTTACCTGAAGGGTCGCTGGATTACTTCCAGGGAGACCTGCGGGTGCTCACCCCGACAAACAAAGTCGGTACACTAGCGGCTTCCTCAAATTATCTTCGCAAGGAATGGGCATGTCGGACAAAGCGCAGGCCGCGTTGGCGATCTTCGAGTCTCAGGCGGGTAGCTCGGACGGACACAGTGACTGGATGGAGATTGATCAGGAGCGGATCAACGCATTTGCGGATGCTACGCTCGACCATCAGTTCATTCACATCGATCCCGAAAAATCAGCCGAGCTGTCACCCTACAAGACGACCATTGCCCACGGCTTTCTGACGTTGTCATTGCTGGTGCACCTCACAGCGCAGATTCCGCCGCGTGACCCGGCGGTGCACGAGGGGATGATCATGGGAGTGAACTATGGCCTGGATAAGGTCCGCTTTCCGGCGCCTGTGCCGGTGAATTCGAAGATTCGCGCGGAACGCACGCTGCTGTCAGCGGAGCTCAAAGCGCCCAACACGATTCAGCTCAAGACCCGGGTGACCATCGAGATCGAAGGATCGGACAAGCCGGTGTGTGTTGCCGAATCCCTGATGCGCATGATCTATGCCTGATCGGGGCTGGTTCGCGATGCTCCGGACAAGGACGGCCGTCAGGATTCAAGAAAGCGCGGGATCAGCTCTACGAAGTTGCACGGCTTGTGATTGATGTCGAGCTGATTGCGCAGGATCCGCGTCCAGGCGGTGCGGCAGGCGCCGCTGGATCCGGGCAACGAAAAGATGAGCGTGCCGTTGGCAAGCCCGCCGAGTGCTCGCGACTGGATGGTGGATGTGCCGATCTCTTCGAACGAGATCATGCGGAACAGCTCACCGAAGCCGTCGATGACCTTGTCGAGCAACGGGGCGATCGCCTCCGGCGTGGAATCACGTCCCGTGAAGCCGGTTCCGCCGGTGCAGATTACGACATCCACGTCGGGATTCGCGATCCAGGCCGACAGCAATGCGCGGATTCGATAACGGTCGTCCGGCACTATCTCGCGGGCCGCGATCACATGCCGGTCTTCCTCGATCAGCGCCACGAGCAAGTCGCCGGACGTGTCGTCCGCAAGCGTACGGCTGTCGGAAACGGTAAGGACGGCGCAATTCAGGCTGACGTGTTGCATCGGGGTCCTGTTACTGGTGGAGGGCCGGTTGCCCGAATTGGGACGGCGGCAATTGCGACGAAGGCCCCGACCCATTACAGTACGCGGCCGGATTCTACCCATAATTCAATGACTTTGCGTCCGGACATCATCCTGATCGATGAGTAATCAAGCGACCGAAAGTGATCGCCTGTTCCTGATTGCCGAGAGCCTGGCCCAGGACTTCTCGCTGTTCCCGGCCAGCGATGCCCAGAGTATTGAGGATCACGTCAGTGGCCTCGTGCCGCGCGCCGAGATTGCCCGCCATGTCGAGCTGCTCGGCAACATGGACATCGACTCGTATATTGAAACCGTCGTGGCGCCGGCCGAAGACCCGTCCCGGGACAATGCCCCCAAGGTCATTCGTCAGCTTGGCTATCGCATCTTCGATGAGGTCAGCGACGGGCCGTTCTATACCGCCAACCTGGAAATGGACTTTGGTGGCCAGATGCGAACCGTCGCGTTCATCGCGCAGGATCGCGCATCGAAAAACGGCGTCTGGATGCCCGAACATCATCTCGCCGCGGCTCGGGTCATCGAGCAGTGCTCGATGCGGGCCATTCCGATCGTAAGCCTCATGGATACGCCCGGGGCCGATGCCGAAGAGCTCGCCAACACTCAGAACCAGGCACACAGTATTTCCCGTCTGATTGCCGAGATGTGCAACGTCGATGTGCCCAATCTGGGGATCATTTTCGGTTTGGGGTACTCGGGCGGTGCCATTCCATTGGCCGCGAGCAATCTGCTCCTGTCGGTGCGCGACGGGGTGTTCAGCACCATTCAGCCGAAGAGTCTGGCGAACATCGCCCGACGGCTGAATCTGTCCTGGCAGGAATGCGCAAAGTACGTCGGCTTGTCACCGCACGAGCTGTTCATGCAGGGCAACATCGACGGGGTGATCGACTATGCACCGGGCGAGGACGCGGAATCTCTGGAAAACTTCCGGCGCGCCATCATTTCCGGCATCGAGCGGATCGAGGATGGCGCTAAGGAGTTCGTTGCCGAGAATCCCTACATCTTTGATCACTATCGCCACAACCTGGTGCGCTATCTTAATCCCTCGAAGCGCCTGCAGCAGATGGAGGCGAGCGCATCGCTGCGGTTGACCAAATCGCCCACCGAGTACAACAACGTGTTCGGTGTCGCGTACCGGTACCTGCGCTATCTCGGAACGCGCAAACGCATCAAGGCCACCACGACCCAGCAGTATGGCAGGCTGGCCGAACAGGAATTGCCCAAGGGCGAGTTGTCTGCACGCGCGGATCTCGAACGGCGCCGGACCTTCCTGAAGTGGCTGCAGGATCCCGAAAAGATCATGTACGACGATGGCCTGGGCCGTGCCTGGAAGAATTACGGGGAGAAGCGCCAGGCGGTGCACGACGAACGCGGCCGTATTGCTCAATTGCTGTTTGGCGAGCCGCGCAAGAACTATGAGGAAGCTCGGGCCCATCTTCTGAATGCGGTCAGCATGTACCTCTACAACCGTTGGAAATCGGAGGCCCAGGGCAATTTGCGCGCCCTGACCGGCTACCTGGCCAACCACACGGATACCCGGCTGTTGCTGAACGTTGCCACGCTGCTCGATCCACGTGCATTGATCGAGGCGGTGAACTCGGATCAGTTGCTCGCCCCGATATTTCGTGAACGCTTTACCCACGAGGGTAAGAAGCTGCTGGGCGCTCAGGGCCTGCAGGATAAATCGGAGGGATATCTGCGCAGCCAGTTGGCGGCGGAGATCAATCTGCTGCTCACCGGCGGACCATTGGCCGATGCGGTGGGTCAGGACGGGTTGAGCGAGCGCGCACGTGCCATGATAGACGGCGGCGACAGCGATATTGCCGTCAACCGTCAGATCATTGAGGACCGGCTGTCCGGGCACCTTGCCAGCCGCGATGGTTCGCCCGCACCGGTCCCGTTCAGCGATCTGACCGTGCTCGATGTGTTGCTCGAAGACGAGCTGCGCGATGACTTCATCGGTGAGTGCGAGAATCTGCTGCTGTTCGACGCAGTCTACGACCAGATCATCGGCAACCTGGACTCGATTGCCGAGGAGGCCGAGTCCACGCGTAGCGTGTCGAAGGCTTCCATGGCGCGACTGCTGGAGACGACCTTTGATCAGGCGTCGCTTATGTTGGGGCCGCCGACGGGCGCGAGCGACGTCGACGATCCGACCGCCTGGCGACGCGAACAGTTTTTCGGCTGGTACCTCCGCGCGACCGAAATGCCGCGCAGCACGGATTTCTTCCGGGCGGTGGAAGAGTGGAAGAAGTCCGCCTTTCCGCACCTCTCGGATACGTTGTTCGTGGTGCTGACGTTTTTATTCGAGCGGTTGCTGGTCAGCTACCTGCAGTCGGAGCAGGGTCGCCGTTACGACGGGCGCATTGCGCCGCGCAACATTGGCCGTCGCAAAGACTTCTGGAACCAGCTGACCATCGCTTACCGGGATCTGCGAATTCAACAAGTGTTGAGTCGGGCCAAGGGTAAGCGAGCCACGGGTTACCCCGCTTTCGTGGAAATGTTCCTGCGCGACTTCAAAGAGCTCAATAGTGATTTGATGAGTTCGGACCCGTGTGCTTTTCCCGGCTTTCGCGCATCGATCGAAAGCGCGCTGAGCAGCGATTTACCGCCCTGTGGGATCATCACCGGAGTTGGCACGTTCGATGATGGCGCGCGGGGTATCGAGGTCGGCGCGGTCATTTCCAACGTCGATTTCCAGGCGGGTTCCTTCGATATGGCCAGCGCCGAGAAATTCTGCAAATTGCTGGTCGAATGTGCTGAGCGTCAGCTCCCCGTAGTGTGCTTCATCTCCTCGGGCGGCATGCAGACCAAGGAAGGGGCCGGTGCGCTGTTCTCGATGGCGGCTGTGAACGACCGGGTGACCCGGTTTGTCCGCGACCACGATCTGCCGGTCATCGTGTTCGGCTTCGGTGATTGCACGGGCGGGGCCCAGGCCAGCTTCGTCACGCATCCGCTGGCGCAGACGTACTACTTCAGTGGCACCAGCATGCCGTTCGCAGGACAGATCGTCGTGCAATCGCATCTGCCATCGACGGCAACGCTGTCGAACTATCTGTTCCGGGTGCCGGGCGCGATGCAGGGGCTCGTCAAACACCCATTCCTGCCGGAACTCGATGATGAGTTGCAGGCCATCGACCCGGATATACCGATTCCGCAGGATACGGTCAGCGAAGTGGTGGCCCGGGTGATTGCCGGTGAGTTCGGTGACGAACGTCGGCCGGCGCCCCCGGTGCGCCGCAGCGAGGACGATCTGATCCACGCGACCGGTCGCGTGTTGATTCATGCGCGTGGTTGCACCGCGGTCAAGCTGGTTCGGGTTGCCCAGCGGCACGGTATCGAGGTGGTGCTGGTCCAATCCGATCCCGATATGGAATCCGTGCCGGTCGATATGCTCAGCGAACATGATCGCGTGGTGTGTATCGGGGGTAATACCCCGGATGAGAGCTATCTGAATGCGATGAGCGTAGTCAGCGTGGCGGAGCACGAACAGGTGGATGCGTTGCATCCCGGCATCGGTTTTCTGTCGGAGAATTCGCAATTTGCCGAGTTGTGCCGCGCTCATGGCATCAATTTCATCGGCCCGCCGGTGTCCAGCATGGAAACCATGGGCAACAAGTCCAACGCCATCAATACCGCGCTGAAGCTGGGCGTGCCGGTGGTTCCGGGTAGCCACGGCATTGTCACGGATGCAGAGCGTGCCGCGAAGGTCGCCGAGGAGATCGGCTACCCTGTGCTCATCAAAGCCGTGCATGGCGGGGGTGGCAAGGGAATTCAGGTCGTCGAGTCGGCCGACCAGTTCAACGAATTGTTTCACCAGGTCATCCTGGAAGCCCGGAGCGCGTTTGGCAGCGGCGATGTATATCTCGAGAAGTACGTTACCTCACTGCGTCACATCGAGGTTCAGTTGCTGCGCGATACCCAAGGCGTCACCAAAGTTCTGGGGCTTCGTGATTGCAGCGTGCAGCGCGACAAACAGAAGGTGTTCGAAGAGTCCGACTCGACCATGCTGCCGGACACGTTGCGCGAATCGGTGTTGCGCCATTCCGCGGCGCTTGCCGACGAGGTCGGCTACGTCGGGGCCGGTACCGTGGAGTTCATTTACGACCTGGATTCAGATGCGGTGTACTTCATGGAAATGAACACCCGTTTACAGGTCGAGCATCCGGTGACCGAAGCCGTCTCCGGCGTGGACATTATCGGCGCGCAATTTCAGATCAGCTCGGGTGAGAGCATCAAGGATTTGGACATCCAACAGAATGGCTATGCGATCGAAGCGCGGGTCAATGCCGAGCGGGTCGTGTTGAGCGCTGAGGGTATTGTCCAGTTCCGCCCCGACCCCGGCCAGATCAGCCATTGCCTGCTCCCGGAGGAAGAGGGGATCGAGGTCATCAGCTGTGTTGCCGAGGGCAAGTTCATCTCGCCCTACTATGACAGCATGATCGCCCAGATCATCGCCCACGCGACGGATCGTGATGCCGCCATTGCCAAGCTTGCCGGCTATCTGTCGCGCGTTGAGATTCGTGGGATCAGCACCAACATCCCGTTGTTGACGCGGGTGCTTGCCGATGAAGTGTTCCAGCGGGGGCGCTACGACACCGGTTACCTGCCGAAGTTTCTCGAGCGGATCGACGCCGAGGCATTGATCGAGGACATTCGTAACGCTGCGGGGGACACCGGATCAGGCATCAGCCGCGAGTCGATCGTGATCGACGGCAGCGATGAGTTGAAAGTGTTGTCACCGTCGGCGGGAATCTTCTACAGCACGCCCTCGCCGACGGAACCGGAGTACGCGTCGGTCGGCGACGTGGTCGACGTTCAGCGGACGTTGTGTCAACTGGAAGCGATGAAGATCTTCTCGCCGTTCGCGCTGAAGGATTTCAACGGCGAAGAGCTCGAACTCTATCCGTCCGATGGCCGTTACGAAATCACTCGAATCAACATCGCGAACGGCCAGCAGGTCAATGCCGGCGATCTGCTGTTCGTGGTCAAACCGGCGGCGGCGGCCTGAAACGCGGGCCACCGCCTAGGCGAGCAGCGTGCGACCGCCCTGAACCATGCATAACGCCCCGAGCGCGAGTATCACCTGGCCGCTGACGCGCCGGAACTGCGTATCGTCAATGTGTTTGAGCAGCAGCGTTCCAATACGTGTACCGAACACGGCGGTGGCGACCGCGACGGCCAGAAACCAACCCGGGATGGCCTCGGCGACGCCTACGATCAACCCGTAGTAGACTAGTTTCAACAGGTGCCCGAGGGTCTGGGTGACTGCTTTCGAGGCGATGATCTGACGCCGATTCAGGCGGGCATTCAGGTAGAAGACATCGAGCACCGGACCCGACGCGCCGGCGAACAACTGGGCCGAGGTGACCAGCGCACCACACGCCACCGGGGTGGCGCCCCAGGTGATGTCGAGGCCGTGCAGCAACCGAAGCGCCCGTGCGAGCCAGGGAAAGGCGCCGATTGTCAGCAGTATCACGGCCGGATCGGGTACCAGGGCTACCGTAATGAAGCTCGCCAGCGCCAACGCGGCGCCGAGCAGATAGCCCGGCAGGATCCGCCAGACGATGTGCTGACGCAGGAAGAAGGCCCTGGAACCGTTAGCCGTCGCCTGCACGGTGCCGTGCACGATCATTGCGGCCGCCACCGACTGCACCGACACCAGCACCGCCATCAGAATGATGCCGCCGGCCATGCCGATCACACCGGACAGGATGCTGGTGGCGAATACGGTACCGAGAATGAGAAGCAGGACGGCCATGGAAAGAGTCTGCGGTCCTTACAATCATGAAAGAAGAGAATGTTTCGAATATGATAAATACTCGTTCGGAATGATTGGTCTCGCCATGATCGAAAACCTTGAAACGCTGGTGACCCTTTCGAAGACCGGGACTATGATCGAAGCCAGTACTGTGCTGAAGGTATCTCAGTCGGCGGTCAGCAAGCGGATCGCGACCCTGGAGCGGTACTACGACCGCAAGCTCATTGAGCGACACGGGCGTCGGGTCGTGCTGACCCATCACGGCACGCGTCTCGTCGAGAAGGTGACGCCATTGATTTCCGAGTTGCGCAGCGTGTTTCTGGAAGACAATGCACTGCCCAAAGGAAAGATCATCATGGGCGTGTCCGAAGCGATTCTCGCCAGTTGGGGTCCGCGATTATTCGCGGCGGTGGGGGCCCGGATGCCCGAGGTCGAACTGGAATTTCACGCCCAACGCTCGCCCGTGGTCCTGGACCGGATCCGTTCGGGCGAATACATGCTGGGCGTTTGCACGGGCTCGCCCGACGCGGATACGGATCTGCAGAGTGAAGTGCTGGTGCTGGAGCCACTGGTGATCATTCCGTCGGCGCTGGAACCGTTTAAATACCGTGTGGGCGATGAGCTCGACGTAATCACCATCGAATCCCGCTCTGGCGCCTGGCGATCCATCGAAGACGACATGCGACGGCTCAAATTGAAACGGATGACGTCCCTCGAGTCATTCTTCTCGGTGGCCCAGATGGCGCTTGCCGGGTTTGGCCACGGCTTGGTTCCGTCGGGGGTTGCCCGGACCCTGGGGGTGGATGAGCATCAGGTGATCCCACTCGGAGCCGAAGGATTGAATCGTCCCGTTCGGTTTGTGGCCCGCAAGTCGATGTTCTCGCGGCCGCTGATTCAGAACTTCTATCGGTCGGTTTACGAGTTGGCCCAAGCGGTATAGCAACCCTGGCCTAGTGTCGAATGACCGGGAAGCGTCTGCCGAACCTATCGTTGATCGATAGCACTCTCTGGTGGGGGTTGCCGGGACCATTCGGCGAGCAACGCCACCCAGGCGGGATCGTCGTTCAGACAGGGCAACAGCGTGAATGACTCTCCGCCGGCTGCGAGGAACTGCTGACGACCGCGGATGCCGAGCTCTTCGAGGGTCTCCAGGTTGTCCGCGACGAACGCGGGTGCCGTCACGGCAATGCGAGTAATTCCGCGACGTGGCAGTTCGCGCAGCAGCACATCGGTGTAGGGCTCAAGCCACGGCAGGCGGCCGAGTCGTGATTGAAAACAGGTGGTGAACTGATCGGGTTGCAGGTTGAGGCGCTCAGCCAGTGCAGCACTGGTTAGGTAGGCCTGATGCCGGTAGCAGCTGGCGTGAGCCGTGGAGGGCCGTTCGCAACAGCTCGGCACCTTCAGACAATGCTTGTGGGTAGGGTCGGCACGCATAATGTGCCGCTCCGGCAAGCCGTGGTAGCTCAGCAGTAGCTGCTGGATGTCCTGGGGCAGATGCCGGCGCGTGTGCTGGGCGAGTACGTCGAGGTATGCGGAGCTGTCATGGAAGGGCGGCAACACTCTCAAGGCGACGTCGCGACTGTGTTGGGCCAGGGCCAAGCGGACGCGGGCTACGGTGGTCGTGCGGGTTGAATCCGCGTGCTGCGGATACAGCGCCATCAGCAGAACTTCGTCGACACCGGCCGCGACCAGGTCAGCCACTGCGCCGTCGATGTTTGGTGAACCGTAGCGCATTGCCAGACTAACGGGAGTATTCGACTGCCGGGCGAGTGCTGCGTGCAGCGCCTCGCTGTGTGCGAGCAGCGGCGCGCCGGTTCCTTCTTTCCGCCAGATACGGCGGTAGGCCTTGGCTGACCGGCGCGGCCGGAACGGGAGGATCAAGCTGGACACCACCAGACGCCTCAGCAGCCATGGTGAGCCAATGACGAACGGGTCCATGAGGAACTCGTTCAGATAACGTCGCACGGCGGCAGAATCGGGTGCGTCGGGTGAGCCGAGGTTGACCAGCAGTACGCCCCGCCTGCCGGATTCATCCGCTCGCGGCGGTGCGTCATGGCCGACCAAAGCGACTCCTTTCTTTGTCCGCAACGGATGAGATAGTATCCGCGCTCCCTGGCAATGTCATGGCGCGATGACGCTCATCATCGACTACGACGCGGGCAATTTGCGCAGCGTTCAGCGTGCCTGCGCCGAAGTGGGACTTCAGGCGTCCATCAGCAGCGATGCCGGCGCGCTGCGGGCCGCAGAACGGATCATTTTCCCGGGCGTGGGCGCCGCCCACAGTGCGATGAAGAGTTTGCGCGCCAAGGGTCTGGATGCTGCGCTGATCGAGGCGTTTAACGCCGGGACCCCGATTCTAGGCATCTGTCTGGGGCTGCAGATTTCCCTGAATTTCTCGGAAGAGCGGGATACCCCTACGCTCGGCTTGATCGAAGGACGCGTACGGCGATTCAGGTTCACCGATCCGGCTTTGAAGATCCCGCACATGGGCTGGAATGCGGTGCGCAAGCTGCGCCCCCATCCGGTGCTTGAAGCGCTCACCGAAGACGATGAGTTTTACTTCGTCCACGCGTACTACCCCCAGCCGGATGATCCGTCGGATATATACGCGCAGACCGAATACGAAGGTACGTTCCCCTGCGCCGTTGGGCGAGACAATTACTTCGCGACCCAGTTTCATCCCGAGAAGAGCGGTCGGGTTGGGCTCGAGCTGCTGAGTTGTTTCGCGCGTTGGGACGGGTCGGTAGATGCTCAGTAAGCGGCTGATCGCCTGTCTCGACGTCCGTGACGGAAAGCTTGCCAAGAGCATCAAGTTCGTCGACACGAAAGACATTGGCGATCCGGTCGAGAAGGCGCGAGAGTACTATCTCGACGGTCTGGATGAATTGGTGTTCTACGACATCACCGCCAGCAGCGATCGGCGCAAGATCATGCTCGATGTCGTTGAGGCGGTCGCCCGTCAGGTCTTCATCCCCTTATCGGTGGGCGGCGGGGTTCGCAGCGTAGCCGATGCGACGGATCTGCGACTTGCTGGCGCGGAGAAGATCAATGTCAACTCGGCGGCGGTGTTGCGGCCGGCATTGATCGCCGAATGCGCGGACGCGATCGGTGATCAGAACATCGTGCTGTCCATGGACATCAAAGCTGTGGAAGCTTCCAGCCAATGTCCGTCGGGGTACGAGATCGTGATTGATGGAGGCCGTCGGCCAATGGGTGTCGACGCACTGGCCTGGGCGCGCGAGGGAGAACGCCTCGGCGCGGGGGAGTTGGTCGTAAACTCCATCGACGCTGATGGAACGCGTAACGGCTATGCGATCGAGCTGACCCGGCGCATCTCAGAGGCCGTGCGCATCCCGATCATCGCCTCGGGCGGCGCCGGCATTCCGGACCACCTCTTCGATGTCTTGACGCAGGGCAAGGCCGATGCCGCACTGGTGGCGTCGATGGTCCACTATGGCGACTACCGGGTCAGTGAACTCAAAGGACATCTGCACGACAAAGGGGTAAAGATGAGGATGAGCTGGTGAAAGCGATCATCGTTGATGGCGATGCATTGCGCTGGGGCGAGGTGGACGACCCCCGCCCGGGCGTCGGCGAGATTCTGATCCGCAATGAGGCCAGCGCGGTCAATCGCGCGGATCTGGTCCAGCGTAGCGGCGGCTATCCCGCGCCTCCTGGCGCCAGCGAGATTCTCGGGCTGGAGTGTGCCGGCGAAGTAATCGAGGTGGGCCAGGGCGTTGAACGTTATCAGCCGGGCGACCGGGTTTGCGCCTTGCTTGCCGGCGGTGGCTATGCCGAGCAGGTAGTCGTGGCTGCGGGACAGGCGCTGCCGATTCCGGAAGGATTGAGCAGCGTCGAGGCGGCCGCGTTGCCCGAAGTGTTTGCCACCGCGTATCTGAACATTTTCATGGAGGCCGCCGCACGGCCCTTCGAGCGTGTCCTGTTGCACGCCGGCGCCAGTGGCGTGGGCACCGCAGCCATTCAGTTGTGTGCAAGCTTCGACAATCCCTGCTACGTCACTGCCGGCGACGACGCCAAGATTGCCCGATGCATTGAATTGGGAGCCGCGGGTGGTGCCAACCGGCATTCCGAATCTTTTGCGGAGCAGGTTGCGACGTGGACGGACGGGCACGGCTTTGATGTGATTCTGGACCCGGTTGGCGGGGCTTACCTCAAAGACAATCTGCACAGTTTGAATCTCGAAGGGCGGTTGGTTGTGATCGGCCTGATGGGTGGCGCGAATGCCGAAGTCGAGCTCGGTCTGATGATGGTTCAACGATTGCGGATCATCGGCTCGACGTTGCGGGCCCGCAGTGTCGCGGCCAAATCGACGGTGATGGATCAGCTCGAGCGACGGGTTTGGCCAAATCTCCGCAGCGGCGAAATCAAGCCGATCGTTGATACCGTGTTTCCCATGGCGTCGGCGGAAGAGGCGCACCGGTTGGTCGCCGGCGATGGCACCTTCGGTAAGGTCGTGCTCGAACTCTGACGGATCATCGACCTGCCCTTCAGATCCCGTCCAGTCGCTCGCGTTGCACGCGCAGTGTGGCAAGGGAAGCATCCGCTTCGCGCGCTTTCAGGCGTTCCTTGTCGACCACCACTGAAGGCGCATTTTCGATGAACTTCGCGTTGCCGAGTTTTCCTTGCAGGCGCGCCAGTTCCTTGGCCAGACGGCCGATCTCCTTGTCGAGTCTGGCACGCTCCGCGCCGGCATCGATCAGCCCGGCCAGGGGCACCATGACCTTGAGCTCGCCGACCAACTGCACTGCCGCGGGCGGGGCCTGTTCGGTGGCATCCAGCCATCGAAATTCGTCGATCTTCGCCAGCCGCTGGAGTAGCCGATGGGTCGCATCGAATCGTGCCCGGTCCGAGTCGTCACCGCCTTGCAGCAGCAGCGAAACGTTTTTTCCCGGTTTGATGTTCAGCTCGCCGCGAATGTTGCGAATTCCGACGACCACGCTCTTGAGCCATTCGATGCCCGCGTCCGCTTCCGGGTCGGGGCTCAGATCCGCGGCCACCGGAAACGGCTGCAGCATGATCGTCGGGCTGTCGTTATGGGTCAGCGGCGCCACTTTTTTCCATAACGTTTCGGTAATGAACGGAATGATGGGGTGCGCGGCCCGTAGCAGCAGCTCCAGAATGGCGAGCAATGAGCGACGCGTGCCACGCCGGAGTTTCTCGTCCGCGGCGTCGTCCCACAGCAGTGGTTTCGTGAGTTCCAGATACCAGTCGCAGTACTCGTGCCAGACGAACTCGTAGATCACGTTGGCGTAGATATCGAACCGGTAGGTTTCGATTGCCCGTTCCGCGTCGCGCAGCATCGAGTGTGCGCGCGATGCGATCCAACGGTCGGCCAGTGTCTGTTCGACGTCACCGTCCAGCGTTTTGCCTTCGGTGTTCATCAGCACGAACTTTGTCGCGTTCCAGAGCTTGTTGCAGAAGTTTCGATACCCTTCGATACGTTTCAGGTCGAAGCGCAGATCGCGACCGGTCGAGGCGAGCGCACAATAGGTGAAACGCAGGGCGTCGGTGCCGTAGGACGGGATTCCTTCAGGAAAATCACGGCGCGTGGTTTTCTCGATGTTCGCTGCCATCTGCGGCTGAAGCAGGTTTGCGGTGCGCTTCGCGACCAGCGCCTCCAGATCGATGCCGTCGATGAGGTCGAGCGGATCCAGCCCGTTGCCCCGTGATTTGGACATTTTGTTGCCGTCTGCATCGCACACCAGGCCGTGGATGTACACCTTGCGGAACGGTACCTCGCCCATGAACTTCAGCGTCATCATGATCATCCGGGCAACCCAGAAGAAGATGATGTCATGCCCAGTGACGAGCACGTCGGTGGGGTGGTAACGGTCCAGCTCGGGCGTCTGCTCGGGCCAGCCCAGGGTGCCAAAGGTCCACAGTGCCGAGGAAAACCAGGTGTCCAGCACGTCGTCGTCCTGGCGCAGTTCCACGTCCGAACCCAGGTCGTATTTGGTGCGCAGTTCATCTTCGTTGCGTGCCACGTAGACGTTGCCGTCGCTGTCGTACCAGGCCGGGATGCGATGACCCCACCACTGCTGCCGTGAAATGGCCCAGTCCTTGATGTCGCGCATCCAGGCGAAATAGAGGTTCTCGTTATGGCGCGGGATAAACTCGATTTCACCGCGTTCCACGGCCTCGATCGCCGGCTTCGCTAGTGGTGCGATCTTTACGAACCACTGATCGGTCAGCCAGGGTTCGACCACCGCCTTGGAGCGCTCCGCACGGGGGATCATCAGCATGTGGTCGTGGGTTGCATCGACCAGGCCTGCGGAGTCGAGATCGGCGACGATCCGCTTGCGAGCCTCAAATCGATCCAGGCCGCGATAAGCCGCCGGTGCAGCGTCGTTCAGGCTCGCACGCGCGTCGAATATATTGATCAACGGCAGGTTGTGACGTTCACCGATTTCGTTGTCGTTGAAGTCGTGGGCGGGGGTGATCTTCACGCAGCCGGTGCCGAACTCCGGGTCCACATGCTGGTCTGCGATGATGGGTATGCGCCGCTGGCACAACGGCAGGTCGACTTCCTTGCCGACCAGATCGATGTAGCGCTGGTCGTCGGGGTGAACCGCGACGGCGGTATCGCCGAGCATGGTTTCCGGTCGGGTCGTGGCGACCACCAGGTAGTCTTTGCCATCAGCGGTACGCTGACCGTCGCACAGCGGGTAGCGGAAGTGCCAGAGGTGGCCCTGTTCTTCGACGTTGTCGACCTCGAGATCGGAGATCGTGGTCTCCAGTTCGGGGTCCCAGTTGACCAATCGCTTGCCCCGGTAGATCAGCCCTTCGTCGTACAAACTAACGAATACTTCGTGCACCGCCGTGGAGAAACCTTCGTCCAGGGTGAATCGGTCACGGTTCCAGTCGAGCGACGAGCCCATGCGTCGAATCTGCTCACAGATCTCGCCGCCGGACTCGTTGCGCCACTCCCAGACTCTGTCGACGAAGTCTTCGCGGCCGAGGTCGTGCTTGTTTTCGCCCTTGCTCGCCAACTGCTGTTCCACCAGCAACTGGGTGGAGATGCCCGCGTGGTCGGTACCCATTTGCCAGAGCGTTTGACGGCCTTTCATTCGTTGGTAGCGGATCAACGCGTCCATGATCGTGTGCTGAAACGCGTGTCCCATGTGCAGACTGCCCGTGACGTTGGGCGGGGGTATCACGACGCAGTAGGGCACGCCGTTACCGTTGGGCGCGAAGTAGCCCGCATGCTCCCATTCGGCGTACAGCTGCTGCTCTATGCCGTGGGGGTCGAAGTTATTCTCCATCGGAATCCTGTGGGTTCAATCGCGCCGTGAATGCAGAAATTTCGGACTCGATCGCCGCGAGCAGAGTCGCTCGAAGATCCTCGAGGCGTTGCTGAATGACGGCCTCCAGCCAGTCTTCCAGGGTAGCATCGATGCGTACGCGTAGTGCCTGGTTCAATTCGGTGGTTTGCTGCGGTGACCATTTGTTGGCGACGTTTTCGATCGCCTCGCGGGCCGTGGCCAGGATCTGATCCGCGGATCCCCGCCATTCGTCCCCCAACAGCGCTTTGATGGTTTCGTCGCCGAAGTGTCCCTGTTGCGCCGGGGCGGCTTCGTCCAGCAGGCTGCGCAGCGACTCGAGATCGCCGACCAGTGAGGTGTCCGAGTTGTTGTCGGATGCGCTCATAGATCCTCCCAGGCTTCCATGTCGTGATGGAACAATGGGTAGCCGCGATCGCGATAGTATTTGTAACGCTGCCGGCCTGCATCGATCTGCGGCTGCACGAAAATTTCGGCAACCCGTTCGAAGCGACCGAAGAAACTCGGGACGTCCGCGCCGAGATTGATCAGCATCTGGTCGGATTCTGCTCCGGGCGGGTCGTAACTGATCAGTACCGGGGCGCGCTCGCCCAACGGGTCTCCGGCGCCGCCGTGGGCAAGGAACCGATGCGCCGGATAGGCCCACATCAACTCATCGAGATTGCGTTGGGCGTCTTCAGTGTCCACGTACACGTGTACGTGGTGGCCGTTGTCGACCGCCTGATTGGCGAGTCGGCAGGCGAATCGATCGCGTGCGTCGATGTCCATGTCCGGCAGAATGTAGAAGTCGACCCGGGTCATGGCTACTCAAGCCTGACTAAGCAGATACTCGAACAGCAACGGAACCGGGCGGCCGCTCGCGCCTTTGTTCGCGCCGCTGCTGAACGCGCTGGCCGCGACATCCAGATGCGCCCAGGGAAACTGTTTGGCGAAGCGCGACAGAAAGCACGCCGCGGTGATTGACCCGGCTTGGCGTCCGCCGATGTTTGCCATGTCTGCAAAGTTGCTTTTCAGTTGCTCTTGATAGTCATCCCAGATCGGCATGCGCCAGGCCCGGTCGCGAATGAACTCACCCGCATCCAGCAGGGATTGCGCCAGCGCGTCATCGTTAGAGAACAGACCGGAGGCCGGGGATCCAAGCGCGATGATGATCGCCCCCGTCAACGTGGCAACGTCGACCACGGCTTTGGGTTTGTAGCGCTCGGCATAGGTCAGGGCGTCGCAAAGTACCAGCCGGCCTTCGGCGTCCGTATTCAGGATTTCGACAGTTTGTCCTGACAGGCTGGTCACGATGTCACCGGGTCGGCTCGCTATGCCGCTGGGCATGTTCTCGGCTGCCGCGAGGATCGTCACGAGATTGATCGGCAGTTTCGCGTCGATCGCGCTCCGGGTCGCGCCGAGCACGGACGCTGCGCCGCACATGTCGAACTTCATTTCGTCCATGCCGGCGCCGGGCTTGAGGCTGATGCCACCGGTGTCGAAGGTGATGCCCTTCCCGATCAGCACCACGGGTGCGTCTTTGGCTTTGCCGCCGCGATACTCGACGATGATCAGCTTGCCCGGTGTGGCGCTGCCTCGGGTTACGGACATGAAGGCACCCATGCCGAGCTTTTCGATCTGGCGTTCGTCGATGACCCGAACGGTCACGTTGTCAGCACTGCCCAAGCGGCGCGCAGAACGGGCGAGGTAAGTCGGGTTGCAGACATTGGGTGGCGTGTTGCCGAGGTCGCGTGCCAGCGCGAGCCCCGCGTCGAGCGCCTGCGCATGTCGAACGGCACGCCGGATCGCCGTAGCGGCAGGTCCGTCGGCGTGTACGCCGATGCGTGCGATGCGGTTCGACGGTTCGACCCGGCTCTTCATTTCGTCATACCAGTAAAGGTGCCCGGACAACGCGCTCAATGCGATCCGGGTCTTCCGATAGGCGTCGCTGCCGGTAACTTTGATGGAATGCAGGTCGAGCACGGCGTCCTTGAAGGGTGCCTGCTTCAACATCCCGCCGACGGCATTGATCAGTTTGCGGAAGTCGTCGCCTGACACCGCCTGGCCGCCGGACCCAACGATCAGCAGACGTCGCGGCTTTGGCCCCGCGGGAAGAGCAACCAGTTGCACGTTGCCTGGCTGGTCTTTGAAATCGACGGTTGCGGATTTGAGGTAGTCCGCCATGCCGAGACGACGCGCCGCACGTCGCGCGGAAGCGAGCGGCAGCACCAGGCAATCGGTGCGCAGCGCCTCGAGTTTCCCGGGCTTCGACGAATACTTCATGGAGGTCTTCTATGGGCTCGCGATAAGGTCGCGCAAGTCTAATTGAAACACGCGAGTTTAGCCGCGCGAATCCCCGTCCGCTCTGACATGGAAGACCTCGGTTCCGGACAACATGTCGGGCCAGGTGCGGCGGCCCGGATCAATCAACATCCACAGGTAACCGATGCCGAGTGCCGCGAAAGACAGCGTTGCGCCGATGAACCGGAGCAGAGCCTGACGCGGGGTCAGGCCGCTTCCGTCGAGACTTTGCACGCGCAGCCGCCAGGCGACCATGCCCGCAGTCTGACCGCGGCGCGTCCAGAAAAAGGCAAAGAATGCGAACGTTTCGACGAACACCAGGCTCTGCACAGCCGGGCGGGGCAGGTTGCCATCGGTAATCATGATCAGTGGATACAAGGTCAGCATCGCCAGCGCGACCACCAGCAACGCGTCATACAGCATCGCGCCCAGGCGCCGTGGCAGGCTCGCCGGAAGCAGATCCGGCGGATCGTTCATCGGCGGGCAAGTTCCGCTAGCGGGGGATTTCGAAGGGGCTTGGTGTGGACTCGGGCGGTTTGTGCAGTTCGTCGAGCAACTCGCGACGTAGCGTCATCGCCCGTCGATACGCAGAAATGAGATAAGCCTGGTCGCCACCGGCTTCGTGCTCGCGAATTCGCCGCAGGCGTCGTTGGTAATCGACGATCTCGCGCAGCAACTTCACCGCTGCCATGCTGGCGGCGTCCTGCGTATGCGTCGGCGGGGGTGTGGTGGCTTGCGTCATGACAGTCTCCGCAGCAGTACCTGGAGCACTCGGGCGCGAGCAATCTAGTCGAGTCTGGGATATTAATCAAGTCTCTAGGTTAGATGCCTAACCAGTTGAAATTTCTAGCCATACTGAACGGTTCCTTGGCTGTCCATGTGGGCGGGCCGACCACAGAATTCTTCCTCGGTCATCGCGCTGAGCAGCTCCGGATTGGTGCTGCTGGCCCAGACCCGCTCGCCGCTGGGCGTCAAACCTGCCACGTATGCGGTTTCGGGGCCGTCGGCGCCGTACATCACCGTGTACGCCTCCGTCGTGATCGGCCCGGTGTAGTCCGCCACCGCTTCGCGGCGCGGCGACCGATCAGCTTCGTCCTGCAGGTCTTCGTGTCGGTAGGGTTGCGCCGGGGGAATCGCGGAGTAGACGCCGAAGGCGTGTTTGGTCAGGTAGCCGCCGTTGGCCGTGACCAGCCCCTTGTCATGGTCGTTGGCGCGCAGGACCTCCACCATGGTTGCGATCGAGTGCATCACGTAGTTGTTGAGCGGGCCGCCGGCGAAGGTCAGACCGCCGGTCACCGTCAAGGGGCGTTGCTCGTCCAGACCCAATTCGGCTGCAGCAACCTGCACGGCTACCGGAAAACAGCTGTACAGATCGACGTGATCGAGATCCGCCGCTGCCACGCCCGCGAGCTCCAGGCAGCGGTTGCCGGCGATGCGGATCGCGGGCGACGAGTACAGGTTGTCGCGATTGGAGACGAGTGGATGATCGTGCGCCTCGGTGCCCGCCCAGAGGTATATCCACTTCTCGTCTGGGATGCCCAGGCGGGTTGCAACCGCGGTGGAACACATGATCAATGCGGCCGCCTGATCGACATTGTTGTTCGAGTTCATGAGCTTCGGATAGGGAAACGACACCGGGCGATTGCTGGCGGTCGGTGTGGCGATGGTCTCCGGACTTTGGCGCTCGCGAATCCAGGCATGAGGATTCTGCGACGCCACCTCGCTGAACCGTGACCAGAGCGCTGAAATGCGCGCGCGGTGCTCCGGGATCGATTCACCCCGCGAGTGACGCAGCGCGTTTTCGAACATCGGGTAATACTCGATGGGTTTACTCAATCCGGCAGCGCTTTCCAGTTCGCCGGTCATGGGCATGTCCTTGCCGTAGATCCGGTCCGGCGTGCCGGGGGCATCCCGCCACGCTTGTCGATGTCCCGCTTTGCGCGCCTTGAAATAGCTGTGGCTGCATTCCGCGCCGGTGATGATGGCGATCTCGTGCCGTCCTGCCTGGATGTCCAGCGCCGTTTGATTGACCACCGACTGAACGAAGTTGCCGCCGAACTGGGTCAGCGTCGTTTCGGCCCGTCCAATGCCCAACTCACCTGCGATTGCACGCCCGGGATCTGCATACCGCCAGGCCCCCCTGATTACCCGGACCGTGGTGGCCTCGCTCAACAGACGCGCAGAACCGGCGTCGGCCGCGGCGGAACGAACCGCGTCCAGCATCAGGTCCAGGGGCTCGCGGGCTTTGGTGGGATCCGCGAGGCGCTGTTCGAGCTGCGCGACACCGACTAAGACGGGAATCGACGGGGCTGAATTCATGTGTGGCTGTATGGCATGAGTTGGGAAGGGCATGATAAGAACAATTCGGGTTGGTTAGAAGAGAGCGGGGCGGGACCGTGCGCAAACCTTGGTGCTGGGCCGTGTTCGTCGTCTTGGCCGCGGCCACGGGGCAGGTCCTCGCCTGGAACGACGTGGGCCACATGTTGATGGCACGGATCACTTTCGAGAACCTGTCGGAAACACAACGAGCCGCGCTGGGTGGGATTCTTTCGGCCCATCCGCGCTTCGCCGAAGATTTTGAAGGACGCGTTCCGCCGGATGTCCGGCGTTCGGGCGAAGCCGAGCCGTGGCGGTTCGCCCGTGCGGCGACCTGGCCCGATACCGCGCGGCATTTCGGATACGTCAGACCAGCCCGTGTCCGGGAAGCGCTGGTGGAAAGGTATCACCGGGGACCTTGGCACTACATAAACCTCGAGCTGAGGGTCGATGCGCAGGGCAGTTATCAAGAAGCCGCAGGCGCCTATCAAGCCGCCGCGGGCGCTTACCAAGCCGATGGCACCGAAGACATCGTGGTGACGCTCGATAGGATCAGCCGCTCCTGGGCGACGGACAGCGGTGCGCAACGCGCCGTTGCGCTTTGCTGGCTGCTCCACCTGATGGGTGATATTCATCAGCCGCTGCACACCGTCATGCTGATCGCGCCGGGCACGCTGGAACAGGGCGATCGGGGCGGCAACGAGGTTCGGGTGCGCGCCGGTCGGCCCGGGCCGCGCAACCTCCATGCGCTGTGGGACGGTGCGCTGGGAAAGTCGATGCGCTGGCAGGACTTGACGGCTCTGGCCCGACGCATGCAACCCTCAGCGAGTATGCCGACCGCGCCCAACGCGGATGCTATCGATTTTGCCGGCTGGGCGGAGCAGGGCCGCGCACTTGCGCGCGAGCTGGTGTACGTTTCCGGATTGAGGCGGCGGGTGGCGGGGCAATCTTCGCGTGGGGAATCCCCGGACTTCCGGCCGGACGATGCCTATCTCAAGCGAATGACGGACCAGGGGCGCAGCCAGATCATCCTGGCTGCGCGGCGCGCGGTTCGAGTGTTGGGCACCCTCGAGCTGCGCTGACTATTCCGCTATTCCGTTATTCCGGGAAGGCGTTCAGTCGGTACAGCACCAGCAACAGGCGGGTCGGCTTAATGCCGAAGGAGCCGAACCACTTTTCCCAGATCCGGCCGACCTGGCCACGACGATAGATGTCCGACAGCGCCCGGTTGACCTCGAGGCGGAAGTCGGCATCGTTGCGTGGTACCGGGAAGGCATAGGGTTCATAGGACAGCATGTCGTCCGTGAGTCTGAGCTTGGAGGTGTCGCCGGTGGCAATTCCAAGACCGAACAAAGTCGCACGGTCACCGGCGATGGCGTGGACTTCGCCTCCCAGGAGCATCTCGATTGCCTCAACATGACTCTTCACCAGCTTGACGTCGGCGTCGATCACGCTGTCGCTGAGAAACTTGTTCAGCGCGGCCTGGGTGGTGGTGCCTTCAACGACCGCGACGCTCTTACCGCTCAACTCGCTGGCCGAACGTATGCCCGAATCTGCGGTGGTCATCAGACTGCCGCCCGTGACGTAGGTCAGGTTCGAAAAGTCGACGATCTTCTGGCGGCTCAGGGTGTTGGTCGTGGTGCCACATTCGATATGTGCGCGGCCTTCCGCAATGGCTGTCATGCGGTCCTGCGCAGTGACTTGCACATATTCGATCTTCATGTTGTCCAGACCCACGGCGGCTTTGATGTGATCGGCGATGATCCGGCACAGATCGATGGAGAATCCCTGCGGATCGCCGGCTTCCGAAAGCGACGAAAACGGTGGCGTGTCTGCACGGTAGGCGATCTTGAAGGTCTGTGTGCGCTTGATTTCGTCGAGCGTGCCGGCCGCGCTTGCGGTAAACGGCAGTGCCAGCGCGATTAGCGCAACGCCAGCGGTCAGCAGTCTTGGATTCGACATGAGTCCTCCATAATGGGTGGCATCAAGAGACTGGGCACCGGTTCGCCGGTTCGCCCGGTTTTCGAGGGAGCGTAGAATACCTGACCCCAGTTCCAGATAGAACCAGCGTTTTGGCACGTAGAACCGCGCCCGATACGCGGCCCCCGGACTTTCACGTGGGCCCGTCGATCCAACGGTGGTTGGCCGCGCAACTGCATGCCCGGGCGGACGCGTTGCAGTTCGAGACGCTGCCGGGCGCTACCTCATCTGTGATGTTGCGGGTATCCACAGGTGGTTCGGAGCCGCGCTCGGCGATACTGCGGATGTTCACGAACCGTGACTGGCTGGCGCGCGAACCGGACCTGGCACACCACGAAGCACAAGCCTTGCGGGCCGCGTCGGCAAACGGTCTGCCCGTGCCGGAGCTGATCGGCGTGCGCGACGAGCCGCACGGCGTACCGTGCGTGTTGATGTCCGAACTCGACGGCGCGGTGTCGTTGCAACGCAATCCGCGCGAGGGGTGGCTCGTGCGCCTGGCCGAGACCCTGGCCCAGATCCATGGCGCGCAAGCGCCGCTGTTCGGTTGGAATTACAAGACGTGGACCCGGCGCGAACAGTTGGTGGTTCCTCACTGGACGACTCGGACCGAACTGTGGATGCGTGCGATGGATCGCTTTCGTGGTGGGGCCCCGGACAGTGCACGGGTCTTTGTTCATCGCGACTTCCATCCGACGAACGTTTTGTGGCGCGATGGCGAGGTGTCTGGGATTGTAGACTGGGTAAATGCCTGCCTGGGTCCGGCCGGAATTGATGTGGCGCATTGCCGCCTCAATCTGGTCGCAATGTATGGGATCGATGCAGCACAGACGTTCCTCGAGGCCTATCGACGTGTGCGGGTTGGCTACGTTCATGACGCCTATTGGGACATCGAAGTGTTGCTTGGCGCGCTGCCCGAGCCCACCTACTATGCCCCGTGGCAGGAGTTCGGCCTGATGCCCATCGAGCCAGGGACGTTGCAGACCCGCCTCGAGGAGTTGTTGGGCGACGCCTGCTTCAGGGTTTGAATTCGGTACCTCCCAGGTGCCCATCGCCATGCGTGAGTCAACCAGCTAAATCAACGCGTTAGCTGGCTCTTAAGCACTTCTAAGAGAAACTCAGATCATCGTCAGGTCTCTTCACCCCGTTCGAACCTAGGGTGGCACCGTCGTCAACGTGGCGGCGCATTGGAGTCGGGAGACTTGAGATGGCACAAGTTGATTGTTCAGAGCGAAATTGCGGTAATCGCCCGGTCATCGGATTCTTTCTGACGTCGCTGCTGATTCTGAGCAGCGGCTGCATGACTGCGGGGCGGACCGGCCCCGGCGTGGCCGAAGCAGAAGAAGAAATGACGCTGGGCAACGTCCAGCGTCGAATCGATGTTGGCATGTCGAGTGCCGAAGTGGTGGAGCGCATCGGCTCGCCGAACATCGTAACCACCGACGCCGATCGCAACGAGGTCTGGGTATATGACCGGTTTGCGACCGAGGCCCGCTATGAGCGTACCTCGCTGGGCCTCGGGCTGCTGATTGGTGGGTTCGGCAGCTCCAGCGGCCTGGGTGGCGTTGGCGCGAGTCGTTCCAGCGGCTATCAGTCGCGTACCCAACGCACGCTGACGGTGGTGATCAGGTTCGATGCGGACCAGCAGGTTCGCAGCCTCGCGTATCACGCGAGCCGGTTCTAGGTGTGCAGGCCATGACGATCTCGCGAATGCACGTCATCGGTGTCGCGCTGCTGTTGGGCGGCTGCAGCGGCGCGCCCCTGGACCTTTCGCTGGATGAACAGGTCGCCGAACGGCGGGCCGTACAGACCCGGAGTTTTGCCGGCCGCGATCGGATCGAGGTGATCATCGCTGCGAGTGGTGCGCTTCGAGACCTCGGCTTCATCGTCGAAGAGATCGATGACGAACTGGGTCTGGTCAGCGCGGTCACCGAGCGGAACATCAGCGAACCGGGAAACCAATTGCTGCAGTTCGGACTGCTGCTGCTGACCGGCCAGCTGATGGCCATGCCGGAGCGCGAAGAACTCTGGGTGTCCATGCTGATTTCCGAGAGTCCCCAGCGCGACGTCTACATCACCTGCGAGCGCAAGATCTGGAATGACGACGGATTGCTGGTTGTGGAGTCTTCGGGACGTGTAGAGCAAGCCGAATTTTACCAGCGCCTGTTCGATTCGATGTCGACCGCGCTGTTTGTGGAGGATGAGCTGTGACTATGAAGCTGACGTTGATGGATAGCGGCCGGGTGCTTGTTGCTGTGTTGCTGGGCGGGTGCGTTGCGCAACCGTCCGTGTCTCTCGAGATGGAGGACAGCGCCGTGCAAGTGCGCAGCTACCAGAGCAGAACATACGAAGGGGTTGCAGTCACCACGGTAATGCATGCCGTGGTGAGTACGCTGCAGGACTTGGGCTTCGTCATCAGAATGGGCGATGCACGTCTCGGGTTGGTCTCGGCGTCGCGCTTCGAGAAGGGGCGCCTGGGTGCAGCCCACGGAGAATTGTTGGTTACAGCGACCGTTCGCGAGATCTCGCCGGAGCATGTCGAGGTTCGCGTCAATGCGCGTCTGGGCATGCAACCGGTCGAGGATCCGGAGCCCTATCGTGACTTTTTTGCCGTGGTTTCCCAGGCGCTGTTCCTCGAGCACGGCGCTGTTCCTGCGAAGGCGGGTGGGTAGGGGCGTGTACCTCGCGGCGATCCAGCCGTAGACTTGGTTGCTGATTCAACATAGGGGCTAGAGCATGAGTCTGTTCGGCGAGAAGTGCGCACGGTGCGGTCATAGGCGTAGAGAGGTATCCGACGATGCGCCAAACTGTGCGGCCTGTCAGGAAGAAATTCGCGTCAAGCTGCAGGCAGCCAACGAAGCGTTGCGGAATTGTCCGATCGATGGTTCGCGGATGACCAAAGAGGTCGCCCACGTGATCGTTATCGACCGCTGCCCCACCTGTCACGGTGTCTGGCTCGATTCCGGCGAGTTGGATCAGATCAAGGACGAGGTCGCGGCGAAGACGATCACGGCCATGTTACCGACGGCGCCCTTCGCGGCTGGGTAACGGCGGAGGTCGGAAATGGGCCGGACGCTGTCCTTACTCTGTCGCGGATTGGCGTTGCTCGCGTTCGTTGCCGGGGTGGTCATGCTGTTACAGCAATGGGTGAATTGGTTGCAGAGTGAGACCTGGAGACCGCTTAGCATGCTGCGCCTGATGTACGACCTGAGGATCCTGACCACGCAGTGGTACGTTTATCCCGGCAACACCAGGATTATTCACGATTTCCTCGCTTGGTTGCCGGCCACCGGCGGACTCATCGCGATCGCCCCGTTGCTCTGGGGGTTGGGAGTTCGGCTGCGTCCGTGACGAATGCTTTGAGCTTGCGATCAAAAATGAGACGCGGTCAACACACTGGCCCCTCGCAGCTTGGTAACGTCGTTCGCATCGACGCAGGTAACCGGATGTACTCATGGCTTTCGTACCCAACCGATTTCGTCCCAAAATTTCGGCGGCGGCTTTGTTTCCGACGTTATTCAAAAGCGATGCCAAATTGGCGACCGAATCCGCAACAGGCGCGCCCTTCGCGGCGGGTAGTGCCTATTACCTCGCCTTCTGTCAAGCGTGGGCCCCGCCTTTCGAACTTGACGAGTTGGAGTTGATCGACGACTGAAACCCGTTCGGGGACCGCGATCCTCAGCGATCGACGACGAAGCTGTAGATCGCCGCAACGCTCATCACCGAGACCAGCAGGAAGGTGCCTTGAGCGCCGATCAGGCGTGGATAGGTCGCCCCGGGGTCTCGGCTCAATCCCCAGGCATGGGCGAGGCGAAGCACCACCAACGTCGCGCCGAACGCGTGGACCAGCATCGGCCGAACGCCTTGCATCTCCAGCACCAGTAGAAGAATCAATGCCAGTGGCACTTGCTCGACGAAGTTCGCCTGCACCCGCAGTAGCGTGTCGGGTTTCCACTCCGCGATCCGTCCGGTTCTGAGCCGCGCGTAGAGCACCTGATTAGCGAGCAGTATCGCCAGCAGGCCCAGCAGACCTGCATACAGCGCCGTGACGGGTACGTCCATCACCACAGGTTCCAGGCGACCAATCCAAACCCGAGCAGGGTCAGGATCAAACCGATGTAAGCGTATTGGTCCAGCCAGAACAGGCCGAATGCTTCCGGCGTGCCGGGTTCGGCCGACGGGGTTTCGCCGCCGCGAAGCGCCCGCGGCAAGCCGGCGACAACGAGAATCTGCCAGCCCAGCCAGACGCTACCCAGACCGCCGATCACCAGCCAGTGCACGGTTGCGAGTTCGGCCATGTGTCCCCCTGGAACTCCTGCCATTGTTGGTATGGGTACGGCGCGGATCAACCGGGTATCAGATTAACCGGTTGGAGGAAACGATTAACATCCCGACGCTGCCGGCGGCGACGAAATTCTGCGCGTCAGTGGACTGCTCCATGGCCATCGAATCGCTGGCCATGGCCAGCCCGGCGTCTTCCAACGTGTCCCAATAGAGCTCGGTGATGCCGTCGTAGGGCGGTGTGCGCTCAGCGTAGCAAGACGGCAGCACGTGGCACTGAACGTAACGACTGGTGTGCGGCGTGCGGGCAGCAATTGGTCCGTGGGTTTCCAGCCAGTGGGTCTGAAACTCCGGTATCGTGAGGTCGGCTCTGCGTCGGAATACAAAGATCCCCTTAAGGCCCTCCGTCACCGGTTCCTGCGCCGGGTTGCCTAGAACTACGTGCGTGGTGGTGATCAAAGGCGGGTCGAGCCCGGGGTCCGAGCGCCACAGCGTGTGCTGCAAGGTCCGCTGCTCCGCGAAAGCCAGGGATGCGCCGAGGTCGTCGAACCAGAATTCCAGCGAGCCGCAGTACGGCACGTCCTCGATCTCGAGCTTTAGCCCGTCGCTTCGTTGGGTCTCCACATAGGCGAGCATGCCGTCGATGGCGCTTACCGCTTCGGCGCGTTGGGTGCTGGTGCCCAGGCGCTGGTCTGCGCACGTGATGAGTTGGGTGACTTTGTACAGAGTCCTGGACCGCAATGCCGACCGCGACAGCCTACGCGAAAGATGCGAATCACCTCAACTAACGGATGTCAGGCGCTGCGCCGGGGGCGGACGCGTGCGCAGGCTTGTGCTAGCGTTGGGACGCGCCGGGAGGTTTGGGGGCGCAAAACAAAAATCTAAAACATTCGAGAGGGGCAACCTATGAATGCTGCAAAGATTGTGCGCATCGTTGCGATCGTCGTGGCCATTGTGGCCGCATTCGTCATCATTCCGTATATGGCGGCCATCCTGGCCGTGCTTGGATTGATCATCGGGTTCATTGGCGTCGAGGAAGAACGCCGTCTGCTGTACTTCGTGATGGCGGTGACTCTGACCATGGTCGCCGGAGCGCTGGGTGGAATTCCGATGGTTGGTGATTATTTCACAGATATTCTGACTAACATCAGCGCGGTCATAAACGCGGGTGCGGTTGCGGTCATTGTGACGATAATCTACGAGCGCGTAACGGAGTGACGCTCAGTCCAGGATACGGAGGTGACCAGGGGAGGTCCCTCCGTATCGATCTCGCGTGCCGTCAGGCATCGATGAAGTCGATGGCAATCAGCCGCAGCGTTCAGTGCACGTTGCAAAGTCAGACGTCGGACGTATCCGGATCAGGAGGGCTTGCCGCGGACGACCGCGAGGACCAGCCTTTCAGTTGAAATCGGCTGCCGTTCCACTGCACGAAGCTCGCGAGCATATACACGAACGAACCGATCCAGGCCAGCACGGCAATCACCTCGCTTGGGAATGCGTACCAGGCATCTTCATCCATGAAATTCCACAGGGCCGCTGCCAGGTACATCACCACCACCCACAACACCAGCGCGCCCAATCGAGTCTGAAGAAATTGCCCGACCTTGTTCATGGCTTGCCTCCTATTGGATATATTGGACGAGGTAACCGTGACCTCGATTGTACGCCAGTGTCGCGGTGGAAGTCGTTGCCAGGGACCGAACCGGTGGAGTGAGGCCATGCTGCCAAGACCGATTTACTCATTGTTCCATCTCCTGCTCGCCTCACCGGCGGTGATTATGCCGCTCGGGATGTTTCTCTGGATTCTGGTGGACGGGCCGTGTGCTTGGTACGCCGCTTCGTGCAACGTCGTCACCCACGTGCACCTGGTGATCTTCGGCGTGCCGGTCATTGCCCTGAGTGTTCTCTGGCTGGGTTTCGTCAATGGCCGGGCGGTCGAGTGGTCACCCTGGGCACGCGTGGAAAAAGCGCATTTACTGGCCAATCGCAAAGGCGTTGCCAAGCAGACCTGCGACGTGTGCGGCTGGGACTATTCCGCCGCTACCGGCGACGGGCATGACCCCTGTCCCCGCCGAAGGGTGCCCGTTCGGGTGAGCCGACGAACGCGGCGCCTGGTCGAGCGGGCTGGGCGGGGCACGACGTAACGTTGAGCTGCTCCAGTTCTTTTTAACAAATTGGTGTAGCGCATTGAGTTGCAAAGCATTTACAATCCCAGGCCCCAGGTTATTCATGGAGAGAAGGAATAACGATGTTTGAAAAGAATAAGGGCGGCAATCAACGTGGCGCCGAACCACCGGAGGTCGACAGTGCGCGGCGGTTCGACCCCGCACCAGTCACTCCACCTGAACCCACGACGAGGATGACCGCAATGATTGGGACGACGATCAGAATCAAAGGTGAAATCAGTGGCGAGGAGAACCTGATCATCGAAGGCAAGGTCGAGGGCAGCGTGTCCCTGCGCGGCAAGGACCTGACCGTCGGCCAGTCAGGCACGGTCAAAGCCAACGTTTCAGCCAACGTGGTCAAGATCGACGGCGAGGTGAAAGGCGATATCACCGGCGAGGAGAAAGTCATCATCTCCAAGACCGGCAGGGTGCAAGGCAATATTGTCGCGCCACGCGTCACCCTCGAGGATGGCGCCAAGTTCAAGGGCAGCATCGACATGGATCCCAGCGAGCGGGTTGTCGAGTCCAAACCGTCGAGCCTGAAATCCGCGGTCGGTCCGCCCAAGAGTATCGGCGAGAAGGAACACGGCGCAGCGGGCGCGGCCAAGTGAGCTGATGCGTTCGCCCCTTCGCAAAGGGCGCGCGCCGCCGCCGGCCGAGGCGGACGTCGAACACAGTCTGTTGCTGCCCAAGCTGTTCGAAGGGCTGCGCGATGACGAACGGCTGATGATCCTCGATCTTGGACCGGCGGTTCCCGAGACGGTGGAGTTCTTCGGCCAGTTTCGGTGCCGGTTGTACTTCGCCGATCTGTTCTCAGAGCCGACCGATGGCGATGCCGCGACACCCTTTCAGACGTTGCTGGACTACCCGGTGCAGGTTCAGTTCGACCTCTGTTTGTTCTGGGATTTCCTGAACCTCTTGAATGTGGACGAACTGCGCGCGTTCAATGCCGCGCTCAAGCCGTACGTTCACCGCGGGACCCGGGCGCACGGGTTTGCCGCCATGAGTGCAACGCACGCACTGTCGATCCACCACTATGGCGTGCGATCAACTCACGAGCTGGTGGTTCGACCCGACCCGCGGGCGCGCCGTGCTGTTCGCCCGCACCCCCAGGCGCAGCTCAAGCAACACTTGACCTGTCTGGAAATCAAGCGTGGCACGTTGCTGCGCAAAGGCCGACTTGAAGTGCTGTTTCAGGGCGTCTAGCCAGGCTGGATGGCTGCCAGTGGATGGCAGCCAGGGCGGCAGTCATGAGGGCTGCCGGTCAGGTGGCGGGCAATCGCGCCTGCCAGCGCGGTGGCAGGCTGCCTACCAGGGCAGCCCGGGTGACGTTCCAGAATGCGGACAGCAGCAGCAGCGCAGAACCGATGATGAGTGCGGCCAGGGCAATGTTGGGATCGACGGCCCCGAAGGCCTCGAATATCCCGCTCAAGGCAGACAGCAGAAAGGCCAGCGCGGAGACCAGCAACGCGCGCCGATCGATAACCAGCGCAATTGCTCCCATGACGACGTAAACCACCACGACCACCAGGGCTTCCAGCAGGTCGCTGGCGTTGCTCAGCAGGCCCACTAACGCGAAGGTCGGTTGCACCAGCAGCGGCGCGGCGACCAGGTGCAGCCAGAACGCGACGTCGGAGCGCTGCGTCTGCCGTTGCGGATCTGACAGATCCCAGCGCATGGCGACCGCGAACACCCCGATTCCGGCAATGAACACGGTAGCGTTGAGCCATTGCCGGGCACCGCCTGGCAGCACCGATGAGACCAGGAACAGAGCGACGCCGGCCAGCGCCGCGGTGCCCGCGGCGACCGTTACGGGAACGTGAAAGCGTCGCCAGTGGAGCCACGCAGCAGCCGCGCCGAGCGCAGCGGCAATCGCATACCTCAATGCGTGCGCGTGTTGATCCGAAGAATCGAAGCCGATCGGTAAAACCACCAGCGCGGTCCAGACCACCGCGCCAACGAATACCAGCAACAACAGGATGGATGGCAAGGCCATGCGCCGAACCCGGGTAAAGTATTCGGCGAGCCCCCAGGCGGTGAGCACAACGGTCGCTGCGCCAAGCCCGTTTGCGACCAGCATACCGATCCAACCGACGGCGCTGAGCACCAGGATGCTCGCAATCACCACGAAGATGTCGTTGAAGCCGGTGATCAGACGAAACTGTTCCTCGTCGACCATCGGCGTCGCCCGTCCGCCAGCCACATGCGCGCGAAACGCCGCCGCCGCTTCGGCGTCCAGCACGCCGGCCCTTATGGCTGCGTCGAGGTCTGCGTCGCTGTACATGCCGTCCGGCTCAAACCAGGCTGTGGTCGCCGACGTGGGTCGAGTTGACGACGATTCGATTGCCGCCCGGCTCGGTGACGTAGAAGGAATTGTGGATGGTTCCTTCGCTGATCTCACTGACCTCGAGGTTCAGAGACTTGAACTGCGCGTAGGTTTCGTCGAGGTCTTCCACCATGAGGTCGAAGGTGGCGTCCGTGGGTTCGGCGGCTTCGTCCTTGATGACGACGATGTGCGTGCCGCCGCGAAACTCCAGCACGGCGACCTCGTCGCCGCGGAAGATGGAACGCAAGCCCACGGTCTTAAAAAAGTCTTCGGTCTCATCAAGCTTGGTGGTACGGATATCGACATGGCCGACCCAGATCGGTGGCCGTTGTTTATCGCTCATGACGTGCCCTCATCTTTTCAGTCAATCCCGCATCGCTACTCCGAGGCGCAGCTTTGCCTCGTCGAGCCTACGATCGGCTTCGGCTGCGCGATGCTCGCACTGCTCGATTTCGAGCATGGCGGAGTATACGTCCGTACCGACCGCCCACTGGCCGATGGACGCTGCCTCGGCGACGTTGTCGCTGACGATGCCGCTCGTATCGCCGCGCAGGATGTCCAGTCGATGTGCGCAGTACTGTTGGCGCCGCCCCATTTCGCAGGTGCAGAACACCGACAGGTTATCGCCGCTCTTGACGAAGGTGACGCGACACTCGACAAGCGTAGGATCGCGCACGTCGAACTCGATGCTCTGACCCATCCCGGATCCTTGGACGCGCAGACGTTACGCGGAGGCGGAATGTTAGCCCAATCCGACGCTGGGGTCGTCACGCTGACTCTATTGTTGGCGTTGCGGCGAGATACAGACAAGTGGTCATGTGCCGTTCGACCCGGCCATCGAAGCGCGCGTCACTGATGCGCATCAACGCCTCCAGCAGCCGGCGGCGTTCATCCTCCGGCAGGCGTTGAATGCTGGAGAAGCCCTCGTACAGGGTGCCGACTTGCACTGTGCTGAGGGTCAGTGTCCAGTGCGACTCGGTGTATTGAGTGTCTTGGAAGCCCGCGGCGCCGAGCGCCTTTTCCCGCTGTAAGCGGTCGAGCGCAAAGGGAATGCCTTGCGCCTCCCCTGACGGGCTGCGCGCAAGCTGCCCGAGTAACGAATGGGTCGCTTCGTGAAATGCATCGTGTCGACCGAGCACTTGAAAGACGTTCCACCAGAGCGCGACGTACCCGCCTGGGCGTAGCAGGTAGAAGATTTTTCTCAGTCCGGCGCTTTGCTCTATCCAGTGAAAGGCGGAGGCCGCCGCCACCAGATCGAAGGCCGCGTGATCGAGCTGTGCATCTTCGAAGCTTGCTCGGATCAGGCGACAGTCGGCCGCGCTGCTGGCGAGAATGGACTCCAGCAACGGCGCAAATCTCGCATCCGGTTCGATCACGATCAGCGGGTCGGCGCCGTGCTCCAGCAGATGACGTGTGGCGAGACCACTACCGGCACCGATCTCGAGGGTCGCCGAGCCATCGACAAGCGCGCTCGAATCCCGCAGTCGTTCGTAGATCCAGGCCGGATATTCTGGCCGGACCGCGTCATAAGCTTTGGGATTCAGGCCGAACAGCGCGCGACCCTCGGATCGGTCGATCGGCCGAGTCACCTCCTTCGGCTGCTACGATGGGTAGGAAACGGGGATGAATGTGTAAAAATTATTGACACTTGAAACCCGGATACTGTCGGAATTCTTTACACATGCGTGGTAATCATCTGGGCAGACCGGCACGGTTGCTGGGTTGCAGGAAGTCGGCACGAATGTTGCTCTATCTCGAACGGGTTTTGTAGTAATGGCGATAATTTCGTCAGCCTGGAGCAGTGGATGAAACAGATACGTGTATCTCTCCCTGAAGGCCTTGTCGACCGTCTTCACCCGAACGTGAAGGAGCGGGATAAGCGCATCCGGTCCGCATTGGAGGAGTATTTATCCATACCCATCCTGGACACCGCTTGGAGCAAACCAACCGCGGATAGACGACGCGCTCGCAGACCGGGACGCGCTGGTTGACCAACGATCCAGGTTAGCAGTTGCGGGGCGATGACGCCCCGTACATCCCCTATACTCGGCTCATGCAGCAGAGCCCGCCGTCGATCCGATCCCCTTTCGCGGCCTCGCCCATCCGTCAGCGCGTTTACCCACCTCGGCGGCGCTGTGGTCCTTGCCGTCGGAGGGGTGCTGCGTGCACGGGGTAAGTCGCCGCGCACCAACGACCCTCAATTTTCGAAACCTGCTGCCATTTGGCGGTACAGGCCGGGAGTGAAACGATGAAACAGTTAATGATTGCAGCCCTGTTGTTGGCCAGCGTGAGCAGCGCGGCACAAGACCCCTTGACGCTCGATGAACTCCTGGGCGAGTTTGGTTGGAGCTTCGAGAGCGCTGAAATCAGAACTCAGAAAGTAGGCAAGGGTCTGTATGTACTTTTCGGGTTGGGTGGCAACATTGCGGTTTCTATCGGCGAACAGGGGGTGTTGGTGGTAGATGATCAGTTCCCCGAGATGATTCCGAAGGTGAACGCCGCGATTCGCGAGATCGGCGGCGGCGAGATCGACTTTGCCATCAACACGCACTGGCACTTCGACCACGCAGAGGGGAACCTGGTGCTTGGTCCGGCGGGGTCCTGGATTATCAGCCAGTCCAATTCACGCGACATGATGCAAGGTACACACCTCATCAATCTCGTCGCCATGTCGTATGAGCAGCAGCGGTACCCGGCTGATGCCCTGCCGGTCATCACTTACGATGATCGCATGCAGATCCACTTCAACGGCGAGCAAATCGATCTACTCCATTTTGGACCGGCCCACACAACCGGTGACACCGCTGTGATCTTCCGCGGCCACAACGCCGTGCATTTTGGGGATGTTTTCAACAACACGGGCTATCCGTTCGTGGATGCCGACAACGGTGGTGACATCGACGGCATGATTGCCTTCTGCAGCGGCGTACTGGATGAACTGACGCCGGATTCGATTGTCATTCCGGGCCACGGCGAAATCTCCGACTACCAGGGCTTGGCCGATTACATCGATATGCTAAAGACGGCGCGTAGTCGCATCGCCAAGCACATGGAAGAAGGCAGTTCGATCGATGCCATTCTTGCGGCGAATCCGTTAGCAGACCTCGACGAGCGTTATGGCGACTCTGCACAATTCATCGATCGGGTGTACACGAGCCTCGCGAAGAAAATGTAGCGGGCGTAAGGGGCCGGGCACGTTGGCCGAGTGCCGGGCCCGGACATGTGTTTCTATGCCTTTGATAGCGCCAGCGGATAGACAATCTCATCCAGTCGTTCGGCCAGCCGGGCCAATACCGTGATGTCAGGGAGACTGGGAAAATCGGTATCGGCCTTTACGACGTTGATGTACTGGAACTCACGGTACCTGTGGTAAATGTGCGCGTCCGCAATCGCGTGCTCGCGCGAAGGCGTGGGTTTCACCGAGACGTTTTTGAGCCCCGAAGCTTTCGCGTCCCTCCACAGCTTGGCGAGATGGTGTCCGTATTTGTCTTTGATTTCCTTGGTGCCAAGACCTTGGCTCACCCAGATAAACGCCTTCAGAGACGACTCGATTGAGTGACAGTACAAGGAGTAAGGGACGGGATTGAACCGACCGGTCGAACCCGCGTTCCTCACCAGTCGTGCGGCGTCCAAGTAGTAACGGGCATACAGGGCGAACCCGAACCCGCTGAGCCCCACACTGCCCGTGCCCGGCGTGACCACAGTGTTAACCACGTTCTTGACCCCTGACCCGCCGTGACGGTTAGAATAACCCACGCAAGCGTGCTCAAGTCAGTTCCTTGGTTCAGGATGGGGTACGGAGTATCTGCATGCGGTGTGGCGAAGGATGAAACCACCGAACCTCGATGGTGTCTGATGAAATAGCCATGATTCACTTTTTTCCAAAGGGTGAGTCGTGGTTAGGGCCTCATCGCTATCTCCTTCCCCTCCCAGCGGTGAGGTCCGCAGCTCTGGCGAACCTCCGGGTGACAGAACGCTGGGTGTGCATAGCCGTATCCGCCCACGACCTAGGTCCGTCTTGGATGGACCTTCCTCATGGCTTCCCCCTAGAAGCCATCCTCTCAGCTTTCCAGTGGTCCGGAAATCCCCAGGCAGGTCAGCACCTCAACGTAGTTGGCCTTAGGTCAGCTTGTGGGCCCAACGGGTACCGCGGCTACGGCTTGTGATCGTCAGGGCCTCCGCCCGAGCGAGACGATCGAAACAGCCCGCGCACTCACGATCGCGACTCCGCGTTCGTTATCGTGTGTTGGGTATGTCGTGCGTCGCCGCGCCGATTCCTGCGACGGGCGTAGGTTATGACGGCTTCCGGCTGCTCGATCTTGACTTTGAGCGCCGCAACGAGCGCATCCTCGGCCTCGATGAAAACGTGATCCGTCTTCCCTTTGAGTTTCAGCCCGACAGCGAACTGCGAGAACATTTGCCCCTCCAATCCAGGCACATGAGTCATTCTCGTTCGCGTCCGCCCCACCACACCTTTGTGTGTCCAGTAGCAATTTGTCAGATGCCGATGCTCAATTCGTCCATCTTTTTTGCTAAGTCAAAGTCTTTGTATGAAATTCCGGATACATCGTGAGTGGCTAATTGAACCTTTACGGTGCTATACACATTGAACCACTCTGGATGGTGATTTACTTCTTCAGCATATACTGCCGTGCTAGACATAAATCCGAACGCTTCAACGAAATCCTTGAACTTGTAAGTCTTAGTAAGTTTATCGTTCTCAAGAACCCAAACATTCTCGAGGTTTGAGTTCAGGGTTTGCAAATTCTCTTGTATCTCTGATTCGTTGAGTTTTTTGAGATCCATTTTGGTTCCAATTATTTGATCTGTCGTTTAGCTACCTTAGGCGATCGATGAATTGCTTGTAGATGGCCGGGATAGCACGAATGCGCTCAGCTCGTCGGCGGATTCCGCAGCGCGTCCTCAACCGCGTCCAGCACCGCATCCTGCCCGCCCGGCAGTTCGGCTGTGAAACCCGCACGCGCCAGGTAGGCGGGGAGTCCGTCGCGCAGCTCGGAGAGCGTCCAGTCGACAGGGCTCCCTGCAGCCTCGATTTTCTGGATCACCTCGTTTCCGTTTGGGTCCACGTGCCAATGTGGGCCCTTGGCAAAACAGTCGAAGCGAAGCAGCTCGCGCCCCCCGGACCCGTCGCATATCCGCAAGGTGGGTCCGCCATCCGCACCCACCGCCCTATGCTCCACCACGAAACGAATCGGACCGAGATCGAAGGTCGTCATGGGGCGGAGTGTATCACCGAGACAGTCCCGTGCGGCATGCGAGTAGGCTTGCGGTAGCGATGGCGTATGGCCATTGTTTCAATCTATCAGCGATGCCAGCGACAAAACAGCCTGCCCACATCTCCCGTAATCTGAAAGTATTCGCGCTCCCAATAACCTTGGAGCTAGCCAATGCAGATACCTGAGGGATTCAAACCTGTGAAGTCGGGAACCCCGTTTGTCGATTTGGCCGGACCTTTCTATTTCAAAGAAGAAGGCTCGGTCGTTGCGATTGGGTTGTTGCTTGAAGAAAAGCATTGCAACTCCGCCGGAACCGCACACGGTGGGTTGATCGCCACGATGGCTGACATTGCACTAGGAAACAGCATTGGGCATGCGAGCATTTCGGATGAAGAACGCCAACGATGGCGATGCACTGGCAAACTCAATCGCGAGCCTGTACCACGCGTTACAGTCACCATGACTACCGACTATTCTGGATCGGCGATGATGGCCGAATGGTGACGGTCAAAATGGCGCGCTATTGAGCCAAGAGATTCGCCCTTCCTCCGGCGATCCCACACCAACGCCTTGATCAAGCAGGCTCACCAACTCCCGAAGGAGCTGTACAAGTCGCTCACCTGGGATCGTGGATCCGAGATGGCCGATCACCTTAGGTTCACACTTGCCACCGACATCCAGGTGTA